>Ga0209025_1001265_pt1 | contig 34875 bp, 31 predicted proteins | sample AraplaMF_Col_mLB_FD_184256 | JGI IMG/M metagenome (GOLD analysis project Ga0209025, IMG submission 184256) | Arabidopsis root microbial communities from the University of North Carolina, USA - plate scrape MF_Col_mLB (SPAdes) (version 2) | ecosystem: Host-associated > Plants > Roots > Endosphere... | reverse complement strand
TGATATCCATTTGGCTTGTCCCATCCTTGTGTCAATGCGGCGTGCTGCCTTACAACCGTTCGGGCTTAGGCTAAACGCTACCAAGAAATGGATGCACCGATCCTCGCTCTCCCTCGAACTTGGGCTACCGCCCAGACCATGGGGTCATCGATCTGATGCATCCAGACCGAATTGTGCGACATACAAGGGGTTGGGGGAGAGGGCGCGACGTATCGGATGCTGCCGGCGCTGGATACCACCAACAGCTTCGTTCAGATGCTCGCGTGCTGGATCAAACCACCGGCCCTGCTCGATGTGGTGCCTTGCTGAACCACCCCTCTCTCCTGCTCTCTCCCCATGAGGGGAGAGAGCGCCAGGACACTGCGTTCTGGTTCCACTTGGGCGTGGCTAGCGGCGTTGGCGGTTAAACAACCAACGGCTTCGCTGTGTGTGTCCCGAAGTTTTCTCCCCTCTCCACTGTCCCAGCCACACCCCGCCCAGCACCAGCAGCATGCCGGCGATCTGGGCGGCGCTCAGTGTCTGGTCGAGCACGAGCCAGCCGATCAGCACGGCCGTGAGCGGGCTCAGGAAGCCCAGCGTGGCCACCCGCCCCGGCCCGAGCCGGGCGATGCCGCGAAACCACAGCACGTAGGTCAGCGCCGCGCCGATCACGGTCAGCCAGGCGAACCCAAGCACGTTGGCCAGCGTCAGCGCCGGCAGCGGCGGTTCCAGCCAGCATGCGAACGGCACCAGCAGCAGCCCGCCGGCCGTCAACTGCCACGCGGTGAACGTCAGCGCGGGGACTGGTGGCTGCCAGCGGCGCGTGAGCACGGTGCCCAGCGCCATGGCCACGGCGCCGGCAAGCCCGGCCGCCACCCCTACGGCGTCGAGCGCGGCCTTCGGCGTCAGCACCAGCAGCGCCACGCCCATCAACCCGGCCAGCGCGGCCGCAATGGCCGCCACGCGGATTGCCGAGCCCAGCAGTACGCGCGACAGCACGATCACCACCAGCGGCTGGATGGCCCCGAGCGTGGCCGCCACGCCGCCGGGCAGCCGATAGGCGGACACGAACAGCATGGCCCAGAAGAACGCGAAGTTCAGCGCGCCAAGCACCAGCAGCCTGAGCCACCACGTGCGCGCCGGGAATTGCCGCCCCAGCAGCCAGAGCAGCAGGCCGGCGGGCAGCGCGCGCAGCATCGCCACCGTCAGCGGATAGCCGGGCGGCAGCCAGTTGGTGGTCACCAGATAGGTGGTGCCCCAGATGGCGGGCGCCAGGGCGGTCAGCAGCAGATCGGTCGATCGTCGGGTCGTCATGGTTGGCCTGGGTGAATCCCGGCAGACTACCGGACGCGGCGCCGCGCCGGAAGACAGCGCGGACCAGTATTTGCCACGGGGCAGGCATCCCGCCCAAACAGAAAGCGGGGCCGCAGCCCCGCTTGATCCCATCGGTGCACGTCAGCCGTGCATCAACGCGGATTCTTCTTCATGTCTTCCTTGGCATCGCCATAGCCGGCCTGCGTGCGTCCGGCCACCTGCTGGGCCTTGCCCTTCACTTCCGTGGAAGTTTTGCCGGTCATCTTGCCGGCCAGTTCCTTGGCCTTGCCCTTGGCCTCGTTCATGCGGCCCTTTACCTGGTCCTTGTTCATGATCGCGCTCCTGTGATCGGTTGCAGAATGTCCGGCCCCTGCTGGCGCCGTCTGGCGGCCGCCGGCGGCAGGGCGCGGCGCTAATGGACAGTGTAGAAAACACGCCCGGCGCGGTTTGTAGGACGAGCGCGCAACGGCGTGTCGGACGGCGGCGGAGCGGAAATTGCTAAACACGCGCTGCAATAAAACTGAATTCCACCCCCGGGCATTCCCTGAGACCATGCGAGCCACCGCCCTTCGCGTTGTTCCGCATGCTCCACAAGCTCACCCTCGTTGCCGCGCTGTGCCTGGGCGCCAGCCTGCCTGCCCACGCGCAGTACCGTGTGCTGGGCGCCAACGTGCAGCGGCAGGCCAACGGCGTGCTGTCGCTGATGGCCTATTCCGTGGTGCCCGACCTGACCTCCAGCTCGCTGTCGATCAACAACGCCACCAGCGGCAACCCGGGCATCGTGATGTCGCAGCTGGGCGGCGGCTTCACACTGAGCCGGTCGACGCCGCTCTACCTGGAAGGCTCGATTGCCTACAGCCGCTACGACCCGACCTTCGTGGCCAGCAACGGCACCGACTCGCGCGAGGTGCCCACGCGCTGGAACACCGTGGCGGGCACCATCGGTATCGGCTGGGATTTTCCGCTCACGGCCGACAAGGACCTGGTGTTCCGGCCCATCTTCAATGCGTCCATCGGCAATGTGTCGAGCGACCTCGCGGTGGCCCAGTTCGTGGTGAACCAGGCGATCGACAAGAGCATCAATTTCCTGGATCGCGGCACGCTGAATGCCTACGGGCTGGGCGGCTCGGTGATGCTGGACTGGGAGCACTACCGGCCCGAGCACGATATCGACCTCGAACTGCGCTATACGAACATCCACCTGCAGACGTTCGGCGGCACCAGCGCCGGCGTGACGGGCTCCGCCACGGCGCAGACGGCCAACCTCTACGCGCGCTGGCGCGCCCCCACCGGCCTGCACGCGCTAGATCGTCCGGTGCGCTACGTGCTGGAGCTTTCCCACTCCCAATACCTGGGCAGCCAGGCCAACGTACTGGGCTTCAACCGGCTCACGTCGCTGGGCACCGGCCTGGAACTGGACACCAGCGCCCATGAAGTGTTCGTGACGCGCGTGCGCGCGGTGGTGCGCTATGTGTTCGGCAACAACGTGTCCGGGGTCTCGCTGGGGCTGGCAGCCAGTTTCTGAGCCAGGCAGCGGCGGGCAACACGGGATTGCAACAACCCCGGCACGTTCAGGCAGCCGCCTTTCGTAGGGATGCCACGCGCGGCCGTGTCGTGTCGCAAAAATGCGCCAGCGCAGGGAGAAATCCGGGGAAGAGTGACGAAGTATCGAGCCAAATCAAAACCTGAAAGCGCATGCCTTCCGATCATTGCGGGGCTTCATTTTTCAACCTCGCAACCCTGGAGATCAAGGCATGAAAATCAAACTGGCAGCCGCCGCGGCAACCGCGCTGTTCGCCATGGGCGCGCAAGCCCAGTCCGGCGTCTCGCTCTACGGCACGGCCGATGCCGGCGTGGAATATCTGAGTCAGACCGCGGGCGATCACAGCAACGTCAGGATGCAGTCCGGCAACGGCATCACCACGGGCTCGTGGTGGGGGCTGCGCGGCGCGGAAGACCTGGGCGGCGGCCTGAAGGGCATCTTCACGCTGGAAAGCGGCTTCAACCTCGACACCGGCACCAGCGTCGACAACCGCCTGTTCAACCGGCAAGCGTTCGTGGGTCTGCAAAGCCGCTTCGGCGAGCTGACGCTGGGCCGCCTGCAGACGCCCACCTACGACTTCACGCTGGCGTTCGATCCGATGGCCGCCACCTCGCAGTATTCGAGCGTGAACGTGGACCCACTGATGGCCAACCGTGCCGACAACGCCTTGAAGTACGTCGGCAAGTTCGGTGGCCTGACGGCTTCGGCGCTGTACAGCACCGGCTACGACATGAACGGCGCGGCCTACGCGGGCCGCACTGGCCTGGGCATTGGCGAGGTGCCCGGCAACTACAAGAAGGGCCGCGAGTATGCCGCCAGCCTGCGCTACGTGGTGGGCGGGTTCGACATCGGCGCGGTGTACGACCTGCGCCAGCCCGATAACGACATCAAGGAACAGCGCGCCGGCGCCGGTGCGAGCTACGCCTTTGGCGCAGCCAAGGTCTATGCCGGCTACCGCTGGTACAACCTGACCGGCGCTGGCAGCGCCTTCCACACGCGCACCAATATGTTCTGGGGTGGCGTGTCCTACCAGCTCACGCCGGCCATGTCGGTCAAGGGCGCGGTGTACTACAACGACTACGCGCGAACCGGGGCCGACCCGTTCGTCTTCGTGGCCACGGCGGACTATGCGTTCTCCAAGCGCACCAGCGCCTACCTGAACGTCGGTTACGCCTGGAACCGGACCGACAAGGGCGCCGGCCCGGTGGTCGTGCTTGGCGACACCCTCACCACGGGTGAAAGCCAGGTTGGCGTGATGATGGGCCTGCGGCACCGGTTCTGATCGACGCCTGTCTCAAGACACTTTCCGCTTTTTGCCCGGCCTCGCGCCGGGCTTTTTTTCGCCCGATGCCGACCGCCGTTCGCCTGTCGCCGATCTGCTAACGCTTGCCTCCGGCCAGCCGGCGTGCGTCGGGGTGCTGGCGCAAGCGCCACATGGCCATGCAGCCCAGCGCGGGGCCGATGGCCAGCATGCCAAACCCGCCACGCCAGCCCAGCCACGCCACCACATCGGGTACCAGGTGGATGCTGACCAGCGTCAGCAGGAAGCCCGCGCAGGTCTGCGCCGTCAGCAGCGTACCGATCGACGAAGGCTCGGCCAGCTCGGTGATGCTCGCCGAAAACTGCGCGGAGTCGGCAATCACCGATACTCCCCAGACCAGTGCCACGCCCACGATCCACGTCAGCGGTGCCGTGTCCAGCCAGCCCATCAGCGCCGCGCACGATGCACTGATCGCCATCGCGCCAATCGTGACGGCGGTGCGGCCCATGCGGTCTGCCAGCCAGCCGCCGAGCCACGCGCCGAGCGCGCCTACCGCGATGGCCGTGAAGGTCAGCAGCTCGGCCCGTGCGCGCGCGTCGGCCACGCCGCGCGTGGCAAACACCTGCTGCAGGAACAGCGCCAGCCAGGCCCACATCGCATAAAGCTCCCACATATGCCCGAGGTAGCCCAGGTTGGCCAGCCGCACGGCAGGCTGGCGCCAGGCCTGCGCGATCTTCGCCGGGTCGATGCGGGTGGCGCGCCTGAGATTCGGCCCGATGCCGGCCAGGCCGATCAGCATGGCGGCGATGGCGGCGCAGCCGGCCGCCACGGCGTAAATGGTGCGCCAGTCGAGGCCGCCCGCCGTGGGCGCCAGATAGGCCGCCACCAGGTGCGGGCTGGCCGAGCCCAGCGTGAGCGCGCCCACCAGCAAGCCGATCAGCAGGCCGAGGTCGCGCTGCGCCCAGGTGGCCGCCAGCCGCATGCCCACCGGATAGACGCCGGCCATGCACATGCCGGTGATGAAGCGCAGCACCACCACCATGCCGCCGGTGGGCGCGATGAATGCCAGCGCACCGGTGGCCAGGGCCGCCACCAGCGCCGATGCGGCGAACAGGCGGCGCAGGTCGTAACGGTCGGGCAACGACAGCAGCGCCGACACCAGCGTGCCGGCCACGAATCCGATCTGCACGGCGCTGGTCAGCAGCGCCTCGTCGAAGGCCGAGATGTGCTGCGCGCGCTTGATCACCGCCACGGCCGTGCTGGCGGAAAACCACACGCCCATCGCGGCCACCTCCGCCAGCAGCAGGATGGCGATGGACATCAGCTTGCCGCGCTGCTGCTGCGCGGGCGTGTCCATGAACGAAGGTACCGTCATGTCAGGCCGCCGTCGGCAGCGTGGCCGTGCCCACGCGGTGGAAGTCGCGCCCGAAGTAGATCAGTCCATCGCGCCCGCTGGCGCTGTGCGCCGCCTTCACGGTGCAGAAGAAGACCGTGTGGGTGCCGACCTCCGCCACCGAGGCCACCTCGCAGTCGAGCGCGCTGACCGCGCCGCGCAGCACCGGCGCGCTGGTGGCCAGCCGGCCCCACTCCGCGCTGGCAAAGCGCGCGTCGATCGATACGTCCTTGTCGGCAAAGCGCATCGCCAGGTCGCGCTGTTCGGCGGCCAGCACGTTCACGCAGAGGCGTCCGTTCTGGCGGATCACGGCGTTGTTGCGGCTGGAGCGGTTGATGCAGACCAGCACCGTTGGCGGGTCGTCGGTCACCGCGCAGACGGCCGATGCCGTGCAGCCGGCCAGCCCGGCCTCGCCGTCGGTGGTGATGACGTTCACGGCGGTACCCAGCCCCGCCATGGCGTCCCGGAAAGTCATCTTGTCTACCATGATGCGTTCGTGTTCCCCGGCGCTCACGAATTGGCCCCGGTGCCCCGATATTGCGCCGCGGTGTGCGATGCCGGCAAGCGTGCCGTGCCAAACAGCTTGTTGCGATAGGTGCCCGGCTGGTAGGCAGTCTTGTAAACGCCGCGCTCCTGCAGCAGCGGCACGACCAGGTCGATCACGTCCTCGAAGCACTCCGGCACGACCGTGCGCGACAGGTTGAAGCCGTCCACCCCGGTTTCCTCGCTCCAGGCCACGAGCTGGTCAGCCAGACGCGCGGCCGATCCCACCCACGGCGCCTGCCGGCTGCCGAGCACCATCTGCTCCAGCAGCTTGCGGCGCGTCCACTGCGGCCCGGCGCTGCGTGTCATCGCCTCCACATTCGAGACAATGGCCTGGCTCTTGCCGGTATCGATCGGTTCGTCGATGTCGTAGCGCGCGAAGTCGATGCCCATCGACGCCGCCGCGTGCACCAGCGCGGCCTCGGAACTGACGTAGCGGCGATACTCCTCGAACTTCTCCTGCGCCTCGGCGTCGGTACGGCCCGTGACGAGCGTGGCCCCGAGAAACACCTTGACGTCGCCGGCCTGGCGCCCGAGCCGTACGGCCTGGGCGCGGATATCGTCGACGATCTCCTTGACGCCGGCCTGCTTCTGGCCGTTGACGAACACGCATTCCGCGTGCGTGGCGGCGAACTGGCGGCCCCGGGTGGACGATCCGGCCTGGTACAGCACCGGCGTGCGCTGCGGCGACGGCGCGCACAGGTGCATCGCATCGACCTTGTACTGTGGCCCGCGATGATGGATCACGCGCACCTTGTCCGGGTCGGCATAGACGCCGGCCGCCCGGTCTGCGCGCACCGCGTCGTCGTCCCAGCTGCCCTCCCAGAGCTTGTAGACCAGCGCCATGTATTCGTCGGCCAGGTCGTAGCGGTCGTCGTGGGCCACCTGCCCGTCGATGCCGATGGCGCGGGCGGCGCTGTCCAGGTAGCCCGTGACGATATTCCAGCCGATGCGTCCGCCGGTCAGGTGATCGAGCGTGGACATGCGGCGCGCGAACAGGAACGGCTGCTCGTACGTCAGGTTCGCGGTCACGCCGAAACCCAGATGCTGCGTGACGGCCGCCATGGCCGGAATCACCAGCGTGGGGTCGTTGACCGGCACCTGCACCGCGCCCCGCAATGCCGCCTCGGCACTGCCACCGTAGACGTCGTACACGCCCACCACATCGGCAAAGAAAATGCCGTCGAACAGGCCGCGCTCGAGCGTCTTCGCGTACTCGATCCAGTACTGCAGTTCGCCGTAGCGGTGCGACTGGTCGCGTGGATGGGTCCACAAACCCTGCTGGATGTGACCGACACAATGCATGTCGAAGGCGTTCAGGCGAATTTCACGCGGCATGGGAGCTCCCGATTTTTCATCCACTATAGTGGACGATCGAGCATCATCGTAAGGGTTTTACGATGAGGGTTAACCCTTGCGCACCGATGTCGCTCCTATAATCCGACCGACCGACCGATCGACCGTTTTGACCGTTTCTGACCGTTTGACCATTTCTACTGGTCGGGGCGGCACGAACCCAGCCGAACCGCACAGCCCATGAGCCGACTTCCCGACGATCCCACCCACGCCATCTCGGCCCGCGTACGCATCGAGCGCGAATCGCGCGGGTGGTCGCTCGCGGAGCTGGCCGACCGGTCCGGGGTATCCAAGGCGATGATCAGCAAGATCGAGCGCGGCGAGGCCAGCCCCACGGCCACCGTGCTGGGCCGGCTGTCCGGCGCGTTCGGGCTGCAACTGTCGATGTTGCTGGCACTGGCCGAGCAGGCCGGCGAACGCCTGAGCCGCGCCGCCGACCAGCCCGTGTGGCAGGACCCGGAAACCGGCTACACCCGGCGCGCGGTGTCGCCACGCAATGGCGGCATGCTGGAACTGGTGGAGGTTACGCTGCCGGCCGGCGCGCGCGTGTCGTATCCGTCGTCGGCCTTCACGTTCCAGCACCAGCAGATCTGGGTGCTCGACGGCACGCTGGTCTTCGAGGAAGGCGAAATCGTCCACACGCTCCGCGCGGGCGATTGCCTGCAGCTGGGGCCGCCCGCGCCCTGCACCTTCGTCAATCCCGGCACCGGCGCGTGCGTGTACGTGGTGGCGCTGGTGCGGCGCTGATACGCCGCTGATACGCCGCTGATATCCCCGTCAAGCGGCGTCGACACCAGGCTAGTGCTGGTCGGCGTCGATCCACACGCGCGTGGCCGCGCCCGCGCGAGTCAGCCGCATCTGGTAGGTATAGCGCTCCGGGTGGTACAGGCCCACCAGGAACTGCACGGGCCGGCCCGCCTTGTCTGACGCCACGCGCGACACGCGCAGCAGCGGCACGCCCGGCGCGATCCGCAGGATGCGCGCCACGTCCAGGTCAGCCACGGCGGCGCCCAGCGTCTGGTCCGCCGATACCACCTCGATGCCGTGCTGCTCCAGCGCCACGAGCATCGGCGTGTCCTGCAGCGTGGGACGATCGAGCGCCGCCGCCAGGTCGTCCGGCACAAACACCACGGTATAGGAGATAGGCTGCGCCTTGAACTTGCGCACGCGCACCACCTTGAGCACCGGCGCGCCAGGCGGCAGGCCCAGCGCAGCGCTCACCGCCGGCGGCGCCGCCATGCGCTTCCACTCCAGCACCTGCACGCGGGTACGCATGCTGACGCTGACGATGTTGTCGAGCAGCCCGCCGCGCACGGTCTGCACGGCCGCCGGCTCCTGTGTCGCGTGGCGGACGGTGGGCACCGTCCCTTTGCCGCGCAACCGCACGACCAGCCCCTCCTCCTGCAGCCGCGCCAGCGCCGAGCGCACCGTTACGCGCGCCACGCCGAATTCCTCGGCCAGTTGCCGCTCGCCAGGCAGCGGCATGCCCGCCGCGTAGTGCCCGCCGCGAATGCGGTCGCGCAGAACCAGGCGTACCTGCTGGAACCTCGGCAGTGCGGTGTGAGAAGCGTGGACGTCAAGCATCGGGGGCGGCAGGGAACGTGCGGTGGGGCGATGCCGCCACGGTACGCGTCGGACCCCGGTCAGGCAAGCCCAACTACCCGACAGGCCAACCGCCCGACGCTGCGAGATCGACGGCGGGTTGGCCGCTTACTCGTACTGCTTGCCCAGCGCCAGCATTTCGGGGGTGCCGATCACGCCGTTCAGCGCCTGGAACGACAGCATCCGGTCCAGGTACGGCGTGGTGGTGCCATGGGTGTGCAGGCTGGCCAGGTAGTCGCGCAGCGCATGGCTCAGCGCGCGCACCGTGCCGCCCGGGAAGATCACGATCCGGAAGCCGATCTCTTCCAGTTCGGCGGCCGGCAGCACCGGCGTCTTGCCGCCTTCCACCATGTTGGCCAGCAGCGGCGCCCGATGCCCCAGGCGCGCAATGGCGGCCGTCATGTCTTCACGGCTGCGCAGCGCCTCGACGAACAGCACGTCGGCGCCCGCCTCCGCATACAGCTGGGCGCGGGCCAGCGCGGCCTCCATGCCTTCCACGGCCACCGCGTCGGTGCGGGCGATGATCAGCGTGTCCTCGTCGCGGCGGGCATCGCAGGCGGCGCGGATCTTGCCCGCCATCTCCGCCGCGCTGATCACCGACTTGCCATCCAGGTGGCCGCAGCGCTTGGGGCTGGACTGGTCTTCGAGCTGGATCGCCGACGCGCCGGCGCGCTCCAGCACGCGCACGGTCTGCATCACGTTCAGCGCGTTGCCGAAGCCCGTGTCGGCATCCACGATCAGCGGCAGCGTGGGGCAGCGCTCGCGGATATTGCGCGCCACCGCGGACACGTCGTCCAGCGACAGGAAGCCGATGTCGGGCCGCCCCAGGCGCGTGTAGGCAATGCTGGCGCCGGAGAGGTATGCGGCCTGGAAGCCGGCCTGCTCCACCAGCAGCGCCGAGAACGCATCGTAGACGCCCGGTGCGGTGACAATGCCGGTGCCCTGCAGGCGTTGCTTGAGATTCATTGCACTTCCTCGTTCACGGTAAGTTGACCTGCCGCGATCTTGCGCGCCAGATGTGGAACCAGCCCGCCGTCGCGGATCATGGCAACCAGATGCGGAAAAATCGGCTCGCACTGCAGCGGCGCGCCGCCTGCGATGAAGACCTGCGCGGTATCGATGTCACAGCCCACCTCGGCACCCGGCGCCACCGCGGGCAACGCCGGACACGTGAGCAGCGGCAGGCCCAGGTTGAAGCCGTTGCGATAGAACAGCCCGGCAAACGACGGCGCCACCACCGCCGCCACGCCCAGGTGGCGCAGCACCTCCACGGCCTGCTCGCGCGAGGAACCGGCACCGAAGTTGCGCCCGCCGAACACCAGGTCGCCGGGCCGCACGTTCGCCGCGAACGACGCATCCACGGCCTCCATGCAATGCCGCGCGATCTCGTCGATGCCGAACTTCATGTACGCCCCCGGGGCCAGCAGGTCGGTATTGATATCGTCGCCGAACACCCAGGCGCGGCCGGTGAAGCGGTTGGCCTGCGCGCTCATGCCAGCACCTCGCGCGGATCGGCGATACGGCCCGCGATGGCCGAGGCGGCCACCGTGTACGGCGAGCCCAGGTAGACCTGCGAAGATGCCGCGCCCATGCGTCCCTTGAAATTGCGTGCCGTGGCGCTGATCACCACGCTGTCCTCGCCAAAGCGATGTTCGCCGTAGCCCGCGCAGGCACCGCAGGCGTTCGGCAGCAGCTCGGCGCCGGCATCGGTCAGCACCGCCAGCGTGCCCTCCTGCGCGGCGCGCTGCTGGTCGGCGGCGCTGGCGGGCGCCACCAGCAGGCGCGTGCCGCGTGCCACGCGCCGGCCGCGCAGCACCTCGGCCGCCATGCGCAGGTCGTCGAGCTTGGCGCCGGTACAGGCGCCAATATAGGCCACGTCGATGCCCACCTGGCCAAACACGTCCACGTCGTCGGCATCGGCCGGCGTATGCGGGCGCGACACCTGCGGCGCCAGCGCCGAGGCATCGAAATCGTGCACCGCCAGGCAGGCCGCATCGGCATCGGACTGCCATGGGTCGATATCGATGCGCTCCGGCGCCACGCCGGCTGCCAGCAGCCAGTCGCGCGTGGTGGCATCGGGGGCCACCAGGCCCACCTGAGCACCGAGTTCGGCCGTCATGTTCGACAGTGTCATCCGTTCCTGCATCGGCAGCGCGGCCACGGCCTCGCCGGCATACTCCACCGCCTGGTACTGGCCGCCGTCCATGCCGAACTGCGTGCACATGCGCAGCATCATGTCCTTGGCGGAGACGCCCGCGCCGAGCCTGCCGTGCCACTGCATGCGGATGGTCTGCGGCACGCGCACCCAGATCTCGCCGGTAACCAGCACGCCGAGCATCTCGGTGGCGCCCACGCCGAACATGTAGGCGCCAAAGGCGCCGCCCGTGCAAGAGTGGCTGTCGCCGCCCACCGCGAACATGCCCGGTTGCAGATAGCCCTTCTGGGGCACCACCACGTGGCAGATGCCCTCCATGTCATGGAAGCGCGTCACGCCGGCCTCGTTCACCCAGTCGCGCGCGATCTGCACGATGCGGCGGCTGTCGGCGTCGTGCGCCGGCACGTAGTGGTCGGTGACCACCACCACGCGGGCGGGGTCCCACACCTTCGCGCCGAGCTTCTCGAGCATCGGCTTCACGCGGCGCGGGCCGCCGGAGTCATGCATCATCGCCAGGTCCACGCGGCACGTGACAATCTCGCCCGGTACCACGCTCGTCCTGCCGGCCGCCCGGGCCAGCAGTTTCTGCGCCAATGTCTGGCCCATCATCGAATTTCCTTACTCCACCTTGGTGCCAGACGCCTGGATGACCTTCGCCCAGTGCTGGATGTCGCTGCGCACGAACGTGGCAAACGCCTGCGGCGTCATGTTCACGGCCGTGGCGGCCTCGGTTTCCATGCGCTGGCGGTAGGCCGGGTCGTCCACGGCCACCTTCACGGCGCGATACAGCTGGTCCGTCACGGCCGGCGGCAGCCTGGCCGGGCCGAACAGGCCGAACCACGCCGACGACTCGAAGCCCCGCACCGTATTGCCGATGGGCGGCACGTTCGGAAACTGGGCCAGCGCGTCGCGGCTGCTTACGCCCAGGAACTTGACCGTGCCGGCCTTCAGGTGCGGCAGCACATTGACCGTGCTCGCGAACATCAGGTCCACCGTGCCGCCCAGCAGGTCGGTCAGCGCCGGGTTGGTGCCCTTGTATGGAATGTTGACGATGTCGGTGCCGGTCTGCAGCTTGAACTGCTCGCTGGCCAGGTGCAGCGACGAGCCCTGGGCGCCGATGGCGAACGTCAGCTTGCCCGGATGCTTCTTGGCGTAGTCGATCAGGCCGGCCGTGGTGTCGAACGGCACGCCCTTGCGCGCCACCAGCACGCTCGGCACGCGCGCCACCATCGTGATCGGCGTGAAATCCTTGACCGGGTCGAACGGCAGGTTCTTGTAGAGCGTAGCGTTGATGGTGTGGCCGGTGAAGCTCATCAGCAGCGTGCTGCCGTCCGGCGTGGCGCGGGCCACGTACTGCGCGGCGATGTTGCCGCCCGCGCCGGGCCGGTTGTCCACCACCACCGTACGGTGCAGGGTCTCGCCCATCGAGCGGGCAATCAGCCGCGCCAGTGCATCGGTGGTACCGCCCGCGGGGCTGCCCACCACGATCGTGATCGGCTTGTCCTGCGCGGCGGCCGGCAGTGCCGGCGCCAATGTTGCAGACATGGCCAGCGCGGCGCTGACCATAAGTTTTCCCAAACTGTTGAACATCGTGTCTCCGCCACTTCTGTGTTTATGGGGTTAAGGCGGACTCTATGCCCGCGGGACCCGGCACTCAATGGAACCAGCTGGTCCTATCGACGAGACCAGTTGGGCCACGCCGGCTTGCCACGGCCGCCGCACCACGCACCACGCACCACGCACGCACGCACGCACCCAGGCAGGCAGGCAGGCAGGCAGGCAGGCAGGCAGGCAGGATGACCCCGAAAAGCGCGCCATGCTACACACAACGCGGCCGCGCGAGTGCAAGCAAACGTAAAGGCCAGGCCCCGCGCGCCGTTATCCGGAGAAGGCACCCGCTTCGGGCGGCCGGGCCGTAATACACTTGCGGGCTTCCTGCCGTACGTCCATGCCGCTGAACGATCCCGTCATCCTGCTGGCCGTCATCACGCCATTCGGCCTGATGACGACGCTGCTTTTGTGCCTGTCCTATCTGGGACTGGGCAAGAACAACACGTCCCTGCACTGGTGGCTCGGGGGCGACCTGCTGCTGGCCGCCTACCACGTGGTGGCCATGCTCCAGCCCGGCGTGCCGTCCGGCGCGCTGGCGTGGCTGCCCGTCTTCACGCCCGCGGCGGCCCACGTGATTGGCACCACACTGCTGATGTGCGCGGTGGGCGCGCACACGCTGGCGCTGTACCACCTGCTCGAACCTGGCCATTTGCGAGCCCACTCGCGCGCCTGGCACCTGCGCATCTGGCTGGCCGTGCCGGCGCTCTACCTGGCGGGCACGCCGTTCTCGCTGCACAGCGCCTACGCGCTGCCGTGGTTCTGCCTGGGCATGTTCGTATCCATCGCCATCCAGGCCCGTGTCACGTGGCGCATGACGCGCGGCTACCGGGCCGCCTGGGGCCTGCTCGCGGGCCAGGCCGTGCTGATGGCGTTCCAGGCATCGGGCACGGTCATGCTGACGCTGCATCCGCTTCCGGCCCTGCCGCTCCACGCGCCCTTCTTCCCCACCATCGACGCGTTGCTGATGGACGCGCTGGTGTCGTTTCTGCTGACGCTCAGCTATGCGTTGGCGCTGCAGGAGCAACTGCGCCAGCGCATCCTGAACCTGAGCCGCACCGATGCCCTGACCGGCGCGCTGAACCGGCGCGGCGCCGGCCCCATCGTGCAGGCCGAATGGCTGCGCGCGCGCACGGCACCGCAGCCGCTGGCCATCGCGATGATCGACCTCGACCACTTCAAGGCGATCAACGACCAGTACGGCCACGCCATTGGCGACGCGGCGCTGCAGGCGTTCGCGAACACGGTTACGCGGCTGAAGCGGCATGGCGACGTGCTGGTGCGCTGGGGTGGCGAGGAGTTCCTGCTGTTGCTGCCGGGCACCGACACCGGCCACGCGCACGGCTTTCTGGAGCGGCTGCGCGACGCGCTGCGCCATGAGCCAACCTCGCCGTGGATTCCATTCACGCTGGCCTTCAGCGCCGGCGTGGCAGACACCGGCACGCTGGCCCATATCGACGATTTCGAAGCGCTGCTGCGCGAGGTAGACCTGGCGCTATACCGCGCCAAGCGCGCGCGCGACCGCATCGAGGTGGTGCGCGAAGCCTGACCCCTGGGTGGCCCTTGCGGCCGCCCCCATGCCGGGTTTTCCCGGTTGACAGTGCCCGCCCGAGGCCATACATTGGCCGGGCAGATTCAGATAAGAGACCATCTGTAGGATGGTCTCTTAGCGCGTGCAGTTTGCTGCGGCCTCTTACAGAACAACGATAAGGAGACCGCCGTGCAAACCCCTGCCATCAAGATTCGTGGCATCGACGATGTCATCGTCTTCATAGATTCCTGTCCAGGCATTCGCGGCCGCGCCGGCGTCATCTGGTGGCTGGCCCTCGGCGGACTCTTCCTCGACGCATTCTCCAATTCGGCCCTGAGCGCCGGCCTCGGGCCGATGACGCGCAACCTGCAGCTCGCACCGGCGCAGGTGGCGCTGCTCACCTCGTTCGCCTCGTGGGTGGCCATCGCCTTCAACCCGATCGGCGGCTGGATGGCCGACCGCTGGGGCCGTGTCAGGCCGCTGATCCTGGCCAAGGTGTTCGCCGTCGCGGGCGCCGTGATCGTGGTCTTCGCGCCCGATTTCAACGCCATCCTGGTGGGCCGGTTCTTCGTCGGCGCCGCCTACGGCATCGACTTCGCCATCGCCATGGCCGTGCTGGCCGAGTTCACGCCGGTCAAGCTCAAGAGCCGGCTGAACACCTGGCAGGGCATGTGGTACACGGCCGTCTGCCTGAACCTGGTGCTCGCGCTGCTGTTCCATTCGTGGAATGTGGGCGATTCGATCTGGCGCTACTCGGTGGCCGCCACCGCCGTGTTCGGCATCGGCATCCTGCTGCTGCAAGTGCTGTTCCTGGTGGAAAGCCCCACGTGGCTGGCCCGCAAGGAGCGGCTGGAAGCCGCCGCGCAAGCCATGACGCGCATCTACGGCCGCCCGTTCGCAGCCGCCGCGCCCGCCGAGCGCATTCCCGTCACCAACCTGGCACGCCGCGGCCTGGCCAACGTGCTGCTGATTTTCCGCGGCATCTACCTGCCCCGCACCATCCTGGCGGCCACGGTGCAGATCGGCCAGTCGATCCAGTATTTCGGCATTGGCTGGTACCTGCCCCTGATCAGCGCCGCGTTGTTCGGCAAGGACTTCGTCTACGCCACGATCGGCGCGCTGGTCTTCAACGTGTGCGGCATCTTCGGCGGCTTCCTGTCGCCCGCCATCGGCCGCAAGCTGGGCCTGCGCCTCGCGTCGGCCTTCGGCTTTGCGGCCGTGTTCGTGATGCTGCTGATCCTGGGCCTGTTCAACGGCAAGATGCCCACCTGGGTGGCCGTGGTGGTGCCGTCGCTGTTCATCCTGTTCCACTCGGGTGGCCCCGGCGCCAACGGCAAGAGCCTGTCGTCGCTGTCGTTCCGCAGCGAGCTGCGCGCCGGCGCCAATGGCGTGATCGGCGCGCTCGGGGCCATCGGCGCCGCGCTGGGCCTGCTGGTCTTCCCGCTGTTCCGCGCCCGCTACGGGCTCGAAACCACCTTCCTGATCCTTTCCGTCGTGCCGCTGGTGGCCAGCATCATCTGCTTCGTGATCCGCTGGGACCCCACACGCACGGCCATTCATCCCGATAACGAAGCCGATGCGCCGCAGTTCCGCGGCGATGGGCGCGACCGCGCCGGCTTCATGCATCCCGCCACCGAGAAGTAATTCATGCAAAACAGGAACGTCATCCTCGCCATCGACGAGGGCACGTCCGGCACGCGGGCCGCGGTCGTGGCCGCCGATGGCCATGTGTCCTGCCTGGCCTACACCGCGCTGCAGGTCGACTCGCCGCGCCCCGGCGTGGTGGAGCAGGACGCCAACGCGCTGCTGGAAAAGACGCTCGACGTCTGCCGCGACACGCTGGCCCAGGCCGCCCGCGAAGGCCTGCGGGTGATTGCGCTGGCCGTGGCCACGCAGCGCGCCACCGGCGTGCTGTGGGACACCCATACCGGCCGCCCACTGGTGCCCGCCATGGTCTGGCAGGACACCCGCTATGCCCACGACCTCGACCAGCTGGCGCCCGACTGGGATGCGCGCCTGCGCAGCCACGTGGGCCGTCCTGCCGGGGTGCGCTCGCCCTACCTCTGGGCCGCCCGGCACCTGCGCGACACGCCCGCCGTGGCCGATGCCTGGCGCGCACGCCGGCTGGCCTTCGGCACCGTCGACAGCTGGCTGCTGTGGCACCTGTCCACGCAGCGCGCCTGCGTGACCACGCCAACCAACGCCACCTCGTGCAGCGCCTATGTGCTGGGCGAACACCGCTACCTGACGGCATGGGTGGAGGCCCTGGGCTTTCCGCCCGAACTGTTGCCCGAGCTGCGCCAGGACGCCGACGACTTCGGCCGCACGCGCCCCGACCTGCTTGGCATCGACGTGCCGATCCTGGCCTGCGCCGGCGACCAGCTGGCCGGCGCGGTGGGCCTGGGCTGCCTCGATGCCGGCCAGTCGATGTGCCTGCATGGCACGGGCAGCTTCGTCGACCTCGTGCTCGGGCCCAGCCTGCCCGCGCGCAGCGGCCAGTCCGACAGCACGCTGACGATGACGGCGCGCCGCTGCCACGACGTGTCGCACTTCTCCGTCGAGACGTTCGTCGCCACTACCGGCTCGGCGCTGAACTGGGTCTGCGACAAGCTCCACTGGTTCGACGACGCGAAGCAGATCAGCGCACTGGCCGCCACGGTGCCATCGGCGCGCGGCGTCACCTTCATCCCCGCGCTGACCGGCCTGCGCGTGCCGCAGATGCAGCCCGACGCGCGCGCCGCGCTGAATGGCGTGTCGATGGCCACCACACAGGCCGAGATTGCCCACGCCATCCTGGAAGGCATTGCGCATTCGGTGACGTCGTGCATCGACGCCAACCGCGAGGTGGCCGGCATTCCGGTCACCGAGCTGGTGGTGGGCGGCGGGCTGTCGGGCAGCGACACGCTGCTGCAGATGCAGGCCGACCTCACCGGCCTGCCGATTCATCGCATGAAGGAAACGGACCGCGCCAGCCTGCGTGGCATTGCCTGGCTGGCCGGTGCGTCCGGCCTGCTGTGGGATTCGCTCGACCAGGCGCGCACCACCACCGAGCCGGACGCGGTGTTCACGCCGCGCATCGGCGCCGACGAACGCGCCGGCCGGCGCGCGCTGTGGCATGCCCGCGTGGCATCGGAACTCAACCATGTGCAGGCGTTTGCCCCGCACTGACCGACCAGGAGAAGCCAGCAACATGATGGTCTTGCCATCCCGCGGCGCCAACCGCGAACGCGCCGCCATGACGCGCACCGAGCCACTGCGGCTGGTGCGCGCCGAACAACTAAGCCGCCTGGGCGCCGATACGTTCGACATCCTCATCGTCGGCGGCGGCGTCACGGGCGCCTATGCGGCACTGGACGCCGCGCTGCGCGGCTATCGCGTGGCCCTGGTCGAGAAAAGCGATTTCGCCTCGGGCACGTCGTCCAAGTCGTCGAAGATGGTGCACGGCGGCCTGCGCTATATCGAGCAGGGCAACCTGGGCCTGGTGCGCCATTCGCTGCTGGAACGCCAGCGGCTGCGGCGCAACGCCCGCCACCTGGTGCAGCGCCTGCCCTTCCTGTTTCCGGTGATGGAGCGCGACGGCGTGTTCGACCAGCGCCTGGCCCGCGCCTTCGAGGGTCTGCTCTGGACCTACGACCTGGCCGGCGGCTGGCGCGAGGGCATCCTGCACCAGAAGCTCACCAAGGCCGAGGTGCTGTCGCACTGCCCCACGTTCAACGAGGAACACCTGAAGGGCGGCTTCCTGTACTTCGACGCCCGCGTGGACGATGCCCGGCTGACGCTCAACATCGCGCGCACGGCGGCGTTCCACGGTGCCGCCGTGGCCAACCATGCGCGCGTGGCCGAGATCACGCGCGATGCGCACGGCAAGGTCGACGGCGCCATCGTGCACGCCGACGGCCGCGAGATCCGCGTGCGTGCCGGCGTGGTGGTCATGGCCACCGGCGTCTGGCTGCGCGACTGGACCGGCCGCCGCAAGGGCGAGGACAAGACGCTGCATATCCGGCCCGCCAAGGGCGTGCATGTGGCCATTCCCTGGCTCAAGATCCGCAACGACTGCACGGTGACGATCCCGGTGCCGGGCCGCAGCCGCCGCGCCACCATCACGCGCTGGGGCAACGTCTCGTACCTCGGCACCACCGACGAAGACTACGACGGCGATCTCGACAACGTGATGTGCACCCGGCAGGAACTGGACTTCCTGCTTGAAGGCGCGCGCTCCGCGCTGAAGACCGACCTGCAGCCCCATGACGTGGTGGGCAGCATCGCCGGCTGCCGGCCGCTGGTGGCCCCGCCCGGCGGCAAGACGCTCGAGATTAGGCGCAACCACGAGATCCACGTGGCGCCAGACGGCCTCGTGACGATCGTCGGCGGCAAGCTCACCACCTCGCGCCACATGGCCGAGCAGACCATCGACGCCGCGCAGCGGGTGATTGGCCGGCGCGCCAGATGCCGCACGAAATCCGCCTACCTGCTGGGCGCGGCCGGCTACGACCCGCAGGCCATCGTGGCGTCCGGCGGCATGTCGGCGCACCTGGGCGAGCGCTACGGCACCGAGGCGCGCTTCGTCAGCGACATCCTGCAGGCCAATCCGGCGCTGGCGCGGCCCATCGTCGATGGCCTGCCGCACACCGAAGCCGAGATCGTCTACGCCGTGCGCCACGAGCTGGCCGGCACGGTCGATGACATCCTTTCGCGCCGCATCCGCGCCCGCCTGATGGCGCGCGATGCGTCCGCCCAGGCCGCGCCGCGCGTGGCCCAGATCCTCCAGGCCGAGCTCGGGTTGTCCGCGCAGGCCACGGCGCAGCAGGTCGGCGATTACCTGGCCGCTGTCGCCCTCGAAAAATCCGTCCTTATGGGAGAAGCAGCATGATCAGCAAGGAAGCCATCAAGCGCGGCTACAACCGCGGCAACTACCTCGTGGGCCAGCACACGCCGCCCCACTTCGCGGCCAGCATCACCGAGACGCCCGACGCGCCGGGCCTGCAGCGCGACGCCGTGGCCATCGACGGCGCCACGCTCGACGCGCTGCGCCGTGCCGCCGACGAAGTGCTCACGGCCACCGGCGACGTCGTGAAGTGGACGCGCGACTGGTGGGCCGGCTCGATGATGACCGAGACCGGCGGCCGCCCCGCCACGCCGCGCGGCGTGATCGTGCGCGCATCGACCGTGGAGCAGATCCAGGCCGTGATGCGGATCGCCCATGCGGGTGCCATTCCGGTGACCGTGTCGGCAGGCCGCAGCAACGTGACTGGCGCCGCGCTGCCGGTGCGCGGCGGCATCGTGCTCGACGTCTGCGAGCTGAACCGCTTCCTGGGGTTCGACCGCGAAAGCCAGATCGTCGAAGTGGAATCGGGCATGTTCGGCGACGTCTTCGAGCAGATCATCCAGCAGGAGCACGGCATGACGATGGGCCACTGGCCGTCGTCGTACGCCATCAGCACGGTGGGCGGCTGGGTGGCCTGCCGGGGCGCGGGCCAGCTTTCCACGCGCTACGGCAAGATCGAAGACATGGTGGTGGGCATGGACGTGGTGCTGGCCGATGGCAGCCTGGTCACCGTGGGTGGCTACCCGCGCGCGGCGCTGGGGCCGGACCTGATGCAGATGTTCGTTGGCTCCGAAGGCACGCTCGGCGTGATCGTGCGCGTGCGCCTGAAGCTGCACCGCCTGCCCGACTACGGCCGCGCCATCGCCTACGGCTTCAAGACTTTCGCCATCGGGCTGGAGGCGTGCCGCCAGATCATGCAGCGCGGCGCCAACCCGGCCGCGCTGCGCCTGTACGACGAACTCGAAAGCGGCGTGCAGTTCGGCCTGCCGGACACCAATGTGCTGCTGGTGGCCGACGAAGGCGCGCGCGAAATGGTCGACGCCGTGCTGGCCATCAGCGAACGCACCTGCGCGGAGCTGGGCGAGAAGCTCGACGGCGACGCCATCTTTGAACGCTGGCTCGATACCCGCTACCTCACCGGCAAGAGCGCCGAAGGCTTCAAGCGCAGCCCGGGCTTCGTGGCCGATACGCTGGAAATGGCCGGCCCGTGGAGCGACCTGGCCGCAATCTATACCGATGTGGTGGCGGCCATCAACGCCGTGCCGGGCACGCTGGCCGGCTCGGCGCACCAGTCGCACGCGTACGTGGACGGCGCCTGCCTGTACTTCTCGCTGCGCGGGGACGTGGCCGTGGAAGATCGGCAGCGCTGGTATCGCGCCGCCTGGGATGCCGCCAACGCGGTGCTGATCCAATACAATGCCGCCCTGAGCCACCATCACGGCATCGGCCTGCTGCGCGCGCCGTACATGGCGCTCTCGCTGGATACGGCGTTTCCGGTGCTGCAGGCCATCAAGCGGGCGCTCGATCCGCAGAACATCCTCAATCCCGGCAAGCTCGGCCTTTCGGACGCGCTGGCCCACGAAGCCCGGAAGTAAGCCCCATGGACAGGTCTCTCGGCGCCCGCCTGACACGACACCCGGTAATTGCCACGCTTTACGGCGTGGAACAGGTCGAAGCCTTCATCGACAGCGAGGCCGAAGTCTCGATCGTGGCCAACGTGGAGCTGCGCCGCCTGCAGCCGGTGATTGCCATGCTGACGAAGGCCGGCAAGTACGTGATCGTCAATATCGACAGTTGCGAGGGGCTGTCGCAGGACAAGGGCGGCGTCGAGTACCTGGCCGATATCGGCGTGACCAGCCTGGTCTCGACGCGCGTGGCCACCATCCAGCGCGCCAACCGCGCCGGCATGGTAACCATGCAGAAGGTCTTCGTGACCGACCGCTCCACCTGGCCGCGCAGCGTCAAGGCGCTGGAACAGAGTGATCCGAACCTGGTGCAGCTGATGCCGGCGCCGATGCTGTCGCACCTGCCCGAGGCCGACCGCAAGGCGCTGCCGCCCATCGTCACGTCCGGCTTCGTCTGCAACCAGGACGATATCCGCAGCGCCATCGCCCATGGCGCGGTGGCCATCTCCACCAGCGACCGCAAGCTCTGGAACCTCGAGGCGAAGGTGCTGAAGGGTTAGCAGCCCCGGGGCGACGTGGCGGCGCAGGACGGCCGCCACGCATCTGCCCTCACTCGGGAATCTGCACCGCGCCGCTCCGAAGAGCGGCTTTCGATGCCGGGGCACGTTGCGTCAGGCCAGCGGCCTGACGGCGCCGCCCGTCAGTCGTCGAGCAGCGACAGGTCGCGCACGGCGCCCTTGTCCGCCGACATCACGAGCTTGGCGTACGCCTTCAGCGCGGCCGACACCTTGCGCGGACGCGCCTGGGCCGGCTTCCAGCCGCGGGCGTTCTGCTCCTCGCGGCGGCGCGCCAGTTCCTCGTCGGACACCAGCACGTCGATCGTGCGGTTCGGAATGTCGATGCGGATGCGGTCGCCGTCGCGCACCAGGCCAATCGCGCCACCGGCGGCCGCTTCCGGCGAGCAGTGGCCAATCGACAGGCCCGAGGTGCCGCCCGAGAAGCGGCCGTCGGTCAGCAGCGCGCAGGCCTTGCCCAGGCCCTTCGACTTGATGTAGCTGGTGGGATAGAGCATTTCCTGCATGCCCGGGCCGCCCTTCGGGCCTTCGTAGCGCACGATCACCACGTCGCCGGCCTTGACCTTGTCGTTCAGGATGTTCTCCACGGCCTCGTCCTGCGACTCCGTCACGTGGGCCGAACCCTCGAACACCAGGATGCTCTCGTCCACGCCGGCCGTCTTTACCACGCAGCCATCGAGCGCGATGTTGCCGGTCAGCACGGCCAGGCCGCCCTCCTTCGAGAACGCATGCGCGTAGGAGCGGATGCAGCCCTCGGCGCGGTCCAGGTCAAGGCTCGGCCAGCGCGTGTTCTGGCTGAACGCCACCTGCGTGGGAATACCGGCCGGCCCGGCCATGTAGAACGTGCGCACCGCTTCGTCCTGCGTGCGGACGATGTCCCACTGGTCCAGCGCGTCCTTGAGCGTCGGCGTGTGCACGGTGGGCACGTCGGTGTGCAGCTTGCCGGCGCGGTCCAGCTCACCGAGGATGGCCATGATGCCGCCGGCGCGGTGCACGTCCTCGATGTGGTACTTGTTGGTGTTCGGCGCCACCTTGCACAGCTGCGGCACCGAGCGCGACATGCGGTCGATGTCGGCCATCGTGAAATCGATCTCGGCCTCGCGCGCGATGGCCAGCAGGTGCAGGATGGTGTTGGTGGAGCCACCCATGGCGATGTCGAGCGTCATGGCGTTCTCGAAGGCCTTGAAGCCCACCGAGCGCGGCAGCACGCGTTCGTCGTTCTGCTCGTAGTACATGCGGGCCAGGTCGACGATGCGCTGGCCGGCGCGCTTGAACAGCTGCTCGCGGTCGGCGTGCGTGGCCACCACGGTGCCGTTGCCGGGCAGCGACAGGCCCAGCGCCTCGGTCAGGCAGTTCATCGAGTTGGCCGTGAACATGCCCGAGCACGAACCGCAGGTGGGGCAGGCGGAACGTTCCACCTGCGCCACGTCTTCGTCCGAATAGGACGGGTCGGCGGCCATCACCATGGCATCCACGAGGTCCAGCTTCTTCAGTTCGATGGTCTTGGTCACCGGGTTGGCCAGGCGCGTCTTGCCGGCTTCCATCGGGCCACCCGAAACGAAGATCACGGGAATGTTCAGGCGCATGGCGGCCATCAGCATGCCCGGGGTGATCTTGTCGCAGTTCGAGATGCAGACCATGGCGTCGGCGCAGTGCGCGTTGACCATGTATTCCACCGAATCGGCGATGATGTCGCGGCTCGGCAGCGAGTACAGCATGCCGTCGTGACCCATGGCGATGCCGTCGTCCACGGCGATGGTGTTGAATTCCTTGGCCACGCCGCCGGCGGCCTCGATCTCGCGTGCCACGAGCTGGCCCAGGTCCTTCAGGTGGACGTGGCCGGGCACGAACTGGGTGAACGAGTTGACCACCGCGATGATCGGCTTCTGGAAATCCTCGTCTTTCATGCCGGTGGCGCGCCACAGCGAGCGCGCGCCCGCCATGTTGCGGCCGGCGGTGGAGGTCTTGGAACGGTATGTGGGCATTTGTGGGTGCTTAAGAAATACGCAACGGCAAGCGGCCCACGGGGGATTGGAAGGGCCAGGAACGCACCCGTGCGGGCGGCCTTTTGAGCCGGGCGCCGGGCAAAAACGGCGATTATCCCACAGTGGCGGATGTTTACAGTGGCGGCAGGCGCCGCCGGACCGGCTGGGACTTCACGATGGCCGAGCTGGTCTCGGCCAGGTCGGTAATCTGCTCCAGGATGTGGTCCAGATGCTCGATCGACCGCAGGTACAGCCGGCCGATGAAGCAGTCGTCGCCGGTGACCTTGTCGCACTCGGCAAACTCCGGGATGGCCTCGATCAGCTTCTGTACCGCGTGAAGCTTGCCGGGCAACGGCCTGATGCGGACGATGGCCTGCATCGAAAAACCGAGCGTGCGGGGTTCCACGTCCACCGTGAAGCCGCGGATCACGCCCCGGTCCTCGAGCCGGCGCAGCCGCTCCGAGGCGCCTGGCGAGGAGAGGCCCACCTGTTCGGCCAGCGCCTTGACCGGCATGCGGGCGTCCTGCTGCAGCACCGCCAGGATGCGGCGATCGAGATCATCGAGTGACATAAGGTATTTTCCGGCGCGACCTTTACAAAAAACGGAAACAGGCTGCTATCGCCTGCATTTTCGACTGTGGATTGTAGGCCGATGCCCTTAAACTGCAAGCCTCGTTTGTGGGAGACACGCTGTGGAAGACAAGACGCGGGGCATGCTGGAAATGGTGGCGGCGATGGTGATCTCGGGCACCATCGGCTGGCTGGTGGTGGTATCGGGCCGTCCGGTCACGCAGGTGGTGTTCTGGCGCTGCGCGTTCGGGGCCATGGTGCTGGTGCCGGTGTGCCTGGCGCGCGGCTACCTGCGCCCGGGCACCATCACGCTGCGGCAGGTGGGGCTGGCGGTGGCCGGCGGCATTGCCATCGTGGCCAACTGGCTGCTGCTGTTCTCGGCCTACGAAGGCGCGTCGATCTCGATCGCCACGGCGGTCTACAACACGCAGCCGTTCATGCTGGTGGGGCTTGGCGCGCTGTTCCTGGGCGAGCGGCTGACGGTGGCCAAGGTGTCGTGGCTGCTGCTGGCCTTCCTGGGCATGCTGCTGATCGTGCAGGGCAAGCCCGATGCGGGCGCCGCGCACGGCGACTACCTGGCCGGCATTGCGCTGGCGCTGGGCGCCGCGTTCTGCTACGCGCTGGCGGCGCTGATCGCCAAGCGGCTCAAGGGCGTGGCGCCGCACCTGATTGCCATGATCCACGTGCTGGTGGGCACGGTGCTGCTGCTGCCGATGACGCTGGGCGCCGACCTGCCGTCGGGCGCCCTGCCCTGGGCCACGCTGGCCACGATGGGCGTGGTTCACACCGGTGTCATGTACATCCTGCTCTACGGCGCCATCCAGAAGCTGCCCACGCACCTGACAGGCGCCTTGTCGTTCATTTATCCTATCGTGGCCATTCTGGTGGACCGGCTCGCATTCGGGCATCAGCTGCATCCGTCGCAACTGGGCGGTGCCGCGCTGATCCTGGTGGCCGCCGCCGGCATGACGTTGGCATGGCCCTGGCAAAAGCTGCTGCCGTGGAAGGTGCGCAAGCCCTCCGCGTGAACGTGCAGCCCGGGCCTCGACTTTCAACCAGGCTTGGAGGCACGGATATGCAGGAGACGCTGGGGATGTCCCGGGAGCGGCTGGACCGGATCGGACGTTTCATCGACGAGACCTATGTGGCGCCGGGCAAGCTGCCGGGCGCGCTGGTGCAGGTATGGCGGCGCGGCGAGATGGCGCTGAACGTGACGCTGGGCCAGGCCGACCGCGAACGGCAGGTGCCGCTGGCCGAGGACTCGATCTTCCGCATCTACTCGATGACGAAGCCGATCACCTCGGTTGCCATCATGATGCTGGTGGAAGAATGCAAGATCGCGCTCGACGACCCGGTCAGCAAGTACATCCCAGCCTGGCAGAACCTGGGCGTGTTTGCCGGCGGCTTCATGGAGGGCTTTCAGACCCGCGCGCCCGCGCGGCCGATGCTGGTGATAGACCTGCTGCGCCACACCTCGGGCCTGACGTACGGCTTCCAGCAGAACAGCAACGTCGACGCCGCCTACCGCAAGCTGAAGATTGGTGAACTGGCCACCGAAGGCACGCTCGACGACATGATCGAGAAGCTGGCCACGCTGCCGCTGGAATTCTCTCCCGGCGAAGCGTGGAACTATTCGGTGGCCACCGACGTGCTGGGCTACCTCGTTGGCAAGATCAGCGGCATGCCGTTCGACACCTTTCTTCAGCAGCGCATCTTCGCGCCGCTGGGCATGGTCGACACCGGCTTCCATGTGCCGGCAGCCGACGCCGGCCGGTTTTGCGCCTGCTACGCCGTGGGCGCACTCGGCTCGAAGGTCATCACACCGCGCGGCCCGATGCTGCAGGACGATCCGCAGGCCAGCCCGTACTTGCGTCCGCCCAGCTTCCTGTCGGGCGGCGGCGGCCTGGTCTCCACCGCGGCTGACTACATGCGCTTCGCGCGCATGCTGCTGGGCGGCGGCCAGCTCGACGGCGTGCGGCTGCTGTCGCCCAAGACGCTGGCGCTGATGACGGCCAACCACCTGCCCGGCGGCGTGGACCTGCCGCGCCTGTCGCGCTCGATGTTCAGCGAGGCCACCTACGAGGGTGTGGGCTTCGGGCTCGGCTTCGCCACCACCATTGCGCCGGCCAGCACGCTGATTCCCGGCAGCGCGGGCGACATGTTCTGGGGCGGCGCGGCCAGCACGTTCTTCTGGGTCGATCCGCAGGAAGACTTGATTGGCCTGTTCCTGACCCAGTTGCTGCCGTCCTCGGCCTATCCGGTGCGCCGGCAGCTACGCACGCTGGTGTACAGCGTGATAACCGAAACGGGCCGCCCCGCGCGCTGAGCCCGCCCGCTCCCTTTCAGGCCGCCGGGCCCCGGCCCCCGGCCCTTGGCCATAAAACCCAGGAAGGGAGCAACCGGCGAGCGTTTAAGATACGCTGTCGCTGATCCAGACCATGAATGCCCCGTCATGACGTTCCGCTTGCCTCTGAACCTGCACCTGCACCTGCGCCCGAACCTGAAGCCTGCCGCCCGCCTTGGCCTGTCCGCTGCCGCCGTCGCCACCGTCACGCTGCTCGGCGTGACGCCCCTGGCACACGCCAGCGTGTCGTCAGACGCACGGGCGTTCAAGGAAGGCGTGAAAGAGGCCGGCCGCGACACCGGACACGCGGTGGCCGATGTGGCGCGCACCATCGGCCACGGTGCCCGTGACGCCACCCGGGCGATCGGCCATGGCACGCGTGCCGCCGCCCGCACTGTGGGGCATGGCGCCCGCGATGCCACCCGCGCCGTGGGCCATGGGGCCCGCGATGCCGGCAGCGCCGTGGCCGACACCACCAAACGCGGCTACGAGGCCACGAAGGATGCGGTGAAGGGCGAGGACTGACGCCAGGATTCGCGTGGCCGGGCCGCACATGCGTACAATGCCCGCCTCAACCTATTGGGAAGCTGTCCGTGAAGAAAACCGACCTGGAAAAGAACAAGGGCCTCAAGATCAACAACAGCCTGAAGCAGGCGGGCGCCAACCGGGCCGGTTCGCTGCCGAAGTCGCAACGTCAGGCCGGCACCGGCAAGAACGGCCTGCTCGGCAAGCTGCTTGGCAAGACCGTGCCGCCCGTGAAGGCGGACGAGTGATTTACACGGCGGCCGCGGCCGCCGGCATCGCCCGCGCCACCGGGCAAAACGGATCGATCGCGCGGCACAGCGCGTAGAGATCCCGCACCACCAGATGCGGCGCCTGGCTGTCGCGCGACCAGCGCGCGGCCGTCGCATCGTCTCCGCGCACCAGCCATGCGGCCTGAAAGCCCGCCGCAATGGCGCCCACCACATCGAGATCCGCATCGTCGCCCACGTGCAGCATTTGCGCGGGCCGGCACCCCACGGCTGCTGCCGCCGCGTGGAAGATCTCGGCCGAAGGCTTGGCGCAGCCGGCGCTTTCCGGATTCAGCGCCGCCTTGAAGAAGTGCGCGCCACCGGTGACGTGGAGGCTGGCGTTGCCGTTGGACAGCGCCACCAGCGGAAACCGGGCGCTCAGCCACTCCAGTGCCGGAAAGGCGTCCTCGAAGAAATCCACGCGCTGGCGCGCCGCAAAGAACACCTCGTAGGCCGCTTCGGCCAGGGCGGCGTCCTCGCCCGAGCGCTCCAGCGCCAGGCGAATCGAACCGAGCCGCAGCTCACGCAGGCTGTGCGACAAGTCGGGCCGGTCGGCGGCGAATTGCACGCGCAGGTCGCCCAGCACCTGCGGCGAGGTCAGCAACTGCGAGGTGCGCGGCGCCTGCGCCAGCAGCCAGTCGTGCAGCGTTTGCTCCGCGCGCAGCACGGCGGGCGTGAACGGCCACAGGGTATCGTCGAGATCGAGGGAAATGGCCGCGATGTCTGCCAGCGGTTGCATGAGAAAACGCCTGAAATTCGGGGAACCGCCGAATTTACCAAGATCCGGCTCTTGCGTGCAATGCCGCGCCGAGGCCCGACCAGAGCCCCGACCAGAGCCCCGACTAGAGCCCCGACTAGAGCCCCGACTAGAGATCCGACAACCCGAACCGGCGCAGCGCCTCCAGGTCTGTCACGCGGATGGTCTGGTACGAGAGCCCGACCATGCCCTCGGCTTCGAGCCGGCGCAGCGCCTGGTTCACCCGCTGGCGCGACAACCCGGTCAGCAGGCCGATTTCCTCCTGCGACAACTCCAGCACCGCGCTCGTCTTCGGGTAGAGCGCCGGGTGGAACAGCTGCGCAATGGCCTGCGCCACGCGCGCGTCGGCGCCCAGCAGGCGATCATTCTGCACCATGGCGATGAACTGCCCCATGCGCTCGTTGAGCTGGCGCACCACATAGCCCGCGAACGGCAGGCTGTCGGCCAGCAGCGTGTTGAACACCGGCTCCGCCACCAGCAGCACGCGCGACTCGCGCACCGCGATCACGTCGTAGCGGCGGTCCTCGCGCTTGATCACGCTGCCCTCGCCGCACCAGCCGCCGGCGGGCACGCCGCAGAACGTGCAGCCGCGCCCGTCGGGCGTGTACACGGCCAGCTTGATGAGCCCCGCGTCCACGCCTACCCAGTAACGCGAATATTCGCCGCGCCGGGCGATGTAGCTGTCGGCGGCGAACGTGCGCACGGTGGTGCCAGACGCGGCCAGCGCCTGGTGCTGCGGCGCCAGCGCGTGGTACCAGTCGTGTTGGTCGAGCACTGCGTGGAGGTTCATGAGACGCGGATCAGTAACAGCGAAAGGCGTGGCGGGCGGCCTTTCCTGACGTGGAACTTACGTCGATCGCGGCGGGCGTGCCGCGATGTCGCCGTTGGAGCAGCTCTGTCGTCCAGACGACAGTGTCTGCCCGTGCCGCAATGATAGCGTGGCCCCGACAACATATTTCGAATCCATCAGGATCCACACAGGAGACACGCATCATGCCGACCGACTACGACACCGGGCTGGCCCGCAACGCCGCCAACCACGTTGCGCTGACACCGCTCGACTTCATTGCCCGCGCGGCCGAGGTGTACGGCCAGCGCCTGGCCATCGTACACGGCACGGTGCGCCAGAACTGGCGCGACACCTACATGCGCTGCCGCCGGCTGGCCAGTGCCCTGGCGCGCGTCGGCGTGGGTCGTGGCGACACGGTGGCCGCGCTGCTGCCCAACACGCCAGCCATGATCGAGGCGCACTTCGGCGTGCCGATGGCCGGCGCCGTGCTCAACGCGCTCAATATCCGGCTCGATGCGGCCAACCTCGTCTTCATGCTGCGCCATGGCGAGGCGCGCGTGCTGCTGGCCGATACCGAGTTCGCCGACGTGGCGCGCCGGCTCGCGCGCGAGGTGCAGGGCCTCAAGGTCATCGCCGTGCACGACGTGCTGGGGCCCGAACCCGATGCGCCGTTCGGCGATACCGACTACGAGACCTTCCTGGCCGGCGGCGACCCCGACTACGCCTGGCAGATGCCCGCCGACGAATGGGACGCCATCGCGCTGAACTACACCTCGGGCACCACCGGCGACCCGAAGGGCGTGGTCTACCACCATCGCGGCGCGGCCATGAACGCGGTCTCCAACATCCTCGAGTGGGATATGCCCAAGCATCCGGTGTACCTGTGGACGCTGCCGCTGTTCCACTGCAACGGCTGGTGCTTTGCCTGGACCGTGGCGGCCCGCGCGGGCGTGAACGTCTGCCTGCGCAAGTTCGAGCCGAAGCTCGTCTTCGACCTGATGCGCGACGAAGGCGTGACGCACTACTGCGCGGCGCCCATCGTCCATACCGCGCTGGTCAGCGCGCCGGCGGCCTGGCGCGAGGGCCTGCGCGGGCCCGTGCGCGGCATGGTGGCCGGCGCCCCGCCCCCGGCGGCGGTGCTGGCGCAGATGGAAGCGATGGGCTTCGAACTGGCGCACGTGTATGGCCTGACCGAGGTCTACGGCCCCGCCGCCGCCTGTGCGGAGCAGGACGACTGGCAGGCGCTGTCGATGGAGCAACGTGCCGTGCTCAAGGCGCGCCAGGGCGTGCGCTACCACCTGCAGGCGGGCGTGGCCGTGCTCGACCCGGATACCATGGCGCCCGTGCCACGCGACGGCGAGACCATCGGCGAGATCATGTTCCGCGGCAACATCGTCATGAAGGGCTACCTGAAGAACGAGCGCGCCACGCGCGAAGCGTTCGCGGGCGGCTGGTTCCACACCGGCGACCTCGGCGTGTGCATGCCCGACGGCTATATCAAGATCAAGGACCGCAGCAAGGACATCATCATCTCGGGCGGCGAGAACATTTCGAGCGTGGAAGTCGAGGATGCGATCTATCGCCACCCGGCCGTGATGGCCGCCGCCGTGGTCGCCCAGCCGGACGCCAAATGGGGCGAGACGCCGTGCGCCTTCGTCGAACTCAAGGACGGCGCCACCGCCACCGAGGCGGAGCTGATTGCGCACTGCCGCACGCTGCTGGCCGGCTTCAAGGTACCCAAGGCCGTGTATTTCGGGCCGCTGCCCAAGACGTCGACTGGCAAGATCCAGAAGTTCGAACTGCGGCGCCAGTTGCAGTCAGCCGCCGCCATCGACGTCTGACCGGTCTGCCGCCTTCCGCCGCTCAGTGCCCCGGCGCGGCCGGGGCCTGGGCTTCGGCCTTGCGCCCCGCCATGTGGTGCAGGTAGGCCAGCAAATCCTTCAGTTCGGCCTCGGACAACGTCTTCTCGTCGATGGCCGACATCTTCGAATTTGGCCACCAGCGCAGCGCCTGCGGGTTGCGGATCAGCGTGGCGAGCCGGTCGTCGCCCAGGTACTCCACGGGGTTGTACGGCACGTTCAGGTCCGGCCCCAGGTGCGCGTCGCCAGCGCGGTTCATCGAATGGCAGGAAAAGCAGACGCGCTGGAATACGACAAAGCCATGCATCACCGGCCCGTCGGCCGGCTCGCTCGCGGCGGGCCGGATCGCCGCGAAGCGCTCGGCCGCCGTGGCGCCGATGTCGATGCGCGCGATGGCATAGGTCCACAGGCTTTCAGTGATGCGCACCGTCGGGTGCCCCGGCGCGGCCGTCTTCGGCACCGTCCAGATCAGCCGGAACGGGCCGATGTCCTGCCCTTTCAGCGTGGGCCAGGGCCGCGCGGGGTTCTCCACCGCCAGCCACGCGCGCGGGCCGTCGGCGCGGTCAGCCAGCAGCAACGCCAGCGGCAGGTGCGACACGTAGCCGTCGGTGGCCGCCGTGGTGGCCGTACCGTCGGCCGAGGCCACCGGCAGGCCAGCAAGCAGCGCCGCCATCGGAATCGCCTTGAAGGTCAGACGCCGCTTGAAGTTGTCGTCGTCCACCGTGACATTGACGAGGCGACGGTCCTTCAGCAGCGCGTCGCGGGTCAGGGTCTTCTGCTGGCCGCCGGCGGTGATGGTCAGCGTGGCCGGGGCATCGTCCGCGTGTGCCGGCATGGCCGGCAGCGCCAGCGCGCAGCCGAGCGCCAGGGCAGCCGCGCCAGCCTTGGCGGCCTGCGCCGTTCTTGTGATCCAGTGAGTCATGTCGTGAGCGCTCGCGCGCGGTGGGGGACGTTGTTGTTCTGGCGGCGGCGCCGCAGCCATAACCCTAATCCAACGCCCTTTGGCGAGCAATTGCCCCGTTGCCGCCAATGCAATAGCCGTCGCTATGCGCTCCCCTCGCCCACAAGTGGGAGAGGGGAGAAAACCCGTGGCCAAATTTCACGCTTAGCCTCGCTATACGCTCCCCTCTCCCGCCTGCGGGAGAGGGGTTGGGGGAGAGGGCCAGCGCTTCCACGACGAGACGCTCGCTTGGTAGCGCAAACGCTCGCCCTCTCCCCCGCCCCTCTCCCACAAGTGGGAGAGGGGAGAAAACCCGTGGCCAAATTTCACGCTTAGCCTTCGCTATGCGCTCCCCTCTCCCGCCTGCGGGAGAGGGGTTGGGGAGAGGGCCAGCGCTTCCACGACGAGACACTCGCTTGGTAGCTCAAACGCTTACCCTCTCCCCCGCCCCTCTCCCACAAGTGGGAGAGGGGAGAAAAACCCATGGCCAATTTCGCGACAGGCATCGCCAACCCACCGCGCTCAAGCTGCCTGCGCGTGCCGTGGCTCAATCCGGAACACGGCCACGGCCGCTGCCAGGCGCTGGGCCTGTTCTTCCAGCGAGCCGGCTGCCGCCGCGGCCTGTTCCACCAAAGCCGCGTTCTGCTGCGTCACTTCGTCCATCTGCGTCACGGCCACGTTCACCTGGTCGATGCCGCTGCTCTGCTCGGCCGCCGCGGCCGCGATCTCGTTCATGATGTCGCTGACGCGGGCGATGGCCGTGACGATCTCGGCCATGGTCGTGCCCGACCGTTCGACCAGTCCCGCGCCCGATTCCACGCGGCCGGCCGACAGCTCGATCAGGCCCTTGATCTCCTTGGCCGCGCCGGCGCTGCGCTGCGCCAGCGAGCGCACCTCGGCGGCCACCACGGCAAAGCCGCGTCCCTGCTCGCCTGCGCGCGCCGCTTCCACGGCCGCATTGAGCGCGAGGATGTTGGTCTGGAACGCGATGCTCTCGATCACGCCGACGATATCGCCAATCTTCTGTGAGTCGGCCACGATGTGCTGCATCGTCTGCACCACCTGCTGCGTCAACTGGCCACCCTGCGCGGCCAGGCCGGACGCGCCCTGCGCCAGCTGGCTGGCCTGCTTCGCGTTTTCGGCGGTCTGCTTCACGGTGGACGTCAGCTGCTCCATGCTGGCGGCCGTCTGCTCAAGCGAGGCGGCCTGCTCTTCGGTGCGTTGCGAAAGGTCGGTGTTGCCGCTGGAAATCTCGCCCACGCCAGTGCCGATCGAGTCGGTGCCGGCGCGCACGGTGCCGACGGTCTCCACCAGCGACGCCTGCATCTGCTGCAGCGCACCGGTCAGCCGGCCCATCTCGCGGCTGCGGGCCACTTCCACGCGGCCCGTGAGGTCGCCGCCGGCAATGCGCTGGAACTGCGCCACGGCGGCGTCCACCGGGGCGACGATGGCGCGGATCATCAGCCAGCGCACGAACAGGCCCAGCACCAGCGCGCCAGCCAGGCCGGCCACCACGGCCCCTACCACCAGCCTGAAGCGCGACTGCGCGGCCTCGTAGCGCTGCTCGCCCAGCGCGACTTGGCGCTTCTCCAGCGTCAGCATGGCCTTTTCATAGGCGCTGTAGAGCGGCGGCAGCTTGTGCGCCTGCTGCTGCAGGAAGGTCTGCCGGTCGCCCGCCTTCAGAGCGGCCAACGCCGGCTCCACGCCTTCGGCAAGGAATTTCGCGCGCTTGTCCTGCATGTCCTTGACCAGGCGCTGCTGTTCCTCGTCGCCCTTGCCAGTCAAGGACACGTAGTGGTCGATGCGTTCGTTCGCGTTCTTCAGGTACTGGTCGAAGCGTTTCAAGACCGCGTTGGCGCCGTCCTGATCGTTCAGTTCCGATAGCGATGCATAGGTGGCCAGCGCCAGGCGCAGCCTCAAGAGCTGGGCGGCGCTGCCTTCCAGGTCTGCCACGGCGGGGGTGTCCACCGTATAGGTCTGCTTGAGTGCCTCGTTGCCGGCGTGGATGGAATACAACCCTACGGCGGCGCCAATGGCCAGCGCCACACCAAAGAACGCGATCAGCAGGCTCAGCGAGCCCCGGATCGACGGGTGCTTCATCATTGTTTGTCTCCGTTCGCGCGGCGCGGGTCACTGCCCACTGCTCTTCTTGAACTGCCGTCGCCTGCATGCGCCGCTGGTGATCAGGTCGACCCTATTACGGTCTACGGCCGTGGCGCCGTGAAACTTGAGCTGGCGAACATGGGTCCGCGCAATATGGGTCCACTTAACACGGGTCCACTTAATGCGGGTCCACTTAACGCGCGCCGCGAAAAAACTGAATTCCAATCGGCCGGCGCCAGCCGCACACTCGGCGGCAACGCCCGCAATGCGCGCCCACCGTACCCACCGCGCCCACCTGCCCATGACCGCATTCCATCCCCTGCCCTCGCGCGGCCGCCTGCTGGCCGCGCTGCTTGCGGCCGCCCTGGCGGGCACGGCCCATGCCTCTCCCATCGACCTGCCCGGCGCCATCCCGAACATGGTGGGCATCGGCGTGGGCTCCACCACGGAATACGCGGGCGGCAACGAACGCATGCTCGGTGTCTTGCCGGGCCTGCGCTACACCACGGAGAGCGGCCGGCTGCTGGAGTGGTACGGCCCGTACGCGCAGTTCAATTTCGGCGGGTTGACCGGGTGGCAGTACGGCCCCGCGGTGTCACTGCGGCTAGGCCGCAAGGATGTGGACGATCCCGTGGTGGCGCAGGTGCACGAGATCGACACCACGGTAGAAGCCGGCGGCTACGTCGGCTACGAGTATCACGCGCCCGGCGCCATCCCCTACCGACTGCGCGGCGGCGTGAGCGTGCTGACCAACGCCGGCATCGTCTATGGCGGCGTGCGGGTCAACGCCACGGGCAGCCTCTGGGTACCCGTGCACCGCCGCGTATTCCTGGGCGCGGGCGTGGGCATGACGTGGGTCAGCCGCAGCTTCAACCAGACCTATTTCGGCGTGACAGAGGCGGACAGCGCCGCCAGCGGCCTGCCCGTCTACAGCCCCGGCGGCGGGCTCGAGCAGTGCACGGGCTGGCTGGCCGCCATCTACCAGATCGACCGGCATTGGTATGCCGGCGCCATGATCTATATGCAGCGGATCACCGGCAGCGCCGCCGACAGCCCGATCGTCAGCCAGCGCGGCACGCGCAACCAGATCACCTACGGCGCCGGTATCGCCTACGCGTGGAAATAGGGTGCGCGCCCCAATTCAATTATTTTGAATAACTATGACAGCGATAGGCCACTTTCTCCGGGTGGCCGACCGCTATAGTTCTGTTCATGGACAGCGCAGCAACGCAGCAACGAAGCGGAAAGCGACGTAAGCGGCAGAGTTGGGCGGTCCGATAAACCTCAAACTAATTGAACACCCTTTTACTTTCCGGAGAACCACCATGTCGAACGCCAAGCTGCAAGTCCTGACCCCGCGCAACAGCCAACTGATCTTCATCGACCACCAGCCCCAGATGGCCTTCGGCGTGCAGTCGATGGACCG
>Ga0209025_1001260_pt1 | contig 35038 bp, 34 predicted proteins | sample AraplaMF_Col_mLB_FD_184256 | JGI IMG/M metagenome (GOLD analysis project Ga0209025, IMG submission 184256) | Arabidopsis root microbial communities from the University of North Carolina, USA - plate scrape MF_Col_mLB (SPAdes) (version 2) | ecosystem: Host-associated > Plants > Roots > Endosphere... | reverse complement strand
CGACCTGTGTCCACCTCAGCGCGGCCATTTCCTCGCGCCGCGCGCCGGTCAGCAGCAGCGCGCGCAGGTAGGCACTGATGGTCGGGTTCGCCAGCTGCGTCACCGCCCCCCACCACCCCGCCACCTGCGCCGACTCCAGCGCATCGGTGCGTTTGGTGTTGGGCGGCAGCGCCTCCACGATTGCCGCCGCCTTGCCCACGTCGCGATCGATCAATTGGCGATACTCCGGGCGCACTGCGGCCCAGCGCAGGAAGCCACGGAACATCATCAGCGCCCGGGTCGCCTGATGCCGGCCCGCCAGTGCCTCGCGCTCGAACCACTGCAGCAGCACGTCTTCGGTCAGCGCCGTCAGCGGCAATGCCATCAGCGGATACAAAGGACCTGGCCGCGTCGTCCCCACGCCGCGCAGCTTCGGCAAGCCGCCGGGGGCGGCCATCGCCTCCAGGTCGGCGCGATAGCGGGGCTTCCACGCCTGCTTGCGCTTGGGGCGACCTTCGGCGAGATAACGCGGCCACAGGTCGGCCACCGTGAGGGCGCGGGCGGCGGCTTCGGCGGCGCGCTGCCGGTCGGCTTCGCGCGGATCTTCGCCATCGTCCAGCTGTACCCGCAATTGGTGCGCCTTCTTGCGCGCACGATCAAGCGCCCCGTCGGCCATCGCATCGCCCAGCGTGCGCCGGATCGTCTGGCGATTCAGCTTGGCCTCGAACACGAACGACTTGGCGCCGGCGGCGGTAACCCGCACGCTCAGACCGCGCGCCTTGGTGTCGCGCAGGAACGCCTGCTGCTTGCCGGGCGGGCAGACCAGGCGCTCGATCGCGCCGCTGGTCAGCTCCATGGCCTGGCTCAGATCCGGCGCCTGATTCCTGGGCGGACGTGCCATCGCACACTCTCCATGTAGCCACCATGTAGCCAAAACGGTGGGGTTTCCCGGGACATTCCGGGGCAGAAATCGCATCGCACACCTTGCCCACACTTTCAGAAACGGAGCTAAGTGGCTGATTTTTCGTAATTATAATGGGCAGCCCGGGACATGGATAGGTAAAACGGGACAAAGGCGGAAAGTGCAGAAAGCGCAATCTCCGCCTCATTCGTAATGAGAAGGTCGGGGGTTCGATTCCTCTCTTCGGCACCAAAAGAATTCAGGGCATCGCCCACGCAAACCCGGACAGCGTCACGCTCTCCGGGTTTTTTGTTGCCCCGCAGCCAAGGAAATGGCGAAGAGATCAGGGCCCCAACCGCTGTGCCCACCAATACCTGAACGGATGGTCGAAGTCGGGATACAGCACCGGCTGGCTGAAGCAGCCGGCGTGCTTCATCAGGAGGTAGGCGACAAGCATGGTCGCCCAAAAAGCAAACAGGTCCATGATGCACGGCCACCCTTGTTTGCCAGGTGGCCGTTTTCATTATAGGGAGCGCTGTCGCTGCGGGGCCCATACCGCACCCCGCACTTACCCTAACCCGGCAAGGTGGATCAGTACACTTCCGGCACGAACATCTCTTGCGGTACCGGATGCCGCACGTAGTCTTCATGCCGCTCGCGCGCCGGCAGCACGATCGCGGGGGCGTCCACGTCCTGGTAGGGCACCAGGCTGAGCAGGTGGTGGATGCAGTTCAGCCGCGCGCGCTTCTTGTCGTCGGCCTGCACCACCCACCACGGCGCCTCGGCGATGTGGGTGCGCTCGAGCATGGTCTCCTTGGCTTTGGTGTAATCCTCCCAGCGCCGCTGCGATTCCAGGTCCATCGGGCTGAGCTTCCATTGCTTGAGCGGATCGTGGATGCGGCTGAGAAAGCGCAGGCGCTGTTCGTCGTGCGTGATCGAAAACCAGTACTTGACGACCTGGATGCCGGAGCGCACCAGCATCTTCTCGAACTCGGGCACTGAGCGGAAGAATTCTTCGTACTGCTCGTCGTTGCAGAAGCCCATCACGCGCTCGACGCCGGCGCGGTTGTACCAGCTGCGGTCGAACAGCACGATCTCGCCTGCCGCCGGGAGGTGCGCCGCGTAGCGCTGGAAGTACCACTGGGTGCGTTCGCGATCGTTGGGCGCGGGCAGCGCGGCCACGCGGCATACGCGCGGGTTCAGCCGCTGCGTGATGCGCTTGATCACGCCGCCCTTGCCGGCGGCGTCGCGCCCTTCGAACAGGATCACCAGCTTGTGGCCGGTGGTCGCGACCCAGCTCTGCAGCCTCACCAGTTCGCCCTGCAGGCGGAACAGCTCGCGGAAATAGTGGCGGCGGCTGTCCTGCTCGGCCGCGTCGGGCAATTGCACGGGGTCGCCGAAGGCCTCGCTGGCATTGCGGTCGTCCAGTTCCAGTTCGATCTCTTCGTCGTAGTAGTCGGCCACTTCGTTGTGGATGCGCCGCACCAGCTCTGCCTCGCCCGGTCTCATCTGCTCCTCCTGTCGGATCCATCGCGGTCGCGCCGATGCTGGCACGCCAGTGTTGCAGCCGCGTGAACGCCTTCGCGCGCTATGCCGCCGGATTGATGTTGTGGTTGTGGCGGAACAGGTTGCCCGGATCGTACTGGCGCTTGACCTCGAGCAGCCGTGCAAAGTTGGGACCATAGGCGGCGCCGACGCGGTCGGTTTCTTCTTGCGTCAGGAAGTTGACGTAGACGCTGCCCAGCGCGAACGGCTCCGCGGCGCGGAATACCTCGCGGGCCCAGCCGATGCAGGCGTCGTCCTCGGCCGGCGTGTCCCAGCGCGCGTGCAGGTTCATGATGAACTGCGCGTCGCGGTTGGCATAGGCGGTGGCATCCGCCGCCACGCGATTGGTCTGGCCGCCCATCGCGCCGATGAACACCTCGCATTGCGGCGACGGCAGCTTGCCGATCTGCTCGACCAGCATCGCGATCAGGCCGTCGTCGAGCCCGGCGAAGTTGTGCGATTTCCAGTAGTTGCGCGCGCCCGGCGTCAGCAAGGGATCGAAGGCCTGCTGCCATGCCACGAGCGGCATCGGTCCGACATGCTCGCCATAAGGCGTGCCCAGCTTGCGCAGCGGCTCGACCAGCGCGGGGCCATGCTCCGGCGGGCCGATGTAGCAGATCGCCAGCGCCACGATCGGCTTGCCGTGCGCCTCCGGCGGCAGGAACGGCAGAGGCGGGGCCTGGCGCAACACCGCCCAGACCGTCAATTCATCCGGCATGGACTTGAACTGCTCGCGGAAGGCCGGCAGCACGGCGGGAGCCTGCTCGAGCGGGTAGACGATCAGGCCGCCATAGACCTCGGGACCGACCGGATGCAGCCCGAACTCGAACATCGTGACCACGCCGAAGTTGCCGCCGCCGCCGCGCAGCGCCCAGAACAGGTCGGGATGCTCGTCGGCGCTGGCGCGCACCAGCTTGCCTTCGGCAGTGACCACATGCGCCGAGACCAGGTTGTCGACGGTGGTGCCGAACTTGCGGCTGAGCCAGCCAAAGCCGCCGCCCAGGGTGAGCCCCGCGACGCCGGTGGTCGAGTTGATGCCCAGCGGCGTGGCCAGCCCGAAGACCTGGGCCTCATGGTCAAAGTCGCGCAGCGTGGCGCCAGGTTCGACCCAGGCACGCTGTGCCCGTGGATCGATGCGCACCGAGCGCATCGCCGACAGGTCGAGCACCATGCCTTCGTCGCAGATCGCCAGCCCGCCGATGTTGTGGCCGCCGCCGCGTATGGCCAGCAGCACGCCGTTGTCGCGCGCAAAGTTGACCGCGGCGATCACGTCGGCGACGCCGGCGGCCTGCACGATCAGTTGTGGCCGGCGGTCGATCATCGCATTCCAGATGCGGCGGGCTTCATCGTAGGCGGCGTCGGCGGGCTGCAGCAGCCGGCCGCGCAGTTGCGCCTTCAGTGATTCGACATGTTCTTGCGATAACTGGCCCATGATCTGTCTCCCGATGCGGTTTGAAACCATCGGACGACGCGCGGCTGCCGGGTGGAGGAAGATGGCCACGAGGACCGATGATTTCACCATTTAAGGCAGCCCCCCGTCGAATGTAAACGCGGCATAGATGCGACATGAGCGCGGCGCGCGGCGAGCCCCGCCCAAGTGCCGCAACGCGATCATGGCGCCGTGCCGGCCTATCATGGAACTATTACCGGCACGTCCCAACCCCACCGGCCGGCTACGCAATGGACACAACCAGCCCCCCTCCCCTGTTCCTGTGCGGCGACGTGATGACCGGGCGCGGCATCGACCAGATCCTGGCGCACCCCAGCCAGCCGCTGCTGCATGAGTCGTATGTGCATTCGGCGCTCGACTATGTGCGCCTGGCCGAGCGCAAGGCGGGTCCGATCGCGCGTCCCGTGGCGCCGGCGTATCCATGGGGCGATGCCCTCGCCGAGCTCGAGCGCCGCGGTGCATGGCCGCGCATCGCCAACCTGGAAACGGCGATCACCACCAGCGACGACGCATGGCCGGGCAAGGCCGTGCATTACCGCATGCATCCGGGCAACGTCGATTGCCTGCAGGCCGCGGCCATCGACTGCGTGGCACTGGCCAACAACCATGTGCTCGACTGGGGACGCGCGGGCCTGGCCGATACTCTGGGGGCGCTCGATGCTGCGCATATCGCACATGCCGGGGCCGGCCCCGACGAGGACAGCGCGATGCGGCCGGCGTCGCTGCCGCGGCCGGGCGGCGGCCGTGTCCTTGTGTTTGCCTTCGCCATGCATGATTGCGGCACACCCGCGGCATGGCGTGCCACCGCCGGCCACTCCGGCGTGAACCTGCTGGATGACTGGTCCGCCGCCTCGTGCGACCGCATCGCCGCGCGGATCGGCAAGGACAGGCGTGCCGACGACCTGGTGGTGGCGTCGATCCACTGGGGTGCCAACTGGGGCTACCAGATCGATCCGGCGCAACGCGCCTTCGCGCACGGGCTGGTGGAACGGGCCGGCGTGGATATCGTGCATGGACATTCCTCGCACCATCCACTCGGCATCGAGCTGCATGCGGGCAAGCCCATCCTCTATGGCTGCGGCGACTTCATCAACGACTACGAAGGCATCGGCGGCTACGACGATTACCGGCCGGATCTGGCGCTGATGGTCTTCGTCAGTTTCGATGCGGCAGGCGACGCGGACCTGCGGCTGGTGCCGCTGCGGCGCAGCCATTTCCGGCTGGAATATGCGGGCGAAGTCGATATCGCATGGCTGCTGGCGATGTTCGCCTACGAAGGACGCGCGCTCGGCACGCGGGTCGAGCGCAGCGGGCTGCACGAACTGCACATGTCGGCGGCGTGAAGCCCGCGCCATGAAAAAGCCCGCCTGCACGGCGGGCTCTTGCAGCACGTACCGCTAAGTGCGGTGCCGCGCTAGTGGCGGTGGATCATATGGTCGAACCATGTGCGCACCGACTGCTCCTGCTGCTGCAGCAGCGTCGGGTTCTTCTCGCGCATGATCCAGACGACAATGGCGGCGCAGGCGACCAGGGCGATTAGCGCCAATGCCGTGATCAGGGCGGCAGTCATAGCAACCTCCTGTGAGAGACTGGTTGCACCTTTAGTGTAGGTCGGATCGCGCGCGCTGCGCGTGCGTGCAAAAAGCAGGAAGGCCAGCCGCATTGGCTGGCCTTCCGGTATCTCAAGTGCCACGTGAATCGGTTCCGTGTAACGCTTCCACAGTTTGCTGGTCCGCTTCTGCATTCACTGCCCGAGACTAGCTCTCTCGCCCATCCTGCGGCACCCCAGGACATACCTGCAGGATAGTACAAATTCGGGCGCAGGAAAGACTCTCGCTCGGGCCACGCCCAGGTCCCGCTCACATCACCGCAATACGGTCCTCGATCAGGCGGATCTGGCCGCCAGGCTTGTCTTCCATCACCTTGAGCACGCGGCTGCCCACCTGCAGCGTGACGCCACCATGGATGCGGCGGGCGGCGTCGATCACGGCATCGGCCGATGGCTGCATTTGCTGGCCCAGCTCTGTCAAGCGGCCTTCCAGCTCGAACAGGTCACGCGAGAGCTTGAACAGCGTGGCGCGCGCCTTCTCGCGCAGGTCGCCGACGGCCTTTTCAGGATTCCTGGCAAAGAACGCAACCAGTTGGTTGAGCTTGCTCTGCTCTTCCAGCAGCCTGCGGCGGTCGGCCTCGAGCGCGGCACGTTGAGCGTCCGCATAAGGGTTCAAGCCCACCTGCACGCTGGTGGCACTGCCTGCAGGACTGCCGAGCACCGCGGCGCGCACTGCCAGCATGGCGCGCGTGCGCCCGCCGCTGATGCTGCCCTGCACGCCTGGGCCGCCGACCACGATACGCTCGCCCGCGGCGACGTCGCTCTGGCGGATGCCGCTGTCGACGTTCACCTCGGTGCCGGCCTCGACCACGGCGTTCTCGATGAAGCGCGCCTTGACCGCGCCCTTGCAGCGCACGCTGGCGCGGCTGATGCCGCCGTCGGCATGTCCGGTCTTGGCCTTGCCGATGATGCCACCCTTGACCACGACATTGCCGCCGGCGTCGATGTCGGCCGCTTCGATGGTGCCCTCGACCAGCACGTCGCCGCTGACGCGCACCGACATGCCGGTACGGATATCGCCCGCCACGCGCAGCGTGCCGTCAAAGGCAACGTTGCCGGAATGCAGGTCGACCGCCTCCACCTGCACCACCGGGCTGACGGCGATGCCATGCACGCCGGCCACCGGCGCGCCGGCGATCACGGCCACCAGCAGGTCGGGGTCGTCCGGATCGGCGGCGGCGCCGGTGAGGCCCTCTGCGAAGGGTGGATCGTCCACGGGATCGGCGGCAATGGGCTTGCCGAACACGTCCACGCCGTCATGGCCGGGCACCGCGGGGATGCGGCGCATCAGCGGCGTGCCAGGGCTGACCAGCAGCAGGTTGCCGAGATCGCGCAGGTCGACGCGCGAATCTTCTTCATCGGCCTGCACCGGCTTGCGCGGCTGCAGCAGGTTGAGGAAGCGCGCCGGCTCGCCCTGGCGCGGCGCAACGCCGGCGGCGATGGTGCGCAGCTCGCAGCGGCCTTCGGCCAGCGCGGCGCCGAGCGCCAGCGCCTGGATCGGCAGCACCACGCCGCGCTCGGCGACGGCGCGCCGGATATCGTCCTCCGCAACCGGCCGACCGCCTTCGGCGGGCATCAGCGTGAGCCGCACGGCCAGGCCGTCGTCCGTGATATCGAGCTCGAACGCGCCATCGACCAGTACACCGATGGCGGCGTCGATCTCATGCTCGGCACGCTGGCACTGCTGCAGGAACTGCGCGACAGCGCGTGCATCCAGCCTGGCGCCGGCCCAGCCGTGGCTGTCCAGGCACTGCTTCAGGCTGTCGTGACCCGGCGCCAGCCTGCCTGGCTCCGGTGTGTAGCGTGCGTGCACCTGCTCGCCTGGCTCGGTCAGCTCCAGGCGCAAACCTGACTCGTGCATCTTGAGTCCCCTGACATTGGTTGCGGAGCTGCATGGCGACCGGCCACGGCGGCCTGCCCGCGCTGGCGGACAGTGCGTGCCCGGACGGCTGGCGCTCCACTTGTTATCGATCCATGACCATCGGCAGCGCGGGTGCAAAACTTGAGCGCACAACGATCCCCGCCGAGGTGGGGGGGCTGGGCCGAAACTTCGGTAAACTGTCGGCATTTCCGGGGCGCGCCGCGTCCCGCAGCCTGTGCAGTCCCCATGTCAAATACCCACGAAATCCGCCCCGGCCAGTCCATCGAGCTGCTCAAGGAACTCCATATCCTGACGCGCGACGGCAAGATGAACCAGGACAGCCGGCGCAAGCTCAAGCAGGTCTACCACCTGTTCCAGTTCATCGAGCCGCTGCTGCAGCAGGTCAAGGATGAGCGCGGCCGCGTCACGCTGGTCGACCATGGGGCCGGCAAGTCGTACCTCGGCTTCATCCTGTACGACCTGTTCTTCAAGGCATTGAAGGACGATTCCCATATCTACGGCATCGAGACGCGCGAGGAACTGGTGAAGACCTCGCAGGCGCTGGCGGCGCGGCTGGGCTTTCCCGGGATGTCGTTTTTGAACCTGTCGGTGGCGGACTCGATCACCTCGCCGCAACTGCCGCCGACCGTCGACGTGGTCACCGCGCTGCATGCGTGCAATACCGCCACCGACGACGCCATCCGCTTCGCACTGGCCAAGCGCGCGCAGCACATCGTGCTGGTGCCCTGCTGCCAGGCCGAAGTTGCCAGCGTCCTGCGCAAGCACAAGGGCAAGCTGCTGGCGGGCAATCCGCTGACCGAAATCTGGCGCCATCCGCTGCATACGCGCGAATTCGGCAGCCAGGTGACCAACGTGCTGCGCTGTCTGCAGCTGGAGGCGCATGGCTACCAGGTCAGCGTGACCGAGCTGGTGGGATGGGAGCACTCGATGAAGAACGAGCTGATCATCGCCCAGTACAAGGACCTGCCGCGCCGGCGCCCGGCGGAGCGGCTGCAGAACGTGCTGGAAACGCTGGGGCTGGAAGAGATGAACGAGCGCTTCTTCGCCGCTCCGCTATCGGCCACGCCGGTCACGCCGGCCGAGCCGGCGTAAGTCAGTCTTTCGCGGGCGGGTTCTTGCCGGCGGCTTTGTCTTCGGCTGAGTCTTCGTCCTCGCCCGCCATCCAGCGGCGCCAGCCCGCATGGCCCAGGCGGCGCATGGTTGCCTGGTTGCGCTCGTAGATATCCGCCGCATCCGGGAAGGCCGCCGCAGCGCGCGCGATGCTGTCCTCGCGCAGCAAGTGCAGGATCGGATACGGCGCGCGGTTGGTGTAGTTCTCGATATCGTCCGGCCCGGTGTCGGCGAACTGGTATTGCGGATGGAAGCTCGCGATCTGCAGCGTGCCGTCCAGTCCCAGGCTGCCGAGCAGGCGGTCGGCGAAGTACAGCAGGTCGTTGTAGTCGAGGAAGTCGGCCACCGCGTCGGGCAGGATCAGCAGCGTGGTGTCGATCTCTGCCGGATCTGCCTCGTCGAGCAGGCGGAGCTCGCGCTCGAGTTCATCCAGCACATCCGGCGCTTCCGTCGCCGTGCTGACCACGTAGCGCACCTGCTCCTTCACATACACGCTCTTGGCAAAAGGGCACAGGTTGAGGCCGATCACCGCGCGTTCCAGCCAGTGGCGGGTGGCGGCGATGACTGCGTCTGCGGAAGTGGCGGCGGAAGACATGATGGCGATACCGGGGAAACCGTCATTCTAGCGCTGCCACAGGCTCTATAATCCGCGGCGGAAACACTCCCTGCCCTACCCGACCACCCGACCACCCGACCGCCATATGTCCCTCGCCAACGCGTCCCCTTCGCTCGCCAGCCGCCCCGACGTCGCCATCATCGGCGGCGGGCCGGCCGGGCTGATGGCGGCCGAGGTACTGGTGGCGCAGGGCGCGACCGTGGCCGTCTATGACGCGATGCCGTCGGTGGGGCGCAAGTTCCTGATGGCCGGCAAGGGCGGCATGAACCTCACGCATGCGGAACCGCAACCGGCCTTCCTCGGCCGCTATGGCGCCCGTGCAGCACAGATCGCGCCGATGCTCGCGGACTTCGGCCCGCAGGCGCTGCGCGAGTGGGTGCACGGGCTTGGCATCGACACCTTCGTTGGCAGCTCGGGCCGCGTTTTTCCGACCGACATGAAGGCCGCGCCGATGCTGCGCGCATGGCTGCACCGGCTGCGCGAGGCCGGCGTGCAGTTCCATATGCGCCATCGCTGGCTGGGCTGGGATGAGTGCGCGCCGCATACGCTGCGCTTTGCCACCCCGCATGGCGACGTGTCGGTGTCCACGCGTGCCGTGGTGCTCGCGCTCGGCGGCGCAAGCTGGGCGCGGCTGGGATCGGATGGAGCGTGGGTGCCGCGGCTGGCCGACCGTGGCGTCGATATCGCGCCGCTGCGCCCCGCCAATTGCGGCTTCGATGCGGCATGGAGCGAATCATTTGCCGACCGTTTCGCCGGCACGCCGGTCAAGCCGGTGGCGATCGCATTGACCGGTCGCGACGGCAACGCGCACTACCGCCAGGGCGAGTTCGTCATCAGCGCCACCGGCATCGAAGGCAGCCTGGTCTACGCGATGTCGGCGCCGATCCGCGACCGGATCGAAGCCGACGGCAGCGCGGTGATCCACCTCGACCTGCTGCCCTCGCACACCGCGGAACAGGTCGGCAATGAAGTGAACCATCCGCGCGGCTCGCGCTCGCTGTCCAGCCACCTGCAGAGCCGGCTCGGCATTACCGGCGTCAAGGCCGGCCTGTTGCGCGAATGCCTGACAAAGGACGCGATGCAGGATCCCGGCACGCTGGCCGTGTCGCTCAAGGCGCTGCCGCTGCGCCTGCTGCGGCCGCGTCCGATCGACGAGGTCATCAGCAGCGCGGGCGGCGTGCGCTTCGAGGCGATGGATGAACGATTGATGCTGCGTGCGCTGCCGGGCGTGTTCTGCGCGGGCGAAATGCTGGACTGGGAAGCGCCCACCGGCGGCTACCTGCTGACGGCGTGCTTCGCCAGCGGGCGCACTGCGGCGCAGGGCGCCGCGGCATATCTGCGGCAACCTCCGCGGCAATCCTAAGCCTGCTTGCCCCCGACGATGCTGAGCGCCACCGCTTCGGCCACCTCGATGCCATCGATCGCGGCCGAGTAGATGCCGCCGGCATAGCCGGCGCCCTCGCCCGCCGGGTACAGGCCCTTGACGTTGATGCTCTGGTAATCGTCGTTGTTGCGGCGGATGCGCAGCGGCGACGACGTGCGCGTCTCCACGCCAGTCAGCACCGCGTCATGCAGCGCGAAGCCCGGCAGCTTCTTGTCGATCTCCGGAATGCCTTCGCGGATCGCTTCGATCACGTAGTCGGGCAGCGACGTGCTCAGATCCGTCGGCGTCACGCCCGGCTTGTACGAAGGCTCGACCGAGCCCAGCGACGTCGAGGCACGGCCGGCGATAAAGTCGCCCACCAGCTGGCCCGGCGCGTTGTAGTTGCGGCCGCCCAGCTCGAACGCGCGTTCTTCCCACTTGCGCTGGAACTCGATGCCGGCCAGCGGGCCGCCCGGATAATCTTCCGGGGTAATGCCGACCACGATGCCGGCGTTGGCATTGCGCTCGGCGCGCTTGTACTGGCTCATGCCGTTGGTCACCACGCGCCCCGGCTCGGAGGCCGCCGCCACCACCGTGCCGCCCGGGCACATGCAGAAGCTGTACACCGAACGCCCGTTGCTGCAGTGGTGCACCACCTTGTAGTCGGCCGCGCCCAGCAGCTTGTTGCCGGCGAACTTGCCGAAGCGGCTGCGGTTGATCAGGCCCTGCGGATGCTCGATGCGGAAGCCCAGCGAAAACGGCTTGGCCTCCATGAACACGCCGCGATCGTGCAGCATCTGGAAGGTATCGCGCGCGCTGTGCCCGACCGCCATGATGACGTGGTCAGCCTGCAGGTATTCGCCATTCGACAGCTTCAGGCCGCGCACCTGGCCGCCGTCGATGTCGAGATCGTCGACGCGCGTTTCGAAGCGGATCTCGCCGCCCAGCTCGATGATCTCCGCGCGCATCTTCTCGACCATGCTGACCAGGCGAAAGGTGCCGATATGGGGGCGCGCCTTGTACAGGATGTCTTCCGGCGCACCGGCGCGCACGAACTCGTTCAGCACCTTGCGCCCGTAGTGCTTCGGGTCCTTGATCTGGCTGTACAGCTTGCCGTCCGAGAACGTGCCCGCGCCGCCTTCGCCGAACTGCACGTTCGACTCCGGGTTGAGCACGCTCTTGCGCCACAGGCCGAACGTGTCCTTGGTGCGCTCGCGCACTTCCTTGCCGCGCTCCAGGACGATCGGGCGGAAGCCCGACTGCGCCAGGATCAGGCCGGCGAGCAGCCCGCACGGGCCCATGCCGATCACCACCGGGCGCAGCGCGGGGCCGCCCTGCGGCGCGCGTGCGACGAAGTGGTACTCCATATCGGGCGTCACGCTCCAGTTGGGCTTGCCGGCCATGCGCTTGCGCGCCGCGGCTTCGTCGCTGACTTCGATATCGATGATGTAGGTCAGCTTGATATCGGAGCGCTTGCGCGCATCGTGGGCGCGGCGGAATACCGTATAGCCGATCAGGCCGTCTCCCTTGACGCCGATCTGCGCGGCGCTGGCGCGCACGGCGGCGTCCAGGTCGCTTTCGGTATGGTCGAGCGGGAGTTTGACTTCACTTAGACGTAGCATGGGGAACCCGGGAACTGCGGCCGGGGGGTTGGGCACACCAATGTGCCAGGCCGGCCGGAGCGCAATTTTATAGTTTTTCGGGCGCCGGGTCGGCAATCTGTTGCGGCTGGTGCCGCGGTGGCGACGACAGGCGGCGCCTGCGCCACGCCAGCAGTGCCGCCAGGCGGTCAATCACGCCGAGCGGCAAGGTGATGGTGAAGGCGGCGTCGCCGCACGCCACGACCTGCAGCCAGCCGCGCGCCGGTATCGTCAGCGTCTCGCCCGCACGCAGGCGCCAGCGCGGGATATGCCAGCTTTCGGCCAGCCATTGCGGCGGTCCGCTGACCTCGATCCGGCCGGCGCCGGCATGCAGCACCGTGCCCGCCGCCACGCGCAGATGCAGGCATTGCCCGGCGGGCAGGCGCGTGGCGGAGGCCGGCAAGACGGTTCCTGAAGTGTCGATCGATACGCTTGGCATGGCTTGGCTCCGGTAACAGATTCAGGCTTCCAGCGTATCGGCCGCCCTCCTCCCGCGGCAGGCACATCACCGCGCAACCTCTACCGGAACAGCAAGGCAAAACCGGGGCTGTTACGATACAGGCGCCCCGCCTCTGTATCTGTACCCCGATGGCCAACCGCGCCACCATGCCCCCATGGAAGCCACTCCGCTCTACCGCCAGGTTGCCGGCCACTACCGCCGCGCCATCGAATCCGGCACGCTGACCGCCGGCGACCGCATGCCATCCGTGCGCGCGCTGATGGGACTGCACGGCGTCAGCCTGTCCACGGCCCTGCAGGCTTGCCGCCAGCTGGAGAGCGACGGCCTGCTCGAAGCCCGCCCGCGCGCCGGCTATTTTGTCGCGGCACCTGTGCGCGCGCCGCTGGCACCGCTGACCGAACCCGACGCCGCGCTGCCCGATCCCGCGCAGTACGTCGGCATCCACCAGCGCATTTCGGGGCTGCTGGCGCGCAGCCAGCACCAGCATGTCCATACCAACCTGGGCGGCGCCTACTGTGCGCCCTCGCTGTATCCCGCCGAGGCACTGCGCAGCGCCGCGGCGCGCGCCCTGCGCCGGCATCCGATGCTGTTCGGCGAGGCGGTCGAGCCGGAAGGCCATGCGCCGCTGCGCGGCGCCATCGCGCGCCAGGCGCTGCACGCGCGGATGCAGCTGGCGCCGGAGGAGATCGTCATCACGCACGGCTGTACCGAGGCGCTCAACCTGGCGTTGCGCGCGGTGGCCGGCCCGGGCGACGTGATCGCGGTGGAATCGCCCACCTACTACGGGCTGCTGCAGATCCTCGAAAGCCTCGGCATGCGCGCGCTGGAAATCCCGTGCAGCCCGCAGACGGGGATGTCGCTCGAGGCGCTCGAGCTGGCGGCGCAGCACTACGACAATATCCGCGCGGTGGCGGTAGTGCCCAACCTGCAGAATCCGCTCGGCTGCATCATGCCGGACGCGCACAAGGCGCGGCTGGTGCAGTGGTGCGAGGCGCGCGGCATCGCGCTGATCGAGGACGACTGCTTTTCCGCCACCGCCGACGGCGATACCCAGCCGGCGGCGGCCAAGGCCTGGGATGGCAGCGGGAACGTAATCCACTGCGCCTCGCTGCACAAGGTGCTGGCGCCGGGCATGCGGCTCGGCTGGATCGCTGCCGGCAAATGGCAGCCGCGCGTGGAAATGCTCAAGTTCGGGCTGTCGCGGCCCAACGAAATGCTGTCGCAGATGGCGGCGGCGGATTTCCTCGCCAGCGGCGCGCATGAACGGCACCTGCGCCGGTTGCGCACGCGGCTGCAACTGCAGCGTGAATGGTTCGCGCAGGCGGTGGCGGCCAGCTTCCCGGCCGGGACGCGGCTGGGCTCGCCGCGCGGCGGCATGCACCTGTGGGTGGAGATGCCCGTGCAGGTCTCGTCCGAGGCGGTCTTCGACCAGGCGCTGCAGGCGGGCATCCGCGTCATGCCGGGAGTGATGTTCTCCAACGCCGGGCGCTTCGACCATTGCCTGCGCATCAACTGCGGCACGCCGCGTTCGGGGCAGATCGAGCGCGCGCTGGCCACGCTGGCCGGCGTGGTGCACCGCCTTGCCGGCTAGCCACGCGCGGCGCAACGCGCATTTTTGCAACACACGCGCGACCGGCCGGGCGGATTGACCTGCTTTTTACGCCCGGTTTGCCCCATTTGCCGCCGTCTCGCCTATCCTGTTGCGCTGGCGCGGCGGCCGTGGCCCGGCTGGTCCCCGGGAAACACTGCCAGGCCCCCGCCACCAAACGCTGACAAGAACAAGGGAGAGTGGCCTTGAGCAGTCCATCCGCGGCATCGCGCAACCGCCCGGCCGGCACGAGGCCGGACAACAGCGCCGACGATTACCAGATGCTGTTCCAGCTCGCCCCCGTGTCGCTGTGGCTGGAAGACTTCAGCGACGTGCGGGTGCATTTCGAACAGCTGCGGCGCGACGGGGTCACCGACCTGCGCGCCTACCTGCGCGCCAATCCGCACCAGGTGGCGCAATGCTCCGCGCTGATCCGCGTGATCGACGTCAACCAGCGCACGCTCGACCTGTTCCGCGCGGCCGACCTCCACGACCTCATCGCCAACCTCGAAACGGTCTTCCGCGACGACATGTTCGACCAGCACGTGGAAGAACTCGGCCAGCTCTGGGACGGCGGCAGCCGCTTTTCCAGCCAGACCGTCAACTACACGCTGGACGGCGAACGCCTCGACATCCGGCTCGAAGCCACGGTGATGCCCGGCCATGAAGGCACATGGGAACGCGTGCTGCTGTCGATCGAAGACATCACCGCGCGCGTGCGCACCGAACGCGAGTTGCGCCGCAGCGAGCAATATGCCGTTGGCCTGTTCGAACACTCGCCGGTGTCGCTGTGGGTGGAGGACTTCAGCGCGGTCAAGGTGCTGCTCGATGAAGTGCGCGCGGCCGGCATCACCGACTTCCGCACCTTCCTCAACGTGCATCCGGACTTCGTCTCGCGCTGCATGCAGGAGATCCGCGTGCTCGACGTCAACCGGCAGACGCTGCTGATGTTTGGCGCCGAGTCCAAGCAGATCCTGTTGTCGCGCCTCGGCGACGTGTTCCGCGACGACATGCGCATCCACTTTGCCGAGCAGCTGATCGACCTCTGGCATGAAAAGCTGTGGCAGCAGCGCGAGGTCATCAACTACGCGCTCGACGGCCGCCAGGTCGACGTCTTCATGCAGTGGTCGGTCTTCCCCGGCTGCGAAGCCGACTGGGACCAGGTGCTGGTGTCGCTGACCGACATCACCGCGCGCAAAAAGGCCGAGGCCTATGTCGAGTTCCTGGGCAAGCACGACGTGCTGACCAAGCTCTACAACCGCGCCTACTACGAAGACGAACTGGCGCGGCTGGGCCGCAAGGGCCCGTGGCCGGTCAGCGTGGTGGCGGTGGACCTGAACGGGCTGAAAGTGGTCAACGACCAGTTCGGCCACGGCGACGGCGACGGACTGCTGCGCCGCACCGGCGAGGTGCTGAAGAAGGCGGTGGGCGACCAGGCCTGCGTGGCGCGCATCGGCGGCGATGAATTCATGGTGCTGCTGCCCGGCCGCGACGAGCGCGGCGCCGCCACGGTGGTCGAGCAGATCGAACAGGTGGTCGAACTGAACAACACCTTCTATCCCGGCGTGCGCCTGAGCTTCTCTATCGGCCACGCCACCTGCGTGCAGGGCGAGCGCCTCACCGACGCGGTCAAGGTGGCCGACAGCCGCATGTACGAAGCCAAGCGCGCGCACTACGAGGCGCTGGGCAACGAGCGGCGCCGCGGCAACTGAAGCAGTCCAACGCAAGAGAGCCGGCATGTGCCGGCTCTCTTGCTGATGACATCCCGCGAATTACAGGAAGATGACCAGGGCCACGCCCCCCACGATCAGGCCGAATTTGGCCACGTAGTACAGCTGGCGGTTCCATGCCTTGAAGCGGCGGCGATATTGCCCGCCCAGCCAGACAAAGCGGAACAGCTTGTTGATCATGCCGGTCTGGTCGTGCTCGTCGTTGGGCGAGCTGGCCGCGGTCATGACCTTGCGGCCCATCCAGTGGTTGAACCTGGCGGCCCAGCCATAGCGCATCGGCCGCTCGATATCGCAGAACAGGATCAGGCGGTTGGCGTCGCTGCGGTTCTCGGCCCAGTGCAGGTAGGTTTCGTCGAACACAACGCCCTTGCCGTCGCGCCAGCTGTGGCGCTCGCCGTCGACCTCGATAAAGCAGCGGTCATCGTTGGGTGTGGACAAGCCCAGGTGGTAGCGCAGCGAGCCGGCGAACGGGTCGCGGTGCGGATTGAGCTTGCCGCCCGGCGGCAGCTCGGCGAACATCGCGGCCTTCACGCTCGGCAGCTCGCGCAGCAGGGCCACGGTCTTGGGGCACAGCACTTCGGCGGACGGGTGCTGGGCTTCGTACCACTTCAGGTAGAAGCGCTTCCAGCCGTACTTGAAGAACGAGTTGAAGCCGGCGTCGTCGTTCTTGTCCGCGGCCTTGATCTTGCGCATCGCGGCCAGCGCCAGGCCTTCATCGCGGATCTCCGGCCACGCGGTGCGCAGTTTCTCCAGGTCTGGGAAATTTTCGACCGGAATGTATGGCGTGCGCGGCACGCCCGAGAACGCATACATGAAGCAGTTGATCGGCGCGACCAGCGCCGAATGGTCCAGCAGCTGGCGCCAGATCTTCAGCCTTACCTTGCCGCGGAAGTGCACATACAGGATGGCACCGAGGTAGCCCGCGACGATTATCCACTTGATCACCCGAAGTCCTCCTGGTTGGCCGCCCTGGCGCGCAGATGACTGGCGCAGCGGGCAGGCTGGGCGAAAACCGGCATTTTACCGAAATGGCCGGCACGCCGCAGCTAGTGGCGGCTGAGGCACATCATAGCGAGCGCAATCTAGGACTCGCGATCCTGCCCGCCGCGCGACTGGCGCGCGATGCGATCGATCAGCGCCTGGGCATCCTCGGGCATGCCCTGCAGTGTCAGCAAGCGGGCGTTGAGCACGAGGTTTTCCAGCACCAGCTTGGCGGTCGAGGCCCACATCGTGGCCAGCAGCGCTTCCATCGGCATGCCGGACGCTTCCATCTGCTCTGAGCGCTCGGCGATCAGCCGGCACGCCAGCTGGCGCAGCGCGCGGTCGTCGAACGGCAGGTCGGCGTAGTCGATCGGGTCTTCCTTCTCGACCTCGGCCATCAGTTGCAGCAGGGTGTCTTCTGTCATGGGCAGACTCCTGGCAAGGCATGAACGCGATGGGCACCGCCAGTCACGCGGCGACGAACTGCTCAGCATCGCGCTTGACCTGACCGGCATTGCCATAGCCTACCATCGCATCGGCCATCGGGCCACGATGCCTCCCTGCCGCGCGCCGGCGGCTGTGCCTTCCGTTCGGCGCCGTGGCGCGAATGCAGCGCGCCGTGGCCGGTCAATGACCGGCCGCGGCGGCGAGCGTGGCGCTATGTTCAGAGCGCCGGCGGCTGGCGACGGAAGCCGACGCCGAAGCGGTTCCACGCATTGATCATCGAGATCAGCAAGGTCAGGTCGGCAATTTCCTTCTCCGTGAACTGCTCGCGCACCGCGTTGTAGTCAGCGTCGGGCGCCTGGCTTTGCGGCAGCAGCGTCAGCGCCTCGGTCCAGGCCAGCGCGGCACGCTCGCGCGCGGTGAACCAGCTCACTTCGCGCCAGGCCGGCAGCAGGCTCAGCCGGCGATCGCTCTCGCCGTGCTTGCGCGCGTCGGTCACATGCATGTCGAGGCAGAAGGCGCAGCCGTTGATCTGCGAGGCGCGGATCTTCACCAGTTCCTTCAGGCTGTTTTCGAGTCCGCAGCGGGCAAGGTAGATCTCCACGCCGACCATGGCCTTGTAGGCGTCCGGGGCCACGTCTTGCCAGTTCATGCGTTCTTCCATGTCGATTCTCCAGGGTTCCGGTAGTTGAGTGATTGGCGGGCGCTGGCCCGTTGGACTCAAAGATAGTCCTGGCGATTGGCTCCGTACACTGCCAATTTCCGTCAAAATTGGTAGACCAATTTCCAGGCAAAGACCATGGAGCTCCATCTCGCGCTGGACCACGCCGGCGACCTTACCGCGCAGATCGTCCACCAGATCCGCGACGCCATCCAGGCCGGGCGCCTGGAAGCCGGCGCGCGCATGCCGCCCACGCGGCTGCTCGGCACGCAGCTGGGGGTCGCGCGCAAGACCGTGACCACCGCCTACGAGCGGCTGGTGGCGGAGGGCTGGCTGCACGCGCGCGTCGGCGACGGCACCTATGTCGCCGAGGGGCTGGCGCGCAAGCCGGTGCGCATCGCCGCCGCGCCGGTGCTGCCGCCGGCGGTGCAGCGCTGGATGGCTGTCCGGACGCCCTTCCTCGGGCCGGTCGGCGGTGCGCGCTATGCCTTCCAGCCGGGCCAGGCCGACACCTCACGGTTTCCGCACGAAGCCTGGTCGCGCTGCGTGCGCGCGGCATTGGCGGCGGAGCGGCAGCGCCCACCCGGGCCTGCGGAGCCGTGTGGCGAGATGCCCCTGCGTCAGGCCATTGCCGGCCATATCGCCTTCACCCGGGGTGTACAGAGTTCTCCGACGGATATCCTGGTCACCGGCGGCGCGCAGCAGGGCATCGACCTGGCAGCCCGGTTGCTGCTGGGGCCGGGCGCCGTGGTGGCGATGGAGGATCCCGGCTACCCGATGGCGCGCGCGCTGTTCCAGGGGCTTGGCGCGCGCGTGGTGCCGGTGCCGGTCGACGGCGAAGGACTGGTGGTGGAGGCACTACCCGGCGAGGCGACAATGGTCTTCGTCACGCCATCGCACCAGTCGCCGCTGGGCGTGCCGATGAGCCTGGCGCGGCGCCAGGCGCTGCTCGACTGGGCCGCGCGCCGCCACGCGGTCATCCTGGAGGACGACTACGACAGCGAGTTCCGCTATGGCGGGCAGGCGCTGGACGCACTGCAGACGCTGGACCGCCATGGGCGGGTGGTGTACCTGGGAACGTTTTCCAAGACACTGCTGGCCAACCTGCGCTGCGGTTACCTGGTGGTGCCGCCATGGCTGATGCCGGCGGCACGCAAGGTCAAGCACCTGATGGACTGGTACACCCCGACGCTGACCCAGCAGGCGCTGGCGCGCTTCCTGTCGGAGGGCCACCTGCTGCGCCATATCCGGCGCTCGCACGCGCGCCATGCGCAGCGGCGCGCGCGGCTGCTGGCGCGGCTGCACGGCGACCTGTCACCTTGGCTCGAAGCCCTGCCGGCAATCGCCGGCTTTCACCTGGCGGCGCGGTTGCGCGTGCCGGTGGCTAGCGACGCGCTGATGGCCGTGGCGCGGCTCGCGGACCTGGAACTGGCCACCCTTGACCCCTTCTACGCCACGCCGCCGCCGACCTGCGCCGGCCTGCTGCTCGGCTTTGGCGCCATCGACCTGCTCGACATCGATCCGGCGCTAGACCGGTTGGCAATGGTACTCTCAGCCTTGGCCCCGGAGCCGGCGCGCGTCGTGTGACGCTGCCGCCCATTCCGGCAAAAGTGCTGGCCTCAGGGTACGCACCGAATGCGTGGGAGCGCACGCACAGTCATACTGTCGTCCGCAAGCTTCCGTTGAACAAATCGGACGGAGAGCAGTCTCATTCGCACTTCCAACCACACCAGAGTCGCGTCCATGACCAAGCGTTTGTTGTCCGCCATGCGTCAGTACGCATGGTTTTCAGGGGTAAAGCACCATGTCGTGCAGGGCGTCGAAGCCCTGGCGGAGTTGCTCAAGTCCCCTTCCGCCGCGGCGCGCGCCGTCGCGGCCGTGATCGCCGAAACCGAGCACGGCGTGCAGGTCTGGGTTTCGTATCTCGGCAAGCCGCTGGACCCGCACACCAACTACGTGCTGTGGCCGAACCGCTCCCTGCGGCCGGCACGGCGCCGCATCCAGCCCTCCCCGATCGAGCAGTTGCAGATGCGACGGCGGCGCGACGAATAGCCGCGCCCTTCGCTGCATCGACATAGCGCCCCGCCGGTGCCCCGGCGCCGGGCGCCGGTGGCGCTCAGGCGTCCGCCCAGCGGCGCAGCAGGTTGTGGTAGACACCAGTCAGGCCGATCACGGCTTCATGCGACTGGCCGAGTTCCTGCGCCGTCTGGCGGATGCGCCTGTCCATCTCGAACAGCAGCGAACGCTGGCCATCGTCGCGCACCATGCTCTGGATCCAGAAGAACGACGACACCCGTGCGCCGCGCGTGACCGGCGTCACGTGGTGGATGCTCGTGGCCGGGTACAGCACCATATGCCCGGCCGGCAGCTTCACGCGTTGCTGGCCGTAGGTATCCTCGACCACCAGTTCTCCGCCGTCGTACTGGTCCGGCTCGGTCAGGAACAGCGTAGCCGACAGGTCGCTGCGGATGCGGAAGCTGGTGCCGCGCAGGTAGCGGATCGCGTTGTCGACATGGTTGGCAAAGGTGTGGCCACCCTCGTAGCGGTTGAACAGCGGCGGATAGACCTTCAGCGGCAGTGCCGCCGAGAAGAACAACGCGTTGTTGCCCAGCGCATCCTGGATCAGGTCGCCAACCTGGCGCGCCGCGGGCGAGCCTTCGGGCAATTGCAGGTTGCGCTTGGCCAGCGCCGACTGGTAGCCCGAGGTTTCATTGCCATCGGTCCACGGCGCGGCGTCGATGACCTGCCGGACCTGCGCCACCTGGGCCTTGGAAAGTACGTCTGGAATCTGCAGCAACATGGTGGCGACAACCTCTGGGCAAGAATGGGGAAAGCGTGCACGCCCCACGGACGCGTCGTGAACGCGTATTGTATGTGAACCGTGCCCGCGGCCAGAACAAGAATCATTATTGTTTGAGCTTGCGCAGGCGCCGCCTCCACTACAATGGGTTTTGTGTTCCCGTCATCGCCAAGGAGAAGACATGTCCGAACCGCTACACGACGAAGCGCTGGTCAATCTCTACCTGGAACGAATTTCAGCCCTGTCGGTGAGCGCCTTCGATGGTGCCGATGTCGGCGCCGAGCTCGATGCCGTGATGCGCGAAGCGGTAGCCAAATGCCAGGCGGCAGGCGGACCGCAGGCACAAGGTACGCTGGCGGTGCTGGCCAAGCGGTTGCGCGAGCGCGCGGAAGCGGCCGAGCGCGAAGACCAGGCGCCGGTGCGCGATACCTTTTTGCAGGCGGCACAGCGATTGCCCGCCTGAGCGGTTGCATGCGCAACGCCAACGGATGAGTCGCGAATTTGTCGCGGATTCAGTTCGAAACAGGGTATGAGTCAGGCCGGACGGCCTTGAGAACAACGCCTTGAAGGATGGCGGGAATGCCGCGAAAGGCGTTGGTTGCGGGGGCAGGACTTGAACCTGCGACCTTCGGGTTATGAGCCCGACGAGCTGCCAACTGCTCCACCCCGCGTCTGAAGAAAACAATTATGCGTTATTTGCGCGCATCTGGCAAGTCTTTTCTTGGCGCGCGTGGATATCAGTCGGGCGGCGGCCCGAGCAGGCGGTCCACCAACGCATAGCCGGCACCGAATGCTGCCACCTCCGCGGCGTGGCGCGTGGCGAACTGCTGCGAGCCACTCGCCAGTACTTCGGTATCGCCCGCATCCGCGGGATCGACGCCTTCCTGGGCCACGCGGACTTCATAGCCCCATCGGCCGATGCTGCCCCGCCCTTGCGGCAACACCAGGACGTAGACGTCCATGTCGCGGTACTGCTCGACGCGCCAGTCGTTTTCCATGCGCATTGCTCCGGGTTCGGCTTGCTCTGCCCTTGAGTCGAGCCTAGAAGGCGGCAAGGACGCGCGCAAGCCGTGGTGCAGCAAAAAGCGCTGCCGGCGCGGGGACTACAAGCGATGGGGAAGACAGAGAGAGAGAGAGAGAGAGAGAAGGCAGCAAAACAAAAAGGGCCTCCGTTTCCGGAAGCCCTTTTCTTACTGCATAGGTGGCGCGGCTGGCAGGATTCGAACCCACGACCCCTTGGTTCGTAGCCAAGTACTCTATCCAACTGAGCTACAGCCGCACTCGAGAAAAGAGATTATATCTGAGATTTCAGATTTGTGAACCCCCCTCTGCACTTTTTTCTCATCTTTTTGCGGGCACAGGCCTGCACGCAGCGTTTTTCTATAATGGGAACCCGAAGATGTGATCCGGACCATGAACAAGGCATTTGTCAAAGAGTCCTCAGGCGACGAGGACGACGACCTCCCCGAAGGCGCAACGCCGCTGCCTCCCGGCACCAAGAACTACATCACCGCCGATGGCTACAACCGCCTGCGCAATGAGCTGATGCAGCTGATCGACGTCGACCGGCCCGATGTGGTGCAGATCGTCTCATGGGCGGCGTCCAATGGCGACCGCTCCGAGAACGGAGACTATCTCTACGGCAAGAAGCGCCTGCGCGAGATCGACCGCCGCATCCGCTTCCTGACGCGCCGCCTCGACAAGGCCGAGGTGGTCGACCCCTCATTGCAGGGCGACAACGACCAGATCTTCTTCGGCGCCACCGTCACCTATGCCAACCACGCCGGCGAAGAGACCACCATCACCATCGTGGGCATGGACGAGGTGGACCTGGACAGCAACCGCGTCAGCTGGATCTCGCCGATCGCCAAGGCGCTGATCAAGGCGCGCGAAGGCGACACCGTGCCGCTGCGCACACCGGCCGGGGTCGAGCAGATCGATATCCTGGAAGTCAGCTACCCGTCAAAAAACAATAAGTAGGCGGGCGCCCGCCTAGCCGTCGTTGCGGTCGCGGAAGATGCGGATGACGTCGGGGTTGCGGCGCAGCCCGCGCATCACGTTGGCCAGGTGCAGGCGGTTCTGCACCTGGATGATGAACTGCATGTAGGTGGCTTCCTGATGGCTGCCGTCCTGCTGCTCCATCGCCACGTGCGCGACGTTGGCATCGGCGGCGGTCAGGTCCGCGGCGACGCGCGCGACGATGCCCTTGACGTTGCGCACCATCACCTTGATCGAGACATCGAAGGCACGCGTGGTCTTCTTGGCCCACATCACGTCGATCCAGTGCTCCGGATCCTTGCTGTGCAGGCGCTTGGCGATCTTGCAGTCCTGTACGTGGATCTGCAGCCCTTCGCCCTTGCCCAGGTAGCCGACGATCGAATCGCCGGGGATCGGGCGGCAGCATGCCGAGAAGATCATCGACATGCCTTCGTCGCCGGTGATCGGCACCGCGGGCGCCTCTTCGCCGGCAAAGGTCTGCACCGCCGCCAGCAGCGCGCTGTCGACGTCGCCGGACAGCTCCTGCAGCAGGATCTCCATGCGCTTGGCCACCACCGCCGGCACGCGCCGGCCCAGCGCCAGGTCGGCGAAGATGTCTTCGCGCTGCTTGTTGCCGGTCCACTGGATCATGCGGTCCCACACCGACTGCGGCACCGCCTTCAGCTCGATGCCGAGCTGGCGCGCGCATTGTTCCAGCAGCCGCTCGCCGAGTTGGATCGCTTCGTCCAGCTTGGTGGTCTTCAGGTAATGGCGGATCGCCGCGCGCGCCTTGCCGGTGCGCACGAACGACAGCCACGCCGGATTCGGCTTGGAGTACGGCGCCGTCACCACCTCGACGATATCGCCGCTCTTGAGTTCGGTGCGCAGCGGCAGCAGTTCGTTGTTGATCTTGACCGCGACGCACTGGTTGCCCAGGTCGCTGTGCACCGCATAGGCAAAGTCCAGCGCGGTGGCGCCGCGCGGCAGCGCGCGGATATGGCCCTTGGGCGTGAACACGTAGACCGCATCCGGGAACAGGTCGATCTTGACGTGCTCGAGGAATTCCTGCGAATCGCCAGTCTGGCTCTGGATATCGAGCAGCGACTGCAGCCACTGGTGCGCCTGCTGCTGGATATCGTTGGCGTGGTCGGCCTGGTGCTTGTACATCCAGTGCGCGGCCACGCCGGCCTCGGCGATCTGGTGCATGTCGCGCGTGCGGATCTGGAACTCGACTGGCGTGCCGAACGGACCCACCAGCGTGGTGTGCAGCGACTGGTAGCCATTGATCTTGGGGATGGCGATGTAGTCCTTGAACTTGCCGGGCATCGGCTTGTACAGGCCATGCAGCGCGCCCATCGCCATGTAGCAGTGCATCTGCGTTTCCACCACCACGCGAAAACCGTACACATCCAGCACCTGCGAGAACGACAACTGCTTGTCGTGCATCTTGCGATAGATGCTGTACAGCGTCTTCTCGCGGCCGGAAAGTTCGGCCACGATGCCGGCATCGGCCAGCCCCTTCTGCGCGGCCTCGAGGATGCGCTTGACCACTTCGCGCCGGTTGCCGCGCGCGGCCTTGACGGCCTTCTCCAGCGTGGCGTAGCGGAATGGCGAGCCGACCTTGAACGACAGCTCCTGCAGTTCGCGGTAGATGGTGTTGAGACCGAGACGGTGCGCGATCGGCGCATAGATCTCCATGGTCTCCAGCGCGATGCGGCGGCGCTTCTCCGGCGGCACGAAGTCGAGCGTGCGCATGTTGTGCGTACGGTCGGCCAGCTTCACCAGGATCACGCGCACGTCGCGCGCCATCGCCAGCAGCATCTTGCGGAAGCTTTCCGCCTGCGCCTGCTCGCGGCTCTGGAATTCGAGCTTGTCCAGCTTGGTCAGGCCATCGACCAGTTCGGCGACCTTGGGGCCAAATTTCTCGGCCAGCTCGCTCTTGGTGATGCCCTGGTCTTCCATCACGTCGTGCAGCAGCGCCGCCATGATGGACTGCACATCGAGCTTCCAGTCCGCGCACAGCTCGGCCACCGCCACGGGATGGGTGATGTAGGGCTCGCCGCTCTGGCGGTACTGGCCCAGGTGGGCCTCGTCGGAAAACTGGAAGGCCTCGCGTACGCGCGCCAGGTCGGGCGCCTTCAGGTACGCGAGCTTTTCCATCAGCCGGGTGATGGAAATGACCTGCTGGCGCGGCGGCACCGCCGGCTGCGAGGTCGGGCCGAAGAAGTGCCGGTATGACTGCGCCAGCACTGCATCGATAAAGAGGCTGTCCGCCACCGGAGGCGCCGCTTCCTGCACTGCCGCCAGCTCGTCCTGCAGCGCGGGCGCCCTCGCCTTGCCTGGCGCCAGCGCGGGCGCGACGGCACGCTCCCCGACGACATCGTCGCCGAGCGGATCGGGAAGATTGGGAGCGCCGGTGCGCGCGTTCACGGAAGACTGGCCCGGGATGGTGCGCTTACGCGCCGTGGGCGGCGAAGAATCGCCGTGCGCGCCCGCCGCGGGCGTTGGCGGAGAGGAAGGCTGGGAGGGCGGATGCGGCGAAGGCATGGCGGCGGCCCCTGGAATCCGGCGGGAGAGCCTGGAAATATGCTGGCACGTTGCGAGGATGAGCCATGGGCCGGCCGCTCGATCGGGTCGATCAGGTCGGGACCTTCTTCAGCATCTCGATGCCGATCTGGCCCGACGCGATCTCGCGCAATGCCACCACGGTCGGCTTGTCCTTGGCCTCGACCTTGGGCGTGTGGCCCTGCACCAGCTGGCGCGCACGGTACGTGGCCGCCAGGGCGAGCTCGAAGCGATTCGGGATGTGTTTCAGACAATCTTCGACGGTAATACGCGCCATATCAAATCCACCTTGGGACAAAACCTGTTGGGTTGCTATTTTACAGCACGCGGCGGAAAACGCCGGAGGCGCCTCCGCCCACGTGCGTCGGCTCAGTGGATGCCGAGCTCGATGAACAGCTCCGTGTGACGTGCCTTTTGCGACGAAAAGCGCAAACGGGTAGCCCGAACCACGTTGCGCAGCTCTTCCAGCGCATCGTCGAAGATCTCGTTGATGATGACATAGTCCGACTCCGACGCATGCGACATCTCGCTGCCCGCTGCCAGCAGGCGGCGCACGATCACGTTGGGCTCGTCCTGGCCGCGCTTCTTCAGGCGCTCTTCCAGCGCGGTCAGCGACGGCGGCAGGATAAAGATCTCGACCGCGTTGGAGAAGCGCTGGTGCACCTGCTGCGCGCCCTGCCAGTCGATCTCGAGCAGCACGTCGTTGCCTTGCGCCATCTGCTGCTCGATCCACACGCGCGAGGTCGCGTAGTAGTTGCCGTGGACCTCGGCCCACTCCAGGAACTCGCCGCGGTCACGCGAGGCGCGGAAGTCGTCGACGCTGACGAAGTGGTATTCGCGGCCGTTCTGCTCGCCCGGGCGCGGCGCGCGCGTGGTATGCGAGATCGACAGGCGGATGGCCGGGTCCTGCGCCAGCAGCGCGTTGACCAGCGTCGACTTGCCGGCTCCCGACGGCGCCACCACCATGAACAGGTTGCCCGGGTAGACGGTGTCGATGGGAGGATGCGGCGCGGTTTGAGACGTTTGGCTCATGATGATGATTCGGTGACTTCGGGGTGATTCTGGTTCTTTGCTGCGTTTGCTGCTGTTGCCGCGTTATTCGAGGTTCTGGACCTGCTCGCGCATCTGCTCGATCAGCAGCTTGAGCTCCATGGAGGCATCGGCCAGCTCCTTGGCGGCGGCCTTGGAACCGAGCGTGTTGGCCTCGCGGTTCAGCTCCTGCATCATGAAGTCGAGGCGCTTGCCGACCTGCCCACCCTTCTTCAGGATATGGCCGGTCTCGTTCAGGTGTGCCTGCAGCCGCGACAGCTCTTCGGCGATATCGATGCGGATGCCGTAGACGGTGGCCTCCTGGCGGATGCGCTCGGCAATCTCGTCGCGGCTCATCGACGGCATGCCGGCGGGTGCGGCCAGGTTGAACGCTTCCTGCAGGCGCTCGGTCAGCTTCTGCTGGTGGTGCGCGATCAGCTGCGGGATCGCCGGCGTCAGGCGCTCGACGATCGCCAGCATGGCATCGACGCGCTCCATCAGCGTCGCCTTGAGCGCCTCGCCCTCGCGGCGGCGCGCTTCCAGCAGCTGGTCCAGCGCCTCGCGCGCGGCGCCGGTCACGGCTTCGCGCAACGCTTCCTGCGACAGCTCGGGCTCGACCAGCACGCCCGGCCAGCGCAGGATCTCGCCCATGCGCAGCGTGCCGGCGCTGGGGAAGGTGCCGGCCACGGTGGTTTCCAGCGCGCGGATCTGCGACAGCAGGCCGTCATTGAGCGCCAGCGTGGCGCCGCCCGAATCGGTGCGCTGCAGGTTGATGCGGCATTCCAGCTTGCCGCGCGACAGCTCGGCCATCAGCATCTCGCGCAGCGCCGGCTCAAAGGCGCGGCACTCTTCCGGGGCCCGGAACAACAGGTCGAGGAAACGCGAATTGACAGTGCGGAATTCCACCGAAACGGAGGCGGTGCGCCCGCTCGGCTCGCCCTGTGCGTTGGTCAGTGGCGCCTGGCGCGTGGCCAGGCCATAGCCTGTCATGCTGTGGATCATTGGATGTTCTCGTGAGTGGAGGCGGCCCTGGGGCGATGGCGGCCCGCAGGCACCCTCCTCGAGCCTCCCGCAACCGCATCCCGGGAGCGCTCTCAAAACGTTGAAAGGAGGGCAACAATGCCCGTATTTGTGTTCTTTACAAGTGACCGATTAGCCCGGACAATCCGTTGGCAAATCCGCGGAGGCAAATCCGGTCCCTATTCCCATGACAGAGTCCAAGGGCACGACACAACTGAAGAGTGCACCGCTGCCCGTCGGCACGCTGTTGTCCAACTATCGTATTGTAAAGAAGTTGGCCAGCGGGGGGTTCAGTTTCGTCTACCTGGCCACCGATGAAACCGGCGCGCCGGTCGCGATCAAGGAGTACCTGCCGTCGTCGCTGGCGCGGCGCAACCCGGGCGAGCTGATCCCCGTGGTGCCCGAGGAAAACGCCGCGGCATTCCGGCTCGGCCTGAAGTATTTCTTCGAAGAGGGCCGCTCGCTGGCCCGCATTTCCCATCCCAGCGTGGTGCGCGTGGTGAACTTCTTCCGCGAGAACGCCACGGTCTACATGGTGATGAACTACGAGCTGGGCAAGACGCTGCAGGAGCACGTGCTGGCGGCCCGGCAGCAGGGCCGCGCCAAGGTGCTGCGCGAGCATTTCATGCGCAAGGTCTTCCACGACCTGATGAGCGGCCTGCGCGAAGTGCATATCCACAAGCTGCTGCACCTGGACATCAAGCCCGGCAACATCTACCTGCGCGAGGACGAGTCGCCCATCCTGCTGGATTTCGGCGCCGCGCGGCAGACGCTGACCATGGAAGCGGCACGCTTCCAGCCAATGTACACGCCCGGCTTCGCCGCGCCCGAGCTGTACGGCAAGCATTCCGACCTGGGCCCCTGGACCGATATCTACAGCCTGGGCGCCACGCTTTATGCCTGCATGGCCGGGATGCCGCCGCAGGAAGCCAACCAGCGCGAGAAGGACGACCGCATGGGCGAGGCGCTGGTGCGGCTGCGCAGCAGCTACACCAACGGCCTGGTCGACCTGGTCGAATGGTGCCTGCGGCTGGCGCCGTCGGAGCGGCCGCAGAGCGTGTTCCGGCTGCAGAAGGAGCTGCGCGAGCAGACCAACGCGCTGAGCGAGCAGGCGCTGCTGGCGGCCGCGCCGCCGGCCCCTGCCGAGCGACCTGCCCCCGCTTCGCGCTTCCTCACGCTGCTGCGCCGCCGCGACGAGCCGGCCCCCGGCGCAAGCGTAGAATAAATCACAAATCGCGTCCGCCGTGGCGCGCTGACCTTACTGAATTTCCAAAGCCAACATGCGATTCTCTGTCTACCAGGAAAGCAGGAAAGGCGGCCGCCGCGTCAACCAGGACCGCATGGGCTATTGCTTCACGCGCGACGCGCTGCTGATGGTGCTGGCCGACGGGCTCGGCGGCCACGCGCACGGCGAAGTCGCGGCGCAGCAGGCGCTGCAGACGCTCGCGCGGCAGTTCCAGACCCAGGCGCGCCCGGCGATACGAAACCCCGCGGAGTTCCTGCAGGACACGATCATGCTGGCGCACCGCGAAATCCACCGCTACGCGGAAGCCAACCGGATGGCCGACGTGCCGCGCACCACGGTGGTCTGCTGCCTGGTCCAGCACGGCCAGGTTTACTGGGCCCATGCCGGCGACTCCCGCTATTACCTGCTGCGCAAGGGCCGCCTGCTGACGCGCACGCGCGACCATTCCAAGATCGAGAACCTGCTGCAGCAGGAACGCGTGCTGCCGATGCACGTGGCCAACCACCCCGAGCGCAACAAGCTCTACAACTGCCTGGGTTCGCCCAACCTGCCGCTGATCGACCTGGGCGGCCCGGTGCGGCTGGAGCCCGGCGATGTCGCCTTGCTCTGCTCCGACGGCCTGTGGGGGCCGCTGGACGAGCAGGCGCTGGTCGACAAGCTGTCGCGGCTGTCGGTGGTGCAGGCGGTGCCGGCGCTGATCGAGCTGGCGCTGCAGAACGCCGGCGAAGGTGCCGACAACACCACCGGCATCGCCATGATGTGGGAGCTCGACAACAACGCCACCGGGCCGGATTCGGTGATGACCGATACGCTGCCGCTGAACGCGTTCACCACGTCGATCCTGGACCGCACCGGCACGGACAGCGACCTGCTGTCCGAGGAAGAGATCGAGCGCTCGATCGCCGAGATCCGCGCGGCCATCGACAAGACCAGCAACCTGATGCGCTGACCTGCCCCCCCGACGGCCTTTGTCGCTCGTGGCGCGCCGGTATGCAGCGCGCGCGGGCCGGCGGCGGTAGAATCGCGGTCTCTCCCCGATTCCGACCCGAACATCCCATGCGACCCAGCGGCCGCGCAGCCGATGCGCTGCGTTCCATCAGCCTTATCCGCCACTACACCCGCCACGCCGAGGGCTCCGTCCTCTGTGCCTTTGGCGACACCAAGGTGCTCTGCACCGCCAGCGTGCTGGCCAAGGTGCCGCCGCACAAGAAAGGCAGCGGCGAGGGCTGGGTCACGGCCGAATACGGCATGCTGCCCCGCGCCACCCACACCCGCTCGGACCGCGAGGCCGCGCGCGGCAAGCAGACCGGGCGCACGCAGGAAATCCAGCGCCTGATCGGCCGGGCCATGCGCTCGGTGTTCGACCTCGCGGCGCTGGGCGAGTACACCATCCACCTCGACTGCGACGTGCTGCAGGCCGACGGCGGCACCCGCACCGCGGCCATCACCGGCGCCTTTGTCGCCGCGCACGACGCGGTCGCCACCATGCTGCGCGATGGCCTGATCGCCGCCAGCCCGATCCGCGACCACGTGGCCGCGGTCTCGGTCGGCATGGTCGACGGCGTGCCGGTGCTCGACCTGGACTACGCCGAGGACAGCAGCTGCGACACCGACATGAACGTGGTCATGACCGGCAGCGGCGGCTTTGTCGAGGTACAGGGCACTGCCGAAGGCGCGCCTTTCAGCCGTGGCGACCTCGACGCCATGACGCGCCTAGCGGAAGCCGGCATTGCCCGCCTGGTGCAGCACCAGCGCGAAGCGCTCGGCCTGGCCTGACAGGATCCGACCATGCAACGACTGGTACTGGCCTCCAACAACCCCGGCAAGCTGCGCGAATTCGGCACGCTGCTGGCCCCCCTCGGCTTCGATGTGGTGCCGCAGGGCGACCTGGGCATTCCCGAGGCCGAAGAGCCCTTCGTCACCTTTGTCGAGAACGCGCTGACCAAGGCGCGCCACGCCAGCCGGCTGTCCGGCCTGCCCGCGCTGGCCGATGATTCCGGCATCAGCGCACGCGCGCTCGGCGGCGCACCGGGCGTCTATTCGGCGCGCTACGCGCAGATGGCCGGCAAGCCCAGGTCGGATGCGGCCAACAACGCGCACCTGGTGTCGCAACTGGCCGGCAAGCTGGACCGCCACGCGCACTACTACTGCGTGCTGGTGTTCGTGCGCCATGCCGAGGATCCCTGCCCGCTGATCGCCGAGGGCATGTGGCATGGCGAGGTCGTCGACGCGCCCCGCGGCGCGGGCGGCTTTGGCTACGATCCGCATTTCCTGCTGCCGGGGCTGGGCAAGACTGCCGCCGAGCTGTCGGCAGAAGAGAAAAACGCGGTCAGCCACCGCGCGCAGGCGCTGCGTGCACTGGTGGCCAGGCTGCAGGCCGATGCCGCGCAGCGCAGCAGCCGATGATCCCGATCGTACCGGCCGGCAGCGCGCCGTCCGCCGCTTCTCCCGCCGACAGCAAGCAGCTATGGCTCAAGCCCGGGCAGATCAGCCTGCCCGGCTCGCCGCCGCTGTCGCTGTACGTGCATATCCCGTGGTGCGTGCGCAAGTGCCCGTATTGCGATTTCAATTCGCACGCGGCGCCGGGCGCCGACAACCATGAGATCCCGGAAGAGATCTACCTGGATGCGCTGCGCGCGGACCTGGAGCAATCGCTGCCGCTGGTGTGGGGCCGTCCCGTGCATACCGTCTTTATCGGCGGCGGCACGCCCAGCCTGCTGTCGGCCGCCGGCATGGACCGGCTGCTGTCCGATCTCCGCGCCTTGCTGCCGCTCGATGCCGACGCCGAGATCACGATGGAGGCCAATCCCGGTACCTTCGAGGCCGACAAGTTCGCCAGCTACCGCGCCAGCGGCATCAACCGGCTGTCGATCGGCATCCAGAGCTTCAACGACCGGCACCTGGAGGCACTTGGGCGCATCCATGGCGGCGCCGAGGCGCGCAAGGCGATCGATATCGCGCAGGCGAGCTTCGACAACATCAATCTCGACGTCATGTACGCCCTGCCCGGGCAGACGCTGGACGAATGCCGGCAGGATCTGGAGACCGCGCTGTCGTACGGCACCACGCACCTGTCGCTGTACCACCTGACGCTGGAGCCGAACACGCTGTTCGCCAAATTCCCGCCCGCGCTGCCGGACGACGACAGCGCGTACGAGATGCAGGACCTGATCGAGGCACGCACGGCTGAGGCGGGCTATCGCCACTACGAGACGTCGGCCTATGCCAGGCCGCATCGCGAGGCGCGCCACAATCTCAACTACTGGCGCTTCGGCGATTACCTCGGCATCGGGGCGGGCGCGCACGGCAAGCTGTCGTTCCCGCACCGCATCGTGCGCCAGATGCGGCACAAGCATCCGGCCACCTACATGGCGCAAGCGCTCGCGGGCAACGCCGTGCAGGAAGCGCGCGACGTGAGCGCCGATGAGCTGCCGTTCGAGTTCATGCTCAATGCGCTGCGCCTCACCGAGGGCGTGCCGGCATCGAGCTTCCAGGACTACACCGGGCTGCCGCTGCATACCATCAGCAAGCAACTTGCCGAAGCCGAGAAGAAGGGACTGCTGGAAGCGGACCTGACGACCATCCGGCCGACGGAACTGGGGCGGCGCTTCCTCAATGACTTGCAGGAGATGTTCCTGAAGGACTGAGTTGTGGGCGCAGCGGCGTCACAAAAGACAAAGGCCACGCAATCGCGTGGCCTTTGCCGTTCCGAACGGGAGGTCAGCGTCAGTACGGCGTCGCCATATCGTTGGCTACGCGTGCACGCATGCCGACCTGCAGGTTGCCCAGGCTCGACTGCGTCACGGTCGCCACACGGCCATCATCCAGGCGCACGTTGACGCGATACGCGTTCTGCGTATTGCTGCCCGCACGCTTCTCGATCTGGTTGCCCGCCACCGCGCCGACCACGGCACCGCCGATGGTGGCCGCGGTCTGCCCGCGCCCGCCGCCGATCTGGTGGCCCAGCAGGCCGCCGGCGGCACCGCCGATGACCGTGCCGAGCAGGCCCGAGCTGTTTTGCGTGGTAGTGATCGGCTCGATCGATTCAACGCGGCCGTAGTACACCGAGCCGGCAGGCGCCTGCGTGGTGTTGGGGGTCTGGTAGCCCGGAGGCGGCGCCGTGTTGTATCCGGTATTGCTGTAGCCGCCGTTATACGGCGCAGCACAACCAGCCAGCACCGCCACCGCGGTAGCTGCCGGCAGCATCAGCCATTTCTTGCTTTGCATTCGCATATTGAGTTCTCCTCTGTTGCCAGTCGAAGCCGGGATTGCGGCACACACACCGCGCCCGAGCACTCGACTATGAGCGACGACCGCATGTGAAGGTTCCGCAATGTCAGACAGACGCCGACAGCCGCCGGCGGCGGTGTGGCAGGAAGCTTACGCATGCACGTTCACCGCAGCGCAACGCCACCCGCTGCCACGCAGGCCTTGTATAATGCGCGGCCTGACCGTCAGATCGATGGCAACAAGGCGCCGAAGGATCCGCCCTTTCGCGCTACAATGCCCGCACTTTCCGGAAGCGTGGCCGAGTGGTTTAAGGCAGCAGTCTTGAAAACTGCCGATGGGGTGACCCATCCGTGAGTTCGAATCTCACCGCTTCCGCCAGACAGCAAGACGGCCCGCACCAGGCAACCGGGGCGGGCCGTATTTATTTGGGCGAGCCTTCCTGACACTGCGTCAGCAACCGGTAGGCTTCCGCCTCAGAAATCTTCAGCCGGTACTTCTGGGCCAGCACGCGCGCAAAGGCATGCGCCGAGTCCGGGTGGCAGTACCGCAACTGCTCCCGGTACGCCTCCACTTCATAGCGCAACCGCCAGCGCCGGCTGGCGAGATACAGCACGCCCATCAGCCCCCAGCTGCGCCAGAACTGGCGCACATGGACTTTTTCGTGTTCGATCAGCGCCTCATCGGCACCGGGCCGCAGCAGGATCAGCGGACCGGGCGTAAAGCCGTCAAACCCGCGCGGGATCAGCCAGCGGGTTTCGACAACCAGACAGAGCGGGGAGCGGCAGTAGCGGAGCATGCGTCAAGCATAGCCCGGATGCTCGCGCTCTGCCTTGCCCTACCTTGCGCTGCGCTCAGGCCGCCGCGCGCAGCGGCGCCGGCGCGGCAGCCGTTGGCATCGCCAGCGCCGCCTGGCCGCGCGAACGGCCCGAGCTGAGGTAGCCCGCGATCGATTCCTGCGTCACTTCGCCCAGGTAGTCACCATCCGCACCCATCACCGGCAGCCAGCTGGTGTTGTGCTGGTACATGCGCGACAGCACGATGCGCAGGTGCTCGTCGGACGCCGCGGTCACCGCGAACGGGCGCACCACCTCGCTGCACACGCCCTTGCCGGAGCGGGCGTCGCGGCGCGTCACATAGCCCACCGCGCGCTGCGCGTCGTCCACCACCGGCAGGTGGCGCACGTCGGCATCGTCCATCACGCCCAGCGCCTCGGCCAGCGGCATGTCGGGGCGGCAGCTCGGCGGCATGGTGGCGGCATCGCCGGCGCGCACCAGCAGCAGGCGCTTGAGCGTGTTGTCGTGGCCGACGAAGGCCTGCACGAACTCATCGACCGGATGGGCCAGCAGCGCGTCGGGGTGGTCGAACTGCACCAGCTTGCCGCTGCGGAACACCGCCACCTTGTCGGCCAGCTTGATGGCTTCGTCGATATCGTGCGAGACCATGATCACGGTCTTGCCGAGCTGGCGCTGCATCTGCAGGAACTCGTTCTGGATGCTCTCGCGATTGATCGGATCGACCGCGCCGAAGGGCTCGTCCATCAGCAGCACCGGCGCATCAGCCGCCAGCGCGCGGATCACGCCGATGCGCTGCTGCTGCCCACCCGACAGTTCGCGCGGATAGCGGCTCAGCATCAGGTTGGGATCGAGCTGCACCATCGCCATCAGTTCGCGCGCGCGCTCGCGGCATTGCTTCTTGTCCCAGCCGAGCAGGCGCGGCACGACCATGATGTTCTCTTCGATGGTCATGTTGGGAAACAGGCCGATCTGCTGGATCACGTAGCCGATCTTGCGGCGCAGGGCCACGCCGTCGATGCCGCGCGTGTCCTCGCCCTCGATGCGCACCGTGCCCGACGTCGGCTCGATCAGGCGGTTGATCATCTTCAGCGTGGTGGTCTTGCCGCAGCCCGACGGGCCCAGGAAGACGCAGATCTCGCCGTTCGGCACCGTCAGCGACACGGCGTCGACGGCGCGCACTTCGGTGCCGTCCTTCTGCTGGAAGGACTTGGTGAGTTGGTCGAGTTCGATCATAGACGGATCCCCTTCGGCGTCAGCACCCGCTGCAACCACTGCAGGAAGGCGTCCGCCACGATGGCGAGCAGGCTGACCAGGACCGCGCCCACGGCCAGCTTGCTCATGTTGCTCTGGCTGATCGCCTGCAGGATCAGCACCCCAAGGCCACCCGCGCCGATGATGGCGGCAATGGTGGCAACCCC
>Ga0209025_1001258_pt1 | contig 35078 bp, 31 predicted proteins | sample AraplaMF_Col_mLB_FD_184256 | JGI IMG/M metagenome (GOLD analysis project Ga0209025, IMG submission 184256) | Arabidopsis root microbial communities from the University of North Carolina, USA - plate scrape MF_Col_mLB (SPAdes) (version 2) | ecosystem: Host-associated > Plants > Roots > Endosphere... | reverse complement strand
GGCGATCTCGATGCCGTAGCGCTTGAGGTCGAGGTCGACGATCTTGAACGGGTTGCCCGCGCCGGCCCAGACGATCCAGATGATCTTGCGGCCCGGCTGGTCCTTGAGCTTGTCGATCAGGCGCTGGGCGCCGGCCGTGAAGTCGGTGGTGGCGGGCGGCAGGTACTCCTCGTGGACCAGCTTGGCCTTCTTGAGCGCGGCACCGAAGGCCTTCACGCCGTCGCGGCCGAAGGCGTTGTCCTGCGCCAGCGTGGCTACCGTCACGCCGGCCTTGTCGACCGCCACCGCGTTGGAGATCGCGTCCTGGCTCGAATTGCGGCCGGTGCGGAAGATGTACTTGTTCCACTTGTCGCCGGTGATCGAGTCGGCCACGGCGGGCTCGACCAGCAGGATCTTCTTGTACTCCTCGGCCACCGGCAGCATCGCCAGCGCCACGCCCGAGGCGGTCGGGCCGACGGCCAGCGCGGCCTTGTCGTCGGAATAGGCGGCGGCCAACAGCGACTTGCCGAGGTCGGGCTTGCCCTGGTCGTCCTTCTCGATCACGACCAGCTTCTTGCCCGCGACGGTCATCGTGCCTTCGGTGGCGTAGTTCAGGCCCATCATGAAGCCGGTCTGCGTCTGCTTGCCGTAGGCCTCGAGCGCGCCGGTCTTGCTGTAGATGTGGGCGATGCGGATCTCACCGGACTGGGCCCAGGCGGGTGCGGCGGCGGCGCAGGCGGCGAGCGCGGCCAGGGCGACGAGGTGGCGACGGTTCATTCGTTGTCTCCTGATAAAGATGACTGAATATTGCACACTTCGTGCCACGCGCTAAACCGTTGATTACAAAGGTTTCCTCATTCGGGGAACGCGCGAATCGGCTGAATTCAGAACAGTTGTCGTGTCTGAATTTCAGGCGACTGTCTATTTTTCAGTCAGGGTTTTCGCGGAGGCCCGGCGCTCCTCGATCCATTGCCGGAACTGCCGCTCGGCCCGCAGCCGGAACTCGTTGCGCGCATGGTTGCAGGCCGCATGGGCCAGCCGCCGGTGCTTGGGCGAGCGCACGCCCCCCAGGGTGGCGTCGACCAGGTGCTCGATGGTGGCCGACTCGGGCCGGCCATGCGGCTCGTCGAAATCCATCGGCAGGCCGCACCAGTGGCAGTTGGGGCCGAAGGTGGAACGCAGGGCGCGGACGCTCACAGGCTGGCGTACTCGAGGATTTCCTGGCCCATCAGCGTGCAGTCCTTGCCCGCCACGTGATAGATCAGGCGCATGCGGTAGTTGCCCTTGTAGATCGAGCCCCAGACCTCGAGCACGCGGAACTGCTGCGCCTTGTTGGCGGGGTTGCGCAGCGGCGGCAACTCCTTCACCTCGGAGCCGACGCGGATGCGATCGTCCTCGCCGAAATGGAACACCAGCAGCTTCTTCGCGCGCGCGACCGCCTCGTCGGCGCAGGGTGGCGCGGCCAGGGCGGCGCCGGCACAGGCGCACGATGCGGCGAGGACGAGGGAGCGGATCGGTGTCTTCATGGGAGGCTCTGGTGGAAGGCTGGTTCGCAGGCGGATGGAGGCCGCATTGTCAGGTGGGCGTGTCGACCTCGTCCCACTCGCGGTCCTCGAAGCGCACCAGCCAGTTCAAGGCGCGATGCCGCTCGGCGACCACGCCCGCATCGAGTTCCGGCGGCACGGGGACCTGCTGGAGCCCGGCCTGGCGTACGCGCCAGTGCAGGCGGTAGTGCAGGTCGAGCGCATCGAGGATTTCGCCTTCGCCGCGCATGCGCAGCGAACGCAGCGCGCCCGGCAGGTCGCGGGCGTCCAGCATCGTGCGCGCGGCGAGCGGCACGTCGCAGATCGCGCCGGGAAAAGGCAGCGCATCGACCAGGCCCATCGCCCACTCGAGCAGATACAGGCACTCGTAGCGCCAGCCGAACTGGACCACATCGGACGCCAGCGGTTCGGGGTCCGAGAGGAAAGCCTGCTCCGCCGGCGTGAGATGCGCCCGTGCCGAGGGCAGCCGCTCGAACAGGTCCTCGGGCGCCAGCGGCTCCTTGCTCGCGAGGGACTCGGCCCGCGCCGCTACCGCCAGCAGCGCGAAGGCCCGGCCCGCGATCTCCTGCGGCGTGCGCAACCGCAGCTCGGGCTCGCAGACCAGCGGCGGCAGGTGCCGCGGGACCTCGATGCCGCGCGCCGCGAGCGCTGCCTCGGTGCGCGCCTTGCGTTCCCAGGCCTCGGCCGGATAGGGCAGCGCGGCTTCGCCGTCGGGCTCCTCGCCCGCCGCCGACAGGAGGATGCGTCCCCGGGGATCGCGAATGCTGCCGTCGGGCAGGAACACGATCGCATTCGCGCGCACGGCCCAGTCCGAGAACGCATCGAGCAGGCCCTCGTCGATCGACAGGCTCAGGTGTTGGCGCACGCGCTGGACATGACGCATCACGTGATAGCGGTTGCGCGACATCGTGCCGTCGCCGCGGCTCAGCACGTAGCCGACGAAGCCGGCCAGGTGGGGCGCGAGGTCGGGGTCCGACAGATCGCGGCGACCCTGCAGGGCATGGGGAAACTCGAGCGCCGGTACATCGGCGCGCGTGCAGTAGGCGTTGACCAGGACCCGCTCGCCCTGCCCGGCCTCCTCGGAGCGGCCTGGCGCCGGCCCGCCCAGCGCCCCCTTCAATCGCGTCAACAAGCCCTTCATCGATGCTCTCCTCCTTCGTGGTCCGCGCTCGGCGCGCGGGTCAATCCGCCTGGTTCGTCATGCGCTCGTACAAGGTCGCCCGCGAGATGCCCAGCAGGCGCGAGGTCGCGAGCTTGTTCCCCCCGGTCGCCGCCAGCGCCGCGCCGATCGCGCGGCGCTCGAGCTCGGCCACCTGCTGCGCGAGCGGCCGCAGCAGCGCGGCCTCCTCGTCGGCGTCGTGGGCGTCGCGCAGCGCGGCGGGCTGCGCGATCTGCTCGAGGCCGGCTTCGCGCAGGATGCGCTCGAGCTGCGCCGCGTCGATGCGCTGCGAGTCGCTGCGCATGGTCACCTGCTCGAGCACGTTGCGCAGCTCGCGGATGTTGCCGCGCCAGTGCTGGCCGGCCAGCAGCGCGAGCGCATCGGGCGTGAGCTCGGGCGGGGCCTCGCCGCTGCGCAGCGCCATGTCCTCGCCGAGCGCCTCGACCAGCGCCGGGATGTCGGAGCGCCGCTCGCGCAGCGGCGGCACGCGCAGCGGCAGCACGTTGAGGCGGTAGTAGAGGTCCTCGCGGAACTGGCCGCGGCGCACCAGCTCGGGCAGGTCGCGCGAGGTGGCGGCGATCACGCGCGCGTCGAAGGGAATCAGCTTGTTCGAACCGAGCGGCTCGATCTCCCCTTCCTGCAGCGCGCGCAGCAGCTTGGCCTGCAGGCCCAGCGGCATGTCGCCGATCTCGTCGAGGAACAGGCTGCCGCCGTCGGCGAGCTTGAACTTGCCCTCGCGCCCGCGCTTGTCGGCGCCGGTGAAGGCACCGGGCGCGACGCCGAAGAACTCGGCCTCGAGCAGGGTGTCGGGCACGGCCGCGATGTTGAGGCTCACGAACTGACCCCGGGCGCGCGCCGAGGCGGCATGGATCGCATGCGCGAGCAGTTCCTTGCCGGTGCCGGTCTCGCCGAGCAGCAGCACCGGGCTCGCAGACTGCGCCGCGCGGCGCGCATGGCGCTTGACCTCGACCGCGGCCGGGCTGCTGCCGATGAAGCTCGCGAAGGTGTACTTGGAACGCCGCTGGCCCTCGGCCGCCTGCTGGTAGAGCGGGTTGTTGCGCTGGCTCGCGAGCTCGCGCCGCGCATCGTCGAGGTCGCGCTGCAGCAGCGCGAACTTGCTGATCAGCGGCTGCAGCGTGGTCTCGGGCTGGTCGAACAGCACGATGCCGATGGCGCCGATCACCTCGCCCGCGCCGTCGGCACGCTCCTCGCGCAGCGGGATGCGGCTCACGACGAAGGTGCCGGCCTTGTTGGTCAAGAGGTCGATCAGGATCGGCTCGCCGGTCTCGAGCACGCGGCGCATCTGGGTGTTGGGGATCACGTCCTCCACCATGTGGCCGAGGAACTGGTCGATCGACGAGAAGCCCAGCGCGGGCAGGAAGCGCCGGTAGCCCTCGTTGACCCAGACGATGCGCCCGCTGCGGTCGACCAGGAACATGCCCTGGCTCATGCGCGAGAACAGGTGGAACATGGAACGCGCGGCCAGCGCGAGGATGCCGTCGGCATCGAGCGGCAGGGCGGAGGGCGCGGCGGCCGCGGCGGCGGTAGGGGCAGGCATGCGCGGATCGTAGCCTGCATCAATCCGCAACAAATCCGGCATCGCCGGCCGGCGCCGGCGGGTCAGAATGCCCCGGGGTGCCGCCGCCCGGCAGCGCCGGGCGCCCTCCCCGCCCCCCACGCGGCCCGCCCCCGTTTCCCTCGCGCCCCATCGGCCCGCGCAGCTCCCGTCTTCAGGAGACCTTCAGCCTGGGTTCAGGCCGGCCTAAGTTAATCAATCGTTTGATTTGAAGCATGGTGTAATCGCCCGCATGAAGTCCACGCTTCCTCCATCTACGGAGCCGGCGCGCAAGACCGCCGCCGTCCCGCGCGCGCCGCGCAGCGACGGCGCCGAGGCGCGCCAGCGGCTGCTCTACACCGCGCTGCGGCTGTTCGCGCAGAAGGGCTTCGCCAAGACCTCCACGCGCGAGATCGTGCGCGAGGCCGGGGTCAACATCTCGGCCATCAGCTACTACTTCGGCGACAAGGCCGGCCTCTATGCCGCCACCTTCAGCGAGCCCATGGGCGGCAACGCGGGCGACTTCGTGGCGCTCTACGCCGCGCCCGGCCTCTCGCTCGAGGAATCGCTGCGCATCTTCTTCGCCAAGATGGTCGAGCCCTTCGACCAGGGCGAGGTGGTGCGCCAGTGCATCCACCTGCACATGCGCGAGATGCTCGAGCCCACGAGCCTGTGGGCCAAGGAGCTCGAGCGCGACATCAAGGACCCGCACCGCGCCATCGCCGCGATGCTGTGCCGCCATCTCGGCGTGGCCCGCGCCGACGACGACATCCACCGGCTGACCTTCGCGATCACGGGCCTCGCGATGCAGCTGTTCGTGAGCCAGGACGTGATCGAGGCGATCCGTCCCGCGCTGCTCGACACGCCGCGCGCCGTCGACACCTGGGCCCGGCGCCTTGCCGGCTACGCGCTGGCGCTGGTCGAGGCCGAGGCGCGGCGCCGCGCCGCCGACCCGGTGCCGCCCGCGCGCGCGCGATCGCCCCGCCCTCCATCCCGCTCCGGGAGAAAGACAGCATGAGACGAGTTCCACGACCGATCGCCCTCCTCTGCCTGCGGGCAGGCCTCGGACTCGGCCTGGCCGCCGGCCTCGCCGGCTGCGGCCTGACCCGGCCGCCCGCCACGGTCGGCGCGCCCGCCCCCGCGCAATGGCACGCGCCGCTGCCGCATGGCGGCTCGCTGGCCCAGCTGGCCGAATGGTGGCGCCAGCTCGACGACCCGCTTTTGGTCGACCTGATCGCGGCCGCCGAGGGCGCGAGCCCCAACGTGGCGAGCGCCGCGGCGCGGCTCGCCGAGGCGCGCTCGACCCGCGTGCAGGCCGGTGCCGCGCTGCTGCCCAGCCTCGATGGCACGGCCTCGGCGAGCCGGGGCACCGCGGGGCTGACGGGCGGCGCTCCCGGCGGCAGCAGCGGTGCCGCCGGCGCCTCCGGTGGCGCCAGCTCGGGCTCCGGCAGCACCTCGGCCACCACGCCCATCACCACGCTGCAGGCCGGCCTGCAGACCAAGTGGGAGATCGACCTGTTCGGCCGCCTGCGCGCCGACCGCGACGCGGCGGTGCAGCGCGAGCGCAGCGCCGATGCCAAGTGGCACGAGGCGCGCGTCTCGGTCGCGGCCGAGACCGCCAACGCCTACTTCGCCGAGCGCGCCTGCCAGCAGCAGCTGCGCGTGGCCGAGTCCGACACCCGCTCGCGCGGCGAGACCGCGCGCCTGACCGACCTGTCGATGCGCGCCGGCTTCACCGCGCCGGCCGATGCCGCGCTCGCGCGCGCCAGCGCCTCCGACGCCTCGGGCCGGCTGACGCAGCAGCGCGCGCAGTGCGCGGTGCAGCGCAAGGCGCTGGTGGCGCTCACCGGCATCGCCGAGACCGAGCTCGAGACCCGGCTCGCGGCCGCGCCCGCGCAGCGCGCGCTGCCGGCCGTGGGCCGCATCGACAGCGTGCCGGCCAACGCCATCGCCCAGCGGCCCGACGTCTACGCGGCCGAACTCGGCGTGGCCGCGGCCAGCGCCGAGGTGGGCTCGGCCGAGGCCGAGCGTTATCCGCGGCTCACCATCTCCGGCAACATCGGCCGCACGGGCTTTCGCGTCAGCGGCTTCCGCGAATCGATCGAGACCTGGACCGTCGGCCCGGTGGCGCTCACCGTGCCGCTGCTCGACGGCGGCGCGCGCGCGGCCAATGCCGACGCGGCCAAGGCGCGCTACACCGAAGCCGTGGCGCTCTACCGCGCCAACGTGCGCCAGGCGGTGCGCGAGGTCGAGGAGGCGCTGGTCAACCTCGACGCCACCGATGCGCGCACCGGCGACGCCGACGCCGCGGTGCAGAACTACCAGGCCTCGTTCAACGCCACGCAGGCGCGCTTCGACAGCGGCCTGGCGAGCCTGTTCGAGCTCGAGGATTCGCGCCGCACGCTGTTCAGCGCGCAGACCGCGCGCGTCTCGCTGCAACGCGAGCGCGCCGAGGCCTGGGTTGCGCTGTACCGCTCCATGGGCGGCGGCTGGACCCGCCCCGGCACCGCGGCCGCCGAAGCCGAAGCCACGCCCCAGCGCGTCCCCGTGACCATCATCACCACGCCGGGCCGCACCCTCACCATCTACCGCTCCTCCACCCCGGCCGCCAAGGTCGCGACGTCGCCATGAAAAGCCCCTCCCGCACCACCCTCATCGTCGTCCTGGTCGCTGTGGCCGCCATCGCCGCGGCGCTGTTCCTGTTCGGCCGCGGCAAGTCCGCGGACGCGCCTGCTCAGCAGGGGCAGCAGGCGGCCGCGAAGGACGGCAAGGCCGCCCCGGCGCGGCCCGTGCTCACGGTCACCATCGGCCAGCCCGAGACCACCGAACTCGCGGTGACGCTCGCGGCCAACGGCAACGTCGCCGCCTGGCAGGAGGCCAGCGTGGGCTCCGAATCGAACGGCCTGCGGCTGGCCGAGGTGCGCGTCAACGTCGGCGACCTGGTGAAGAAGGGCCAGGTGCTCGCCACCTTCTCGCCCGAGACGGTGCAGGCCGACATCGCGCAGGCCAAGGCCTCGCTCGCCGAGGCCCGCGCCACCGCCGCCGACGCGGCCGGCAACGCGGCGCGCGCGCGCACCCTGCAGGCGACGGGCGCGCTGAGCCAGCAGCAGATCAACCAGTACCAGACCAGCGAACAGACCGCGAAGGCGCGCGTCGAGGCCGCCGAGGCGGTACTGGCGGCGCAGCGGGTGCGCGGCCGCAACACGCAGGTGCTGGCGCCCGACGACGGCGTGATCTCCGCGCGCAGCGCCACCGTCGGCAGCGTGGTGTCGGCCGGCACCGAGCTGTTCCGGCTGATCCGCCAGGGCCGGCTCGAATGGCGCGCCGAGGTCACCTCGGCCGAGATCGCGCGCATCGCGCTCGGCACGCCGGTGTTCGTGGTGGGCGCCAGCGGCGCGCAGGTGCAGGGCAAGGTGCGCAGCATCGCGCCCACGGTCGATCCGCAGACGCGCGCGGCGCTGGTCTACGTCGACCTGCCGCCGGTGCAGCAGAACACCGGCATCAAGGCCGGCATGTTCGCGCGCGGCGACTTCGAGCTCGGCCGCAGCAGCGCGCCCACGGTGCCGCAGAGCGCGATCGTGCCGCGCGACGGCTTCAACAACCTGTTCCTGCTGAAGGACGACAACCGCGTCTCGCAGCTCAAGGTGCAGACCGGCCGCCGTGTCGGCGACCGCGTGGAGATCACGAGCGCGCTGCCGCAGGGCGCGCGCATGGTGGTCCAGGGCGCGGGCTTCCTCAACGATGGCGACCTTGTGAAGGTGGTCGATGCCGCAGCGACCGCGGCGACCGCCCCGGCCGCCGGCAACGGCAAGTAAGCCAGCCCCGGAGAAACCGCCATGAACGTTTCCGCCTGGTCCATCCGCAACCCCATCGCGGCGGTGATGCTGTTCGTGCTGCTCACCTTCGGCGGGCTGCTGTCCTTCAACGCGATGAAGGTGCAGAACTTCCCCGACATCGACCTGCCGACCGTCACCGTCTCGGCCTCGCTGCCGGGCGCCGCGCCCTCGCAGCTCGAGAACGACGTCGCGCGCAAGATCGAGAACTCGATCGCCACCGTGCAGGGCCTCAAGCACATCACGACCAAGGTACAGGACGGCGCGGTCACGCTGATCGTCGAGTTCCGGCTCGAGAAGCCGGTGCAGGAGGCCGTGGACGACGTGCGCTCGGCGGTGCAGAAGGTGCGCGCCGACCTGCCGGCCGACGTGCGCGACCCGGTCATCACCAAGCTCGACTTCGCGGCCCAGCCGGTGCTGGCCTTCACCATCGCCTCGAGCCACATGGACGCCGAGGCGCTGTCGTGGTTCGTCGACAACGACGTGAGCAAGAAGCTGCTGGCCCAGCCCGGCGTGGGCGCGGTCTCGCGCGTGGGCGGCGTCACGCGCCAGGTGCACGTGGACATCGACCCGAACAAGCTGCAGGCGCTCGGCGCCACCGCCGCCGACATCTCGCGCCAGCTGCGCCAGGTGCAGGTGGAGAGCGCGGGCGGCCGCTTCGACCTCTCGGGCAGCGAGCAGCCGGTGCGCACGCTCGCCACCGTGACCTCGGCCGACCAGCTCAACGCGATGCAGATCGCGCTGTCGGACGGCCGGCGCGTGCGCCTGGACCAGGTGGCGCGCATCAGCGACACCATCGCCGAGCCGCGCGCGGCCGCGCTGCTCGACGGCAAGCCGGTGGTGGGCTTCGAGGTGGCGCGCAGCCGCGGCGCCAGCGAGGTGGAGGTGGGCGCGCTGGTGCACAAGGCGCTCGACGAGCTCAAGGCCCAGCGCCCCGACATCGAGCTCACCGAGGCCTTCAACTTCGTGGAGCCGGTGCAGGAGGAATACGACGGCTCGCTGCACCTGCTGTACGAGGGTGCCATCCTCGCGGTGCTGGTGGTGTGGCTGTTCCTGCGCGACATGCGCGCCACCTTCGTCTCGGCCGTGGCGCTGCCGATGTCGGCCATCCCGGCCTTCATCGGCATGCACCTGCTGGGCTTCTCGATCAACGTGGTGTCGCTGCTGGCGCTGTCGCTGGTGATCGGCATCCTGGTCGACGACGCGATCGTGGAGGTGGAGAACATCGTGCGTCACCTGCGCATGGGCAAGTCGCCCTACGACGCGGCGATGGAGGCGGCCGACGAGATCGGGCTGGCGGTGATCGCCACCACCTTCACGCTGATCGCGGTGTTCCTGCCCACGGCCTTCATGAGCGGCGTGGCCGGCAAGTTCTTCAAGCAGTTCGGCTGGACCGCCTCGCTCGCGGTGTTCGCCTCGCTGGTGGTGGCGCGGGTGCTCACGCCGATGATGGCCGCCTACCTGCTCAAGCCCATCGTCGACCAGGAGAAGGAGCCGCGCTGGCTGTCGGTCTACATGCGCTGGGTCACCTGGTGCATGACGCACCGCTTCGCGACCATGGTGCTGGCCACGCTGTTCTTCTTCGGCTCGCTGGCGATGATCCCGCTGCTGAAGACCGGCTTCATCCCGCCCGACGACAACTCGCAGACCCAGGTCTACCTGTCGCTCGCGCCCGGCGCCACGCTGGCGCAGACGCAGGCCACGGCCGAGGAGACGCGCAACCGGCTGATGAAGATCCGCCATGTGCGCAGCGTCTACACCACCGTGGGCGGCGGCAGCGCGGGCGGCGATCCGTTCGCGAACTTCGGCACGCCCGAGACGCGCAAGGCCACGCTGACGGTGAGGCTCGACCCGCGCGGCGACCGGCCGCGCAAGCAGGTGATCGAGAACGAGATCCGCCGCGCGCTGGAAACCCTGCCCGGCGTGCGCAGTACCGTGGGCCTGGGCGGCTCGGGCGAGAAGTACATCCTCTCGCTGTCGGGCGACGATCCGGCCACGCTGGTGGGCGCCGCGCGCGACGTGGAGCGCGACCTGCGCACCATCGCGGGCCTGGGCAACATCACCTCCACCGCGAGCCTGATCCGGCCCGAGATCGCCGTGCGCCCCGACTTCGCGCGCGCCGCCGACCTGGGCGTGACCAGCAGCGCCATCGCCGAGACACTGCGCGTGGCCACCCTGGGCGACTACGACCAGTCGCTGCCCAAGCTCAACCTCGCGCAGCGCCAGGTGCCGATCCTGGTGAAGCTCGAGGACAGCGCGCGGCAGGACCTGGCGCTGCTCGAGCGCCTGACCGTGCCCGGCAGCCGCGGCCCGGTGATGCTGGGCCAGGTGGCGCAGCTCACGGTCGAAGGCGGCCCGGCCGTGATCGACCGCTACGACCGCTCGCGCAACGTCAATTTCGAGATCGAACTCTCCTCGGTCGGCCTGGGCGACGCCAAGAACGCCGCGATGGCCCTGCCCTCGATCCGCAACCTGCCGCCGGGCGTGCGCGTGACCGAGGTCGGCGACGCCGAGGTGATGACCGAGCTGTTCAACAGCTTCGGCCTGGCGATGCTGACCGGCGTGCTGTGCATCTACATCGTGCTGGTGCTGCTGTTCAAGGACTTCCTGCACCCGGTGACCATCCTGTGCGCGCTGCCGCTCGCGCTGGGCGGTGCCTTCGTCGGGCTGCTGCTGGGGCAGAAGGCGCTGTCGATGCCTTCGCTGATCGGGCTGATCATGCTGATGGGCATCGCGACCAAGAACTCGATCCTGCTGGTGGAGTACGCGATCGTGGCGCGCCGCGACCACGGCATGAACCGCTGGGAGGCGCTGCTCGACGCCTGCCACAAGCGCGCGCGGCCGATCATCATGACCACCCTGGCCATGGGCGCCGGCATGGCGCCGATCGCCTTCGGCTGGAGCGCCGCCGACTCGAGCTTCCGCTCGCCGATGGCGATGGCGGTGATCGGCGGGCTGATCACCTCGACGGTGCTGAGCCTGCTGGTGGTGCCGGCCGTGTTCACCTACGTCGACGACATCGAGCACTGGATCCGGCGCATGGTGCGCAGGCTGCGCGGGCAGCCGCCGGATCCGCACATCGACGACGACCTGAAGGTTCAGCAGCACTGAATACGGGAACCGGACGCAGAGGACGCGAAGGTTCCGCGAAGGGCGCGAAAGAAATCCAGAAATGCTTTGGGTGTTCTTTCGCGCCCTTCGCGTGATCTTCGCGTCCTTCGCGTCCGGATACCCGAATTGAAGAACTCCAACGCCCTCAGAAATCGAAGCTCGCCTGCACCTGCCAGGTCCGCGGCGGCGCCACCGAGATGAAGTTGCGCCCCGCGATGGTCCAGTAGTTGTCGTCGAGCAGGTTCGAGATGCCGGCGCGCAGCGTGGTGGCCACGCCGTTCATGCGCGTGGCGTAGCGCGCACCGATGTCGATGCGCTTCCACGAGGGCACGCGCTGCGTGTTCGCGAGGTCGACCCAGGCGCTGTCGGTGTAGATGTAGCGCCCCGTCAGCGTGAGGCCGGGCACGGCGGGCACGTCGTACTCCAGGCCGAGGTTGGCGGTGAACTCGGGCACGCCGATGGCCTTCCTGCCGTCGCTCGCGCCGCCCGCCGTCTTCGACATGCGCGCGTCGATCCAGGCCACGCCGCCCAGCAGGCGCAGGCCCTTGCCGATCTCGCCGAAGCTCTCGATCTCCACGCCCTTGTTGCGCTGCAGGCCGGCGGCGCGGAAGAAGTTGTCGCTGTCGACGAAGGCCGTGGCCTTGCGGATGTCGAAGTACGCGACGGTGAGGCCATGGCTGCCGCGGTCCCACTTGAGGCCGAACTCGTGCTGGCGCGACAGGTAGGGCGCGAGCTGCTCGCCCGCGTTGCGCGCGCCGGCCGGCGCCACCGCCCCCTGCGCCAGCGCCTCGGCGTAGTTGCCGTAGACCGAGATGCCGTTGTCGAACCTGTAGAGCGCGGCCACGGTGGGCGTGGTCTTCGACTGGTCGTAGGGCAGCTTCTTGATGCGCTGGTGGCGCGCGCCCAGCGTGACGAACAGGCGGTCGTCGAAGGCCGAGATCGTGTCGGCCACGGCGAGGCTGTCGAGGTCGAGCGCCGGGCTGTCGACGCCCGGCACCAGCGGCACGCCGAAGGCGAAGGGGTTCGGCACCAGGTTCTGCGTGTAGATGCTGCCGACCACGCGCTGGGGCAGCGGCAGCGACTGCGAACGCATGTCGAGCAGCTGCTGGCGCTGCGACACGGCGCTGAGCGCGAGCTTGTGCTTCGTCGCCCCCAGCGAGAAGCTGCCGCGCACGCCGACGTCGGCCACCTGGTTGGACTGCGTCCACAGCAGGCTCGAGGCGCTGCTGTAGCTGACCTGGCCCAGGCCGTTGATGGTGGTCTGGTCGATGTAGCGGCGCTCGGGCGCGGTCTCGCGCAGCTTGCCGAAGCGCGCGTAGGCGGTCCAGTTGTCCGTGAAGTCCCACTCGGTGCTCAGCAGCGCGAAGGGCTGGCGCACCTCGAGCATTTCCCACGAAGGCTTGGGATGCACCTTGGGATCGGGCGGCGGCGGCAGCGCGGCGCCGGGCTGCAGCAGCCAGTGGTTGAAGAGCGGCGACGAGGTGCGCCGCGTATAGCCGGCATCGAGCACGGCGCGGAAGCGGTCGCCGCGGTAGTCGAGCGCGATCTGCGCCGCAGCAAGGCGCCGGTCGGCGCCGTCGTAGACCCGTCCGTCCTCGGCACTGAGGTTGATGCGCGCGCCGAACTGGTGGTCGGCGCCGAAGCGCTGGCCCAGGTCGACATGGGTGCCAAGCAGCGAGCGCTGGTTGGCCGACAGCGTGATCGAGCGCACCGGCGTGTCGGTGGCGCGCTTGGGCACCAGGTTGAAGCTGCCGCCGGTGGTGCTGCCGTAGCCCGAGGCACCGACCAGCCCGGCCGCCGGCCCCTTGAGCACCTCGAGGCGCTCGTAGTGCTGGATCGGGATGTTGCTGTACGCGAACAGGCCCTCGAGGCCATCGAACAGGTAGGCGTCGCTGTTGGTGAGGAAGCCGCGGATCGAGCTCTGGTCGAGCGGCGAGGTGGCCGACAGGCTGGTGCGGATCGAGGGATCGTTGGCCACCATGTCGTTGACGTTGCGCGCGCCCTGGTTGCGGATCAGCTCGGCCGTGTAGGCCTTGGTGCTGAACGGCGTCTCGAAGATGTCGGCCGTGCCCAGCATGCCGAGCCGGCCGCCGCGCGCCACCTGCCCGCCCGCGTAGGGCGCCGCGAGCACTTCGGCCGCGGGGCCGGCGGCCGTGACGGTCACCGGTGCCAGTGCCGCGCCGCCGGCCCCGGGGACCACGGGCGCGCGCGTCTCCACCCGGCGCAGCGAGAAGCCGCCGCCCTGGCGCGGCACGGCCTCGAGCGCGCTGCCGGCCAGCAGCGCGGCCAGTCCGCTCGCGATGCCGTGGCGGCCCTCGAGCCCGCGCGTGACGGCGCCCGCGACCAGCGCCGGGTCGTAGCTGAGGTTGACGCCCGCGCTGCGCGCGAAGCGGTCGAGCGCGGCATCGAGCGGGCCGGCGGGCACGCTGAAGCTGCGGATCTCGTCGGGCGCCTGCGCGCGCGCCACCTCGGGCAGCGCGGCGGCGGCGAACACGCCGAGGGCCAGCGCGGCATGCAGCGCCGTGTGCAGCGCGAAGGTCGGCGCGCCGGCGGCGCGGAATCGGGAAAGGCTCATGGGTCTGGACAGGCTCGAAGGATGGAAGGCGCTCGTCGCCGAGCGGGTTCATCCAGGAGGTCGGACGAGAAACGCGATCCCCTCAGTTTTTCGCGCCGTCCTCGAAATTTTTTTGAAAAGCCCGCTCAGGCCGGCGGCCCGACCGACACCCAGTAGCGCGTGCGCAGCCGCACCGAGATCGGCTGCGTCTGCGCGAGGAACTGCAGCGCGCGGTCGCTGTCGCGCACATGGAACACGCCCGAGACGCGCAGTTCGGCCACGGCCGGATCGCACAGCACCACGCCATGGCGGTAGCGGCCGAGCTCGGCCAGCAGGTCGGCCATGCGGATGTTCCGGCCCGCGATCACGCCGTCGACCCAGCCGTCCTCGTCGAAGCCGCGGCTGGCGGCCGGCGTGCTGCCCGATTCGGCGAGCCAGCGGCTCTGGCCTGCCTGCACCACGGCCTCGGCGGGACCGTCGCCCGGATGCAGCGCCACCGCGCCCTGCTGCACGCTGACGCGCGCGCGCCGCTCGTCGATGCGCACCACGAAGCGCGTGCCCAGCGCCTGCATCCGGCCGAACGGCGTGTAGACCCAGAACGGGCGTTTGGCGGCGCCGGCATCGTCGCCGGTGCTGACCATGATCTCGCCGCGCCGCAGCACCACGAGGCGGCGCTCGCCGTTCAGGTCGGTGCTGACCGCGCTGTCGGTGTTGAGCACCAGCGTCGTGCCGTCGGCCAGCCGCAGGCTGCGCTGTTCGCCGGTCTCGGTGCTGGCATCGGCCAGCAGGCGCTGCCACGGCGCGTGCTCGCGCAGCAGCCAGCCCGTGGCCAGCGTCACGCCGGCCAGCGACAGCAGCTTGAGCGCGCCACGGCGGCCGCGCTGCTGCCGGTGCAGCTGCGCGGCCTGCAGCGTGTCGCGCGCCGGGCCGGCCGGCATGCCGGCGAAGCCGCGCCGCAGGTCGCCGACGCGCTGCCAGGCCTGCGCATGGCGCGGATCGGCCGCCAGCCATTGCGCGTGCGCGCGCCGCATCTTCGGCGTGGGCTCGCCATGGTCGAGGCGCACCGACCACAGGATGGCGGCGTCGATCACGCTGTCGGGCAGAACCACGCTCATGCCTCGAAGCGAAAGGCGTAGCAGGCCCGCAGCGCCTTCGCCACGTAGCGCTCGGCGGTGGCGAGCGAGACGCCCAGCCGCTCGCCGATCTCGCGGCAGCTCAGGCCATCGAACTGGGCCAGCAGGAAGGCGCTGCGCACGGCGGGCTTGAGCGTGTCGAGCATGCGGTCGATCTCGACCAGCGCCTCGAGGATCGAGAGGCGCTGCTCGGGCGAAGGCGCGGTGGCCTCGGGCATCTGCGCGAGCGTTTCGAGCCAGGCCTGCTCGAGCTCGCGGCGGCGCCAGTGGTCGATCACCAGGCCGCGCGCCACCGACGACAGGTAGGCGCGCGGCTCCTTCATGCCCACGGGCTCGCGACGCGCCAGCAGGCGCAGGAAGACGTCGTGCGCGAGGTCCGCGGCATCGAAGGCGTTGCCCAGGCGACGGCGCAGCCAGCCCTGCAGCCAGCCGTGATGGTCGCTGTACAAGCTTCGGACTTCCTGCTGCAAGGCGGATTCGGCCGCGGCCATGGCACTTCTCCAACGAGTGCCGGGCACCCATCAACAAATAAGAATGGTTCTCATTTTATGAGGCCCGCGGCTTTTTTCGAAGCCCTTCGCAGCCATCGCCGGATCTCAAGCCCCGAGCGTGGCGTCGAGCCAGTCGCCGATGCGCGCCATCGCGAGCCGCTGCGCGCCCGCATGGCAGTGGGCGCCGGCGCCCAGCGTGTGGTCGAGCGAGAGGAAGGTCTTCTCGCAACCCAGGTGCGCGAACAGCTGCTCGGGCTGCCCCTGGAAGAAGATGTCGTCGCTGCCCGCGCACACCAGCGTGGGACAGCGGATCTTCTCGGCCACGCCGTCGGCCACGTTGTAGTCGAGCAGCGTCGAGAGATAGCCGCGCGCCGTGCCCTTGCCCGTGACCCAGGCGCCATGGGCGAAGGCCCAGCGCGCCTGCGTGTCGCGCGCGGCGAGCTGCGCCAGCGCACGGTCGATCTCGGGTGCCTCGGGCGCCGTCAGCAGGCGCCGCGCGACCTCGCGCTGGCCGCCGAACAGCGGCAGCGTCTTCGCCGCCATGTCGTAGATGCCGTCGACGGCCACCAGCGCGCGGATGCGCGGCTCGAAGGCGGCCGCGCGCGGCGCGAGCACGCCGCCCAGGCTGTTGCCCAGCAGCGCGACGCGGCGCGCGTCGACGTCGGGCCGCGCGAGCGCATGGTCGAGCACCGGCCCCACCACGCGCTCCCAGTCGGGGCGCAGCACCAGGCCCTGGGCATGCATCGGACCGGGCTGGCCCGGACCGTCGAAGCTCAGCACGTGATAGCCGCGCTCGGCCAGCGCGGCGGCGGCCACGTAGTGCATCTCCTCGACCGAACCGTCGAAGCCGTTGTGCATCATCACCAGGGGCCGGCGTCCGCCGCGCCGCGTCGCCGTGCCCGCGGCCCGGTAGAAGTAGCCCGGCAGGTGCGTGCCCTCGTAGCGGATGCGCACCGGCTCGACCGCGCCGCCCGAGAGGCGGCAAGCCGCGCGAAAGCACTCGACGCCCTGTCGGTAGGCCGCGTCGATGCGCGGATCGGCCGGGTTGCCGTGCAGGAAGAACTCGGCGCTGCGGTAGTAGTTGGAGGCGCGCAGGAAGGCATCGCGCGCGCTCGCGGCATGGCCGCCGCCGAGGCTGCGCCGCGCCTCGGCCTCGACGCGTTCGGCAGTGAGCCGCCATTCGTCGTGCCAGCTGTCGTAGTCGCCGGCGCGGATGCGCTGCGCGGTGACCGCGACCTCGCCGAAGTCGGCGCCGCCGTAGGCGATGTGGCCGAAGGAGCGCAGCGTCTCGAACCAGAAGGTCGGATCGTTCTCGAAGAACAGCGGCCGCAGGCCGGCGGGCGGGGCGGATGCCGGTGCCGCGGCGGCCGCGGGTGCTTCCGCGGCCTGCGCGCGGGCCTGGGTGGCGAGAGCGATCGCGCCGGTGGCGGCGAGGATCGCGCGGGCGAAGTGTCGGCGTTCCATGGAAGCTCCTTTCGGTTCGAAGTGTTCGGGTCCTGCAATGGACGCGACTCTAGGAAGCCGGGCGGCGCCCGGCAGCAGCCTTGCGACGGAATGCCGCACGGATGGAGCGAAAGGCCGCGCGCGCGGCGCGAAACGCGGCCGCGCCAAGAACGAACGCCGCGGGCATCGCTGCCCGCGGCGTCTTCGAAAGGAAGGATGGATGGAACCGGCTCAGCCCGAGGCCGCGAGCCGCGCGAGTTTCTTCTCGCTCATGCGCTTGGCCACGCGCGGCAGCACCAGCACGGCGACGATCACGACGAGGATCACGATCGACTCGGGCCGCTGGAAGAACACCACCGGGCTGCCCTGCCCCATCGAGATCGCGTTGCGCAGGTTGGCCTCGGCCAGCGGGCCCAGGATCATGCCGACCACCACCGGCGCGGTCGGGAAGTCGAAGCGCCGCATCACCACGCCCAGCAGGCCGATGGCATAGAGCAGGAACAGGTCGAAGGTGTTCTGGCGCATGCCGTAGGCACCGACGGTCGCGAAGATCAGGATGCCGGCATAGAGCTGCGGCTTCGGGATCTTGAGCAGCTTGACCCACAGGCCCACCATCGGCAGGTTCAGCACCAGCAGCATGAGGTTGCCGATGTAGAGCGAGGCGATCAGCGCCCACACCAGCGCGGCCGAGGTGGTGAACAGCTGCGGGCCCGGCTGGATGCCGTAGTTCTGGAACGCGCCCAGCATGATGGCCGTGGTGTTCGAGGTCGGGATGCCGAGCGTGAGCAGCGGGATCAGCGCGGCCGTCACGGTGGCGTTGTTCGCGGCCTCGGGACCGGCCACGCCCTCGATGGCGCCGGTGGTGCCGAACTCCTGCTTGGCGTCGGCGTCCTTCGCCATCTTCTTCTCGGTGGCATAGCTCAGGAAGGTCGGGATCTCGGTGCCGCCGGCCGGGATGCAGCCGAAGGGCGTGCCGATGGCGGCGCCGCGCAGCCAGGCCGGGATCGAGCGCTTCCAGTCGCGCTTGGTCATGTGCACCCGGGTCAGCTTGTTCTGGCCCTCGACCACGCGGCCTTCGTAGAGCACCGCGTAGAGCACCTCGGCCACCGCGAACAGGCCCACGGCCACCAGCACGATCTCGATGCCGTCGAGCAGCTCGGGCATGTCGCCCGTGTAGCGGCCCTGGCCCGAGATCTGGTCGAGGCCGACGCAGCCGATCGCGAGGCCCGCGAACAGCGCCGTCATGCCGCGCAGCGTGCTCTTGCCGAGCACCGCGCTCACGGTGGTGAAGGCCAGCAGCATCAGGAGGAAATACTCGGGCGCCGCGAGCCGCACCGCGTAGTCGGCCACGAAGGGCGCGAACAGCGTGACGACCACGGTGGCGATGGTGCCGGCGACGAAAGAGCCGATGGCCGCGGTGGCGAGCGCCGCGCCCGCGCGGCCGCTCTTGGCCATCTTGTTGCCCTCCATCGCCGTCACCATGCTGGCGGTTTCGCCGGGCGTGTTGAGCAGGATCGAGGTGGTCGAGCCGCCGTACATGGCGCCGTAGTAGATGCCCGAGAAGAAGATCATCGAGGCCGTGATGTCGACCTTGCCGGTGATCGGCAGCAGCATCGCCACCGCCACCGCGGGGCCGATGCCGGGCAGCACGCCGACGGCCGTGCCCAGGGCGCAGCCGATCAGGCACCACAGCAGGTTGATCGGGGTGATCGCGGCCGCGAAGCCGCTCATGAGGGCGTTGAAGATGTCCATGTCAGGCCTCCCGCTGGGCCGCCCCGAGGGAGGCCTGCGCCCCCTCGGGGGGCAGCGAATACACGAAGTGATGAGCGTGGGGGTTCATGTCAGACCCACCCGGTAGCAGTGAGGCCCGGCAGGCTGATGGCCAGGAACTTGGTGAACATCCAGAACACCGGCGCCGAGATCGCGACGCCGGTCAGGAGGTCGATCCCCCAGGTGCGCGCCGAACCGGCGGCCGCCTGGCCGCTCGCGCGGCGCAGGCCCTGCACCGCGAGCAGGTAGCACAGCGCGCAGCTCAGGATGAAGCCGATGGTGGTGATCAGCGCCGCGTTGAGCAGCAGCCCGGCCGAGACCCAGACGAAGCCGGGCCAGTAGGCACGGTCGTCGCCCGAGGGCGCCTCGAGTTCGCGGAAGCCGCCGCTGCGCGCTTCCCAGGTGATCCAGGCGCCGCAGATGATCAGCACGATGGACACCAGCCAGGGCAGGAAGTTGGGACCGACGCCGCCGTAGCCGGCCTCGGAGGAAATGCCGATGGCGCCATAGGCCAGCGCGGCGCCGGTCAGCAGCACGCCGACGCCGACGACGGTTTGGGGCCATGGCCCGGACGGCGCGGCGGGGGCGGCGCCCGGGTCGGGCGGCGCCATCGAGGAATTTGGTGTTGTCATTTCTGCTCCCGGATTCGAGCGAGACGGGCTGGATTTGAAAACGGCACGCTGTCGTGAGGGACAGCGCGCCGTGTGGGCTAGGTGGAGCGCAGGCTCAGACCATGCCGGACTTGGCCATGATGGCGCGCAGGCTCGCGAAGTCGTCGTCGACGAACTTGCTGAAGGCGTCGCCCGACAGCACGGCCGGCGTCCAGTCGTTCTTCTTGAGCGACTCGGCCCACGAGGCGCTCTTGAGCGCGGCCAGCACCATCTCGGTCAGGGCCTTGCGCTGATCGGCGCTGATGCCGGGCGCGCCGTACACGCCGCGCCAGTTGCCGATCTCGACGTCGATGCCCTGCTCCTTGAGCGTGGGCACGTTGATGCCGGGCAGGCGCTGGGCCGAGGTGACGGCGATGGGCTTCATCTTGCCGGCCGCGATGTATTCGGCGAACTCGCTGTAGCCGCTGCCGCCGATGGTGACGTTGCCGCCGAGGATGGCCGCGGTGGCCTCGCCGCCTCCGCGGAAGGCCACGTAGTTGATCTTCGAGGGATCGGCGCCGACCTTCTGCGCGATCATGGCCGCGGCGATGTGCTCGGTGGAGCCGCGCGAACCGCCGCCCCACTTCACGCTGCCCGGGTCCTTCTTGAGCTGCTCGACCACGTCCTTCATGGTCTTGAACGGCGAGTTCGAGGGCAGCACGAAGACGTTGTATTCGGTGGTCATGCGCGCGATCGGCGTGGCCTGCTCGAGCTTGACCGGCGGCTTGCCGGTGATGATGCCGCCCAGCATGACCGAGCCCATCACCATCAGCGCGTTCGGATCGCCCTTGGAACCGTTGACGAACTGGGCCAGGCCCAGCGCGCCTGCCGCGCCGCCCTTGTTGTCGTAGGCGACCGTGTCGGCCACCTTGGCGTCCGTCAGCGCCTTGCCGAGCGCGCGACCCGTGGTGTCCCATCCGCCGCCGGGGTTGGCGGGAATCATCATCTTGACGTTGGCGGCGGCACGCGCCGACAGCGGCAGCGCGCCGGCGGCGGCCAGCGCGGCCAGGGACTTCAAAAAGGTATCGCGACGCATCGTTGGTGTCTCCTGAGGGGGAAAAGGAACGGAACCTGACTTGGACCTGAACCGCTATCATGCGCCGCCCCGCTGTCAGTTGGCTGTCCACCGGACTGGGGAAAACACCGAAGCCCTCCCCGCCCGAGCCCCCTGCGCGAGCCCGCCGGCCGCCCCGATCCATGAAGTTGCTGCTGGTCGAAGACGATCCCTCGATGCAGGTCACGCTGCAGCGCAGCCTCGCGCGCCGCAAGATCGACGTGCGGGTCTGCGGCGACGGCGCGCTCGCGCTCGAGCACTGGCGCGCGGTCGAGCCCGACGTGGTGGCGCTCGACCTGAGCCTGCCCAACCTCGACGGCCTGCAGGTGCTGGCGCAGGCGCGCGCCGAGGGCCTGCGCACGCCCGTGCTGCTGCTGACCGCGCGCGGCACCGTGGGGGACCGCATCGTCGGCCTCAACGCCGGCGCCGACGACTACCTGCCCAAGCCCTTCGACCTCGACGAGCTCGAGGCCCGCATCCGCGCGCTGCGCCGGCGCAACCAGAACGCCGGACCCGACCCGGTGCTCAATCCGCAGGAGGTCGGCGGCCTGCGCTTCGAGCCCGACAGCGGCGCCATCTACCACCGCGCCGAGGTGCTCGAGCTCACGCCGCGCGAGCTCGCGCTGCTCAAGGCGCTGATGATGAAGCCCGGCCACGCGCTGACCAAGGAACGGCTGTTCGAGCTGGTGTTCCCGGGCGAGACCGACGTGCAGTACGAGGCGGTCGAGGTGGTGGTGTACCGGCTGCGCAAGAAGCTCGTGGGCACCGGCGCCGCGCTGATGACGCTGCGCGGCCTGGGCTACCTTCTTCGCGCCGAGCCATGACGGCCAACCTGTCGCTGCGCGCGAGGCTGCTGTTCGGCATCCTCGCGCCGGTCGCGCTGCTGATCGTGATCAACAGCGTGAGCCTCTACCGCCAGAGCCTGGCCGCCGCCACCACCGCCTACGACCGCACGCTGCTCGCCTCGGCCAAGACCATCGGCGAACAGCTCGACGTGGAAGGCTACGACGAGCATGCCGAGCTGCGCGCGATCGTGCCCTACTCGGCACTCGAGGCCTTCGAGGCGGACAACCGCAGCCGGCTCTTCTACCGCGTGTCCACGCTGCAGGGCGAGATGATCTCGGGCTTCGCCGAGCTGCCGTTCTGGCACGGCCGCATTCCCGATCGCACGCCCTATGCCGCGCTGGTCGACTTCTACGACGCGCGCTTTCGCGACCAGCCGGTGCGCGTGGCGGTGCTGCTGCAGCCGGTGGCCAGCGCGCGCGGCCGCGGCATGGCCGTGGTGCAGGTGGCCGAGACCCTGGAGCTGCGCGAGACCCTGGTGCGCAAGCTGCTGCTCGACACGCTCTGGCGCCAACTGCTGCTGATGGGCGTGATCGCGGCCGTCACGGTGTTCGTGGTGCAGCGCGCGACCCGGCCGGTGCGCCAGCTCGGCGAGGCGATCGACCGGCGCGCCGCGGACGACCTGTCGCCGATCGACGCGCCCGATGCGCCGCGCGAGCTGCGCCCGCTGATCGATGCCACCACCGAGGTCATGGGACGGCTGCAGCGGCTGCTCGACCACCAGAAGCGCTTCGTGCGCGACAGCGCGCACCAGCTGCGCACCCCGCTGGCGGTGCTCAAGGCCCAGGTGCAGTCGGCGCGCCGCGGCGACCTGGCGCCCGAGCAGGCGCTGGTCGAGATCAACCAGACCGTGGACCGCGCGACCGCGCTGGCCAACCAGATGCTGTCGCTGGCCAAGGTCGAGCAGCTGCGCCAGCAGCCCGAGTCGGTGCGGCTCGACCTGGCCGAGGTGGCGCGCCAGATCGTGCTCGACCTGTCGCCGCTGATCGCCGACAAGGCGCTGGACTTCGAGCTCGATGCCGACGCGCCGGTGCCGGTGCGCGCCCACCGCTGGATGCTGCAGGAGCTCACGCGCAACCTGCTGCACAACGCGATCAAGCAATCGCCGGCCGGCGGCGCGCTCTCGGTGGCGGTGCGCGCCGAGGCCGGCGAGGCGATGCTGCGGGTGCGCGACAGCGGCCCGGGCATCTCCGCCGAGCTGCGGCAGCGGCTGTTCGCGCCCTTCTCGGCCGGCGACAGCGCCAGCGGCTCGGGCCTGGGCCTCGCGATCTGCCGCGAGATCGTGCTCGCGCTCGACGGCCGGATCGCGCTCGACAACCGCACGGGGCCCGACACGCGGGACAATATCGCCGGGCTCGACGCCGTCGTGCACTTGCCACTGGACCGGCACAACTCCTGACTTATGGATCGTCTTCGCATCGACAAATGGCTCTGGGCCGCCCGCTTCTTCAAGACCCGCTCGCTGGCGGCCGAGGAGATCGGCAAGAACCGCATCCTGGTGAACGGCGATGTCGCCAAGGCCTCGCGCGAGGTCAAGGTCGGCGACACCGTCTCGATCCGGCTCGGCCCGCTGACCCGCACCGTCGCCGTGCGCGGCCTCAGCGGCCAGCGCGGCCCGGCGCCCGTGGCCCAGCAGCTCTACGAGGAAACGCCCGAGAGCCTGGCGGCGCAGGCCGCCTTCCGCGAGCAGCGCCGCATGGGCAGCGAACCCGCGCTCGCCATCGAGCAGGGCCGCCCGACCAAGCGCGACCGGCGCGTGCTCGACGACGCGGCGCGCCATGCCGAGTGGGACAACCGCTGGAGCGCCTCGATCGATCCCGACGAGCGCTGACAGCCGCGGCGCGCCCATCGCGTACCCTGTGGCCTTCGTTCATTCAACGGAGACCGCAGGCCATGGCCAGCTTCAAGAAGTACCGCGTCGGCAGCAAGTTCCAGCTCTCCGACCTCGATCCCGGCGACACGCCCTTCCTCAAGGGCAACGAGGCCGCGCAGCGTGACCGCCTCGACGCCCTGGCGATCGAACTCGACGAACTGCAGAACCTGCTGCATGCCGAAGGCCGCCGCAAGCTGCTGGTGGTGCTGCAGGGCATGGACACCAGCGGCAAGGACGGCACCGTGCGCTGGGTGTTCTCGCGCACCTCGCCGCTGGGCGTGCGCGTGAGCGCCTTCAAGGCGCCCAACGACGAGGAGCGCGCGCACGACTATCTGTGGCGCTGCCATGCGGTGGTGCCGCGCACCGGCGAGGTCATGGTGTGGAACCGCAGCCACTACGAGGACGTGCTGGTGCCGGTGGTCGAGGGCTGGATCGACAAGGCCGAGACGAAGCGCCGCTACGCGCAGATCAACGACTTCGAGCGCCTGCTCGTGGAGACCGGCACCACCATCGTCAAGTGCATGCTGCACATCGACAAGGAGGAGCAGCGCCAGCGGCTGCAGGCGCGCATCGACACGCCCGGCAAGGAATGGAAGTTCAGCATGGCCGACCTCGAGGTGCGCACCAAGTGGGATGCCTACCAGCGCGCCTACGACAAGGCGCTGGGCGCGACCTCGAGCGCGCATGCGCCCTGGCACGTGATCCCGGCCAACAGCAAGCGGCACCGCAACCTGATGATCGCCGAGCTGCTGGTGAAGACGCTGCACGAGATGGACCTGAAGCCGCCGCCGGCCGATCCCGCGCTGCGCGGGCTGATCGTGAACTGAGCAGCACGCGTTCAAGGGCCGAGCGCCCGCGCGCGGACTGCGCGAACGCCTACGCGACGCCGTCATGGGAGCGAACTAAGGTTCAACCGTGCGGATCGAGGCCCATGCAACGGTGCTTCGCCGCGCATCCACTCCCATGAAGGACTCCAACATGAAAAAGACCCTCTTCATCGTCGCGGCCGCCCTCGGCCTGCTCGCTTCCTCCGGCGCCGTCATGGCCCAGCCCCATGGCGGCCCCGGCTACGACCGGCCGCACATGGCGCCGCACCACCGCAAGCACAAGGTGTGGGTACCGGCCCATCGCGAGCACGGCCGGCTGGTGCGCGGGCACTACGTCTGGCGTTGAGCCAGCCCAACGAAAAAGCGGCGCCGAGGCGCCGCTTTTTTCTGGGCGGTGAGCACCCGGTTCAGGAGCGCCGCACGGGCGCCTGCGCCAGCACGCGGCACTGGCCGAACTCGCAGCGCACGGCCCAGGTGCCGCCGTTCTCGCACGGCACGGTGTAGGCCTCGTAGCCCGGGCCCTTGGCCGTGAGTTCGGCGCGCGGCTGCAGGTTGCAGCGGCCGTTCTTCGCGATGCGTTCGACGTTGTAGGTGTCGACGCCGGTGCGGCGCGGCGCGAACGACTCGACCGGCGAATAGCCGTAGGCATAGAAGCTGTCGCGCACGTTCGGGTCGAGGTTGCGGTAGCCGCGCTTGGCCATGCAGTGCACGACGGCGATCTGCTGGTGCTCGGCGATCACCGACTCGGGCGGCCGCGAGTTCATGTCGACGATGACGGCGGCGAGGCCGGTCCAGGCGGCCGCGCCCGCGATGCCCTGGCCGTGCACGGTTATCAGGCCCAGGCCGAAGGCGGCCCACATCCAGTCGTTGTCCTCGTTGCGCGCGGTGATGCGCGTGGCGGCCGTGCGGCACTCGGCCACGTCGGCGTCGTAGCGGACACGGTCCACGCCTTGCATCGCGACCTTCGGCACATAGGACAGGCCGCGGCCGGTTCCGGGCTCGGTCGGCGTCGGCGGCGCGCTGACGCAGCCGGCCAGGGCCACGACCGCGCACGCAAGGCTCAACAGCAGCTTCATGGGATCCCCTCGTCCTCTACTTCGCGTAAGTTGCGGCGGATTTAACCATACATAAAGTTACTTTTGCATCGCCTCGTTGCGGATCAGCGACGCGCGCGTGCCGCGCTCCTACGCCGGGCGCCCCCGCGCCTTGGGCACACTGCGCCCATGCAATCCACGAGCACCCGGCCCGGCAGCGCCATCCGCGAACTCTATTCGGCCCTGTGGCATTTCGCCGCCGGCGCGCGCGGCCAGCTGCTGGGCGCCACCGCGCTGCTGGCCAGCTCGCAGCTGATCCGCCTCACCCTGCCCTACCTCGCGGGCCAGGCCATCAATGCGCTGCAGCGCGGCGACTTCGGCGGCGCCGGCCGCTGGATCGCGACGCTGGCCGGGGTCTACGTCGGCGCCTGGGCGCTGCATGGGCCCGGCCGCATCCTCGAGCGCAACGTGGGCGTGAAGGTGCGCGAGACCCTGGCCGACCAGCTCTACGCGCGCATCGCCGCGGCGCCGCTGGCCTGGCACGACGGCCACCATTCGGGCGAGCTGCAGCACCGCGTGCACCAGGCCAGCCGCGCGCTGTCGGACTTCGCTCAGAACCAGTTCATCTGGCTCACCAACGTCGTCAACTTCGTCGGGCCGCTGGTGGCGCTGGCGCTGCTGTCGCGCACCAGCGGCGCCACGGCGCTCGCGGGCTATGTGCTGATCGCGGTCGTGATCCTGCGCATCGACCGCGCGCTGATGCGGCTGGCGCGCGCCGAGAACGATGCCGACCGCCGCTACGTGGCGGCGCTGCTCGATTTCCTCGGCAATGCCTCGACCGTGATCGGCCTGCGGCTGCAGGGCGCCTCGCGGCTGCTGCTGCGCCGGCGCATGCGCGCGGTGTCCGAACCGCTGAAGCGCACCGTGGTGCTCAACGAGGGCAAGTGGTTCGCGGTCGACCTGATGGGCCTGGCGCTGACCTGGGGGCTGGTGGTGATCTACGTCTGGCAGTCGCGCACGCCGGGCCAGGCCGTGATGCTGGGCGGCGTGTTCATGATCTACCAGTACGCGCAGCAGGCCGCGGGCGTGGTCACCTCGGTGGCGGCCAACTTCAGCTTCTTCGCGCGCATGCACACCGACTACGGCAGCGCGGCGCCGATCTGGGAGGCGCCGAAGGGCGACTCGCTGGCCACGCCGCCCGAGCAGGTGCCCGCGAGCGAGCGCATCGATGCCGAGGCCGCCTGGCAGACGCTGGCCGTCGATGCGCTGGACTGGAACTACGCGCCGCGCGGCAGCGCACCCGCAACGACGACAGCCCCCGGCGAGGAACGCCCGCGCGGCGGCCTGCACGCGGTGTCGCTCGCGCTGCGCCGCGGCGAACGCGTGGCGCTGGTGGGCCCGAGCGGCGGCGGCAAGAGCACCTTGCTGCGCGTGCTCGCGGGCCTCTATGCGCCGCAGGGCGGCGTGCTCGCGCTCGACGGCCAGCCGGTCGACTGGACGCAGCTGCGCCGCATCGCCACGCTGATCCCGCAGGAGACCGAGCTGTTCGAGGCCAGCGTGCGCGAGAACCTCGCCTTCGGGCTGCCCTTCGACGACGACGCGCTGCGCGCCGCGCTGCATGCGAGCACCTTCGACGAGGTGCTGGCCGCCACCCACGGCGACCTCGACACCGCGGTGTCGGAGCGCGGCTTCAACCTCTCGGGCGGCCAGCGCCAGCGGCTGTGCCTGGCGCGCGGCGTGCTCGCGGCCCAGGGCAGCTCGCTGCTGCTGCTCGACGAGCCCACGAGCGCGCTCGATGCCGCCACCGAGGCGCGCGTGCTCGAGCGCATCGCGCAGGCCTTTCCGCGCGCCTGCGTGGTGGCCTCGGTGCACCGGCTGAGCCTGCTCGAGCGCTTCGACGCGGTGGTGCTGATGGAGGCCGGCCGCGTGGTCGATGCCGGTCCGCGCGACGCGGTGTTCGCGCGCCAGCCCTTCCTGCAGCGCATGGTGGCGCCCGCGGCGCCCTGAACCGCCCCCTAGAATCTCGCGCTTTCGGTCGCGAGCACCGCACTGCGCATGAACCCCAAGGCCGGCAAGGCGAGCATCAAGGACGTGGCCACGCTTGCCGGCGTGTCGCTGGGCAGCGTCTCGCGCGTGATCAACAAGGCCCAGAACGTGAGCCCCGCGCTGCGCGAGCGCGTCGAGCGTGCGATGCGCGAACTCGACTGGCGGCTCAACCATGCGGCGCAGGCGCTGCGCGCGCGCAGCTCGCGCACGGTGGGCTGCATGTTCACCGACGTCGCGAACCCGCTCTACGCCAAGCTCTACCGCACCTTCGAGGCCAAGCTGCGCGAGGCCGGCTACATGGTGCTGCTGGCCAACAGCCTCAACGATCCGCAGTGGGAGCTCGAGATCCTCGCGATGTTCCAGGGCCGCCGCATGGACGGCGTGATCATCGCGCCGGGCAACGAGCGCGACCCGGCGGTGCTCGAGGCGGTCGAGAAGCTCGGCATCCCGGCCGTGATCCTCGACCGCGACATGGACGTGGCGCAGGACCAGCTGCTGTTCGACCATCCGCGCGGCATGAAGGAGGCCGTGCGGCACCTCGCGGGCCTGGGCCATCGCGAGATGGGCCTGGTGGTGGCCGGCATGCAGAACCGGCCGATGCGCCGCCGCATCGAGGGCTTCGAGGCCGGGCTCGAGGCCGTCGGCCTGGCGGCGCGGCCCGCGCACATCGTGCGGCTGCCGACGTCCACCAGCCCCGCCTTCGATGCCGTCACGCAACTGCTCGAAAGCGCGGTACGGCCCACCGCGCTGGTCACGCTCGGCACCAGCGTGCTGGCCGACGTGCTCCACGCCATCGCCGCGCAGGGCCTGCGCATCCCGCGGGACATCTCGCTGGTCACCCTGGGCGAGCCCGACTTCGCGCGCAGCCACCGCCCGCCGATCGGCAGCGTGGCGGTGGACCTCGACCGCGCGGCCGAGGATGGCGTGCGGATGCTGCTCGAGCGCATGCGCGACGCGCCCGATGCCCCGCCGCGCCATGTGCTCGCCCCCACGCGGTTCGTGCCGCGCGGCTCGTGCGGGCCGGTGCCCGCGCAGGCCGCCCCGAGGCCGCGCAAGCGCGCGGGCTGACTCCCGCCCCGACCAGGCCCGCGGTCGCCCTACACCTTTCGATGAAACGATTCACCCTGGGAGAAACACTGTTCGCCGGTGTCGGCCTCGGGACTTAAGCTGCGGGACATTCCCTCCCTCGTCCCCGGCCCCGCGCCCGCACCGTGAACCTCTCCACCGCCCCCACACCCCATGCCGAAGCCGCCAGCAGCAGCCTCGAGGGCCGCGTCGCGATCGTGACCGGCGCCGGCTCGCGCAGCGCCGAGATCGGCAACGGCCGCGCCGCCGCCCTGCTGCTCGCGCGCCGCGGCGCGCGGGTGCTGCTGCTCGATGCGCAGCTCGACTGCGCGCGCGAGACCGAACGCATGATCGCGGCCGAGGGCGGCAGCGCGCTCGCGCTGGCCTGCGACGTGTCGGACGCCGCGCAATGCCGCCAGGCCGTGGCCCGGGCGGTCGAGGCCTGGGGCCGCGTCGACATCCTGGTCAACAACGTCGGCATCGGCGGGCCGGCCGGCAATGCGGTCGATCTCGACCTGGATGAATGGGACCACGCGCTGCGCGTCAACGTCACGTCGATGATGCTGATGGCGAAGTACGCGATCCCCGAGATGCGCAAGCTGGGCCGCGGCGCCATCGTCAACATCGCCTCGGTCGCGGGCCTGATCGGCGGCACGCCGGCGCTGCTCTATCCGACCTCGAAGGGCGCGGTGGTCAACATGACCCGCGCCATGGCCGCGCACCACGGCGTCGAGGGCATCCGCGTCAACTGCGTGGCGCCCGGCATGGTCTACACGCCGATGGTCGCGGGCCGCATGACGCCCGAGGTGCGCGAGCAGCGCCGCAAGCGTTCGCTGCTGCAGACCGAGGGCTCGGGCTGGGACGTGGGCCAGGCCGTGGCCTACCTCGCGAGCGACGAGGCGCGCTGGGTCACGGGCGTGATCCTGCCGGTCGACGCGGGCGCCACGGCCGGCAACGCGCCCTCGCCTGGCCTGCGGCCCGACACCCGCGCCGCCTGACATCCACCGACCGAGAACCCCGACCCATGCCCCGCGTTCCCCTGCTGCCCGAGCATCCGGAAGATCCCGCCGCCGCGGCGCTGTTCGAGCGCGTGCGCGTGGCGCGCGGCCCGGACTTCCACCTGCCCCATCTGCACCGCGTGCTGGGCACCGCGCCCGAGCTGTTCCGCGGCTGGCTCGATTTCGCGTGGCCGCTGCGCCTGGATGCGAAGACGCCGCGGCTGCTGCGCGAGCTGATGATCCTGCGCGGCGCGCAGCTCTCGGGCACCGCCTACGAATGGGCCCATCACCTGCCGATGGCCACCGAGGCCGGCGTGAGCGAGGCGCAGATCGACGCGCTCGCGCACTGGCAAGACAGCGATCTCTTCGATGCCGACGAGCGCGCGGTGCTGCAGCTGGCCGAGGAGGTCACGCGCGGGCCCGCGGCCTCGGCGGCCACCGTGGCGCAGCTCAAGGCACGCGGCTTCGACGACGCGGCCGTGGTCGAGCTGGTGCTGACCGCGAGCTTCTATGTCTGCGTGAGCCGCTTCCTGCAGTCGATGGACGTCGAGCTCGAGCCCGGCTACGAGGCGCATCGCGCGCGCATGTGAACGCCTTCAGGCGGCAGCGGACGCCTCGCCGAGCAGGCCCATGAAGGCCGGCCGCAGGTAGAGCTCGACCACCGAGGCCTCGCTCGCATCGGGCACCCAGCGGTGCAGCTCGGCCGCGCCGTTGATCGCGCCGACCAGCAGCTGCGCCGCGAGCGCCGCATCGAGCGGCCGCACCGATCCGTCGACCAGGCCGTCGACCAGCATCGCCGCCAGCCGCTCGATGCGCTGCTGCAGCGTCGTGTGCACGCGCGCGCGGTCGGCCGCCTCGGGCAGCGCGCTGGTCGACGACAGGCGCAGCAGCGGGCCCTCGGCCGAGCGCTGGAAGCGCACCAGCATGCTCGCCGCCAGGCCCGCGCGCTGCCAGCCGCTGCCGCCGGCGTCCTCGGCGAGGTCGAAGGCGCGGCGGATGACCTCGAACGTGCGCTCGAAGCAGGCCGAGATCAGGTCCAGCTTGTTGTCGTTGTGGTGATAGAACGAGCCCTTGGTGACATGGAGCCGCGCCGAGATCTTGTCGACCGAGGCGCCGCGGTAGCCCTGCTCGTTGAGCAGCGCGGTGGCCGCGCGCAGGAAGGCATCCATCGCGGCGTTGTCCCTCGGCCCATGCAGCACCGCCTCGTCGGACAGCGCGACCGCCTCCCATCGCGCCGCCGGCGCGCCGAGCCCGTGGAGCACGATGTCGGCCACGCGCGCGGCCATGCGCGGGTACTGCGCCGCCTCGTAGCGGCCGAACCAGGCCGGCAGCCAGTGCACCAGCGACAGCAGCAGGTGGGTGCGCGCATTGCGCACCTCGCGCGGCCAGTGCGCGGTGGCCTCGTCCTTGAACAGCGCGCGCACGCGGCGGAACATGCCGGTGTAGGCGATGTGCACGGTCTCGAGCTGCGGGCTCGGCAGCGCGCGCACGTCGCTGAAGGCCACCACCGGCGGATGCTCGCCGAGCGCCACGGCCGCCAGCAGCGCGGCATGGCCCGCGAGGAAGGCACGCACCCGCGCCTCCACCGTGGCCTCGCGCGCCGCGGCTTCGGCGATGCCGTCGAACAGCACGATGGCGCGCAGGAAGCAGGCGGTGGCCAGGTCTTCCTTCTTGCGGTAGTAGTAGGTGACGCTGTTGGTCACCAGGCCCACGCTGGCCGCGATGCCGGCCAGGGTCGCGCCCTTGACGCCCTGCGCATTGAACTGCGCCGCGGCCGCGTTGAGGATGGCATCGCGCTTTTCCTGGAAACGCGCGGTCTGCGGCTCGCGGGCGGTGACGGCGGTCATGGGGGAAGGCTTCTTCAACGGCGAGAAGGACGGTGGGCCGCGATGATACCGAGCAGCAATCGAAGATCAGGTATTCGCGCATTCATCGGCACTTCCCATGCGAGTCGCCTAGGTTCCACAATTTTGGAATCGGCGGTTTGTATTGGAACGGCGCTCTTGCTATCGTCTCCGAGCCCGGCTCGCGCCGGATCCGACGAACGAAGAAAAAGGAGACCGTCATGGACTTCACCCTGTCCGACAAGCAAGTGCACTGGCGCGATCGCGTGATCGCGTTCATGAAGGCGCACGTCCACCCCGCCGTGCCCACCTACATGGCGCAGATGCAGGGCTTCGGCGAGAACCGCTGGCAGGTCGTGCCGATCGTGGAGGAACTCAAGGCCAAGGCGCGCGAGGCCGGGCTGTGGAACCTGTTCCTGCCGCTCGATTCGGTGCCTTCCGACAGCCCCTACAAGGGTGCGGGCCTCACCAACCTCGAGTACGCCGTCTGCGCCGAGGAGATGGGCAAGGTCGGCTTCGCCTCCGAGGTCTTCAACTGCTCGGCGCCCGACACCGGCAACATGGAAGTGCTGATCCGCTACGGCAGCGACGAGCACAAGAAGCGCTGGCTGCAGCCGCTGCTCGAAGGCCGGATCCGCTCGGCCTTCCTGATGACCGAGCCCGACGTGGCCTCGTCCGACGCCACCAACATCGAGACCTCGATCCGCCGCGACGGCGACCACTACGTGATCAACGGCCGCAAGTGGTGGTCCTCGGGCGTGGGCGACCCGCGCTGCGAGATCGCCATCGTGATGGGCAAGACCGACCCCGAGGCGCCGCGCCATTCGCAGCAGTCGCAGATCCTGGTGCCGCTTAACACACCCGGCATCGAGATCGTGCGCATGCTGCCGGTGTTCGGCTTCGACGACGCACCGCACGGCCATGCCGAGGTGGTGTTCCGCGACGTGCGCGTGCCGGTCTCGAACCTGCTGCTGGGCGAGGGCCGCGGCTTCGAGATCGCGCAGGGCCGGCTCGGGCCCGGGCGCATCCACCACTGCATGCGCTCGATCGGCGGCGCCGAGGTGGCGCTCGAGAAGATGGTGCGCCGGCTGCAGTCGCGCACCGCCTTCGGCAAGCGCATCGCCGACCAGTCGGTGTGGGAGCAGCGCGTGGCCGAGGCCCGCATCGACATCGAGATGACGCGCCTCTTGTGCCTCAAGGCCGCCGACCTGATGGACCGCGTGGGCAACAAGGTGGCGCGGCTCGAGATCGCGATGATCAAGGTGGCGGCGCCGCGCACCGCGCTGCGCATCATCGACATGGCGATCCAGGCCCATGGCGCGGCCGGCGTCACCACCGACTTCGGCCTGGCCAAGCAGTACGCCAGCATGCGCACGATGCGGCTGGCCGACGGACCCGACGAGGTGCACAACCGCTCCATCGCGCGCATGGAGTACGGGCGCTACGCGGACTGACCATTTCGAGGAGACAACACACCATGTCCTTGTTCTCGCTGGCCGGCAAGGTGGCCATCGTCACCGGTTCCTCGCGCGGCATCGGCCGCGCCATCGCCGAGCGCCTGGCCGAGCACGGCGCGAAGGTCGTGATCTCGTCGCGCAAGCCCGAGCCCTGCGCCGAGGTGCGCGACGCCATCAACGCCGCGCACGGCGCGGGCGCGGCGATCTCGATCCCGGCCAACATCTCGTCGAAGGAAGAGCTGCGCCATCTGGTCGAGGAGACCACGCGCCAGCTCGGGCGCGTCGACATCGTGGTGTGCAATGCCGCCTCGAACCCCTACTACGGCCCGCTGGCCGGCATCGAGGACGACCAGTTCCGCAAGGTCCTCGAGAACAACGTCATCGCCAACCACTGGCTGATCAACTTCGCGGTGCCGCAGATGATCGAGCGCAAGGAAGGCTCGATCATCATCGTCTCCTCGATCGGCGGCCTGCGCGGCTCGCCGGTGATCGGCGCCTACAACGTCTCGAAGGCGGCCGACTTCCAGCTCGCGCGCAACCTCGCGGTGGAGTACGGGCCGCACAACGTGCGCGTGAACTGCATCGCGCCGGGCCTGATCAAGACCGATTTCGCGCGTGCGCTCTGGGAAGACCCCGAGAACCTGCGCCGTCGCACCGAAAGCACGCCGCTGCGGCGCATCGGCGACCCCGACGAGATCGCGGGCGCGGCGGTGTTCCTGGCTTCGCGCGCGGGGGCCTTCATGACCGGGCAGAGCCTGGTCATCGACGGCGGCGTGACCTGCTGAGCGCCGCGGCGCCGGGACCGGGCCGGGCTCAGTCGGCGCTGCAGTTCCAGGCGCGCACGAACTGGACGGCCTTGGACTGGGCGCGCTGGAAGGCGATGTCCCAGGTCGGCTGGTCGGCAATCACCAGGGCGCAGCGCGGGACGCCGTCCAGGAATATCTCGGCCACTCCGGCGCAGGAGCCGTCGGCGTTCACCGTGGGTTCGAAAGCGCCGGTCCAGTGATCCGGCAGTTCGAGAACGAGGGATGGGGCGTGCATGTGCGCCCAATCTTAGGACGCAGGCCTCAAATCGACAACAAAAGTTAACATTCCCGCCGGAACAAAATCACGATTACCACGCGAAAACGTAAAGGTTTTGATAGCAATTCGGGGGGAATTCGCTCCATCCGCCTGCCTGCGCGGTGCCGGCGCCTCGGCTCAGGGCCGCGGCAGGCTCGAGAGGAAGGTCGAGACGAACAGCGAAGCGGCCCGCCCGACCTCGAGCACCTCCGACAGGTCGAAGCGCTGCGGCGCGGCGCCGCTGTCGTCGCCCGCATGCCTGACCTCGATCAGCACCTCGCTCGCGAGTTCGCGGTCGCCGCGGGCCTTTCCGTTGGGCATCAGCCAGGTGTCGAGCGTCTCCGGGGGAATCCGCCGGAAGACGGCGACCGCCGGGACATAGCGAAAACTCCGCTCCTCGGCCGTGGCGATGGGCATGCTGACGCGACAGGCGAAGCTGTCCTGCAATGTGTTTGTCACTCCCTGTTCCTTTTTTATGTGACGAGTTACGTAAGTTAATTCCTCCCTGCATGGCAGAGAAGAATCAGCTTAGGTTTTGCGCCGACGGTTTGTGAATAACACACGCTTGGGGATTCACAGTTCACGGTTTGAAGCGCATGGACCCGACATCCACGGCTTTCAAGCACGCTCAGTTCACAAGGCTTGGCTCACTGGCGCTAAGGTTTTGACCTTCGTCACGCGCGCGACTCGGCCTACAGCCAAAGACATCAGGTAACTGACGGCAACGTTTGTTAAAGCACTCGACCATCGCTCCAGCCCATCGACAACAGGAGGTACTGATGAGCTTCAAGGAGATCAACGATCGTTTCGGCCTGCAGTTCCAGCGCGGCAGCCGCGTGTTCTGCGACGGACGCCTGGGCACCATCACCGGCGCGACCCATTCGCACATCCGCGTGCGCTTCGACGGCCGCCAGAATGGCGCGCCCTGCGATCCGCTGGAGGTGCGGCTGGTGGACACGATGCCGGTGGGCGTGCCCGCCATGCCTGCGCCGCAGGCCCTGGCGTCCGGCCAGTAGGCGAAGCGATCGCGCGGCGGCGCGAAGCCACCGCATTGCTGTCGGGCCGCGAAGAAACGAAAAGAAGGAAGCGCCACCCAGAGCGCATTTCGAGCGGCCAAGAAAAAAGCCCAGAAGCAGCGATGCTTCTGGGCTTTTCCGTCCTTGGACTTTCGTCTTCGGCACGGGTCTTGGCGGAACCGGAGGGATTCGAACCCTCGATGAGGCTCTACACCCCATACTCCCTTAGCAGGGGAGCACCTTCGGCCACTCGGTCACAGTTCCTGAAAGAAGCCGAGATTATGCCATCACTCAGGCGGCCGGTTGGTCCAGATCGAAGGCTTTGTGCAACGCGCGCACTGCCAACTCCATATATTTTTCGTCGATCACGACCGAGGTCTTGATCTCGCTGGTCGAAATCATCTGGATGTTGATGCCCTCTTCGCTCAGCACGCGGAACATCTTGCTCGCCACGCCCACGTGGCTGCGCATGCCGATGCCCACGATGCTGACTTTGCAGATCTTGGTGTCGCCGACGATCTCGGTCGCGCCCAGCGAGGGCATGACCTTGGCCTGCAGCAGGTCGACGGTGCGCGCATACTCGTTGCGGTGCACCGTGAAGCTGAAGTCGGTCTTGCCGTCCTTGCTGAGGTTCTGGATGATCACGTCGACTTCGATGTTGGCGTCGGCCACCGCACCGAGGATGTGATACGCGATGCCCGGCTTGTCGGGCACGCCGAGCACCGAGATCTTGGCTT
>Ga0209025_1001255_pt1 | contig 35105 bp, 25 predicted proteins | sample AraplaMF_Col_mLB_FD_184256 | JGI IMG/M metagenome (GOLD analysis project Ga0209025, IMG submission 184256) | Arabidopsis root microbial communities from the University of North Carolina, USA - plate scrape MF_Col_mLB (SPAdes) (version 2) | ecosystem: Host-associated > Plants > Roots > Endosphere... | reverse complement strand
GCATGCCGCGCCGCCGCTTTCTGATCGACAGGCAGGCGATGCTGCGCAAGGCGACTGCGGTTTTGAACGAGCTGGAAGCGACAATCGATCCGAAGGCGCGACTCGGCGACCTGCCGATCAGCCAGCAGCAGCTCGTTGAGATTGCCAAATCCTATTCCGCCGATCCGCGCATCATTGTCCTTGACGAACCGACGTCCAGCTTGAGCGAGCATGAGACCGCGGCGCTGTTTTCCATCCTGCGCAAGATGAAAAGCCAGGGTATCGCCATCATCTATATCAGCCATCGGCTGAAGGAAGTGCTTGATATCGCCGACGACGTGACGATCCTGCGCGACGGCAGCATGATCGAAACCAGACCGGCCGCGGGCATCTCCGCCGCCGAAATGATCCGCCTCATGGTCGGCCGCGAAGTCGCCAATGTCTTTCCCAAAACACCATCGAAGATCGGCCCGTTGGCGTTCAAGGTCACGGGGCTGAGTGATGGCGATAAGTTCCACGATGTCGGCTTCGATGTTCGGTCGGGTGAAATCCTCGGGCTGACTGGGCTGGTCGGGGCCGGTCGCACCGAGGTCGCCCAAGCGATTTTCGGTCTTTCGCCGCTCGCAGCGGGCAGGATCGAGATAGATGGCAAGGCCGTTACGATTGGTTCACCGGCAGCGGCCGTCAAGGCCGGCATCGCCTATGTTCCCGAAGATCGCAAAGGCGACGGCATCGTGCCGTCCATGAGCGTGCGCGAAAACATCAGCCTGCCGGTGCTGCGACGTTTAAGCCGTCTTGGCCGCATCGGCATGAGCGGGGATCGCGGGCTGGCGGCGAAATATACGCGGGATTTTTCGATCGTTCCGCCCGATCCGGAGCGGCGCATCAACCTGCTTTCGGGCGGCAACCAGCAGAAGGCGATCATTTCGCGCTGGCTGGCGGCCGGGCCGAAGGTGCTGATCCTCGACGAACCGACGCGCGGCGTCGATGTCGGCGCGAAGGCGGAAATCCACCGCATCATCGGCGAACTGGTGGCCGGCGGCATGGCGGTGGTGATGATCTCGTCGGAAATGCCTGAGGTGATGGGGGTCTGCGACCGGGTTGTGGTGATGCGCGACGGACGCACCTCCGCCCCGCTGACACGCGGAGACTTGACGGAAGAGCGCATCATGGCGCTTGCAACAGGGGAAGAGCCAGCGTGAGCGATATTACCGCTACCACCGAAAAGCACAATCTGGCCCCGCGTTTCCATCGCGGCGGGCGACTGGCGGGCCTGTTCGCCAGAGGTGGTCTCCTGCTGGCCATTCTTCTCGTGATCCTGTACGGCTCGTTTTCAAGTCCCGTCTTCTTCACGATGGGCAATTTCGTCAATATCCTGACATCAATGGCCATTGTCGGAATCGTGGTCGTCGGCATGACCTTCGTCCTCGTCACCGGCGGGCTCGCGGATCTCTCCGTGCCGGCAACCATCGCCTGCGGCGCGATCCTGTCTCTGGCGTTGCAGCCGGAGATCGGCGCCATACCGGCCTTCCTGGTGGCCATCGCTCTCGCCGGTGCCTGCGGTCTCATCAACGGATTGCTGATCGGTTATATCGGCGTCAATCCTATTATCGCGACCCTCGGCCTCGGCACCATCATTCTCGGCATCGTGCAGGCGGCGGTCGGCGGCGTTATCGTTTATGGAACCGATCCGGCCATCGCCGCCTTCGTAAAAAGCCGCATTCTCGGCATTCCGCTTGTCGTGCTGGTGTTTCTCGCCGTCGCGGTAGTAGGCCATTTCGTCCTGTCGAGCACCGTCTGGGGCCGGTGGACACTCGCCACCGGCGGCAATTACCGGGCGGCGCGGGCCAGCGCCGTACCGGTCAGGGCGGTCAAGGCCGGGGCTTTTGTCATCACCGGGCTGGCGTCCGGCCTCAGTGGTGGTTTGCTCGGCCTTACCCTGCAAAGCGCACGGCCACTTGTTGGAACGGGATATGAATTCAGCGCCATCACCGCGGTCGTGGTTGGCGGTATCTCGATCATGGGCGGCTTCGGTTCCGTCCCGCGCGCCATAGCCGGCCTCGTCCTCGTCCAACTCTTGACCAATGTCATGGTGCTGCAGGGCGTTCCGACCCCGATCCAGGGGTTCGTCCTCGGACTGCTCATCGCCTTTGCGGTCGCCCTCGATGTTGCGCTTCGCCGGAGGGCCGTGGCATGAACGGATTATTCTCTGCAATGTCCCGATATCGCGTAACGATCATATTGGGTGCGACGCTAATTATTGCCGCGCTCACCGTGCCCGGCTTTGTCAGCCTCACCACCGCAAGCCTCGGTCTCGATCGCGGCGCGTCAATCGGCATCGTCGCCATCGGCCTGACGGTGCTGCTCATTGCCGGCCAGATCGATCTTTCCGTCGGCGCGGTCTTCGCCCTTTCTGGTATCGTGGCGATTTCCCTGCAGGCGGAAGTCGGTATATGGCCAGCGGCCGCGCTCGGGGTGCTGACCGGCATCGCCGCGGGTGTCTTCAACGGCATTCTTACCGTCGGCCTGAAGATCAATGCACTGGTTGCGACGCTCGCCAGCATGCTGATTTTCCGCTCGCTCGCCCATTGGGTCACCGGCAGCCAGCCCGTCTCGGGCACTGATATTACCTTCGCCGTGACATTGTCGCAGGTCTATGCGGAGTTCTTCACCGCCCGCAGCGCCCTGTTTCTCACCGGCATCGTCATGCTCGATTTCTGGCTGAGGCGCACCGTTTCAGGCCGCGACCTCTTTGCCGTTGGATCGAACCCGGCCGCCGCCGAGGCAAGCGGCATATCGTCCGGCAGGACGCTGTTCCTGAGCTTCGTTTTCGCGGGCGCTCTGGCCGGTCTGGCGGGCGTTTTCGAAAGCCTGACAACCAATACGGGTTCGCCCGTATTCGGTGCGGAAATCACCGTGGTCATCATTGCCGCCGTGGTGGTGGGAGGCACCCGGCTGGAAGGTGGCCGCGGTTCGGCACTCGGCACGCTCGGCGGTGTTCTCACGATTGCGGCGCTGACCACAGCGATGGAGTTCCAGTCCGTGCCCGCCTATGTCCAGCAGATCGTCAACGGCCTGATCCTGATCCTACTGGTCGTGCTCGACCGCACCGTACGCACAAGGCCGCGTCCGGCAATGCCGATACTGAAATCCCTTTAACCAGACATGTCACTTAAGGAGGAGATTGTGATCATGAATAAAAAGACCCTGTTTGCCGGTGTGGCGGCGCTTGTCGCCTCAGCCGGCTTCGCCGAGGCCAAGACGGTATGTTACGTTACGGCCGCCGATTCTCACGCCTATGTCACACCAGCCAACAAGGCCATCCATGCGCGCGCCAAGGAACTCGGCATTGAGGTTCTGAGCCTCAGCCAGAATTTCGATGTCCAGACCGGCGTGCAACAGATCAACACCTGTATTGCCCGCAAGACGGCCGGCATCATTTTATGGCCTCTCGATCCGCAGGCCTACATTCCCGGCCTCGCCAAGGCCAAGGCGGCCGGCATTCCCGTCAATCTCATCAATTCACCGATGAGCGATGCAGCCAAGCCCTTCATCACCTCCTTCACCGGCCCGGATGTCTATTCCGAAGGTGAAATGGCGGCCGAGGCACTTCAGAAGGCCCTGGATGGCAAGGGCGCAATCGTCATCATCGCCGGCCAGGCCGGCAACGGCACGACCATAGGTCGCGTCGATGGCTTTAACGCGAAGCTGAAGGCGCTCGGCAGCAAGATCGAAGTTCTCGATACGGTCAATGCGGATTTCGACCAGCAGAAGGCGCTCGTTGCGAGCCGCGACCTGATCACCCGTTTCGGCGACAAGATCGCGGGCGTCTATGCCAATGACGACACCATGGCGCGCGGCTTCATCGACGCCTGGAAAGAAGCAAAACCAGGCAAGGCAACCCCGCCGATCGTCGGCATCAACGGCCAGAAGGACGCTTTCGAGTCGATCAGGAATGGCGAAATGTATGCCACCATCGTCCAGTCGCCGATCGAAGACGGCCTTCTGGCGATCAACGCCATGGCGGATGTCCTGAACGGCAAGACCATCGACGCCCGTCTGCCCATTCCGCTGACGGTTGTGACAAAGGAGAATGTGGAGAAGGAAAAACCGGCCTTCTGAGCGAGGCCACGTATGAGATAAGCGGGCGTCAGGCGCCAGCGGGTGGAGCATGCCGCGCAACTATCCGGGTTGCGCGGCATTTGCGCGATAGCTATTCGGAAGCGCCACCAGCACCAGGAACACTACAGGAAACATGGCTGCGAGCGCTGCACCGCGAAAAACCGAGGCGTATCTGGCACATCTGCTCCAACGTCGGATATCAACTACCGGTAGGGATACCGATAATTCACATGTTTAAAGGAAGGAGACGCTGTTTGGGCTGACGACAGGATTGCCTCTCCAGCAATGAGGAAGCCAGTCGTTCGTGTGGAAGCAACCTTGGCAAACCCACGATAATGGGACTATAGTTGCACAATGCAACCATAATGGATTGACCGTGCCTCAACAATTCCTTCCCCTCAGTGATATCCGCGATACTTCACGCCGGCTTGTCCGCGAATTTGGCTTCATGGGGGGAGATTTTGCCGGCACCGCCCTGCCGCCCTCTGCCGTGCATGCCTTGATCGAGATCGAGGCTCGCACCAATATGACGGCGCGGGACTTGGGGAAGCTTCTGCGGCTTGAAAAATCAAGTGTCAGCCGTCTGCTTCGCAAACTCGTGCTTTCAGGCGATGTTTGCGAGGAGACCGACGCAGCCGATAACCGCATCAAACGGCTGCGCCTCACTGCGAGAGGACGAGAACAGGTGAACGCCATTCACCACTTCGCAAATCAGCAGGTCTCTAGTGCGCTTGCAAAACTGACGGCAGCCGATGCCCGTACGATCCTCGAGGGGCTCCGTCTCTATGCCGATGCGTTGGGAGGCGTAAACCACGTCCCTGCTCCTCCCGTCGAAATTCTCGCAGGCTACCGGCCCGGCATTATTGCACGTATCACACAGATGCATGCGCTTTATTACGCGCGAACATCAGGCTTCGGTCAGCGCTTCGAATCCGTCGTTGCCGAAGGCCTCGCGGCTTTTTGCAACCGTCTCGAAAGCCCCAGCAATGCGATCTGGGTCGCGATGCGTGGACACGACATCATCGGCTCCGTCGCTATCGACGGCGAAGATCTGGGCGCCGGTATCGCGCATCTGCGCTGGTTCATCGTTGAAGACGCTGTGCGCGGCACCGGTGTAGGGCGCAGGCTGCTGGCAACGGCGTTAGCCTTCGTTGACGAGAGAGCTTTTACCGAAACCCACCTCTGGACCTTCAAGGGCCTCTCGGCCGCACGGCAACTTTACGAAGCCCATGGTTTCGTCTGCGTTGAGGAACATCCCGGTAGCCAGTGGGGAAGCGAGGTTCTGGAACAGCGCTTCGTTCGGCCCCGGTCCACATGATCGCAACATGCGAAAACGGCCGCGGGAGGAGCTCTCCCGCGGCCGTTTGGCACCCTTTATCGGCAAACCTTCGTCTGGATCAGGCGGCGCGGAGGGATTGACGATGGGGCGCTGCTGCATGGCTGAGCTCGAATTGACCGAGCAGCCGGTTCAGCGAAGCCATTTCCGTCGTAAGCGTGTGGCTTGTTGCGGTCATTTCTTCGACCATCGCGGCATTCTTCTGCGTATCCTGATCCATCCGGCTGACGGCGACGTTGATCTGCTGGAGGCCGGAAGACTGCTCCTGGGCGGACTCCACGATCGCGGCGACGTGCTGGTTGATCTCCTGCACTTCGGCAACGATGACATCAAGCGCCTTGCCGGTATCCCCGACATAATGCACGCCTTCCTCCACCTGCTGGTTTGACTTGGTGATCTGCGACTTGATTTCCTTCGCCGCGGCGGCGGAGCGTTGGGCAAGTTCGCGCACCTCCTGTGCTACCACGGCAAATCCCTTGCCCGCTTCGCCAGCGCGCGCCGCTTCCACCCCCGCGTTGAGCGCCAGCAAATTCGTCTGGAACGCGATCTCGTCGATGACGCCGATGATGCTGGAAATCTCGTTCGACGATCTTTCAATCCGCTCCATTGCCATCACTGCCTGACGCACGACCTCGCCAGACCGTTCCGCGCCGACGCGCGTGCGGGAAACGAGCCTGCCCGCCTCATGCGCACGGTTCGCGGCGTCCTTCACCGTTGTCGTGATCTGCTCCAGCGCCGCAGCAGTTTCCTCAACGGCAGCCGCCTGTTGCTCCGTTCGACGCGCCAAATCGTCGGATGCCGACTTGATCTCATTGGCACCAGCGTCGATGCCAGCCGCGTTCTGCGATACGCGCAGGAGCGCGCCCTGCAACTTTCCGGCGGAAGCGTTGAAATCCTGACGTACGCTATCGAGCTGCTCGACGAAGGGGTCGATGATCCGACACGACAGGTCGCCATCGGCAAGACGGGAAAGGGCATGGGCAAGACTGTCGACGGCAAAGCGGATGTTGCTGGCCTCCTCCGCCGACCGGCGCTCCCGCGCCGCACGCTCTTCTTCGCCAAGCGTGCGGTTCGTTGCCGCCTCCTGCTCCAATGCCGCCTTTTGCCGGTTGTTTTCACGCAGAACGTCGAGCGAACGGGCGAGATCGCCGATTTCGTCCCTTGTCTCGATATCCTTCAACGTCAACTGGAGATTTCCCTGTGCAATCTGGGCGGTCTCATCAATGATATTGGTGATCCGGCCGATGAACCGCCGAGCGATGAACCAGCCCGCCAATGCCAATAATACGGTGGCAGCCACGATCGTGATGGCGGCGTCGCGCATCATCGCGTGGAGCTGGGCAAACACCGTTTTTTCCGGAACGGAGATGATGGCGAACCATTTCATGTCCTGGCTCAGCATGACCGGCAAGGCGACGGCAAAGGAGGTGGTTCCGTCCTGCGCCGCAATTTCCCGTTCCACTCCCGGGTTCGCAAGAAGCTGATCCCAGCCCGCGCTTTGAAGGCCGCTGTCGACGAGGCTTTTACCCATGATGGCTGTGTTTGGATGGCTGATAATCTTGCCACCACCGCTCACGAGACTGATGAAACCGGTTTCCATGGGCCGAACGGTCGAAAGCGCCTTGCTTGTTTCTTCAAGCGAGAGGTCGAGGCCGGCGACCGCGACGGGTTTACCATCGACCATGACCGGCTTGGCGATCGAGGTTATCAGGACGTCCTTGCCGTCAATTGCATAAAAATACGGTTCGATAACGACCGTTTTCTTCTGTTTGAATGGCAACTGATAATAGTCGCCCGGACCCGCGACGGCATAGTCGGTCAATGCCGTATTGCCAATTTTGCCGCCGCTGCGCACCCAATAGGGTACGTATCGGCCGGTCGCGTCATGTCCTTCCCTGTTGATGAAATCCGCATCCTTGCCGTCAAACGCGTTTGGCTCCCATCCCGTCCATATGCCAAGGACACCGGGATTGCCTTCCAGCATGTGTTTTATGACTCGATCGGCTTTTCCCCGGTCGGCATCACCTGACTGTTTCATCGATTCCAGAACCGAGACGAGGCTGTCGACAATATGAATGGAACCGCCGATATTCTTTTCCGTCGCCAGCGCTTCAGCATGTGCGATCTGCCGCATACGCTCCAGGCTGGTGGCTCTCGTTTCCTCAATAGACCTGTAAAATAGCACGGCCGAGGCAGTAATCGTGGCAATAACACCACATGCCGCGACCGCAAAAATATTCCGACCTGTCGTCGATTTAAAAATCATGTCCCACCCCTGAAAATATAGCGCGGCGGTCGTGAAAGTCATGGCTGGATGCGCAACTTCTAGCAACCGGGCCGATCAAGACTAAGAAGTTATCTTTAATAATTACTTTCCGTTTTATTTTTAAGATATTAGAAAAATATGTTAAAATTCATGTAGTTGCGATTTATACAACGACTAAACTGATGAGCGATATCGTCGGCATGTCAAATCGAAACGCTCCGCGTGCGGTGTGCAGGTTGCACGCCGCGCGACCATATAGGCTGGAGCGTTCACCGCAAGGCGTTCCAGAACGCACGCATCTGGGTCGTCAGTTGCAGATAGAGGTCATAACGTCGGCGATAATGCGAGACTTGCGCGGCATCCGGCGCATAGGCGTTCGCGACCCGTGTCATGGCTGCAACTGCCTCCTCGTAATTGCGGTAAAGCCCGGTTGCCACAGCCGCGCCGATGGCAGCACCGAGCGCGCCGGTCTCGCGGGCCTGCGCGACACGAAGCGGAATTTCCAAAACATCTGCCATCATCTGCGGCCAATGCTGGCTGCGGGAGCCGCCGCCGGACATAACGGCGCTTTGCACGGGTAACCCCGCCTTGTGCAAGACACCGATGTGGCGGCGGTGCTCGAAACACACACCTTCGAAGAGGGCGCGCACCATGTGGCCTTCGCCATGCCAGCCGGCGAGACCATAAAACCCGCCACGGAATTCGGCGCCCAGCCGAGAGCCAAAAATGAATGGATGAAAGAGCGGATCGTCCGCCCGCGGCATCACGGCACCAACCAGATCGTTGCAACGCTCGAAAGCATCGTCGCCATGGTCCCCGCGAACACGATGCACGTACCATTCCAGATTGGCGGCGGAGGTGGCGCTGGATTCAATGTTCACATAACGATCGCGGCCGAAGGTCGTGACCATGAAGACATCCGGGCTGATGACCGGTTTGTCCGCGAACATCTGATTGATGCTCCACGTGCCGGCGATGATGGAAGCTTCCCCGGCATTGATGACGCCCGACCCCATGGCGCTGGAGACCACATCGAAGAAACCGCCAATGACGGGCGTGCCTTCGGAAAGCCCGGTCAGTCCAGCAGCCTCCCGTGTTACCTGGCCGACGATATCGGCCGATTCTACGCGGCGCGGAAACAACGCGAAAGCATCGTCGAGGCCGTAGAGTGACAGAAGTTCGCGGTCGAGCAGCACTTCCGGCAGGGCAAGCAGCCCCGCGCCGCTGAGGTCGGAAATATCATTGGCGAGGCAGCCCGTCAGGCGGAAATTGACGTAGTCCTTACAGAACAGCACCGTGCCGGTCTGCTCGTAGAGATCGGGCGCATGCCGTTTCACCCAGGCGAGAAGGGTCGGCGTCTGCGCAGGCCATGGCCGCTGCAGGCACCGAGCCTGCAACAGGCCTCCGCTTTTCCGGTCAAGCTCGGCTGCCATATCGGCGGCGCGGCTATCAAGCGACTGAATGCCGAGCAGCGGTTGCTGTTCCTTATCCAGAAGATATAGGCCATTGCCATGGCCGGCGCAGCCCACACCGGCGATGCTGGCTGGATCGACCCCTGATTTTTCCAGAAGCTGACGGATCGCCTCACAGCCGTTGCGCCACAACTCCTCGAGATCGCGCTCGACGTAGCCGGGTAGTGGATATGTCGAATGCCCGTCGATGGCGTGCTGGGCGATCTGCCGTCCCGCTGTGTCGAACAGCACGGCTTTGATGACCGTGTTGCCGACATCGAGACCCAATATAAGATTTTTCTCAGCCACGATGATAGATATCCCATGCCTCTTCGCCGCTCGCACCCTGATGGATGATGGCCATCAAGGCCGCCACCACAGCCTTGGGATTGTCATGCTGATAGATGTTGCGGCCATAGACCATGCCGTTCGCACCTTCGGCCATCAAGGCCGCCGATCTTGCCAGCACATTGCGCAAGTCCTCACGTCCCCCGCCCCGCACCAGCACCGGGCAGCGCGCCGCCTCGATCACCCTATGGAAATCCTGGGGATTGCTGGTCGGATCGGCTTTGATGATATCGGCTCCCATTTCCGAGGCAAGACGTACGAGCGTGACGATCTTCTCGGCGTCGCCATCCACCTGATAACCGCCCCTGATATCGTTGGGCAACATCACCAGTGGCTCGATCATCAGGGGCATGCCGAACCGATGGCAGTCGGCCCGCACCCGGCTGATATTCTCGACGCACTGGCGAAACAGTTCCGGCTCGTCGGGCAGCATGAACAAGTTCACGACAACGCAGGCCGCATCCATTTCCAGAGCACCGATGATCGGGTCATGATAATTCTGAAGCTGCGACCACATGGTTCTGTGACGGGTGGAATTATAGGGATTACCCATATCGATGCGCATGACGAGGGCCGGCTTGTCGCGCTCCGGTCTCTGCTGCAGCAGATCCGCCTGCCCATAGGTCATCTGGATCGCATCGGGGCGAGCTTCCACCAGCTTTTCGACCGTCTGCGTCATATCCTCCAGCCCTACAAGGAAGCTTGGCTCGTTGCAAACCCCGTGATCGATGGCCACATCGAGGCAACCGCCATTGCGAAACAGCCGGTTCATGCGCGCCTTTTTTGAAATCCGCATCATCATGCATTCTCCTTGCATCTGTTTTGAATCATTGCCGGGGTGACCCCGTAAAAAGTCTCCAGCTCATGAACGAGCCGCTGCCGCTCCATTGCGGCCCGGGTGGATGACCAGGCCAGTTCGCGCGCGGCGACGCCGAGGATGGTGTCGACCAGATCGGCATCGACGAGGCCGGTGATGGCGAGTGTCGTGCGCCGCAAAACGAGGTCCGTGAGGTGCCGCACATGTTCTGAGCGGATCAGCCAGGCAATTTCCGCGGCCGTTATCGGCGATTTTTCCGAAAGCGGCGCGTCATCCGCCCGCCCTCGGCAAAAACCCATCGCTTCAAAGGCGCGGGTGCCATAAGCCAGGGCCAAATGCTCCGCCCGCCGCAGGCCGATTGAAAACTGTTCCGCCAGCAAAGCCGAGAGACGTCCGGCACCGGCGGGGAAATTCCTGCCGCCGCCGATCGGGCGGTCCATCGTCCCGGTCAGCCGCTTGCGCCCGAGGAATGTCAGAACCTCATCGCTCACCTGTTCGCCGAAAGCCCTGAAGGTCGTCCATTTGCCGCCGATCATGCAAAGCTGCGGCGGAGCGCCGTCGACACGGTGAATGAAATGGCTGCGGGAAATTCTCCCCGTAAAAGCGGCATCGCTGCGCGGCAGCGGGCGTATACCGCTGAAGCTGAAGACAATGTCTGAGGGATCGACGGGAGTGCCCGGAAACACCTGCGCGACAGCTTCGAGAATATAGTCCCGCTCTTCCGGCTCGCATCGCACCCGTTCGGGACGATCCACCTTGATATCGGTCGACCCTGCAAGAACCCGGCCGAGATAAGGAAAGAGGATGCAGACGCGGTTATCCGCATTTTCAAAGAAAATCATGTGGCCATCAAGCGCTTTGAATAGCGCATCATTGGCGATGATCAGATGTGACCCCTTGGTGCCGGAAACAACCGGTTTCTGCTTTTCCCCGACCGGGGCGGCGGAAAGCGTGCCGATCGTTTCGTCGATCCATGCCCCCGTGGCATTGACGATGATGCGCGGCCGGACGGGCAAAGTTTCGTCGGTTTCCTCTGCTCGGAGATAATATTCATCGCCGTTGCGGATGAGCTCCGCATAATTGAGCGCGATGCTTTGCGGCGCATCGGCGGCGGTATCGATCAGCAGTTCCAGGGCAAGCCGCTCTGGCTGGCTTATCCATGCATCGTAATAGGTGGCGGAATATCTGATCTCCGGTGTGAGACCCGGCCAGCGCTTTAGCGTCTTGCCGGCGCCGCGAAACTCATGGCGCGGCAGGATGCGGTTCTTCCGGGTGACAAAGTCATAGAGGGTGAGGCCCGCCTTGATGGCAATCGCTCCCCGGCTGGCGGGCTTACCGCCGGAACCGACGAATGTCGACGCCGCATTGAACAGGCCGCTGAACATCGAAAAAATTGGGATCGTCGTCGGCAGCGGCTGCACCATATGCGGCGCAAGTGTCAGAAGAGCATCGCGCTCCCGCAGGGATTCCGCCACAAGGCCGAATTCACCATTTTCGAGATAGCGCAGCCCGCCATGGATCATGCGCGAGGGTGCTGCGCTGCAGCCGGAGGAGAAATCATTCCGTTCGACCAGCAGCACCCGCAACCCCTGCAGAGCGAGGTCGCGATAGGCCGCGATGCCATTGATGCCGCCACCGATAACGACAGCGTCGAAATCACCGTCGTGCCGGATGCGGCGGAGAGCGTCCTCGCGAAAACTGGGCATAGGAATACCGTTCGCTGGCTAATGACCAGCGTCCCAATGGTGTTGATCGTTTAAGGCGACGGGAAAGACGGGAGGCGAAAATTATGTGCTATTCGCCGGCATCCCCGCCTTACCTCCTTGGTTTAGCTATCGAGTCCGACGAGATACTCGCTGACACCGGCACTGATGAGGGCCAGTTCACTCTCTGTCAGCCGCAGGCGGGCGGCCGCGGCGTTTTCCACCGCCTGTGACGGATCGCGCGCGCCGCACAGCGAGAAGGTTATGCCCGGCTGGGCAACCGTCCAGGCAATCACCACCTGCGCGACCGAGGCCCCATGCGTGGCCGCCACAGGCTCCAGCACCGCCATCAATCGTGCGATCTTCTGACGGTTCGCCTGGCTGAAACGGGGATTGCCCTGGCGCTGATCGTCATTTGAAAAAACCCTTTCCGGTCCGACCTTGCCGGACAGCAGGCCGAGCGCCAGCGACGAATAGCTGAGGACGGAGACAGAATCCTTCTGGCAAAGCGGCAGAAGCGTCGTCTCGATATCGCGCTTCACCATGGAAAATTCTTCCTGAATGGCATCCAGCGCGCCGGTGGCTATGTAGGCCTCCAGATCATCGGGCGATACATTGCTTGCGCCAATGGAACGGATTTTCCCCTCCTCCTTCAGCCGGATCAAAGCCTCGACCGTCTCGGCAATCGGCGTCGTGGCGTCCTGCCAGTGGGTGACGTAATGGTCGATATAGTCGGTCCCGAGCCGCTTCAGGCTTTCTTCAACCTCGTAACGGATCGAAGCAGCGCCGAGATAACGGTGAACGGGTTTGCCATCCTGATGGAAGAAATAGGCGCCTTCGTTCACATGCCAGACGAGCCCGCATTTGGTGACCAGCACCACCTTGTCGCGCTTCCCCGCAATCGCTTTGCCGACGATGGTTTCCGCAAGCCCCATGCCATAGGCCGGGGCGGTATCGATCAGGGAAATGCCGGCATCGATGGAGGCCTGGATGGCGGCGATGGATTGCCGCTCGTCGGTGCCGCCCCACATCCAGCCGCCGATAGCCCAGGTGCCAAGCCCCACGGCCGATGCGCTGATGCCGCTGCCGCCGATCGTCCGCGTCAATATTGCGTTCTCCGTCACGACGTTTCCCCTTCCCCTTGATTCAATAAATAACCGGCGATCGCCTCATCGACGACGAGCGAGGTCAGATAGCGGCCGGCAAGCGTGGCCGCGACCGGTCCAGCCTTGATGACGCCAGCCGCCACGCCGATGATGTTCGGGCAACGGGCAAGCTGCCGGGGGTCCAGCGCCACCACGCGTGAGTTGAGATCGATCCGAGCCAGTTGCCCGTCAGCCATGGTGAGATGCGCGAGAAATTCACCGGCAATGCCAACATCCACCAGCGCCTGCCCGCCACGGGCCGCATCCGGCAGAAGATCGTAATACCCCGAGCCCGGCGCCTCCACCGAACCAATGCCGACGAGTGCGACCTGTGCCTGCCGCGCTAAGTCGAAAACCTCGCGGATCGACGCGACGTTCATCAGGAGATCGCGCTGTTCCTCATCCTCGGCAAACAGCGGCGCATGCAGGAGCGAGGCGCTGCCACCCAGCTTTTCCGCAAGCTGCGTGGCGAGATGATTGACGTCGGTATAATGCTTGCCCTGTACGCCGCCGGTCAGCGGCACCACCCGCACATCGAAGCGCCGCTCCGCCTCCAGATTATCGACGACGGCGCTGACCGCCTTGCCGCCGGTAATCGCGATCACGTCACCATCCCGGATTGTCTCCAGCAAATGGTTTGCAGCCACCCGACCAACCATCTGCAGCACCGTTTCCGGGTTGTCGGAAACCGTCGGCGTCACCACAGCCTGCGTGAGGCCAAAACGGCGGCTGATCTCGTTTTCGAGGTCCACCAGCCGCTGATAGGGACTGGCGATGGTGATCTTCACCATGCCCGCCTTGCGGCCCGCCGCGATCATGCGGTTCACCTTGGTATGGGAAAGGTTCATACGCTCGGCGATTTCCGACTGCTTCACCCCCTCGATGAAATGCAGCACCAGGACGGAATACATCTGTCGCTGTTGGTCGAAATCGTCCTTGATATCCAGCATGATCGTCTTTCTCCAGTTACCCTCGGGCGCTCGAAGGGCGCTCAACGGCGGCGCCTGACCAGATAGTGGTCGAACAGGACCGCAGCCAGCAATATGCTTCCCCTGATGATGTCCTGCCAGTAGACAGACACGTTGAGCAAGGCAAGCGAGCTGGAAACGACGGACAAAAGGATCGCGCCCAGGATGGCACCCAGAATGGTGCCCGAGCCACCGGATAGGCTCGCGCCGCCGATAACCGCCGCTGCAATAACATTGAGCTCCATGCCGACGCCAAAGCTCGGCTGGGCGGACCCAAAACGGGCCATGTAAATGACACCCGCGACACCGCACAGCATCGAGCAAAGCGTGGTGGTGGCAAACACGACCCGGCCGACGCGAATGCCGGAATAGGCCGCAGCCTTGGGATTGCTGCCGGTATAGAACACCTTGCGGAAGACAGTCGTGCGCCGCAGCAGCAGGTCGAAGACAACGACCACAACCGAAAAGATGATGAGCACGAGCGGAATGCCGCCAAGCACACCCTGGCCGATGAACTTGAATTCCGGCGGCAGGGAATAGAGCCCGAGCGGCCGCCCGCCGGTTGCCAGCAGGCATACCCCGCGCGCAATGACCATAACGCCGAGCGATACAATGAAATGATGCAGGCCGACGACGGTGGTCAAAAATCCCATGGCCATGCCGACCAATGTCGTGAGGCAGATTGCGAGACCCGCCGCGACCCAGGGATCGACACCATTGAGAAACAGCCAGCCGGCCGCCACCATCGCAAGCGCTGTAACGGACCCCACGGAAAGGTCGATACCACCCGAGATCAACAGGATCGTCATGCCCACCACGACGATGCTTTCGATGGCGAAGACCATGGCCATCGCCCGCAGATTGTCCACCGTCAGGAAGTAGGGCGATATGAACGACATCACTGTAAAAAGGGCGAGGATGATGACGATCAGCCCGGTTTCGCGCGCCTTGATCGCCGGCTCCCACCAGGCCGTGCGGTGAACCGCCGTCTCGGCAAGGCTTGAAGGTGTTTCCGATGTTGCCATTTTCCCGCTCCCTCAGGCTTGCGCCGCATTCTGCATGATAGTGATCGATGCGAGCTGCATGATCTTTTCCTCCGTCATGTCCTCCCCCTCGACCTCACCGGTGATGCGCCCCTCGCGCACGACAAGCACACGATCGCTGACCCCGATGAGCTCAGGTAGTTCCGAGGAGATGACGACGACGCCCACACCTTGCCGCGCCAGTTCCCGGATCTGGCGGTGGATTTCCGCCTTGGCGCCCACATCCACCCCACGCGTCGGCTCATCCAGAAAGATGACTTCGGGTTCCACCGACAGCATCTTGGCGAGTGCCACCTTCTGCTGGTTGCCGCCACTTAAGGTCGATACCGCGTCACCGACGCTGTTTGCCCGCAGTTTCAGCCGGCGTCCCAGCTCATCGGCGCGCTTCATCTCCTTGCGCCGCTCGATCAAACCCATGCCGTTCGATATCCTGCCAATGTCGAGCGCGGAGACATTGGAGGCGATGGACATGTTCAGGAATAATCCGTCGCCCTTGCGATCCTCGGAGAGATAAACGATCCCCTCGCGGATGCTGTCGCGATAATCCCTGAGCTTCAGCGAACGGCCGTGCAGCGCGAGGTCGCCTTTCGGCTTTCCTTCCAGCCGGCAGACCGCGCGCGCAATCTCGCTGCGGCCCGCACCGATCAATCCGGCAAACCCCAGGATCTCGCCACGGCGCAGGTCGAAATCGACATCGAAAACACGCTTTCCTTCGTTCAGCCCCCGGACCGACAGAATGACCTCATCCGATTTTTCATCGTCCGCCAGTTTCGCCGGATAGAGCTTGTCGAGCACGCGTCCCACCATGCTGTTGACCACCTCTTCCGGCGAAATATCGTCAATATTTTCCGTCCTGATATGGCAGCCGTCGCGCATGACGGTGATGCGATCGCAATGTTCAAAAATCTCCGCCATGCGGTGGGAGATATAGATGATGGCGATGCCCCGCGCCGCGAGCCGGTGCATGATCCTGAAAAGCGTCTGGGCTTCGGTCTCGGTCAAAGCTGCCGTCGGCTCGTCAAGGATCAGGATGCGGCAATCGAGCGTCAGCGCCTTGGCGATCTCGACGATCTGCTGCTGCGAAATCGACAGGTCGCCCGCCCGGCGGGCAGGATCGATATCGCCGATCTCCCGCAGCACCGTTGCCGCCCGTTTTTCCAGGTCACGATAGTTCATAAACAAGGAAGGGCTCTGGCCCGTCTCCGACATGAACATGTTTTCCGCGACCGAAATCTCCGGGCAGAGCGCGATTTCCTGATGCACGAAACCGATTCCCAAGCGATTCGCCGCGTTGGGCGAAGATATGCGAACCGGCTTGCCATCCAGCAGGATTTCACCGCCATCCGGCTGCAGAATGCCGTCAATGATATGCATCAGCGTCGATTTGCCGGCGCCATTTTCACCGGCGAGCGCGTGAATTTCGCCGCGCCGCAGTTCAAGTGCGGCATTCCGTAACGCTTTCACAGGCCCGAATGCCTTGTGAATATCAGTCATGCTGAGGATGACCTCACCCATAACGCCCTCCCGAACCTGCTTCCCTATATGGCCGGCGAGGCGCAAACCCCGCCGGGTCCGGCGAAGCGCGTCAGCGCCCCTTCATATATTCGTTGAGATCAAAGGAGGCGGCGTTCGCCTTGGTGATGACCGCAAAGCCATTGTCCATCGAAGGAACTTGCATCGGGTTGAAGCCAGAGACCTTATAGTCGTTGAACGGGTCGATCAGGTCCGAATGGGCACCGAGAAAAGTATTCATGAAACCCATGAAGCCCTGAACCCCCTGATTGGGATTGATGGCCATGTAGATATTGCCCTGCTTGATATGCTCCAGCGTCGCCGGCGTGATATCCGCGTGCAGGATCAGGACTTTCTTTTTTGCCTCGAGAACCGCGGTCGTCGCGCCTTCGGCCGAACCGGCCTCGGGGATCCACAGGGCGCCGAGATTGGGATTCGCCTGTAGCAGGGCGGCAGTAGCCTGATAGGCGACATTCGCATCCTGATTGGTCGCTTGACGGCCAACCAGCTTCATTTGCGGATAGGTGCGCCCCATATAGTCGATGAGGGCGGTGACGCGCAGATCGTGGTTGCTTTGGCCCGGATTTTCCAGAACGGCATATTCGCCTTTTTCACCGAGCTTCTTGACGATTTCGTCCGCCGCGAATTTCGCCTCGGCAACATTGTCCGAGGTAATATAGGCGGTGCGCTTCGACTTCGGAGAATCCGCCGCGAAGGTCGTCACGGAAACACCTGATGCAATGGCCTTGTTGATGGGCTCAATGAAGGGATCGGCCTGCATCGGATGAAGCAGGATGCCTTTCGGCTTCTTCACCAGCTCCTGCTCGAAGGACGCGATCTGCTTGGTGATGTCATATTCCGGCGTACCGGTGAAGACGGCTTCGCAGCCCAGCGCCTTGGCAGCCTGCTTGAACCCCTCGAAGACCGGCACCCAATAGGGATGGCTGGAAACCATGACGTTCATCACATAGGTCTCACCCGGCTCGCAGGCGAATTTGCCGGCAGCAGTGGCCGGTGATGTTGCGGCAGCGCCCATCGTGACGGCCAGAACACCCGCGGCAGCGGTCGATTTCAAAAAAGCCAACATATTCCCCTCCCAAGGACAATGACTTAGATGCAAAATAAATTTTAGGCGGCGTAATTTATTGCGCACCTATTCAACTACATTGGAAAAAGGACCGCGTCAAGCAGCGCGCATTTTATTTTCTCCGGTGAAATTTATTGCAGAGAAAATTCGATCAACATTTTTCTCTAGATGAGCCACCACACAGTTTGTGGGATCACACCAGGAATTATGCCTCGTTCGAACCTCAAAAGCGGAAGCGCTGCCTCAGAAGACAAAATGGTACTTGTGCTGCGCCAGACAAACGCGCTCCCTCAATCAAGCACCATTCCGCGATGCGCCGTGCACTCGCCTGAATCACGCCGATGAGGAGCGCTTATAGTGAGCCGGCCAGCGGCTGGGAGCGATGAAATGAAGCCCAACAGGACGCGAACGCGGTCCTACGTCAAACGTACATGCATCAGAGGAACCGGAAAGGCAGCCCTGAAATCAGCGCTTTGACGAAGCGTTTTTTTTGGAAGCGTCCGTTGAGCGAAACGCGGGGCAACTGTGTCGGCCTCTCAAGGTTTTGGCGGCTGATAATGCCGGCCTGCGTGGTCACAGCCACGGTATATCCAGCGTCGTAAACCGCTTTTGCTTCGCGCTCTCCCGTGGCCGTTACCCAGCCGTAGGGATAGGAGAACGACCGCGGCCTTTGCCCGGAATAGGTCTCCACCCGCCGTGTCGATTCGGCGATCTCGTAAGCGAGCCGCTCCGCATCGATCTTGCACATATTCACATGTGTCATGGTATGCGCGCCGAGATGAACCAGGGGATCCTTGGAAAGCATCCCGAGCTCACCGGCATCCATGACCAACTCGTCCACGATGGCGAGCGGGTCAATGCCGTGCTGGCTTGCCGCGTGGTCAATTCTTTTGACCGCCTCGTCCTCCTCAGACTTCTGGACGAAATCTTCCAGACGTGTGAACGCTTCCGCTTTCTGCGACGGGCTCACGCACGTCACCTGCTCCGGCCCCATTCCGAAATCGAATTCGAAGGATGTGGCTTTCTCCGTCAGGGCGGCCGCTGTTTCCCACCACAAGCTGCGCGTTCGCTCGACAAAACCCGGCGTAATGAAAATCGTATAGGGCACCGCATATTTGCGGAAGATCGGCGCCGCAAATTGCGCATTGTTGCGATAACCATCATCCAGCGTGAAGGCGCAAAATGATCTGGTATCCTGGGTGTCGGCCAACAAAGCCGGCAGATCGTGGAGATGAACGGGCACCAGACCCGATTCAAGCGCTGCCTGGATAGCCTCTTCCAGGAATTCGGGTGTGACAGACAGTTGAACATTTGGTGCGAAGGCGGAGATGGCCGCGCCCGGCCGCACGTGGTGAAGTGTGAAAATCACCCCACGTCCGCCAAAGGCTGGAAATGCCGACCGCACGGGCTGTAGAGCGCTTACCTCCAACCCCGCTCTTATCATCGCATATTTTGCGATTTGCCTGAGGGGCGGAACAAGACCAATCTTCGTCGTCGTCGTCGCTATTTGCGGAAGAATTCGTTTTTTGACGACCCGCCAGACCGTCAGCGGTAGATCGATCAAACCCGGCATGGGATCGTTCAGGGCAAATGCGGCCCAGCTGCGGATTTTGATCAAGGAAGCGAAATAGTCTGTCATCCTCGCCTGTCCTCGGCGGGCCAGTGTGAAAGCCGCGACCGTGTCGCGGATGAGATAAGACCACGAAACGCCCTGCCGGGCAGTGGCAGATTGGTTCGTCGACGCCTCATTGGCAACCCGCCACAACAGCGCGCCAAGATCAACGCCAGCAGCCCGGCATAGGCCGAACCACGACCATGGCCGCGGGTTGACGTCGAGGAGTTTAAGTTCGCCGTCGCGGCTGTCGAATTTAAACTCAACCTCGACCAGCCCGCTATGGCGAGCCAATCGCAGTATCTTCCGGGCCGCATCGACCGCCTGCCGGTTATCTATGACCTCGACTCGGGTGCTCGTATAGCCGAAATCGACCGGATATTGCCTGGCGCGCCGGGCGGTGAATTCCGCGACCGGCTCTCCATCGAGCCAAAGTGCTGCATAGGAAAACTGGCTCTCTCCGCCGCCGGGAATAAGTTGCTGCACGACGACGTTGCTAGCGCCAATTTCCGCGCTCGCATCGGCGAAAGCCGATCTCAGCGTCCGACGATCATCCGCGCGGACCACTTTCGCGCGCGCGATTGCTGTCTCTCCACCGCCCATGTTCGGTTTGAGAATGACGGGAAAGGCCACGTCGAGCGCGTCGATATCGGCAGCCGATGCCAGCGCGTAGGTGCGCGGAATGCTGACACCAAGCTCCAGCGCGCGCTGATAAAGAAGCGGTTTCTCGCAGAGCCACTTCAGTTCCGCCCAATTCGGCAGGATGATCCGATAGAGGGCTGAAAGCTCGTCACGATGCTGGGAAACGAGTTGAACCTCACCATCTCCGGACGGGACAAGCAGATATCCCTTCAAACCATGCTTCTTGGCCAGCTGGTGCAGGAAGAGAGCTGCGCCGGCATCGTGCGGGCCCGCCCATCGAATTGTCTTGCGCACGAAACGCGACCAGCGCGGCAAAGGGGAATCGTGGGTGAGGTAAACAACCGGCACATCAAGGGCACCGAGGCTGCGGGCAAGCGCAAGTGTGCCGTGAGCACCGCCTACGATAACAACACCTGGAATGGTCAAAGCCTGGTCCCCATCCTATTCCATGTCTTGATCGCAAAAATTGATAAATAAATTGGATATTTCTAAAGTATCGGCCGTTGGAAATTGAACGGAGGGGAGGCCAACTCCCCCTCCCCTGCGGCGCTCTCTTCAACGGATCTGATCGTCATGCCTCTTTGCGCACAGGGCGTGGTTCACCCTCGTCATCCACGGCAACCATGATGAAAACGGCTTCCGTCACCTTATCGCGAGAATCCTGATAGTGCCTGCGGGTCCAGGCCTCGATCTTAAGCGTGATGGATGTGCGCCCGATTTTCTCGATCCTGCTGTAGACACACAATGTGTCGCCGATCTTGACCGGCTTTTTGAAAATGATCTCGTTGACTGCCACGGTAACGGTGCGTCCGCCAGCCACGTCGTTGGCACGGACGAAAGCCGCAAGGTCCATCTGCGACATGACCCAGCCGCCGAAAATGTCGCCGGCCGGATTGGCGTCGGCTGGCATTGCAAGCGTTCTCAGTGTCAGTTCCATATCGGCGGGCGGTTGCTGGTCCATTTGCCAAGTCCTTTCATAAACCTCCCGCTGCCGGACTTAAACCAGCCGCCCCCGATCCGCCAATAGCCGATTTTTCGCAGCTGCCCTTCCAAAACAGCAAGGAATATCAGGCCATCGTAAGTTTCGGTTAACCATGATGAGGCACGATTCCAGCGAAACATGGGGGCGTGCGAATGGCCTATGACTGGAGTGGAAACAACACGATACAACAGCGCTACGACCGTATCGTCCTGGCGGTCGCCAGTGTGATTGCCGTCAGCCTCGCAACAGGCACGATTGCCCTGCAATCACAGCCGGAGCCTGACGCGCCGGTTCACATTGTCAAGCAGCAACGCCTCGCTTCGGACACATGGCACTTGCGCCTCTGATCCGTTCGATCTGACTTCCCGGGTCTGTCGAAAGACTCCACTGCAAACCCAGAGCCTCAGCAAGAACAACTGGCGCTCCAAAAGTTGTGGAGTACGGTTTTGCTTCCCGGTGTGTTTGCCAAGAAGCTGAAATACCGGAAAATGCTGATTTCCCGTGGCAATAACCGTATCCCTTGAGCGAAGCGCTCTGCGCAATTCCCAGAACAAATCACAATTTATTGTGGTTGCACTTCGTCGCGATTTGGACTTGGTTAGCGGCTCAAAAAACTCACGGGGAAAGAAACAATGTCGATTACAACAAAGACTCGCGCCGCACTTCTGGTGGGAACGCTTCTTTTTGGTGCAAGCTCCGCGCTTGCAGAAACGGTCCTGCACCGTGGCAATGCCGGCGAACCACAAACGCTCGATCAGGCACAGACGTCCATTAACATCGAAGCCTTTATCGTCAAGGACCTCTATGAAGGTCTGACGATCTATGATGCAGCCGGAAAGATCATTCCGGGTACGGCGGAAAGCTGGACGCTGTCTGAGGATGGTACCGTCTACACGTTCAAACTGCGCGCCGATGCGAAGTGGTCGGACGGTACGCCCGTGACGGCAGAAGATTTTGTTTTCTCCTACCAGCGCGTCGAAGACCCGAAAACCGCAGCGAAATACGCCAACATTCTATACCCGATCAAAAACGCCGAAAAGATCAATAAGGGTGAGACAGCCGTCGACCAGCTCGGCGTAAAAGCGGTGGATGACAAGACGCTTGAGATCACGCTTGAGCGGCCGACGCCGTTCTTCCTGGAACTCCTCGCCCATCAGACGGCTCTGCCCATTTCCAAGGCGAGCTTCGAAAAGAACGGCACGAATTTCGTGAAGCCTGGTGTGATGGTCTCGAACGGCGCTTACAAGCTCGAAGCCCATGTTCCGAACGACAGCCTGACGGTCGTCAAGAACACCAATTTCTGGGACGCTGCCAATACCAAGATCGATAAGGTAATCTTCTACCCCGTTGACGATCAGGCCGCCTCCGTTCGCCGTTTCGAGGCGAAGGAAATGGACCTCGCTTACAATTTCTCCGCTGACCAGATTGACCGCCTGCGCAAATCCTATGGCGATCAGGTGCATGTTTCACCGACGCTTGCGACCTACTACTACACCTTCGATACGCGCGAAGCGCCTTACGACGATGTCCGCGTACGCCGGGCGCTATCCATGGCTGTCGACCGCGACTTCCTCGCCAAGGAAATCTACAGCGGCTCGCAGGTTCCGGCCTATTCGATGGTTCCCCCGGGTATGGATTCCTACGGTGAACCCGCCAAGGCCGACTTCGCGACCCTGTCGCAGCTCGACCGCGAGGACGAAGCCCTTAAGCTCATGAAGGAGGCCGGTTACGGTGAAGGCGGCAAACCGCTGTCCATCGAAATTCGTTACAACACCAACCCGAACCACGAGCGTGTTGCGACCGCCATCGCCGACATGTGGAAGAACACCTTCGGCGCCAAGGTTTCCCTCGTGAACCTCGACGTTGCCTCGCATTACGGCTACCTCCAGGAAGGCGGCAAGTTCAACGTGGCGCGGGCCGGCTGGGTCGCCGATTATGCGGATGCGGAAAACTTCCTTGCGCTCTCCATCTCGTCCAACAAGACCTTCAACTACTCGAAGTTCAACAATGCCGAATACGACGCATTGATGAAGAAGTCCTATGAGGAAAAAGATCCGGCAGCACGCTCCAAGCTGCTGCATGAGGCAGAAACCATTCTCATGAAGGAACAGCCGGTGGCACCGCTTCTGACGCAGGCCGATCTCTGGCTGGTTTCCAACCGCGTCAAGGGATGGGTGGACAATGCTGCTAACGAACACCTCAGCCGCTTCCTGAGCGTTTCCGAATAAGCAGCGCTGGCACGGTGGCAGACACCACCGTGCCTTGCCGGAGCCCGAAAACATGATCTCGTTTATTCTGCGCCGTTTGGCGAGCGCCGTGCCGACGTTGTTCATCGTCGTCACGATTTCGTTTTTCCTGATGCGTTTTGCGCCGGGTGGCCCCTTCAATCTTGAACGTCCCCTGCCGCCGCAGACGATGGAAAACCTGATGCGGACCTATCATCTCGATGAGCCATTGTGGCGCCAGTATCTCATCTATCTCGGCAATGCCGTCACCGGCGATTTTGGCCCGAGCTACATCTACAAGGACAACACCGTCGCGCAGCTGATCGGCAAGGGCCTGCCCTATTCGCTCGAACTGGGTTGTTATGCCCTGTTGCTGGCGCTGGTGGGCGGTGTGCTTGCCGGCACGCTCGCGGCACTCAGGCAAAACAGCGCCTTCGATTTCTCGATCATGTCTATCTCGACGGTCGGCGTGACCGTACCGAACTTCGTTGTCGCGCCGGTTCTCACGCTTGTATTTGCCGTGCTGCTTGGGCTTCTTCCGGCAGGCAGTTGGGGCGACGGATCGTTGCGCTATCTCATTCTGCCAATGATCGCGCTCGCCTTGCCGCAGCTTGCAGTCATTGCGCGCCTGACGCGCGGCGCAATGATCGAGGCGTTGCGTATGGACCATATCCGCACGGCCAAGGCCTATGGGCTTCCCGCGCGCAGCGTCGTCGTTTTCCACGCCATGCGCGCGGCAATGCTGCCGGTCGTTTCCTATCTCGCCCCCTGTGCGGCAGCCCTGCTGACGGGCTCCGCGGTCATCGAGACGATCTTCACCATTCCCGGTGTCGGCCGCTACTTCGTTCTCGGCGCCATCAACCGTGACTATACGCTGGTGATGGGAACCGTCGTTCTCGTTGCCATCTTCGTCATAATATTCAATCTCGTGGTCGATATTCTCTACGGCCTGCTTGATCCGAGGGTCAGACATGACTGATATCCCCGGCACGAACGCCCATACGCAACAAGTCAAAAGCCGCAGCCTGTTCCAGCTGGCAGCCCTGCGTTTCAGACGCAACAAGGCGGCCATGGCTGGCTCCGTCATGCTGCTCCTGATCACTCTGTTTTCGTTTATCGGGCCACATTTTCTGACGCACACCTATGATCAGGTATTTTCGTCCTATGTCTCGGTGGCACCGAGTCTGGAGCCGCGCCCGGATGTGAACAACCTTCAGGGCGTGATGGAGGGTGTGGCAAGCCGCGCCCGCGTCGAGCTGAAGGAATTTTCCGTTGAGGGCCAGACATTTACGGCGACCATCACCTCCAGCAGCGCAATCGATCCGCGTGCCACACGATATTTCGACCGCGCCAACGAATTCGAAAATACCAAGGTGATTGCAACCGAAGATGACGGTCGCACGCTAAAGCTGGAAGGCGATGTCAACCGCGAATACTTCTTCTTCGGCACTGATTCGAATGGCCGGGACATGCTGGCACGCGTCATGCTGGGCGGACAGATTTCGATTGCCGTCGGTGTGCTGGCGAGCCTCGTTTCGCTGGGAATTGGCGTGGTCTACGGTGCAACAGCGGGCTATATCGGCGGGCGCGTCGACAATGTGATGATGCGCTTCGTCGAAATCCTCTATTCGTTGCCCTTCGTTTTTCTGGTTGTGGTTCTGGTGGTCTTTTTTGGCCGCAGCTTCATCCTGATCTTCCTCGTCATCGGGGCGGTGGAGTGGCTGGATATGGCGCGTATCGTACGCGGACAGACACTTGCCCTGAAACGGCGGGAATTTGTAAGCGCGGCACAAGCTCTGGGTTTGAGCGACTGGCAGATCATCCGCCGTCACATCATCCCCAATACAATCGGACCCGTGGTCGTGTTCGTGACGGTCGTCGTGCCCAAGGTCATTCTTCTGGAAAGCTTCCTGTCTTTCCTAGGTCTCGGCGTTCAGGCACCGTTGACAAGCTGGGGCGCGCTGATTTCCGAAGGTGCCAATAATATCCAGTCGGCTCCCTGGCTTCTGATATTCCCGGCGATCTTTTTCGTGCTGACCCTGTTTTCGCTGAATTTTGTCGGCGATGGGTTGCGTGACGCACTCGATCCCAAGGATCGTTGACATGAATACGACAACAGAAACTATCCTCGCCGTTCGCGACCTCAAGGTGGATTTCACCACGCCGGATGGCACTGTGCATGCCGTCAAGGGCATCGATCTTGACGTCAAACAGGGGGAAACGCTTGCCGTCGTCGGGGAGTCCGGCTCGGGCAAAAGCCAGACCATGATGGGCATCATGGGGTTGCTTGCATCCAATGGCGAGATCAGCGGCTCTGCGAAATATCGCGGTCGCGAACTGCTTGGCCTGCCTGTCGGCGAACTGAACAAGATCCGCGGCGCGAAAATCACGATGATCTTTCAGGAGCCGATGACCTCGCTCGATCCTCTCTATCGGATCGGCGCGCAGATTGCCGAACCGATCATTCATCACCGGGGCGGCACTAAAAAGGAGGCGCGGGCGCGCGTTCTCGAGCTGCTCAAGCTCGTCGGAATTCCAGAACCCGAGCGGCGGATCGATAGCTATCCGCACGAGCTTTCCGGTGGTCAGCGCCAGCGCGTCATGATCGCGATGGCGCTCGCGAACGAGCCGGACATCCTGATTGCGGATGAGCCGACAACCGCCCTCGACGTCACGATCCAGGCCCAGATCCTTGATCTTTTGAAGTCGCTGCAGCAGCGTTTCGGGATGGCCATCGTCCTGATCACCCATGATCTCGGTGTCGTCCGCCACTTCGCAGATCGCGTCGCGGTCATGCGCCGAGGGGAAATTGTGGAGGCCGGCACAACGGAGGATATTTTCGAGCGCCCGAAGGCTGATTACACGCGGATGCTTCTCGATGCCGAACCCCGTGGGCACAAGCCCGCAGTCAGCCAAGAAGCTCCGATTGTGCTTTCCGGCCAGAACGTGACGATAGACTACACAATTCCGGGCGGCTTTCTGTCGAAATCGAGCAAGTTCCGGGCCGTTGATGGCGTGAACGTCAACCTTCATCAGGGACAGACGATCGGCATCGTCGGCGAATCCGGGTCAGGCAAATCCACGCTCGGTCGTGCGCTCCTGCGCCTGATCCAGGCGGATGGCCGGATTTTTTTCGGGAAGCAGGACATCACCGGCTTGGATCGAAAGGCCATGCGGCCGCTGCGGCGGCATCTGCAGCTGGTGTTTCAGGACCCGTATGGTTCACTTTCCCCGCGACAGACCGTGGGCGAGATCATCACCGAGGGTCTCTTCGTGCACGATCAGGGCCTCAGCCGCGCGGAACGGGACAGGCGCGCGATCGAGGCGCTGAAGGAAGTCGGCCTCGATCCCGCGGCGCGCAACCGCTACCCCCACGAATTTTCCGGGGGACAACGCCAACGCATCGCCATTGCCCGCGCTATCATTCTGAAGCCCGAGGTCATCATTCTTGACGAACCCACCTCGGCGCTGGACCGATCCGTTCAGGGGCAGGTCATTGACCTGCTGCGCGACCTACAGAAGGCGCATGGCCTTTCTTACATCTTCATCAGCCACGATCTGTCCGTTATCAAGGCCATTTCAGATTATGTGATCGTCATGCGGAACGGCAAAATCGTCGAAGAGGGCGAGACGGACGACATCTTCACGAGACCGGCCGCCGACTATACGAAAACACTGATCCAGTCGGCCTTTACCGCGGAAGCACCGGCCTAAGTCGCTGGCAAAAGCGGCGGCTTAAGGTCTGGACGCCGGAAAAGCGTCCGGTTTTGCCAATGCTTACAGTGTGAAAGCGAGCCTGCGGCCGGTCAGAATGTTCTTTTTGACCGCCGCGACTTCGGGCGATCCCAATTTCAGAGCGCTGGCGCGTCAAGGGTCGTGAGCACCGGCGGAGGCGGCGGCTCTGCAATCGTGACGGAACGTCGGAGCGTTCTCGGGTCTACATTCAAAAATCGCGCGACTTCACGGAGCGCAGCGCCATTGCCGATCATTTTCTTGGCCTTGCGGACTTCGGAAGGCGACAGGCGTGGCCTTCGTCCCAGCTTGCTGCCCCGTGCTCGCGCAGCCTCCAGTCCCGCGCGCGTGCGCTCGCTGATCAGATTACGCTCGAATTCCGCCAGGGCGGCCATGATATGGAAGATGAGCCTGCCGCCGGGGGAACTCGTATCGATATTCTCGTTCATCGACCGGAACTCGACCCCTCTCCTTCCAAGTGCATCGACAAGTTCGACCAGTTTGAGCAATGATCGCCCCAGGCGATCAAGGCGCCACACGACGATCACGTCGCCCTGCCGCGCCGATCGCAGCGCTTTGCGCAACGCCGGCCGATCGAAGGCCCGGCCGGATTCGCCGTGATCGGCGAAGATTTCATTACAGCCTGCTTTCTGGAGCGCGCGCAACTGCAGGTCGAGATTTTGATCCTCTGTTGAGACGCGGGCATATCCGATGGTGTAGTGTCTGCCCGAATCGGTTGCTGCTGTCGTATCCAAGATTTTGTACTCCTTTACACTTCCGCGCTCGAATAAACGAACGCGTTATTCAGGGGCGAGACCGGTACAGCATCTTGAGGGCAATGTTATAAATAAAACGCTGAGGTTGAGAAATAGATGCGCAATTGCTCCCGGTTGTCGCAATTCATCCCAGATGACGCAGAGCGGCGTTCCAATCGCTCCAGACATCTGGTTGAGGCATGTCGCGATTTTCCAGGAGGGCGCGTCTTATATCCTGAAGCGGAAAGCCATAATGCCGCTTGAAGCTTCTACCAAGGTCGGCACCGTCGAAGAAACCAAGGCAGGAAGACAATTGCTTGATGCTGGGCAATACCTGCGATCTTTTCATCATGCGCAGGCAGGCCGCCAATCGCCGGCCCGTGATATAGGATTTCACCCCGCCATCGGCCTGAAACATCCGATAAAGTGTCGCTCGCGACAGGCCGAAATTCTCCATGATGAGCTGCGGCGAAAGTGTTCGATCGCAGAGCCGCGCATCAATGAATTGTCTGATACGGGCCTTCGTCGCGATGTCGATGACCTGCGCCGCCTCATGCAAGCTGTCTTGGTTGCCGAGGCAGGCGGCGAGCAGCAACTGGCTGACCGAACTGGCAACACCATTGGCGGCGCGGCTGGTCATCTGCGGTAGACTTCCGCGTACAAGCAGCAGATAGTCGCCCAACAGTTTTCCTACAGCATTATTCAATGTCACCGCCGGCCGCGTCCGGAGCTTCTCCGCGTTTCCGCCAAAGAGCCGCGCGGGTAGAAACACTGAAATCGCACTCAACTTGGTCATTGAGGCTTCACAGGATTGCGGCGACGCATGGAGGGCGAGTGTCCCAGCCGTTGCGTCCACCTCCATGCCCGAGCCGAGCGTTATCCTGGTTCTCCCGCTGGTGAGCAGAAAAAGAAAAAGATGGTCGTGGTCCGCATTGATGACGTCTCGAGCGGAAACATGAAATCGCGCACCAGGATTTTCGCCAGACGCGAAAACCATGTCGTCCGCTACCCAGCGCGTCATGGAGAAAACGCCGTTCGAAGACCCGTCCGCATGCGGTTCCAGACGGGCGATCGGCCGGATGTGGTTACGCCAGGCTTCAAAGCGATCCTCACTAGCCACACCCTCGTTTGAGAAATGATGGCGGGCCACCAACCCTTCATTCGTGTCGTTTTCAACCATGTCGCGTCGTGTTGATCTTCGCTTAGTACTTCACTGAAAACCGGTCAGTCTCGGCCAATTCAGAACGATCGAAAATTTATTTGACCACCCCTACGGGGGTCAACAGATTTTACGGCGATTTGTCTCACAAACATGGCGCCGCGTCTCTCCTATAAAATATTACTTTGTATTTTCTAATATATACAATAGCTGAACTCAGTACAATAAGTAACAATTGTGACTCTTACGTAATTTGTTTAAGACATTTTCTTGTGCGATATGAGTCATATTAAATTGAAGCGACAGGCTTGGGGAGGAAGCTTCGTCGAATAATGGAGTTGAGTACGCATGCCTTTCCGTAGTCGAAATCTGTTCATGACGAGCAAGAAACCGGGTGAAGCCTATTCTGTCGCATATCTTCTTTCCTACGGCTCATCCTGCCGTGAAAGCAGCTGCCCGACAGTAAGGGCGGAGTTTCAGCAGTCGTTGAGCGCCAGCGATCTCGGTACCATTCTCACAGTCTATTCGGGCCTCAATCTCCAGGCATCATTCTGGCAGCTTTTCCGCGCGATGGAAGCGCAGGGAGCCGATATGGCATCGATCAATCAGGCCTCGGACGCCTTCTCGTTATTCGGACAGGCCATGTTGTCTCTGCTTATCGGATTCTGCTTGTGGCAAGGGAGGACAATGGTCAAATACGCCCCGGCCCCTCGACAGATCCGCCGTGCGACCGAATGGATTGCCGATCATCTCGACCAGGATATCTATCTGGACGATGTTGCGCGGTATGCAGGCGTCAGCGTCCGCAATTTACAGGTCTGTTTCAAGCGGCAGTTTGGCTATGGACCAGTCGCCTACATTAACGAAATGCGGCTGAGGCGCGCGCATGACGATCTGAGATCGGCCAATGCCGATGTCACGATCGCCGAAATTGCCAGGCGGTGGAAATTCTCCCGTCCGGGTGATTTTGCAACGAGATACAAGGCGCTCTTCGGACGGTATCCTTCAGAGACCCGCAGATCATGGCAGACAGAGAAAAATCTCCTCAAAGTCGAGGAGAGCCGTCAGCCGCCACTCTGCGCCATCGCTGAATAAAATCGCCGATCAGCGACGTTTGTTGCTGTCACGTGGGGCGCCGTTTCCAGGTGGCCTCCTCTTATCGATCGCTCGCTTGAGTGACCGCGACGATATCTTGAAGCGTTTTGCAACGGTGTTCAACGCTTCGCCATTGCCTACGGCGCTCAGAGCGGACGCCAGATCATCCGCGCCAAGCGCCGGAGGTCGACCGATGGACTTGCCTCTGTTTCGCGCGGCCACGAGCCCCGCCTTGGTCCGCTCGCTGATGAGGCTTTTCTCGAATTCCGCCAGAGCCGCCATCATGTGAAACACAAGGCGCCCGCCGGACGAGCTTGTGTCGATGTTTTCCATCAGGGAATGCAAATGAATATTGTCCGCGTTGAGCTTTTCCATCAGCTTTATCAAACCGCCGATCGATCGTCCCAGTCGGTCGAGGCGCCAGACCACCAATGTGTCTCCTGCCCCGAGACTGTCGAGCAGCTTGTCCAATCCGGGCCGGCTGAAGGCGCCACCGGATATGCCGCGATCAAGAAAAATGCGGGAACAGTTCGCGCGCTCCAGCGCCTCGATTTGCAGGTCGAGTTTTTGTTCATCGGTCGAAACCCGGGCATATCCAACTCGCATTTTCGTCTCCTTTTACCGTGCGTCGCCAAACTCACGACCGTTCTTCGCTCTATGCCTCAATTGCCAGGGCTGTTGACAAAAACGGTCCTTTTCGCCTCGCATGGAAAACCTCTTTACATTGGTCCAGAATCACCGTTTTTTGGGCCAAATCTAAAAAAAAACGTAGTTGACCGGCTCAATACCAAAACCGACCGTTTGTTGCTCACCCGTGAGCGGATGTCGGAGGCGTCAAAAGACGTCGAATCTCTATACGGAGATGTGATCCCCGAGGCCGGGATTGCGCCTTTTCCCCTGGCGCTTGCGGGGCTCTCCGGTTGCCTTGCCGGTTTTCTCCTCGCTGGCGAATTCGTTGAAGTTATCCTTATTTTACTGATGCTTGCGGCTGGCCTCGGTCTTGGCTGGACCGTTCGGGGGCTGCTGAAATGATGCTGCGCTCGGAAGTCCTGTCGCAGGATGCATCTTCCGCTTTGGGCCTCGTCGTCGCGAATCTTGGAGAAATCTCAGCTGCGTTCGGCGAAGGTTTCGCCGCGCGTGTTCTGGTCGAACTGGCGGAGAGGGTGGAGCGGGTGACCGGTCTTGCCCGCGAAGCCGTGGCGATCGGCCCGGATGGCGTTTATTTTCCCGCCCTGCCGGAGCAGGTTGCGTCCGCAATGCGGGCCGTTGCCGATCCTGTCTGCATCGGCAGCACAAGCGTCGTCATGGCGCTTGCGTTGCCCTGGTCCGGGGTCAGACGGTCGCCGCTGCGCATCGCATCAAATGGTTGCATCACCCATGACATGGCCAAGGTTGCGGCGCTTTATGATGGCATTCGTGAGGGGCGGTCCTGTCTCGTGGTGCAGCCGATCTGCAACTCTCCCTATTCTGCGGTCTCCTCGGTTGGAGACATTCTTTACTGGGAATGCCTGTCCCGTGTCGCCGATGCCAGTGGCCGCGCCATATCTCCCGCTGAATTCATTCCGGCTCTCGAACGGTGCGGGTTAACCCGTTGTTTCGACGCCCACATCGTCTCCTCAACGGTCGATCTCCTCGAAGCCAGCGACGCGGTGTCCCTCGGTTGTAATATCTCAGCACAGAGCGCGTTTGACGATGAATGGTGGGACGATGTCACTGCGAGGCTTCGAAGCAAGCCGGACCTCGCCGCCCGCCTCGTCATCGAGATCACCGAAACTTCGCCTGTCCTCGACGCATCGGAATACGTCCGCTTCGTCACGCAGATGCGCTCTCTCGGCTGCCGGATCGCGCTCGATGATTTCGGAACCGGGTTTCATTCGATCGATCTCGCGCAAAAATGTCCTGTAGACATCATCAAGATCGATGCGGGGTTTCTGCCGCGGTCAGGCCATACACCGGCATCCTTCCAGCTCTTCAAGCGCCTCGTCTCTCTGGCCCAATCGCTGACTGAGATTGTCGTGGTGGAAGGCGTCGAGACCGAGACAGAGCGGCGGGTGGCTACCGGATGCGGGCCTCTCTGGATGCAGGGTTACCATCTGGCCAAGCCGTCGCCGGCCGTCAAACTCCTCCGGGACATACCCGTTCAGGCGGTAAGCCAATGAGGAACATCAATCCGTTTTCACTTTCTTTCGGTCGAGGTTCTGGCAGTCACCTTTCGACCGCGGCTCTGGAGTTCGCCGCTGGCGGACCAATTCGTGGCGACACTCCGAGCCTGCGCGATGCGCTCCCCTCCCAGCGCATCGCGCCGCTTTCGTGCCCGCAGGGATTATTCCACCGGCTTTCAGCAAACCAAGAACCAGTTCACAATCATATCCAGGAGGCACCATGATGGTCGTCGATCCGCATACAATCTCTCATCGTGCCCGGCGCATCGCTGGTCAGAGCCGTGCCGAGCGGCGTCTCCTCCTGTCTGCCTGGCGTATGGCCTTCCGCATTCTCGGCATGAAGCGGCGAAAGAAGACGGGCTTCCCAAGCACCGCAAGCGCCAGCACAATCGATTGCGCCGAAACTCAGGATGAGCCGGCGGTGTTTGCAGAACCGGTCTCCTCGTGTCCTGGCGCGCGCCGGTTTCGCCAGATGCCGCACCGTTTCCGGGCGGGCGGCGCAGCCCTTCTGACTGTGGTTGCCAATCTCTCGCCATCGGAGGTGCGCGCCCAATATGTGCCCCCTATTTCCAAATTCGGCGGGGATATACAGACGGGCTTTGCCACCAGCGGCTCCAATATAGGGTCTTACTTTTTTCTGCTAAACTCCGATGGAGCTGGCGCTTATCCTTACAGCGGGGGCGACGACAGAAATACGCCGGATGCCTTTATCATCTCCAGCAGAGGTAGCGGCACAGTTAATTCGTATAACCTGTTTACAGGTTTTGTGAACCCGCTTTGGACTTCCACGAAGGAACTCACCAACCTGTCTACGATCATTATCGGCGATCCGACGATAGACACCAGCAATCGAGCAAATTCCTTTTTGTACGGCGGCGTCGTATCCGTCGGCAACAATAACAGCTTCGACGGTAAAACCTCACGTATAAACACGGTATCGAACGCCCTCGGCATGATGGGTGCGGCGGTCAACGCCAATAATGGTGTCGGGATCGGTCAAGGATCGGTCGTTTCAAGCGGCTCCACCTACGGCCTTGCCATGATGGGCGCGACGGCGAATGGGAGTTACGCGGTTGCCATCGGCTCTAAAGCAACTGCCAATGTCCTTGCCGACGTCGCAATCGGCAGGAATGCGATAGCGTCCGGCGTTACAGGGGTCGGATCGGCAGTTGCTATTGGATCCACCCTTTCAGCGACCGGCGCAAGTGCAGTCGGCATCGGAGATCACAACACGGCTACAGGAGCCGGCACCGTCGCCGTCGGTCTCCAGAGCGTCGCGTCCTCTGATGGAACGACAACGGGCTCTGCCGCAAATGGTGCTGTCGCCGTGGGCAGCAAAGCCAAGGCTGCTGGCCAGGGCTCCGTCTCGCTAGGCAATGCAACGACGGCGGGAACAGCCGGCTCGATTGCTCTTGGCGATGCCGCCACCGTGACCAGTTCGGCGACCAAAGGCGTTGCTCTCGGCTCCGGTGCAAGTGCGACCGTTGCTCATTCGGTAGCGCTGGGCGACGGCTCCACGACAGCCGATGGGGTCGACACAAGCTCCACCAAGATTGGCGAAACCGTGTTTGGCACCTTTGCCGGCACGACACCCTCGAAATCCGGCGTCGTCTCCGTCGGTTCAACCGGCTCGGAACGGCAGATACAAAATGTTGCGGCAGGGCGGATAACGGACACCTCGACGGATGCCGTCAACGGCAGCCAACTCTATAGCGTCGCATCCACCACCGTAAGCTCCGTCGAGAGCCTTTCGACTGGCCTCAGCACGACGAACAGTGCGGTCACCTCGCTGTCCACGGCAACGTCGAGCAGTCTTTCCACCGTGACAGCGGGTGTTGATAGCATTTCGACCGGACTTGGGTCGATATCGACGGGCCTCAGCACCACCAACAGCTCGGTCGCCTCGCTGTCGACCGCAACATCGAGCGGCCTCTCCACCGTCTCCAGTAGCGTCGGCAGCCTCTCGACAGCAACGTCAAGCGGTCTCTCCACCCTCACCGCAGGTGTCGGCAGCCTTTCTACAGGACTGAGCACCACCGACAGCACCGTCGCGTCCCTGTCAACGGCAACGTCTAGCGGTCTTTCCACCGCTGCCGCCGACCTCGGCAAGCTGTCAACGTCGACATCGACCGGGATTGCCTCGATCTCGACGGTAACCTCTACTGGTCTTGCGTCCGTCTCAACCGGCCTCAGCACCACCAATAGCTCGGTCGCATCGCTGTCGACGGCGACATCAAGCGGCCTTTCCACCGCTGCCGCCGACCTCGGCAAGCTTTCAACATCGACATCGACCGGGATTGCCTCGCTGTCGACGGTGACCTCGACCGGACTTGCGTCCGTCTCTACCGGTCTCAGCACCACCAATAGCTCCGTCGCCTCGCTGTCCACCGCAACATCGAGCGGCCTTTCCACCGTCTCCAGTAGTGTCGGCAGCCTCTCGACAGCGACATCAACGGGCCTCGCCTCCGTATCCACCGGGCTCAACACCACCAACAGTTCGGTTGCGTCGCTATCGACCGCAACATCGAGTGGCCTTTCAACCGTCACTGCCGGGGTCAGCAGCCTTTCTACCGGGCTGAGCACCACCGACAGCACCGTCGCGGCCCTGTCAACGGCAACGTCTAGCGGTCTTTCCACCGCTGCCGCCGACCTCGGCAAGCTTTCAACATCGACATCGACCGGGATTGCCTCGATCTCGACGGTGACCTCGACCGGACTTGCGTCCGTCTCTACCGGTCTCAGCACCACCAACAGCTCGGTTGCCTCGCTGTCCACCGCAACATCGAGCGGCCTTTCCACCGTCTCCAGTAGTGTCGGCAGCCTCTCGACAGCGACATCAACGGGCCTCGCCTCCGTATCCACCGGGCTCAGCACCACCAATAGCTCGCTCGCCTCGCTGTCGACCGCAACATCGAGTGGCCTTTCAACCGTCACTGCCGGGGTCAGCAGCCTTTCTACAGGGCT
>Ga0209025_1001253_pt1 | contig 35139 bp, 26 predicted proteins | sample AraplaMF_Col_mLB_FD_184256 | JGI IMG/M metagenome (GOLD analysis project Ga0209025, IMG submission 184256) | Arabidopsis root microbial communities from the University of North Carolina, USA - plate scrape MF_Col_mLB (SPAdes) (version 2) | ecosystem: Host-associated > Plants > Roots > Endosphere... | reverse complement strand
GCTTCGAGCGCTTCGTCCACTGGCTCACCGCCGCCTGCTTCATCGTGCTGGCGCTGTCGGGGCTCAACGTCACCTTCGGCAAGTCGCTGCTGCTACCGGCGATCGGGCCGGAAGCGTTCACCAATGTCTCGATCGTGGCGAAATGGGCCCATAACTATCTCGCCTGGCCGTTCATGCTCGGCATCGCCCTGATGTTCGTCATCTGGATCAAGGACAATATCCCGGGCATGGTCGACGTGCGCTGGTTCGCCGCGGGCGGTGGCATCGTCGGCAAGGGCCATCCGCCGGCCAAGCGCTTCAATGGTGGCCAGAAGATCGTGTTCTGGACCGTGGTGCTCGGCGGTGCCGCGCTCACGCTGTCCGGTATCAACCTGCTCTTCCCCGCCGATGCCGGCGGCGTGCTCAACCTGCAATTCTGGAACATGGTCCACGGCATTGTCGGCGTGCTGATGGTCGCCGCGATCCTCGCCCATATCTATATCGGCACGGTCGGCATGGAGGGCGCCTTCGATGCGATGGGCTCCGGCGAGGTCGATCTCAACTGGGCCAAGGAGCATCATTCGCTCTGGGTCGCCGACGAGATGCGCAAGGGCCATGTCCACGGCGGCAAGCTGCAGCCGGCAGAGTGAAGCGCTGACGTCATTGCGAGCGCAGCGAAGCAATCCAGCAGGTTTCGCTCGACGGCTCTGGATTGCTTCGTCGCTTCGCTCCTCGCAATGACGGCGAGCCTTGACCCGCTGGCGGCATTTGCACGATGACAGCCGGGCGCATCTCGCGCCCGGCTTTGTCTTTCTGAGGATGTCCTTGTCGATGCGCGTGATCGGACTGGCGGGCTGGAGCGGGGCCGGCAAGACGACCCTGCTGACCAGACTGATCCCGGAGTTCAACCGTCGCGGCGTCCGGGTCTCGACGATCAAGCACGCTCATCACGCCTTCGATTTGGACACACCCGGCAAGGATTCATGGGCGCACCGGCAGGCCGGCGCCTCCGAGGTGCTGATCTCGTCCGCCAAGCGCTGGGCGCTGCTGCATGAATTGCGCGACGAGCCCGAGCTTCCATTGCCTGAGCTGCTGGCGAAGCTTTCGCCGGTCGATCTCGTCATCGTCGAGGGCTTCAAGCGCGATCCGCACGCCAAGCTCGAGGTCTATCGCGCCGCCAACGGCAAGCCGCCCTTGCATCCCGATGACCCCAGCATCGTCGCGATCGCCAGCGACACTGCCTTTCCGGAGGCCGGCCGGCCGGTGATCGGGCTCGACGACGTCCCCGCCATCGCCGATTGTCTCTTTGCCAATGCCCAGCCGCTCGACGCGGTGTTGGCGCGGGCGAAAGAGGGACTCTGATGATGGCGCAGCTCAGCGCGGATGCCGACGCCTTCGGGCCGATGCTGACGATCGAGCAGGCGGCCGAGCGCGCCGCCGAGCACATCACGGCCGTGGCTGGCGCCGAACTCGTCCCGCTTGCGGCAGCAGACGGGCGGGTGCTGGCGCAGGATGTCATCGCGCCGGTCGACCTGCCGCCCTTCGCCAATTCCGCTGTCGACGGCTACGCCGTCCGTTATGCTGATCTCGCGGCGGCCGGGGAAACGCGCCTGCCGCTCTCGGGCCGGGTTCCCGCCGGCGCCGATGCTGCCGGCGTCGCGACCTGCGGAATGGCCGTGCGCGTCTTTACCGGCGCGCCGATGCCGGCGGGCGCCGATACCGTCTTCATGCAGGAGGACGTCGCGCTGGACGCCGGCACGGTCATCCTGCCGGCCGGGCTGAAGCGCGGCGCCAATGCGCGGCCGGCGGGCGAGGATCTGCCGCGCGGCGAGGTCGCGCTCAGTGCCGGTCGGCGCCTGCGCCCGCAGGATCTGGCGTTGCTTGCCGCGCTCGGCCTGACCGAGGTCGTGGCGCGCCGCCGCGTCCGGGTCGCGATCTTCTCGACCGGTGACGAGCTCAACGAGCCTGGAACCGCCTTGCCGCCGGCCGGCATCTACGACGCCAATCGCAGCCTGCTGCGCGCACTCGTAGCCCGCGCCGGGGCGGAGGTCGTCGATCTCGGCATCCTCCGGGACGAGCAGGAGAGCCTCGCCGGGCGCTTGCGCGCGGCCGCCGCGGATTGCGATCTGATCCTGACCTCGGGCGGCGTCTCGACCGGCGAGGAGGATCACGTCAAGGCGGCGGTCGAGCAGACCGGCGAACTCGCCTTCTGGCGCGTCGCGATCAAGCCGGGGCGGCCGGTCGCGATGGGGCTCGTCGCCGGCACCCCCTTCATCGGCCTGCCCGGCAATCCCGTCGCCGTCTTCGTCACCTTCGCCTTCGTCGCCCGCACGGTGATCGCGCTGCTCTCGGGCACGAAGCCGGCGCGGCTGCACGGCCTGCCGGTCAGGCTCGGCTTTCCCTACAAGAAGAAGGCGGGACGGCGCGAATATGTCCGCGTCTCGCTGGCCGCCGGGCCGGACGGCATCGCCGTGGCGCGAAAGCATCCGCGCGACGGGGCCGGCGTGCTGACCTCGCTGACCGAAACCGACGGGTTGGTCGAGCTCGCCGACGAACTGACCAGCATCGCGGAGGGCACGATCGCCCCCTTCCTCGCCTATGAGATGCTGACGGGCTGAGTTGCCGTCATTGCGAGCGTAAGCGAAGCAATCCAGTACTGTACGCCCTTCTGGATTGCTTCGTCGCTGCGCTCCTCGCAATGACGGTTGCGCGGCGTCAGTCGCGCCGGAAGATCACCGTTGCCAGCCAGCCGAGCAGCAGCGCCACGGCGACCGTTGCCAAGCCGTAGAGCAGTGGCCGATCATGCGCTGCCGAAGCCATGCTCTGCTCCGCGCCTGTCTTCACCACCTCGAAATTGGTGGTCTGGCGCGCCAGCGCCGAGCCGCCGGCATAGAGCAGCACCTCGACCTCATAGGGGCCGGTCGGTGCCGTTGCCGGAATCTTGATCTGCGAGCTGAACAGGGCCGGCGACAGGAAGGTGACCCCGCGCTCGTCGAGCGTATAGAGATGCTTGCCTTCGAGCGTCCGGATCAGCGCCTCGCGGAAGCGGCCGACATCGAAGTCGAAATCGAAGCCGGCCTGCGAGCGCTGTGCATTGGCGAGGCCGATCCGGTCGCGTCGCGCCGCCTGCTCGGACAGGATCTCCCTGATCGGCCGGTTGGTCGCGACCGAGAGATAGATCGAGCGGTCCGGGAAGCGCCGCTGGTTGCGGTTGATCCAGATCGGGCCGACACGCTCCTTCTCGCGCACGATCAGCATGCGCTGCGGGCCGCGCACGGTGACGACGATGTCGAAGGGGTCGGCGCGCGCCACCGAGCGTCCGTCGCGCTCGACCAGGCCGAACACGGCGAGCTGGTCGCCGGTGAAATTGGAGGCGATCGCGATCCGGTGCGTCGACAGCGCCGCGATCAGCGTCTCGGCCTGAGCGGGGACGCTGGCGAGTGCCGTCAAGCAGGCCGCTGCCAGGGCGAGCGCTGCGCGTCTCATCGCTGCGCTCCTTCCGGCACGACTACCGAATAGGGCTCGTTCGGCGGCAGGAAGAGCTCGACCGCGAAGCGCAGGCCGACCGCGAGGATCAGCAGCGCCAGCAGCAGCCGGAAGGATGAGACGTTGAGATTACGGGCCGCCCGGCCGCCGAACTGGGCGCCGATGACGCCGCCGACCAGCAGCAGCATGGCGAGGATGATGTCGACCGACTGGTTGGTGACGGCGTGCAGCATCGTCGCGCCGGTCATGGTGACCAGAATCTGGAACAGCGAGGTGCCGACCACCACCGCCGGCGGAATCCGGAAGAAATAGATCAGCGCCGGCACGAGCATGAAGCCGCCGCCGACGCCGAGCACCGCGCCGATGAAGCCGATGATGACGGCGAGCGCCGCGATCGGGATCACGCTGGCATAGAGCTGCGAGCGGGGGAAGCGCATGCGCAGCGGCAGGCCCATCCAGGGCGGGTGGGAGCCGGCTTCGCGCAGGCGGCGTGCCGGCTTGCCGCTGCGGTCGCGCATCGCGGCGCGCACCGCGTCGAACAGCATCAGTCCGCCGATGCAGGTGAAGAGCGTGACATAGGCCAGGGTGATGACCAGCTCGAGCTGGCCGAGGCGCCGCATCGAGTTGAAGAACAGCACGCCCAGGATCGTGCCGAAGATGCCGCCCGCGACCAGGATGCCGCCGAGCTTGAAGTCGAGCGCATTGCGTCGCCAATAGGTCAGCACGCCGGTCATCGACGAGCCGGCGACCTGCGCCGCGACGGTCGCGATCGCGACGGCGGGGGGAATGTCGAGGAAGATCAGCAGCGGTGTCAGCAGGAAGCCACCGCCGACACCGAACAGGCCCGAGATGAAACCGACCGCGCCGCTGAGACCAAGGACGAGGAAAATGCTGATCGGCAGTTCCGCGATCGGGAGATAGATCTGCACTCTTCCAAACCCTGTCGGCCGTCGGCGCCTTCCCGTGCCCGGCACGTCCCGCAGAAGTGGATACCACTTTTGCGACAAGAACATGCCCGACATGGCGAGCCGGCGCGAATTCCCGTCGTCCGGCCGGTTCCGGCCGAACGGAAAGCGCGCTGCAGCGTCGCAGCAACGACACTACAGCGGAAACCTTTTCAATTTGTGCAGCTCTGAGCCGCTCTCGGCGATCTGCCTCGCGGACGGTGCCGCCAGGGCACTTTGTTTCAGCATCGGATTGACCGAAAAGTGGATTCCGCTTTTCGGTCCGATGCTCTAGCCGCGGCCGGGCTTCGCCGGCTTCTTGGCGGCGACCGGCTGGTCGTCCCAGCCCTTTGCCGGCGGGGTGACCTCGTTGGCGCTCGCCTCGATCGGCTTGGCCTTCCAGCTCTCGGCGGCCGCCTTGGCGGCGGCGAGATCGCTGGCCGACAGCCGGCCCGCCACCTCGTCGCGCTTGCGGCCGGCATCCTCGTCGCCCTGGGCAGCGGCGATCGCGAACCAGCGATAGGACTGGCCGAGATCGGCGGGCGCGCCGAGGCCCCGGCCAAGCAGGATGGCGAGATTGTACTGGCTGTCGCGCACGCCATGCTCGGCGGCGCGGCGGAACCATTCGGTCGCCGTGGCATAGTCCGGCTTGCCACCGGCGCCCTCGGCGTAGAGCACTGCGAGGTTGTGCATCGCCTTGGCGTTGCCGCGCTCGGCGGCGCGCCCGTACCAGACCTTGGCGAGGGACGGGTCGCGATTGGTGCCGATGCCCTTCTCGAACATGTTGCCGAGCCGGAACTGCGCCGGCGTCAGGCCGGCGACAGCGGCACGCTCGAACAGGCGTAGCGCCAGCTTCGGATCGCGATTGGCCGGGCCGTCGGCCGCCTGGGCGGCGAGCTGGTAGACGGCGCGGGCATCGCCCGCGAGCGCTGCCTTGCGCAGGCCGGCGCTGCCGAGATTCGCCGGGAGATCGCCGATGCCGGTGACGGTCTCAGTCGCTTCGGTCGGGCTCTGCAGCGGCAGCGCGGCGACCATGGAGGGCACCGCGGCCGTCTGAGGCTCGGCGTTCGCTGCGGACGGGGCGGATGCCGGAAGCGCGGCCTGCGCCGGCGTCGTGCCGATCGGCAGTGGCGGCAGGGCGGAGTTCTGGTCCTTCGCCGGCGGTGTCGCGGGCTCGGCAGGAGCAGCCTGCGGCGCCGGCTGGCTTGCCGGAATCTCGGCGGGAGCGGTCTTGGGCGGCGCGACCTGGGTGCTCTGGTCCGCGGCCTGCTTCTTGGCGCCGTTCTGGAGGCCGGTGAAGACCTGCGCGGCGCCGATCGCCAGCACCAGCGCGGCGAGGCCGAGCAGCAGCGGCCGCCGGCGCTTCTCGAGCATCTCCTTGAGGCGTCCGCCGCCGGAGGTCGTCTTGCCGGGCTTGGTGGCTTCCGTGGCAGGGCCGGCCGCGGCGGCAGCTTCGCTCGCGGCCTTGGCCGAGCGGCGCGCCGCGGCGATCAGGCTCTGGCGCACGGCCTGCGGATCGCCGGCCTGCGGGGTCGGCGCTTCCGGGCGCGGCCGGCCGGAGCCCGGCTCCAGCGGCAGGTCGAGTCCGCCGGCGCGCGGCAGCCGCGTCTCGGCGGCGAAACGCTCGGCCATCATCGGCGCCGCGAGGGCGGGGGCCTTGGTCTCGTCGGCTGCGAGAGGCGCCTGGAAACGTGGCGCCGGGGCAGGATCGCGTCGGCTGCGCTCGGAACCGAGTTCGGCTTCGAGATCGCCGAGACGGCCGATGATGGTCTCCAGCGTCCGATGCACGGCACCGATCGCATCCTGGGTCTCGCGCCCGGCCGAGACATTGCTCTCGCGCAGGCCGGTCATCAGGTCGCTGAGCTCGGAGAGGCTGGCATTGCCGCGCGGCGCCAGGTCGGCCATAGCAGCACGCGCCGCTCGCTCGGCCGCCGCGGTGGTGTCCTCGCGCATGCCCTGCAGATGGACGACGAGGTCCTGCAAGGTCCGCTCGATGCCGTTCTCGGCGCTGCGCGTCGCGGCCTGCTGGTCGAGCCGCTGCGTCAGGCCGGCGATCTGCTGCTCCAGCGCATCGAAGGAATCGGAGCCCGCACCGGGCCGGCCGGCTTCGTCGATCTTGGCGGCGAGGCCGCGCAGCATGTCCTCGACCGGCCGCATGTCGACACGGGCGAGCGGAGTGCCGCCATCGTCGACCATCTGGGCGAGCGTGCTGGAGGCGGTCAGCTGCTCGACGCGGCTGGCCAGCGTCTCGATGCGATCCTCGAGCCGGCTCGGCGGCCGGTCGGCCAGATGCTCGAGCTTGACCACCAGCGCTTCGACGCGCTCGGCCAGCTCGCTCGAGACCGGACGGCCGCTGGCGTCGAGCTCGCCGAGGCGGGCGATCAGCTGGTCGACCTGCCCGTCGATGACTGAGGTCTTCATCGCCGGCAGCGAATCGATCTTGTGGGCGAGCATCTCGACCTGGTGCGACAGGGCCGCGAGCGGGCCGCTGTCATCCATGCGCTCGCGCGAGCGGTCGGCGAGCAGCGACTCGCGCACATCCTCGATCGCCAGCGACAGGCTGCGCAGGCTGCGCGTGTCGTCGCGCAGATAGCCGACATCGGAGGTCAGCGCATTGAGCTGCAGCGAGAGATCGTCGAGCCGGCGCCCGTCGCTGGCCGAGACGATGTCGCGCAGCTCGGCGATCTCGCGCATGATCGGCGCGATCACCTGACGGTCGTCGCCGCGTGCGGCGAGGGCGTCGACCTTGGCGGCGAGGTGCGCGATCTCGCGTTCGAAGCGGTTGTAGCTCTCGTTCGGACGCGCCTCGGCCAGGCGGCCGATCTCGGCCTCGATCCGGGCCAGGGGCTTGAGGACGGGATCGAGCCGGTCGCGCCCGTCGAAGCGGTCGAGCCTTGCGCCGAGCTCGCCGATCGCGCGCTCCAGCGGCCGGTAGGCGCTACGCTGCTCCTCGGCGCGCGGCGCAGGCTGAGCGGCGGGGGCGATCCGGTCGCTGAGCTGGCGCAGATCGTCACGCAGGCTGGCGAGCGAGGGTGCATGGCTTTGCCGCTCGAAGGCGGCGGCGCGCGGGTCGGCGTCGAGTGCCCGCTGGCGCGAGCGGATATCGGAAACGGCGGCGGCGAGGCCTTCGCGGCTCAGCGCCGGGCGGACCGGCTGCACCACCGGCCGGCGATTGGCCTCGATAGCGCGGCGTTCGATCTCGCTGAGGCGCTCGCCCATCGCCTTGATCGAATCGGCGATCACGCCGGTTGTGCGTTCCTGCCGTTCAGCGGTGGTGCGCTCGCCCTGCGACAGGCGGCTCTCGGTGCGCTCCATCCATTGGGCGATCGAGTCGAGGGCGCTCGCCGTCCTGGCATTGCTGTCGCGCGTCAGGCGCTCGGCCATCGCCGCCTGGGTGATGAACGCGTCCATGCGCTCGCGCGAGGGATCGGGCCTGGCTGGGGCGGGCGGGGGCGGGGCGGCGGTCTGCATGCCGCCCTGCGAGAGGCGGGCGAGGCGCTCCGACAGCGCGACGATGCTCTGCTCTTCCGCATCATTTGCTGCGGGGGCGGATTCGCCGGCTTCTTCGCGGATCTTGTTGTCGAGCCATTCGCCAAGCGTCATGCCGGCCCGGCGTGCGGCAGCCTTCGCCGCATCGCGCGTGCGCGGATCGACGCCCTTGACGCTCCAGGGCAGGCTGGTCGCCATGTCACGCTCGCCTTCGAGGGGCAGGTCTTGAGCCAGGGGTGAGCCGCCCCCTCACGCGGCGGGGCCCCTGCGATCTCGGCATTCATGAACATCGGGTTGATGCGGCTGACGCTGGAGATCGCGGCATCGACTTTTCGCAGTCACGGTAAACAGAGCGTTAAGATCGACGGTGCGGGCGTTAATTTTCTGCAAACGCTGGCCGCAACGCCGGTTTTTGGAGGCGATATAAACGGGGTATAACCGTAACTTACCCCCAGCCGGAGACGAATAACGTGACGTAAGGGAGCCGCCCCGCCTACATTGCCGGCAACGCTGGGGCGCCTTCCGAAGGGACAGGGGCGTCCTGCCCCACAACCCGCAAGGATCAGCTATGCCGCGCCAAGGCTCTGCTCTGGCGGCCGCATCGAGTCACGACGGCCGCACCGCCTCCCCCGAAACCGCCAACGACGCCGATACCGGCGGCTTCACCATCAGCGATCTCGCCCGCGAATTCGACGTGACGCTGCGCACGCTGCGCTTCTACGAATCGCGCGGCCTGCTCGCGCCGGCTCGTTCGGGCCTGACCCGGATCTATTCCGGACGTGACCGGGCCCGCCTCGCCCTCATCCTCAAGGGCAAGCAGCTCGGCTTCACCCTGGTCGAGATCCGCGCCATGCTCGCCAATGAGGAAGGCAAGGAGCTCAAGGGCAAGGAGCCGTCCGCCTCGGTCGGCGGCCTGCAGCTCAGCCGCAGCCAGATTGCCGAGCAACTCGAATTGCTGCGCAGCCAGCGCGCCGAGATCGAGATCGCCATTGCCGAGCTCGAGACGACCCTCGCGCGTCTCGACGCCTGAACGGCCGGTCGCACGACCGGCGCCCGACGACATCACGATGCCCTGAACCCTCGCCGGTTCAGGGCATTTTTCGTTTGCGCGCACCGCGTGTGGCGCGCCAATCTCTCCCGGCTGCGCTGTCCGGATGAAAAAGTTGGCACGGCCCCTTGGCAAGTTGCGACCAGATAGTTTATATGTAAACTATCTCGAAGCGCCGCTGTCATATCGAGCCGGCAAGCTTCGTCACGATGGCTGTATGAAACGCCAGGGAGGGATGCGATGCCGGTCTACAAGGCGCCTGTCGAGGACACGCTGTTCCTGCTCAACGACGTCTTCCAGTTCGAGCGCTACAATAACCTCCCGGGCTTCGCCGAGGCGACGCCGGATCTGGTCGAGGCCGTGCTCGGCGAGGGCGCCAAGCTCTGCGAGGAAGTGCTGCAGCCGATCAACCATTCCGGCGATCAGGAAGGCTGCAAGCGCAATGCCGACGGCTCAGTGACGACGCCGAAGGGCTTCAAGGAAGCCTATCGCGCCTATGCCGAGGGTGGCTGGATCGGCCTCGCCATGGATCCCGAATATGGCGGTCAGGGCCTGCCCTATACGCTCGGCGCCATCATGAACGAGTATTCCTCCTCGGCGAACATGGCCTTCGCCATGTATCCCGGCCTGACCATGGGCGCGATGGCGGCGCTCTATGTCCACGGCTCCGACGAGCAGAAGCGCACCTATCTGCCGAAAATGGCGGAAGGCACCTGGTCGGGCACGATGAACCTGACCGAGCCGCATTGCGGCACCGATCTCGGCCTGATCAAGACCAAGGCTGTGCCGAACGGCGACGGCTCCTATGCCATCACCGGCACCAAGATCTTCATCTCGGCCGGCGAGCAGGACATCACCGAGAACATCGTCCACCTCGTGCTCGCCCGCATCGAGGGCGCACCGCAGGGCGTCAAGGGCATCTCGCTCTTCGTCGTGCCGCGCAACGAGGTCGGCGCCGACGGCTCGGTCGGCGCGAACAACAAGGTGTCCTGCGGCTCGATCGAGCACAAGATGGGCATTCACGGCAATTCGACCTGCGTCATGAACTATGACGGGGCCAAGGGCTGGCTGGTCGGGGCCGAGAACAAGGGCCTCAACGCCATGTTCGTGATGATGAACGAGGCCCGCCTCGGCGTCGCGATCCAGGGGCTGTCCCAGTCCGAGGTCGCCTATCAGAACGCCGTCGCCTACGCCAAGGACCGCCTGCAGGGCCGGGCGCTGACCGGCGCCAAGAACCCCGACAAGCCGGCCGATCCGCTTTTCGTCCATCCTGACGTGCGGCGCACGCTGATGTCGATCAAGGCCTTCAACGAGGCCGCCCGCGCCTTCGTCATCTGGAACGCGATCAAGTCCGACGTCGCCCACCGCTCCGGCGATGAGGCCGAGCGCCAGGCCGCCGACGACCAGCTCGGCCTGATGACGCCGGTGCTCAAGGGCGTGCTCACCGATGTCGGCTTCGACAATGCCGTGAAGGCCCAGCAGATGTATGGCGGCCATGGCTACATCGCCGAGCACGGCATGGAGCAGTTCGTCCGCGACGCCCGCATCGCCATGATCTACGAGGGCGCCAACGGCGTGCAGGCGATGGACCTGGTCGGCCGCAAGCTCGGCCGCGATGGCGGGCGCGCCATCATGGCCTTCTTCAACGAGGTCACCGGCTTCGTGAAGGAGAACGAGGCGGAAGAGGCCTTGAAGCCGCTGCTGACCTCGCTCGCCGCCTCGCTCGGCCATCTCCAGCAGGCGACGATGTGGTTCATGCAGAACGCCCTCGCCAAGCCGGACAATGCCGGCGCCGGCGCGCATGACTACATGCACCTGCTCGGTCTGGTCTCGCTCGGCTATATGTGGGCGAAGATGGCCAAGGTCGCGCAGGACAAGCTCAAGGCCGGCGCCAATGGCCAGGCCGAGCGCATGAACGCCAAGCTCGTCACTGCCCGTTTCTTCATGGAGCGCTCGCTCCCTGAGACCGCGGCGCATCTGGCGCGGATCACCTCCGGCTCCGACACCACGATGGCGCTGAGCGCCGAGCAGTTCTGAACGTGAACCTCATGCCCGGGCCCTGGCCCGAGCATCTTGCAGAATTGCCTCGTCATGAGATGGTCGGGCCAAGCCCGACCATGACGGCGGGGACCGAAACGAGCCGCAATCGCGGCCAGCCCGGGAGGCCTTGATGGCTGACGCCTTCATTTACGATCACGTCCGGACGCCGCGCGGCAAAGGCAAGGCCGACGGCTCCTTGCATGAAGTCACCGCGATCGAACTGGGCACGCAGACCCTGCGCGCCCTCAAGGAGCGCAGCAATCTCGATACCAAGCTGGTCGAGGATGTCGTCTTCGGTTGTGTCGATCCGGTCGGCGAGGCCGGTGCGGACATCGCTCGCACGGTTGCGCTGAAGGCCGGCTACGGCAAGGAAGTACCGGGCGTGCAGATCAACCGCTTCTGCGCCTCGGGCCTCGATGCGGTGAATCTCGCCGCGGCGCAGGTCATGTCCGGCCAGAAGGAGATGACGATCGGCGGCGGCGTCGAGAGCATGTCCCGCATCGGCATGGGCGCCTCGGGCTTCGGCATCGCGGTCGATCCGTCCGTCGCGATCGATACCTATTTCATGCCGCAGGGCGTCTCGGCCGACCTGATCGCCACCAAATACGGCTTCTCGCGCGACGATGTCGATGCCTATGCCGTGCGCTCGCACAAGCGCGCCGCCAAGGCCTGGGAAGAGGGCCGCTTCAAGAACTCGGTGATCCCGGTCACCGACGTCAACGGCCTGATCATCCTCGACCGCGACGAGACCATCCGTCCGGCGACCGATATGCAGGCGCTCGCCGCGCTCAAGGCCTCCTTCGTCCAGATGGGCGAGATGGGTGGCTTCGATGCGGTCGCGACCGCGGCGCATCCGGATGTCGAGTTCGTCAACCACGTCCACCATGCCGGCAACTCCTCCGGCATCGTCGATGGCGCCGCTGCGGTGCTGGTCGGCTCGAAGAAGGCCGGCAAGGCCGCGGGCCTTAAAGCCCGTGCCCGTATCAAGGCCTTCGCCACCACCGGCTCCGACCTCGCGCTGATGCTGACCGGCCCGGTCGACGTCACCGAGCTCGTGCTGAAGAAGGCCGGGATGACGCCGAAGGACATCGACCTGTTCGAATTGAACGAGGCTTTCTCCTCGGTGGTGCTGCGCTACCAGCAGGCCTTCGACATCGACGACGCCGTGCTCAACGTCAATGGCGGCGCCATCGCCATGGGCCACCCGCTCGGCGCCACCGGCGCGATGATCCTCGGCACCGTGCTCGACGAGCTCGAGCGCACCAACAAGCAGACCGCTCTGGTCACGCTTTGCGTCGCCGTCGGCATGGGCGTCGCCACCATCATCGAACGGGTTTGAGGAGAGAGCCGATGAACCTCGTCAATTTCCGCTTCGAGACCGACGCCGACGGCATCGCCACCCTGACCTGGGACATGCCCGAGCGCTCGATGAACGTCATCACCCCGCAGGTGATGGAAGAGCTCAACCAGGTCGTCGACAAGGTCGCGGGCGACGAAGCCATCAAGGGCTGCGTCATCGTCTCCGGCAAGGAAGCCTTCTCCGGCGGCGCCGACCTCACCATGCTGCAGGGCCTGCGCGACCTCTATGTCAAGCTCGCCAAGGAGCAGGGCGAGCAGATCGCGATGCAGCGCTTCTTCGACGAGAGCCGCAAGCTTTCGCTGCTTTACCGCAAGCTCGAAACCTGCGGGAAGCCGTTCGCTGCGGCGATCCATGGCGTCTGCCTCGGTGGCGCCTTCGAGCTCGCGCTCTCCTGCCAGCTCCGCGTCGTCTCGGACGATGCCTCGACCCGCGTCGGCCTGCCCGAGATCAAGGTCGGCCTGTTCCCCGGCGCCGGCGGCACCCAGCGCGTGTCGCGCCTGATGCAGACCGGCGACGCGCTGCAGATGATGTTCAAGGGCGACCAGATCAAGGCGCTGCCGGCCCGCAATATGGGCCTCGTCCACGCCGTCCTGCCGCGCGATCAGATCGTCGCCGCCGCCAAGGAATGGCTCAAGGCCAATCCGCAAGCCAAGCAGCCCTGGGAAGACCCGAAGTTCAAGCTGCCCTCGAACAAGGTGCATTCGCCGGCCGGCATGCAGATCTGGCCGCCGGCCAATGCGATCTATCGCCGCGAGACCAACGACAACTACCCGGCGGCGCGCGCCATCCTGAGCGCGGTCTATGAAGGCCTGCAGCTGCCGATGGATCTCGCGCTGAAGGTCGAGAGCCGCTACTTCGCCAAGATCCTCCGGACGAAGGAGGCGGCCTCGATGATCCGCTCGCTCTTCGTATCGATGCAGGAGCTGAACAAGGGCGCCCGTCGCCCGGCCGATGTTCCGGCCTCCAAGCTGAAGAAGGTCGGCGTCATCGGCGCCGGCTTCATGGGCGCGGGCATCGCCTATGTCACCGCCAATGCCGGTATCGAGGTGGTGCTGGTCGATCGCGACATCGAGGCGGCCGAGAAGGGCAAGGCCTATTCGCACAAGCTGGTCACCGACCAGATCACCAAGGGCCGTGCCAAGACCGCCGATCGCGACGCGCTGCTCGGCCGCATCAGGGCCTCTGCTGACTATGCCGACCTCAAGGGCTGCGACCTGATCGTCGAGGCCGTGTTCGAGGATCCCAAGGTCAAGGCCGAGGTGATCGCCAAGGTCGAGGCCGTGGTCGGGCCCAAGACCATCTTCGGCTCCAACACCTCGACGTTGCCGATCACCGGCCTCGCCGAGCACAGCGAGCGTCCGAAGAATTTCATCGGCATCCACTTCTTCTCGCCGGTCGAGAAGATGCTGCTGGTCGAGATCATCATGGCCAAGAAGACCGGCAAGAAGGCGCTCGCCATGGCGCTCGACTTCGTCCGCGCCATCAAGAAGACGCCGATCGTCGTCAACGACACCCGCGGCTTCTACGCCAATCGCTGTGTCGGCAACTACATCCGCGAGGGTCACCTCATGCTGATGGAAGGCGTGCCGCCGGCGATGATCGAGGCTGCCGGCAAGCAGGCCGGCATGCCGGTCGGCCCGCTCTCGCTCAATGACGAGGTCGCGGTCGATCTCGCCTACAAGGTGCTGAAGGCGACCAAGGCCCAGCTCGGCGACGCCGCCGTCGATCCGGCGCAGGAGAAGCTGCTCAACGAGATGGTCGAGAAGCACGGCCGCCTCGGACGCAAGAACCGGAAGGGCTTCTACGATTATCCGGAAGCCGGCCCGAAGCGGCTCTGGCCCGGCCTCGCCGAGCTCACCAGGAACAAGCTCGAACCCGAGCTGGTCGACATGGAAGAGCTGAAGCACCGCCTGCTGGTCACACAGGCGCTCGAAGCGGCCAAGACCTATGAGGAAGGCGTCGTCACCGATCCGCGCGAGGCCGATGTCGGCTCGATCATCGGTTTCGGCTTCGCGCCCTATTCGGGCGGCACGCTGAGCTACATCGACAATATGGGCGCGGCCGCCTTCGTGAAGCTCTGCGAGAGCCTGGCCAAGAAGCATGGCGAGCGCTTCAAGCCGAACCGGCTGCTGAAGCGTATGGCCAAGACCGGCGAGAGCTTCTACGGCGCGGCCGAGAAGAAGGCCGCGGCCTGATCAGGCGAAGAGCCGTTCCCTCAGGAGCGGCTCCAGCCAGTCGGCGAAGACCTTGAACCGGCGCGAGAGATGCTGCCGGTGCGGGTAGAGCAGGGCGACCGGCATCGGCTCCGCCCTGTGCTCCGGCATCACCTCGATGAGTTCGCCCGCCGCCAGATGCGCGGCGACGTCATAGGCCGGGATCTGGATCAGTCCGAGCCCGGCGAGGCAGCAGGCGATGTAGGCCTCCGCGCTGTTGACGGTGACGCGGCCGGCCATTGCCCGGCCGTGCAGCCGCTCGCCCTCCAGCCATTGCCAGTCCTCGACCGCGCCAGTCGAAGGCGATGCATAATGCACCGCTTCATGCGCTGAGAGATCGCCCGGGCTTTCCGGAACCCCGTGCCGCGCGAGATAGGCCGGGCTTGCGACATTGATCAGTCTGAGCTCGCCGAGATTGCGCGCGATCAGGCTGGAATCGCTGAGCGGCCCGACGCGCAGCACGCAATCGACGCTGTCTTCGACCAGGTTGACCGCCCGATCGGTGACCCCGAGCGCAACGGAGATATCGGGATAGCGCGCCAGGAAATCGGGCAGGGCCGGCGCGATGATCAGGCGGCCGATCCGGCCGGGCACGTCGATCCGGAGCTTGCCGGCCGGCCCGTCGCCGGCGCTGCGGAACAATGCTTCCGCCTCCTCGACCTCGGCGCTCAGTCGCAGACAACGCTCATAGAAGGCGAGCCCGTCCTGCGTCGGTGCGACATGGCGGGTCGTGCGGTGCAGCAGCCTTGTGCCGAGCCGGTCCTCCAGCAGGCGGATCGCCGCTGAGACCGAGGAGCGCGGCTGGCCGAGTGTCGCCGCCGCGCGGGTGAAGCTGGCGCATTCGACGACGCGGGCGAAGGTGGCGAAGAGCTCGATCCGGTCCATCGTCGGACGATGCGATTGTTCGTTCAGGCTGACAAGTCATGTCAGCTTATCCAGCTTTATCAGGATAATCGGCTGGCTACCTTGCTGACAGGGCGAAACGAGTTCGCAGCACAGCAGGAGGTAAGGGCCATGGCCGACCACAGCATCAAGGGCAAGACCGTCATCATCGCCGGCGGCGCGAAGAATCTCGGCGGGCTGATCGCCCGCGATCTTGCAGCCCATGGCGCCAAGGCGGTGGCCATCCACTACAACAGCGCCGCGACCAAGGCCGATGCCGAGGCGACCGTCGCCGCGGTGAAGGCTGCGGGGGCGGAGGCCGCCGCCTTCCAGGCCGATCTCACCACGGCCGGTGCCGTCGAGAGGCTCTTCGCCGATGTCGTCGCCGCCGTCGGCAAGCCGGATATTGCGATTAACACCGTCGGCAAGGTGCTGAAAAAGCCGATGGCCGAGATCAGCGAGGCCGAGTACGACGAGATGGCCGCGGTGAACTCCAAGTCCGCCTTCTTCTTCCTCAAGGAGGCCGGCAAGGCGCTCAACGATGACGGCAAGATCTGCACGCTGGTGACCTCGCTGCTCGGCGCCTTCACGCCGTTCTATGCCGCTTATGCCGGGATGAAGGCCCCGGTCGAGCATTTCACCCGCGCCGCCTCCAAGGAGTTCGGCGAGCGTGGCATCTCGGTCACCGCGATCGGCCCCGGCCCGATGGACACGCCGTTCTTCTATCCGGCGGAAGGGGCGGATGCGGTCGCCTATCACAAGACCGCCGCGGCGCTCTCCAAGTTCTCGAAGACCGGCCTCACCGACATAGAGGACATCGTCCCCTTCATCCGCTTCCTAGTCTCGGACGGCTGGTGGATGACCGGCCAGACCATCCTGGTCAATGGCGGCTACACCACGAAGTGAGCGCGGCGAATTAGGCTGGTGTCCGACCAGATCGCGATATCGGCCTTGTGGGAAACGACGCATTGCAATCCAGAGAGTGTGGAGCGTCGCTGTCCGGGTTGCTACGCTGCCCTCACAGCGACGCCGTAGCCGGGGAAACCCACGACGATATTGCGATGCCTGTTCGACCGATCCTGAGTTTTCCCGATCCGCGCCTGCGGCTGCCCGCTCCACCGGTCACGCGTTTCGATGCGGATCTGCGTGCGCTTGCCGAAGACCTTCTCGACACGATGCGGGCGGCGCCGGGCATCGGCATCACCGCGCCGCATATCGGCGTGCTCTCGCGGCTCGTCGTATTGGAGCTCTCGCCGGGAGAGGTCCGCATCTACGTCAATCCGGAGCTGGACCAGGTCTCGCGCGACACCATCCGCCACACCGAGGGCAGCGTCTCGATGCCGGGCGTCACCGACGAGCTCGAGCGCCATGCCCATGTCCGGGTCCGCTATCAGGATCTGGAGGGCAGGGAGCAGAGGGAGGACGCAGACGGCCTGCTTTCAGTCTGCCACCAGCACGAGATCGACCAGCTCGACGGCGTCTTCTGGATCGACCGCCTGTCACGATTGAAGCGCGACAGGCTGATCGCCCGCTACAACAAGCTGCGGCGGGGGTAAGGGGCAACGCGGCTGGTGTGAACCTCAGCCGTCATGCTCGCCCTTGTGGCGAGCATCCATGTCTCGAACACCGCATTTGGTGAAGGAAGACGTGGATGGTCGGGACAAGCCCGACCATGACGCAAGCAGGCGGTTGAGGCCTCAGTTCGCCACGGCCCGGATCACCCGGCGCAGCTTGCCGATCAGCTCCTCGACCTGGGCTTCCGTGATGATCAGCGGCGGCGAGAAGGCGATCGTGTCGGCGGCGGTGCGGATCATCAGCCCTTCCTCGTGGAAGGCGCGCTCGATCACCTCGTAGCCGCGCTTGCCAGCGCCCTCAGCCCGCGGCGCGAGATCGACCGCGCCGACCATGCCGAGCGTGCGGATGTCGACGACGTTCGGCTCGCCCTTCAGGCTCATCACCGCATCGGCCCACATCGGCTCCATCGCCCGGGCGCGCTCGAACAGGCCCTCCTCGCGATAGATGTCGAGCGAGGCGAGCGCGGCGGCGGCCGCCAGCGGGTGGCCCGAATAGGTGTAGCCGTGGAACAGCTCGATGACGTTGTCCGGCCCCTTCATGAAGGTGTCGTAGATATGCTTGCGCACGATCACCCCGCCCATCGGCACCGTGCCGGAGGTGACGCCCTTGGCGAAGGTGATCATGTCAGGGATGACGCCATAGCGCTCGGCGGCGAAGGCGAAGCCGAGGCGGCCGAAGCCGGTGATGACCTCGTCGAAGATCAAGAGGATGCCGTGCTTGTCGCAGAGCTCGCGCAGCCGCTTGAGATAGCCCTTCGGCGGCGGCAGCGCGCCGGTCGAGCCCGCCATCGGCTCGACGATCACGGCCGCGATGGTCGAGGCGTCGTGCAGGGCGACGACGCGCTCGAGGTCATCGGCGAAATGTGCGCCGTATTCCGGCTCGCCCTTGCTGAAGGCCTGCTTCTCGCGGTCATAGGTGTGGGCGATGTGGTCGGTGCCGGTCAGCAGGCCGCCGAAGAACTTGCGGTTGTTGACCATGCCGCCGACCGAGATGCCGCCGAAGCCGACGCCGTGATAGCCGCGCTCGCGGCCGATCAGCCGGGTCTTCGAGCCCTTGCCCGAGACGTTCCAGTAGGCGAGGGCGATCTTCAATGCCGAGTCGGCCGCTTCCGAGCCGGAGCCGGCGAAGAAGACATGGTCGAGATCGCCCGGCGCCAGCGCCGCGATGCGGGCCGCGGCCGCGAAGACCTTGGGGTGGCCGTACTGGAAGGACGGGGCGTAGTCGAGCTCGCGCGCCTGCGCCTGGATCGCCTGGATGATCGGCTCGCGCGCGTGGCCGGCATTGCAGCACCAGAGGCCGGCGGTGCCGTCCATCACCGGCTTGCCCTCGGGGGTGTAGTAGAACATGCCCTCGGCGCGGGCGACCATGCGCGGATTCTGCTTGAACGACCGGTTCGCCGTGAACGGCATCCAGTAGGCTTCGAGATCGTTCGGCGAGCTGATGGCGCGCGGCGCAGAGGTCATGGTCCGGTCCCATTTAGTTTTTTAAAGCTTCCTCAACCTAGCAGCGCGGTCGGGGCTGTAAATCCACACCGGCTCGGGGCATGCCTGCGCCCGGCGGGCGACAGCCCACCATGTGGGGCAGGTGACGTTACGTCGTTTCTGGCGTAGGTTAACGAGGGGGTAACACTGGACTACGCCCCAATGATTGAAGGCGTTGCCGGTCGGGACGGGAGCGAGCCAGTCGCGCCGGAGGAGATCCGCGCGGAACTGGACCGCATCCTCGCCTCCGACATCTTCCGCAGCGCGCCACAGCTGAGCTCCTTTCTGAGCTATGTCGTCGAGCAGGCCCTGGCCGGCCGCGCCAGCGAGTTGAAGGGCTACACCATCGCGGTCGAGGCGTTCGGGCGCTCCGCCGATTTCGATCCGCAATCGGATCCGATCGTACGCGTCGAGGCCGGCCGCCTGCGCAAGGCGCTCAATCTCTATTTCGCGGCCGAGGGCTTTCGCGATCCCGTGCGGATCGCGATCCCTGTGGGCGCCTATGTGCCGAGCTTCACCCTGCTGGGCCGTTCCGACATGGCACTGGAGGCGGCGGAAACCGCCGCTGTACCGGTCTTGCCGGAGGATAAGGAGCAGTCGGCGCGCTCCTCGCGCCGCTGGCTTTCCGCAGCCGGCCTTGCCTTGCTGCTCGCGCTGACGGCCTTCGGTGCCTGGCATCTCGGCCGCGGTGACACTCAACAAGCCCTCGATGCGAGCGTGATCTTCGCGCCGCCCCCTAGTCCTGCAACGCCGCTTGCACCGCCCCACGCCGCATCCGTTTCGCCGGAACAGGTGCCCGCGAGCCTGCCGGTGGTCTCGGTGGTCATCCCCGAGACGGTCGACCCCTCGCTGGAGGATGCGACCAGGAATTTCGCCCGCTATCTCGTCGACTCCCTGGCCCGTTTCGACGATCTGATGATCGTCCGTGCGCCGGGAGTGCTGGCACGCCCGCAGGACGGCGCCGACTATATCCTCAGCCTCAGCGGCGTGCGCACCGGTGAAGGCGCCGAGGGCTTTGTCAGGCTCAGCGCCGCCAGGGACGGCCGCGTCGTCTGGACGACCTCGGGCGAGCGCAGTCTCGCCTCGCTCAGCGAGGCCAATCTGCGCGAGTCGGCGCAGAGAATGGCGACCCGGCTGGCCCAGCCCTTCGGCATCCTGCATGCGGACCTCAGGCTGGCGACGCTGTCGCCGGGGATCGCCTGCGTCTACCAGGCGCTCAATTTCCGCCGCCACATGCGGGCCGAGGACCATCTGGCCGCGCGCAACTGCCTCGATGCCTTGGTCGCGCGCGACCCCGAATTCCATCCGGCCTGGTCGCATCTGGCGCTGCTCACCGCGGATGAGTACGCGTCGGGCCTCAACGCCCGCTCCGGCTCGCCGCTCGACCGGGCGCTTGGCGCCGCGGTCGCCGCCGTCCGGCTGGCGCCGGCGAGCGCGCGAGCCCATCAGGCGATGATGGAAGCGCAGTTCCTGCGCGGCATGACCGAGGAGGCGCTCAAATCCGGCGCGGAAGCGATGGCGCGCAATCCCTATGACCCCGACATCATGGCCGATCTCGGGGCGCGCTATGTCCAGCTCGACCGGGCGGCCGAGGGCTTGCCTCTGCTCGAACGCGCCGTCGCCCTCAGCAGTGGCCGGCCCTCCTGGTACGACGCCTTCCTCTACCTTGCCGCCTACCTGACTGGTGCGACCAGGCTTGCCGAGACCCAGGCCGCTCTGCTCAAGGCGGAAGAGACCCCGCTCGCCCTGATCGCGCGCGCGGTCGCGAGCGCGACTGCCGGCGACCATGTCGAGCTGGAGGAGACCTGGCGGATGCTTGGCCAGGCCGAGCCGCTCTTTGCCCTCGATCCGCGGCTCTATTTGGCGCGCAAGGGCTTCTCCTCGGCTGCCAGCGAGCGCATCCTGGCTGCGATCGGGCAGGCCGGGGTTCCGCCGCGATAGCGCGATCCTGTGAACGGCCGCCTCGCGCGGCGACGAGAATTGCCGATAGGCCTCGCGGTGACTGAATCAGGCCGCTATTCTGCGCTTGTCGCAGCTGATTCGTAGCGTCGCGTTCCCTCTCAACCTCTTGCGCGATTTCAGCCCTTGGCTCGCATCCGCCTCAGCGCTCTCTCTCCGGCCGCCAGCGGCGTCGCCGGCTTTTCTCTGGGCGCTGCCGCCATCCTGCTTCTGCCGGGAAATCTCGCCAATGCGCTGGGCCTGCTGAGCGCCGGGCTCGGCCTCGCCGGTGCGGCAGCTCTGGCGCGTCGGAACGGAGCGCGCGAGCGCGAGCAGCTGCTCGCCGCGATCGGCGAGGTCAAGGTTCGCCTCGCCACCAATGCCATCCGCGTCGATTCGATGGCCAAGCGCCTCGATCAGTTGCCGATGGGCGAGGCGGATGCTGCCCCGGCCAAGGCGATGCTGCATGAGCTGACCGCCGAGGTCGGCCTGCTCGGAGACCTCCTGCAGCAGGTCGCGACGACATTGGGCGAGCATGACGACCAGCTCAGCCGAATCGAGGGGCGACTCGCCAATCCGCCGCCGCAGCCGGCACGCCTGGCGGCGCTCGTGCCGGAGCGCCTGGAGCTTCGCGCTCCCGAGCCGCTGGTCGCGACCCGTCACGATCCGGCGGAGGCGGCCCAGAGGCGCGCTGCCGAGGAGCGCGCGGTCCTGATCAGCGAAGCGCTGGCGAAGGGCCAAGTCGAGGTCCATCTCCAGCCGATCGTCGCCCTGCCGCAGCGCCGCACGCGCGGCTATGAAGCGCTCGTCAGGCTGAGGCTCGACGACAAGACGCTGCTGCTGCCGTCCGAATTCCTGACCACGGTCGAGGAGCGCGGCTTCGGCCCGACGCTCGATGCGCTCGTCCTGACGCGCGCCCTCGCCATCGCCCGCCATCTTGGCAGCAAGCCGGGCGACCTCTTCGTGTCCTGCAATTTCAGCACGGCGACCTGGGGTTCGTCGCGGGCGCTCGCGGCGCTGTCGCGCATCCTGGAAAAATACCACGAGCATATCGGCAATCTCGTCATCGAGGTGCCGCAGCGCGTCTTCCGGACGCTGGAGCCGGCGAGCCTCGGCCTGCTCGGCGCCATGTCGGCCAACGGCGTCCGCTTCGCGCTCGATCATGTCTCCGATCTGCGCTTCGACCCGATCTCGCTGCACGATCGCGGCGTGCGCTTCGTCAAGGCCTCGGCGGCGCTGCTGCTGGCCGAGGCGCGCGGTGGCGCGCTCGCCGACATTGCTGCCGGTGACATCGCGATCCAGCTCGCCCGCGGCTCGATCCAGCTCATCGCCGAGGAGGTCGAGGACGATCCGATGGTCGCCGACATGCTCGATCTCGGCATCTCCTATGGCCAAGGCGTCGTCTTTTCGCCGCCGCGGCCGGTCAGGCCCGAGGTCTTCGCCGAGCCTCAGCCGGAAGCCGCTCCCGTGCCGATGCCGGCAGCTGCAGTGGCGCCGCCCGCTTCCGCCGAGGTGGTCGAGCATCCCGCCATGGCGCCGCAGCCGGCCGTGAAGCGCGTGCCCTTCCGCGACATCCTGCGCCGCGCCACCGCCTGACCTCTTCCCCATGGACCGAAATGCTGGCCTGTGCCGGCGAAGCCGCGTAAACAGGCCGCGCCTGTCCGAGGGAGCTCTCCGCCGTGCCGTTCTCGACCCACCTGCTGTCCGGCGTTTCCGCCGTCATCGACCAGTACGAGCTCTGCCTCTGCGACATCTGGGGCGTGGTCCATAACGGCGTTGCGCCCTTCGCCGCCGCCTGCGACGCCCTGGCGAAGATGCGTGCGGCCGGCATCACCGTCGTCCTGGTCTCGAATGCGCCGCGCCCGCGCTCGGAGATCGCCGTCCAGCTCGGCAAGCTCGGCGTGCCCGGCGACGCCTTCGACGCGATCGTCACCTCCGGCGACGTCGCGCGCGACCTGATCGCCCATCGGGCCGGCCAGCCGCTCTACCATCTCGGCCCGCCGCGCGACCTGCCGCTGATGGCCGGGCTCGATGCGCCGCGCGTCGGTGCTGCCGAGGCGCATTACGTCCTCTGCACCGGCCTGTTCGACGACGAGACCGAGACGGCCGAGAGCTATGCCGGGCAGCTCGCCGATTTCGCCCGCCGCGGCCTGACGCTGATCTGCGCCAATCCTGATCTGGTCGTCGACCGCGGCGGACGTATCGTGCCCTGCGCCGGCTCGCTCGCCGTCGCCTATGAGAAGCTTGGGGGCGAGGCGATCTATGCCGGCAAGCCGCATGCGCCGATCTACGATCTCGCCATTCGCATCGGCCAGGACCTGCGCGGCGAGAGCGTGGCGAAGCAGCGCATCCTGGCGATTGGCGACGCGATCCGCACCGACATCGCCGGCGCGGCGCAATACGGCCTGGCTTCGCTGATGTGCGTCGCCGGCATTCATGCCGAAGAGATGACGGGTTTGTCGGAGGAGGCGCTGCAAGGCTGGTTCGGCCGGCAGAGCCATCGACCGGGCTACGCCATGCCGTATCTGGCCTGGTGAGCTCCAGCCGTTGATTTTGTGGGAATTCCGCTCGCTCGGCCGTTCCGGTCGAACGGAAAGCGCGCTCAGGCGGCGCAGGCCGCCTCGATCTTGGACTTCAGCGTCTGCGCGTTGAACGGCTTGACGATGTAGTTGTTCACGCCGGCCTTCTTGGCGGCGATGACGTTCTCGGTCTTCGATTCGGCCGTCACCATGATGAACGGCGTCTCGGCGATCTCGGCCTCGTTGCGCACCTGGCGCAGCAATTCGTAGCCGGTCATCGGCTCCATGTTCCAGTCCGAGATCACCAGCCCGTATTTCTTGTCGCGCATCTTGGCGATCGCGGCGCTGCCGTCCGAGGCGTCGTCGACATTCTCGAAGCCGAGCTGTTTCAGCAGGTTGCGGATGATCCGGACCATCGTCTGATAGTCGTCCACCACCAGGATCGGCATTGACGGGTCGACAGCCATTGATGGCGCTCCAAGCCAGTAGTCCGCGATGCCCAGCGGCACCGACGCGCGCCGCTCTCGCAGAGCAGCGACCTTGGGTCAATTGTGATAGCGGCTCGGCGTTTCAAAGCCGTTAATCCGGTCGGCAAGTGACCTAGCGGCATACGACCTTTGAGGGAGGGCGGAACAAGGCAACAGGCACCAAAGTTCAATGGTGCGGTGCAGCGAGGTGTGAGACGCTTGCCGCTCGATTCCAGATGCAGGCGGTCTTGACCCGTGCTGCAGTTGCGAGGGCCGACCGATGATGGCGAGCACGCTCTATCAAGTCCATGCCTTCGAGGACCTGGCCGTCGGCCAGCGCGAGAGCCTGATGCGCACCGTGATGGAGCGCGACATCTCGCTCTTCGCCGACCTGTCGGGCGACGCCAATCCGATCCATCTCTGCGATCGCTATGCCGCCTCGACCAAGTTCGGCCAGCGCATCGCCCATGGCATGCTGACGGCGAGCCTGGTCTCGGCCCTGCTAGGCACGCGGCTGCCGGGGCCGGGCGCCGTCTATCTCTCGCAGACGCTCAACTTTCTCGCGCCGGTGAAGATCGGCGACGTCGTCACCGCCCGCGTCGAGGTGGTCGAGCTCGTGCCGGAGCGCCGCCGCGCCCGGCTGTTCTGCGAGTGCCTGGTCGACGGCAAGGCCGTGCTGGAGGGCGAGGCCTGGGTGGCGCTGCCGCGCGCGGCGGCATAGGGCCGCGCCGGCCTTGACGCTCCCCGTCGCTTGGGGCCAAACACGGCGGTAGCCGGGGCATCCCGGCGCCGACCTTGCGTTCCATGACCTCATCTCCCGAGGCGGTGCGATCTGATGCGCTGCCCGCTTTCGTCCTTGAGCCCGGCAAGCCGGTGCCGGCCGATCTGCGCGGCCGGGTGCTGGCGCTCGGCAATTTCGACGGCGTCCATCGTGGCCATGCCGAGCTCGCGCGCGTCGCCGGCGAGATGGCGGCACAGCAGGGGACGCAGGCTGCGGCGCTGACCTTCGAGCCGCATCCGCGCACCGTCTTTCGGCCGGACCAGCCGGTGTTCCGGCTCACGCCCGAGCCGATCAAGGTCGCGCTCCTTGCCGGCCTCGGGCTGAGCCTCAGCTTCGTCGTGCCCTTCGACCGCGCCGTCGCCGGCATCCCCGCCGAGGCCTTCGTCGATGACCTCCTGCTCGGCCAGCTCGGCGCCGCCGGCCTCGTCTGCGGCTACGACTTCCATTTCGGCAAGGGCCGCACCGGCTCGCCAGAGATGCTGCAGGCCCGCGCCGGCCATGCCGGCATCCCCGTCGCCGTGGTGCCGCCCTTCGCCTTCCAGGGCGAGCCGGTTTCCTCGACGCTGGTGCGCACCGCTCTCGAAGCCGGCGATATCAGGCATGCAGAGGCGCTGCTCGGCCGGCCCTGGTTCGTCCGCGGCGAGATCGCCCATGGCGACAAGCGCGGCCGCGACCTCGGCTACCCCACCGCGAACATGCACCTGGCCCATGATTGCCGCCTGCGCTTCGGCATCTATGCGGTCCGCATGCGGATCGATGGCATCTGGCGCGACGGCGTCGCCAGCTTCGGCAGCCGCCCGACCTTCGACGATGGCGCGCCCAGGCTCGAGACCTTTGTCTTCGACTTCTCCGGCGACCTCTATGGCAAGACGGTGGATGTGGCCTTCGTCGCCTTCCTGCGCGGCGAGGCGAAATTCGATACGCTCGAGGCGCTGATCACGCAGATGGATGCCGACAGCGCAAGGGCGCGCGGCATCCTGGCGGCGACGCCGGCCTTCCTTCCATGAACGCCGTTTGCTAGAAGCCGCTCATGTCCGCTCTGCACTTCGTTTCGCCTCTGCGAATTACCGGCCCGGCTGCCGCCCTGCGCTGAAGGCGCGGGCGCTTGCGCAGGCCGGGACGACGATCGCTTCCCAGTGACATTCCAGGATAGGCGCCGCGAACCGAGCCGCCATCCGCACCGCCGAGCCGGATCATGACCGACAAGACCGCCGAAAAGCCCGAGACCACCGATTATTCGCAGACCCTGTTCCTGCCGCAGACGGAGTTCCCGATGCGCGCCGGCCTGCCGCAGCGCGAGCCCGAATTGCTCGCCCGCTGGGCCAGGATGGACCTCTACCGCAAGCTGCGCGAGGCCGGGCAGGGGCGCGACCGCTTCGTGCTGCATGACGGCCCGCCCTATGCCAACGGCAATATCCATATCGGCCACGCGCTCAACAAGGTGCTGAAGGACCTGGTGACGCGCTCGCAGCAGATGCTCGGCTACGATTCCAACTACGTGCCGGGCTGGGACTGCCACGGCCTGCCGATCGAGTGGAAGATCGAGGAGCAGTACCGCGCCAAGGGCCTGAACAAGGACGATGTTGATGTCGTCGAGTTCCGCAAGGAATGCCGCGTCTTCGCCGAGAAGTGGGTCGACATCCAGCGCAAAGAGTTCAAGCGGCTCGGCGTCGAGGGCGACTGGGACGATCCCTATCTCACCATGGCCTTCGGCGCCGAGGCGCAGATCGCCCGCGAGATCATGAAGTTCGCCGAGAACGGCATGCTCTATCGCGGCTCCAAGCCGGTGCTCTGGTCGGTGGTTGAGAAGACCGCTCTGGCCGAGGCCGAGATCGAGTACGAGGAGCACACCAGCGATACGATCTTCGCGACGTTCCCGGTGCTCGGCTCCGGCGCGCTCGCCGGCTCGGCCGTCGTCATCTGGACGACCACGCCCTGGACGATCCCGGGCAACCGCGCGATCTCGTTCCACAACAAGATCGCTTATGGCCTCTACAAGGTGACGGCTGCGCCCGAGGGCAACTGGGCCAAGGTCGGCGCCAGCTATGTGCTGGCCAAGAACCTCGCCGAGTCGGTGTTCAAGACCGCCAAGGTCGAGGCTTATGAATTGGTGCGGGACGTCGCCGCGAGCGATCTCGCCGGCCTCGCCGTCGCCCATCCGCTGCGCGGCCACGGCTATGAGTTCGACGTGCCGCTGCTCGATGGCGACCATGTCACCGACGATGCCGGTACCGGCTTCGTCCACACCGCGCCGGGCCATGGCCGCGAGGACTTCGACGTCTGGACGGCCAATGGCCGCATGCTGGCCGAGCGCGGCATCGAGACCCGTATCCCCTACACTGTCGACGCCGATGGCCGCTTCACCAAGGAAGCTCCCGGCTTCGAGGGGGCGCAGGTCATCACCGACAAGGGCGAGAAGGGCAACGCCAACGAGGTCGTGATCAAGGCGCTCGCCGCCGCCGGCAACCTGATCGCGCGCGGCCGCCTCAAGCACCAGTATCCGCATAGCTGGCGCTCGAAGAAGCCGGTGATCTTCCGCAACACGCCGCAATGGTTCATCGCCATGGACAAGCCCTATGGCGATGCCGGCGCGCCCGATCTGGCGGCGCCGGCGCCGACCGCCGGCGGCAATGCCGACACGCTGCGCAACCGCGCGCTCAAGGCAATCAGGGAGACGCAGTGGGTTCCCGCCGCCGGCGAGAACCGCATCAACGGCATGATCGCCAACCGGCCCGACTGGGTGGTCTCGCGCCAGCGCGCCTGGGGCGTGCCGATCACCGTCTTCGTCGACAAGGAGAGCAAGGAGATCCTGGTCGACGACAAGGTCAACGCCGCGATCGCCGAGGCCTTCGAGCAGGAGGGCGCCGACGCCTGGTTCACCGACACCGACGGCGCGCGCTTCCTCAAGCCCTATGGCTATGATCCGGCGAAGTTCGAGCGCGTCGTCGACGTACTCGACGTCTGGTTCGATTCCGGCTCGACCCATGCCTTCACCCTGGAGAAGCGGGCGGATCTCGAGACGCATCGCGTCGTCGATGGCGGCCGCGACAAGGTGATGTATCTCGAAGGCTCGGACCAGCATCGCGGCTGGTTCCATTCCAGCCTGCTCGAAAGCTGCGGCACGCGCGGCCGCGCGCCCTATGACGTCGTCCTGACCCATGGCTTCTGTCTCGACGAGAAGGGCGAGAAGATGTCGAAGTCGAAGGGCAACGTCACCGCGCCGCAGGACGTGATCAAGGATTCCGGCGCCGACATCCTGCGCCTCTGGGTCGCGGCGGCCGACTATTCCGACGATCTGCGCATCGGCAAGGAGATCCTCAAGACCTTCGTCGAGACCTATCGCAAGCTGCGCAACACCATGCGCTGGATGCTCGGCACGCTCGCCCATTTCGACGAGGCGATCCGCGTCTCCGACCCGGCTTCGATGCCGGAGCTGGAGCGGCTGATGCTGCATCGCCTCGCCGAGCTCGGCCCGCAGGTCGAGGAGGCCTACCGGACCTATGACTACAAGAAGGTCGTGAACCTGCTCTCGCAGTTCATGAACACCGAGCTCTCGGCCTTCTATTTCGACGTCCGCAAGGACGCGCTCTATTGCGATCCGCGCTCCAGCCATGTCCGCAAGAGCGCGCTCACCGTCGTCGACCATCTCTTCCGCTGCCTGACGACCTGGCTCGCCCCGATCCTGGTCTTCACCGCCGAGGAGGCCTGGCTCGACCGCTATCCGCAGGTGAAGTCCGGTGACGGCTCCGTCCATCTCGAGCTCTTCGCCAAGGCGGATGACGCCTGGCTCGATCCGGAGCTGGCCGAGCGCTGGGCCAAGGTCCGCCGTGTGCGCCGCGTCGTGACCGGCGCGCTCGAACTGGAGCGTGCCGCCAAGCGCATCGGCTCCTCGCTGGAGGCCGCACCGGTCGTCCATATCGCCGATCCCGATCTGCGCGCCGCGTTGAGCGGGCTCGACCTCGCCGAGATCTGCATCACCTCCGGTGCGAAGATCGCGGAGGGGGAGGGGCCGGCCGAGGCCTTCCGCCTGCCGGACGTGCCGGATGTCGCGGTGGTACCAGCGCGCGCGTCGGGCATCAAATGCGCCCGCTCGTGGAAATATTTCGATCCGGCCAAGGCCGAACCCGGCTTCCCCGACGTGACGCCGCGTGACGCCAAGGCGCTGCGCGAACTCGGGCGCGCTGCGTGAGCTCCGAGACAATGTCGCTGCGCCGCCTCGGCGTCTGGATCGTCGCGCTGACCTTCGTGCTCGATCAGGCGCTGAAGCTCTGGCTGCTCTTCGGCGTACGCCTCGCCGAAGAGGGGCCGTTCCAGCTCGCCTCCTTCCTGGAGATCGTGCTCGCCTGGAATCGCGGCATCTCCTACGGCCTGTTCCAGCAATCGACCGATATCGGCCGCTGGGCGCTGGTCGTGCTCTCGATCGTCGCGGCGGTCTGGCTCTGGCGCTGGATGTGGCGCAGCGACGACAGGCTCACCGTGGTCAGCCTCGCGCTGATCATCGGCGGCGCGCTCGGCAATGGGCTCGACCGCATCGTCTACGGTGCCGTCGTCGACTTCGTGCACATCCATGTCGGCAGCTTCAGCTGGTACATCTTCAACATCGCCGATGCGGCGATCGTTTTCGGCGTGCTCGGCCTGCTCTACGAGTCGCTGCGGCCCGGCGCGGACCGTTCCAAGGCGGTCTGAAACGGGCTGGCCACAGGCCATTTACGGCAATCTGGCAAAAGGGCTCCCCGTTTTGCCGGATATGGGTTAAAAGGCCCGCCATGCTTTTGCCGCGCCGCTCAGGCATGACGCCGGCAGATGTCCGTATGGAGAGGTGAGATGGCTTATCGGATCCGCGCTTCGCACATGCTGCTCGCTGGCGGCCTGCTGCTGGCGACGACCCCTGCTTTCGCCCAGGAAGGCATGCTCTTTAAGAATTTGATCGAGGGCACGGGCATTTTCGGCTCCAGCAAGGCTGATATCGAGTACAAGCAGCGCGCTCCGCTGGTCGTGCCGCCGTCCTCCACCCTGCCGAAGCCGCAGGAAGCCGGCGCCACCCGCAGCGCCGCCTGGCCGGATGACCCGGATGTCGCCCGCCGCAAGGCCGAGCGCGACAGCTCCAACATCCTGTTCCAGAATACCGAATCCTATCGCGCCAACACCAAGCCGCTGCTTTCGCAGGAAGAGCTGCGCCGCGGCCGCGTGATCGGGGCGGCGAATGGGCCGGCGGGCGTCGTCGAGGAACACAACAACTACAACAACCAGATCGCACCGATCCGTGTCGGTCGCGAGATGGCAGCCCGCCAGTCGCAGACCGATACGGCGAACCTCGAATATGGCAGCGAGCCGGCCCGCCGCTATCTGCACGAGCCGCCGAGCGGCTATCGCCGCCCGGCCGCGACGGCAGCGCTCGGCCCGGGCGCTGCCGGCCCGCGCGAGGACAAGCAGGCGGTCGGCCAGCGCGAGTTCCTCACCGGCCAGAAAGTCTACGAATAGGCGCAGGTCCCGTTCCGCGCCGCGTTGGTTTTCCGCCGCGGCCGGACTATCTAGAGAACGAGCCTTTTCTCCGGCTCGGGTCCAACCGGGCCCGGGCCGGTTCGTTTCTAGACCCCTTGATTGCGCAGGAGCTTCCCCAGCCATGACGGTCCACACCGCTCCCGCCAACGCTGCCAGCCAGGTCGAATCCTACCGGCTCGCGAACGGGCTTCAGGTCGTGGTCGCGCCCGACCATCGCGCGCCGGTGGTCACCCATATGGTCTGGTACCGCAACGGCTCCGGCGACGATCCGGCTGCCAAGTCCGGCATCGCCCATTTCCTCGAGCATCTGATGTTCAAGGGCACGGCGAAATGGCCGGCCGGCGAGTTCTCCAAGATCGTCGCCAGCTATGGCGGCCAGGAGAACGCCTTCACCTCCTACGACTACACCGCCTATTTCCAGCGCGTGCCGAAGGAACACTTACGCGCGATGATGGACTACGAGGCCGACCGGATGACCGGCCTCGCCTTCGACGAGAGCGTGGTTGCGCCAGAGCGTGACGTGGTGCTGGAGGAGCGACGCATGCGCGTCGATGCCGACCCGGCCGCCCAGCTCGGCGAGGAATTTTCCAGCGCGCTCTATGTCCACCACCCCTATGGCACGCCGATCATCGGCTGGGAGCACGAGATCGAGGGCCTCTCGCGCGACGACGCCTTCGCCTATTACCAGCGCTTCTATACGCCCGAGAACGCCATCCTGGTCGTTGCCGGCGATGTCGAGCCGGAAGAGGTGCTGCGCCTCGCGCAGGAGACCTATGGCGTGATCCCGGCCCGCGGCGAGGCTCCGGCCCGCAAGCGCCCGGCCGAGCCCGAGCCGCGCGCCGCGCGCCGCGTCGCGCTCTCCGATCCGCGCGTGCAGCAGCCCTCGCTGCGCCGGGCGTGGCTGGCGCCGACCTATGTCTCGCCGCAGCGCGACGAAGCCTTCGCGCTCGAACTCGCTGCCGAGATCCTCGGCGGCGGCACGACCTCGCGGCTCTATCGCAAGCTCTGCGTCGAGCAGGAGCTCGCGGCCGGTGCCGGCGCCTATTTCATGGGCTCGATGGTCGACCGCTCCGCCTTCCAGCTCTCGGTCAGCCCGCGCCCGGGCGTCGAGATGGCGGCGCTCGAAGCCGGGCTCGATGCCGCGCTCGCCGCCTTCATCGCCGAGGGGCCGACCGAGCTGGAACTCGCCCGCGCCCGCACCCGCCTCGTCGCCGAGACGGTCTTCGCCCGCGACAGCCAGTCCTCGCTCGCCCGCATCTTCGGCTCGGCGCTCGCGGTCGGCGAGACCGTCGAGGACGTGCTGCTCTGGCCGCAGCGCATCGAGGCGGTGACGCGCGAGCAGGTGACGGAGGCGGTCCGGCGCTATCTCAAGCCCGATCGCTCGGTCACCGGCCTGCTCCTGCCGGCCGCCGCCTGACACCGCGCTGAAAGCCATTACGGGCGGGCTCCGGTCCGCCGTCGAGGATTGCCGATGAACCCGTCCCTTGCACCCGCCACCGCCGCTCCAGGTCCTTCGCTCGCCGTCCAGCGCGTCACCGCCGCCTGCGGCGTCGAGGCCTGGCTGGTCGAGGAGCACAGCCTGCCGCTGCTCGCCCTCGAATTCGCCTTCGACGGCGGCGCCAACCGCGACCCGGCCAAGGCCGCGGGCAGCGCCAACCTCGTCTCCGGCCTTCTCGACGAGGGCGCCGGCGAGCTCGACGCCGAGGCCTTCCAGGGCCGCCTCGCCGATTACGCCATCAACCTGTCCTTCGACGCCCGCCGCGACGATTTCCACGGCCAGCTCCAGACCCTGTCGCAGCATCGCGAGGTCGCCTTCGAACTACTCGGCCTCGCCCTCAACGCGCCGCGCTTCGACGCCGACGCGGTGGCGCGGGTGAAGGCGCAGGTGATCGCCGGCCTGCAGCGCCAGGCGCAGAACCCGGATTTCATCTGCCGCAACGCGCTCTTCGCCGCGGCCTTCCCCGGCCATCCTTACGGGCGGCCCGAGCGCGGCGACGTCGCCAGCGTCGGCGGGATCGAGCCCGCTGCGCTGAAGGCGCTGACCCGCGACCTCTTCACCCGCGGCGGGCTCAAGGTCGTTGCGGTCGGCGACATCAGTGCGAGCGAATTGTCGTCGCGGCTCGATGCTCTCTTCGGCGCCCTGCCGGCCGGTGCACCGCGTGTCGAGCCGGCTGCGCCGCTCCCGATCGCCGATCTCGGCCAGACCCATATCGTCGACCTCGACGTACCGCAGACCGTGCTGCGCTTCATCGGCCCCGGCCTGATGTGGGACGATCCCGATTTCATCGCTGCGACCGTGCTGAACCACATCCTCGGCGGTTCGGCCTTCACCTCGCGCCTGTTCATGGAGGTGCGCGAGAAGCGCGGCCTCGCCTATGGCGTCTCGTCCAGCCTGGTGCCCTTGCGCCAGAGCGGCTTCCTCGTCGGCGGCACCTCGACCCGCAACGACCGCGTCGCCGAATCGATGAGCGTGATCCGCGAGGAGATCGCCAAGCTTGTCAGCGAAGGGCCCAGCGAGCACGAGGTCGAGGAGGCCAAGCGCTACCTGATCGGCTCCTATTCGCTGCGCTTCGACACCTCGCCGAAGATCGCCGGCGAATTGCTCGGCCTGGCGATCCGCGGCGAGCAGCCCGATTTCGTCGAGACGCGCAACGAGCGCTTCGCCGCGGTGACGCTCGCCGATGTCCGGCGCGTCGCCCAGCGCCTCTTCGGCGAGGGCAAGCTGCTCGTCCAGGCCGTCGGCCGGCCGGTCGGGCTGGTCTGAGCGAAGCCTTTTTGACGGCGTCCTCGTGAGCATTCGCCGCCTCGATCCCGTCCTGGTCGATCGCATCGCCGCCGGCGAGGTGATCGAGCGGCCGGCCGCGGCGGTGAAGGAGCTGGTCGAGAACGCGATCGACGCCGGTGCCACCAGCGTCGCCGTCACCATCCGGGCCGGCGGGCGCGAACTGATCCGCGTCGTCGATGACGGCATTGGCATGAGCCCGGACGATCTCGCCCTCTGCGTCGAGCGCCACGCCACCTCCAAGCTTCCGGACGGCGACCTCTTCGCCATCCGCTCGCTCGGCTTTCGCGGCGAGGCCTTGCCGTCGATCGGCTCGGTGGCGCGCCTCTCGATCACCACGCGCCAGCGCGATGCGGCGCAGGGCTCCGCCCTCGTCGTCGAGGCCGGCGCCAAGGGCGCGGTCAGGCCCGCGGCGGCGGCGCCCGGCACGCGCATCGAGGTCAGCGACCTCTTCATCTTTACGCCCGCCCGCCTGAAATTCCTGAAGAGCGACCGGGCCGAGGCGCAGGCCGTCTCCGACATGCTGCGGCGGCTCGCCATCGCCCATCCCGAAGTCCGCTTCTCGCTCGAAGGCGAGCATGCCGGCGCCTTCGACTGGCCGGCCGAGCCGATCGGCGCCGACGGCCATCTGCGCCGCCTCGGCCGGGCGCTCGGGCGCGACTTCCCGGAGAACGCGCTCACCGTCGAGACCGAGCGCGAGGGCGTCCGGCTCTCCGGTTTCGCGGGCCTGCCGACCTTCCATCGCGGCACCTCGGCCGGCGTCCACATGGCGGTGAATGGTCGCCCGGTGCGCGACAAGCTGCTGCTCTCGGCGGTGCGTGGCGCCTATGCCGACGTCGTGCCCTCCGACCGGCATCCGGTGCTCTATCTCGACGTGCTCTGCGATCCCGCCGTCGTCGACGTCAACGTCCACCCGGCCAAGAGCGAGGTCCGCTTCCGCGATCCGGCCCTGGTGCGCGGCCTCGTGGTGTCGAGCCTCAAGGCCGCGCTCGCCGGCGCCGGTCACCGCGCCACCACCACCGGCGGCGCCCGCACGCTCGACGCCTTCCGCGCGGTCTTCTCGGGTGGCGGCTTCGGCGATGGTGGCCCGGCCACGATTCAGCGCCCGAATTTCGGCAGCGTCGCCGATTGGCGCATGCCCGAAGCCCCAACCCAGCCGATGCAGGCCGGCTTTGCCGATCTCGCCATGCCCTCGGCCGATGCCAGGGCCCATCTTTCCGAGCCGCCGCAGGATGCGCTCGACCGGCCGCTCGGTGCCGCCCGCGCCCAGGTCCACGGCACCTATATCGTCGCCCAGACCCGCGACGGCATGGTCATCGTCGACCAGCACGCCGCGCATGAGCGCCTGGTCTATGAGCGCCTCAAGGCCGAGCGGGCGAAGAGCGGTATCGCCCGCCAGCCCATGCTGCTGCCCGAGGTGGTCGAGCTCGATCCCGTCGATGCCGACCGGCTGAACGCGGCTGCCCCCGATCTTAACTCGCTCGGTCTCGTCATCGAGAGCTTCGGTCCCGGCGCGGTGCTGGTGCGCGAAGCGCCGGCCGCGGTCGCCGGCGGCGACCTCCAGGGCATCGTCCGCGACGTCGCCGACGCGCTCGCCGAACATGGCGACGCCGGCTCGCTGGAGCGCCGGCTCGACCATGTGCTGGCGACGATGGCCTGCCACAACTCGGTCCGCGCCGGCCGCCGCCTGCGGCCGGAGGAGATGGACGCGCTCTTGCGCGAGATGGAAGCGACGCCGAATTCCGGCCAGTGCAATCACGGCCGGCCGACCTATGTCGAACTAAAGCTCAGCGATATCGAGAAGCTGTTCGGGAGAAGGTAGGAGCCGGTCGAGTCATGTGGGCTTGGATTCGCCGGTATCGAGAAAATAGAGGGTCATGCCCGCGTGGCCGGCTTGCGGAAACCATTGTGAATCTTTGATCGCCTGAATTTCGCGTCGAGCAGACGCATAGTCGACGGCAAGGTTGGCTTCCGCAGCAGAAAGCCGAACCTGCATATTCGGGTGGCCGAACAATCTCATGAGTTCGTACCGTTGATCGCCGGGGCGCGACTTGAGCTCCATTTCAAGGTCATGGATTCGCCAGACCAGGCGATTGACGCGTGCCTGTTCGTCGCCCTCCATCGCGTCGTATTGCTCGATGCAGAGCTGTTCGAAGAGATTGACGATTTCGGCGTTCGATAGCGATTTTAAGTTCTTTCGCTGTTTCATTTCAGCACCTTGAATGTGCGCATCGCTTCGTGCCCTACGCGGACATGCTCGGACCAGTCCTTTCCGCGCAGATAGTTTCGTGGCGTCTGCATGCCGAAATTCTTGTTCGGCTTGTTGTACCAGCCCGTGATCTCATGATGCTTGTATTGTGGCACGCTGACTACGTTGTCGGGGCCGTCGATTTGCGAGCGCGAGAACCCCTCGTGCTGACCCGCTCCCTGTTCGACGATGTGGTGATCCTCATAGCCCGGACGCCTTTTGCCGGCGTTCTGCTGGAGCTCTGAAAGCGTCTTCGGTGCGTCCTGATAAGATCTGACCGAGTGCATTTGGGAGTGGTTCTCCGCAAGCTCGATCGCGGTGATGAGAGCGCCAATCGGGCCGGCTCGCCGTAAGAGTTGCTGCGCGATCCGCTTCGCCAGCGCCTTGGCGGCCTTGACGCGCGAG
>Ga0209025_1001251_pt1 | contig 35202 bp, 35 predicted proteins | sample AraplaMF_Col_mLB_FD_184256 | JGI IMG/M metagenome (GOLD analysis project Ga0209025, IMG submission 184256) | Arabidopsis root microbial communities from the University of North Carolina, USA - plate scrape MF_Col_mLB (SPAdes) (version 2) | ecosystem: Host-associated > Plants > Roots > Endosphere... | reverse complement strand
ACGTGCTGCCAAGGATTTTGCCGTGGCCGAGAAGAAGACCGAAGTGAACTGGAGCGGCCCGCGCGCGATCGTCGCCAAGAACAGGGTCAAGCTGCTCCTCAATCTCTTCCTCGTCGCCTATTCTTCCATTCCGCGCGGCGGCAATCTGGATATTACGCTGGAAAACCCGGAATTCGATGCCAGCTTTAAGCTCGTCGCCAAGGGCAAGCTGATGCGCATGCCGCCGAAATTCGTCGAAATCGCCACTGGTACCGTCGAGGAAGCGATCGATGCGCATTCGATCCAGCCTTATTACACTGTGCTGCTGGCCGAAGAATGCGGCATGGTTCTGGATTACGCGGTCAGCGCCGAAGAGATCGTCTTCACGGCCAAGGTCGCTGCCGCGTAGTTCATCGATCGCTGATTGAAGCGGGCGCGGTAACGATTCCTTAGCCTGATGAACCTATCCTCAAAGGTTAGGAAGGCCCTCGACGGAGACAGCGCGAGGGATAAGGAGCCGCCATGCAGAGATTCATGATCACCGACAGTTCGGACATCGTTCGCAAGGTCGGCAAGCGAATCCTTTCCGAACTCGATTTTCTGGTCAGCGAAGCTTCGTGTGCCGAAGAGGCGCTGCAGCACTGCCTGGCCGAACTTCCCGAATATCTGATCGTCGATTCAGGTATGGAGGGAGCACTCGATCTCATTGCGGCCATCCGTGCCATGGACGGCGGCAAAGAGGTGAAGATCTACTATTGTGTCATCGAGGCCGACCTGAAGAAGCTGATGGCCGGCAAGCGGGCAGGGGCCACCGACTTCCTGCTCAAGCCCTTCGACCGCAAGATCCTCACCGCCGTGTTCGGAAATCGCGCAATCGCCGCCTGAGCAGGTCGCGTAAATCGTTAACGGGAGCCGTCCTTTTGGGCGGCTTTTTCATTTCCGCATATTCCCGACAAAATAAAAGTCCCGCCGGAGAGACGGGACTTTTCATTCGATAAGGGGATTCGGCGGATCAGGCGGTTTCGGCGTATTCGGCACCGTCGGGCTCGCGCAGCACGTAGCCGCGGCCCCAGACGGTTTCGATGTAGTTGGCGCCGCCGGCAGCATTTGCGAGCTTCTTGCGCAGCTTGCAGATGAAGACGTCGATGATCTTCAGTTCCGGCTCGTCCATACCGCCGTAAAGGTGGTTCAGGAACATTTCCTTGGTGAGCGTGGTGCCCTTGCGGAGCGAGAGAAGCTCCAGCATCTGGTATTCCTTGCCCGTCAGATGAACGCGCTGGCCGCCGACTTCGACGGTCTTGGCGTCGAGGTTGACGATAAGCTCGCCCGTGACGATGACCGACTGAGCATGGCCCTTGGAACGGCGGACGATGGCGTGGATGCGGGCGACGAGCTCGTCCTTGTGGAAGGGCTTGGTCATATAGTCATCGGCGCCGAAGCCGAGGCCACGAACCTTGTCTTCGATGCCGGCCATGCCCGAGAGGATCAGGATCGGTGTCTTGACTTTCGACAGGCGGAGAGTGCGAAGCACTTCATATCCGGACATGTCGGGAAGGTTCAGATCAAGAAGGATGATGTCGTAATCATACAGCTTGCCCAGATCCACGCCTTCTTCGCCGAGATCTGTCGTATAAACATTAAAACTCTCAGATTTGAGCATCAATTCGATACTCTGCGCCGTAGCGCTGTCGTCCTCAATGAGAAGTACCCGCATAATTATCCCCTTTACCGCCGCCGAAAGGTGGCATGGCCCCCTACGCGATACCGAATAAGCTACGTGATTTGGAAGCTGCCACGAAATGGTTAACAAATTCTAATTCACTCTGGCAAGGAGTATCGAATTTATTAAATAATTTTTCCATTTCACTGTTTTCCAATAGGAATCTCAAAACCCATTTCTCAACTATGACATTAAGAAGCTGCGCTAAGTGATTCATCTGACTCGCCAATGAAAAGGTTCGGCATTCCTGTCCCGGTGTTTACCGACCCTTAAATCATCGGGCCTATCATTAACGATGCCCGTAAACGAAAGGTTACCAGCGGTAGGTTTTTGTTAATATCGCAGGAAATTTTTCGGCAAACCGTGTCAAAGCGGCGCGTAAGGGCGATTTCAAGTTGAGCCGGGGTCTCGCATCACGGGAGTAATGCGTATGAAGTCGCGAGAGAGCCTCGTTCGCCTGAAAGAGTTTCAGGTGAACGAAAAACGTCGTCAACTGCAGCAGTTGCAGATGATGATGTCCGAATTTGAACGGATGACGAAGGATCTGGAGAGCCAGATCGTCGTCGAGGAAAAGAAGTCCGGTATTTCCGACCCGAATCACTTCGCATATCCGACCTTTGCAAAGGCCGCACGTCAGCGCGCCGACAATCTTCAGGTTTCGATCAAGGAACTGAAGGTTCAGGAGGAGGCGCTGGAACTGGTGCTAGAGGAAATGCAGGCGGAATATGCCAGGGCAACGGCGCTCGAAGAGCGCGACGGCGCAGTTCGCGCCCGGGCCTGACGAATATTGCAGGCGCCGGTCCCGGCGCCTTGGGGATAACCACAGAAGCCATGCATGACGGGCGCGGTGTCCGTCATGCATGGCTTTTGGTGTTTCCGTCGGATGACGGGCGCGTTCTCAGTTCACCACGTCGTTCCATTCGGGGTGGCGCTGCGCCTGTGATTTAAAGAAAGGGCAGAGCGGGATGATCTTCCAACCGCCCTTTCGGGCGGCCTCGACCGCATGAAGGGCGAGCGCCTGGCCGACGCCCTTGCCGCGCAAAGCGTCCGGCACGCCGGTATGATCGATGATGATGAGTTTCGGCGATGTGCGGGAATAGGTCATTTCCGCTTCATGGCCTTCCAGCGCTGCAATATAGCGGCCGCCCGACGTATTTTCCTCAATCCTGATATCCATGTCTGTCTCCTGACGAATTATGTGATCGGGAACGTGACATGGCGGCATCGGCATGCCAAGCCGTGGCGGCAGGAGACAGTGTGTTCAAAGAGGAGGCGGGAAATTAAACAGGCTCTCAGCGATTCGTCCTGTTCTGCTGGTGACAGCACCGTGTCTTCTGGCGCTTGGCCTTGTCCTGCCGCTCGTCTCGCTTCGAGAAGCTCTGGTTCTTCGACGAGACGCCGTCGCTCCTGGAAATCGTGGCCTCGCTCTGGAGTGGCGGCGACGTGGCGCTTGCGGCACTCGTTGCGCTCGTCTCGATTGTGCTGCCGGTTCTGAAGATGATCGGGGTCGCGGCGGAATCCATGGCTGCCGGCAGCACCGGCAGCCTGTTTCATCGCAACGTCGCGCCGCATCTGTCCAAGTGGTCCATGATGGACGTGCTGCTCGTCGCGATCGTGATTGCGGCGGCGAAGACGACCGGACTGCGAATGCGTTTACGCAGCCCAGCCTTTGGTGTTACGCGGCCTCAGCAATGATTTCGGGCCTTCTTCACTCCCTCGAGGGAAATGCGTCCGGCCCGAAATAATCAAATCGAATGGAACGTGATCAGTGGCGGTACTGCTGGATGCGCGTGGTGCGCAGGCCGGCGAGACCATGGCTGTTGATGGAGGACTGCCAGGAAAGGAATTCTTCGACAGTGAGCGTGTAACGCTCGCAGGCTTCTTCCAAGCTCAACAGGCCACCGCGAACAGCCGCGACAACCTCTGCCTTGCGACGGATGACCCAGCGCCGCGTATTTGGCGGCGGAAGATCCGCAATCGTCAGGGGGCTGCCATCGGGGCCGATGACATATTTTACTCGGGGACGTATCATTTCGGTCATTGGACTCTCTACACAACGCAAGACCACGGACGCCACTCTAACTTGCCACATTTAAAAATTGCCTAAACCCATCGTAAGACTTTGATAACAACTTTAGACGCCGGTTGCGGGTGATTTGCGGATTGCCTGCCGTTACGTCAATTTGAGGCGGCTGCATGGGAGCCATGCGGAATAAATGTTACATATTTTTCCCGGACAATTTTATAAGCGCTGCAACATAAGCATGAGCGCAAAGACTTCGTCTCCGTTCTTCTCGCAGTATCAATAAAGATTGCCATTTGAATGCTTCGTATCCTTCGGATGCGGGGCAAATGCCGTCTTTCCTGATCGTCCGGCGCGTCCAATCCGCGGCCGGTTGCGAGGCCGAGCCGAAGCCCGGCCCGTGAAGGAACATAGAGAATGAAGAGACGTGAACGCGCAGTCCGCGACTGCGCCGATGATACCGCATTTTCGCCTTTCGGAGCCCGTTCTACGGGCATTTCCGCCGTCGACGGTGCAAGCCGCCTGGACGAGCTGACGAAGGCCGCTGGGTTCGAATTCCACCTGTTTTCCGTATTCCCGCGCGGGGACCGGACGGCCTTTCTCGAAAACAAGCTGATCAGCAACTGGCCGCAGAGCCTCGTCAACCTTTACGAGGAGGCGGACCTCTTCTATTGCAGCAAGCTGGTTGCTGTCATGAAGCGCACCATCATTCCTGTCTTCTGCGAAGAGGGGCCTTTTGGTGGCAATGCAGCGAATCAGGAAAACCGCCGTTTGAACACGATGTTTCAGATGCACGGACTGACGCATACCTTCGCGTTCGCGCTGCACGACGCTGACCTGAAACAATACATCTTCGCTTTTTCGGGTACGCGTGCGATGCCCTCTCGCGAAGAAGCGACGGCGCTGCTTTATGGCTGCATGGAGCTTCTGGACACGCTTCCGAGCGACGAGAAGCCGGAAGACCGGCCATCGGAAAGCCTCACCCGGCGGGAAATCGAATGCCTGCGCTGGTCGGCCGCGGGCAAGAGCAGCGACGAAATTGCGATCATTCTCGATCTCTCATCGCATACGGTGGTGGGATATCTGAAGAGCGCCATGCGCAAGCTGGATTCGGTCAACCGCATGCAGGCGGTCGCCCGAGCATTCCGGTATCGGCTGCTCTAACAGCCGATACGCTCTCTTTTTCCAATCAGAAGCCTTTGCCGCCGTTCAGCTCGGAAATCAGTGTTCCGAAGATGATGCGGATATCCATCAGCAGCGAGAAATTCTCGACATAATGGAGATCGCTGGCAATGCGGGCGCGGGCCTTGGCCGGGCGGTCCGTCGGGCCGCGCAGGCCGCGCATCTGCGCCAGACCGGTGATGCCGGGACGCATGGCGTGGCGGTGATGATATTGCGGAACCAGCTCTTCGTAGAGCATGCCGCCGGCACGCATGCCGATTGCGTGGCAGCGCGGTCCGACAACCGACATGTCACCCTTCAGCACGTTGAGAAGCTGCGGCAGCTCATCAATGTTCGAGCGACGCAGGAAAGCGCCGACGCGGGTGATGCGCGGATCGTTCTTCACGGTTTGGGCAACGCCCGTGACGTCGCACATGTCGGTACGCATCGAGCGGAACTTGTAGACCTTGATGGAGCGGCAATTCTTGCCCCAGCGGGTCTGCTTGAAAAGCACCGGACCGGGGCTGTCCATCTTGATCAGGGCGGCGACGACCAGAAGAAGCGGAGCAAGCACGATGAGTGCGCTGATCGAGGCAAAAATATCGAAGGCTCGTTTCAGCACGAACTGCACGGAGGCAGGCGGCGGAACGATGCTGTCGAGTGCGGTAACTGGGAACCTCGCGTTGACCTGACGAACAGGCGTAACGCGAAAGCTCTCTTCAGAAATACTTTTGTTAAGGTCCATGACGCTCAAGGATCTACCCTTTGTATTTTGAAGCTCTCGGCGGTGTCATTCGATGGCTTGGTTAGCGCCACATTAAGGCGCCACAATGTTAGGCGGCGTTTAACCCTACTACATCCTAAATTTGCGACATTTGTTTAACCGAGTCCAGAGAAATTTCGCATCGCAGCAAACTTCGCAGTTGCGTTAAGTTAATGCAAAATCAGGAGTTTTATTTTTCAACCGGGGTTTTTATTAGGAATTATATGTGTTTGGCAGATTCGAGACAGCAAACGACGGTTGTGTTGGTTGTGGCTTACACCGTGCCAAAACGCTTCAATCCCGGCAGGCCGGGGCGATCCCGGTTCCGCCAGGATCGAATTTATCGTCTGTTGTGCCGGAATGGGAGTGAAGGGGAGCCCCCGGAATTGGTATTCCGAAACTATGGTTTGACTACCATAATTGCGTCTGCCTGCCGCAGCAATGTTACCGAAGTCACACGATATGCGCGGCGGTGATTGTGGCGACATTGTGTCGAGAGAGCATGCGACCGGAGAAGGAAAAGGGGCGCCGGCTCTGATTCAAAGTGAAGACCGGAGACGGAAACCACCAGGTGATTCTCGAGGCCGGAGCGCAGGCGGGCGCCGATGCAGAACCGCCTTGCTGCAATATTACCGCGAAGAAGCTGAATTATTGCGAAGAAGCCGACAGACGCCAACTTCGGCGATTGCTACGCCCGCTCGAGGGCAGGCTTCGTGCCGCCCCAGGAGACGAAATGGGGATTTGCGAAGTCGAAATCGGCAGTTGCACCGGTTTTGCCGTAGATGAGCGGCTGCCCATCCATCGTGACAGTCGATCCACCAGCCGCCCGCAAGACCGCATCGCCGGCCGCGGTATCCCACTCCATGGTGCGGGTGAAACGTGGGTAGACGTCGGCCTTGCCTTCTGCCAGCAGGCAGAATTTCAGGGACGAGCCGATATTGGTGCATTTGGAGATGGCATGGCGCGCGAGAAAGAGGCCAGTCTCGGGACTGTCATGACGAAAGCTCGCGAGCGCCAGGCTCTCGGCCGGTCGCTTGCGGACTCTGATCTGCTTTCTCTCGACGACTGCGAAATTCTCGTCGATCACCAGTTTCTCCGCGCTTCCGCGTTCGCCTGAAAAAGCGATACCAAGCGCCGGGGCATAGACGATGCCAGCAACGGGGATACCGTTTTCCACGTAAGCGATATTGACGGTGAACTCTTGGCGCTTGTCGAGGAATTCGCGGGTGCCGTCGAGCGGATCGACGAGAAAGAAGGACTTTCCGGCAACATCGGGCACCTTGCCGACGGCCACCGATTCCTCGGCGACGACAGGGATCTCAGGGAAGTCGCGCTCCAGATGGGCGAGTATTATGCGCTCGGCCTCCTGATCGGCGATCGTGACCGGGCTTGAATCAACCTTCATCTCTACCGGACAGCCGTTGCGGAAGACCTTTATGATGATCCTGCCGGCTTCGAGCGCTGCCCGTTCAAATGTCCTCAGCATATTCCTGCCGTTCGTCTGCGAATTCGCCCCGTGACCGTCACTCTGATATAGTGTTGAACCAGGGCTGCCGCATCCCTTGTCGCGTTGCGGGTAATATTACCAGCTTAATGCGTGTCCACAAAGGTGCGCCATGAGCATTTGCCCGCGAAATGGCATTTGCAGTTGATAGCATCTTCGAGTTTGAAATTTCGTCAACTTCCTCACCTGTGGAACAGTTTACGCAGAAAAACGAATGCCGGTGCTTCGTTTGACGACGAAAGGTTAAGCGGCGAGGTCTTCTCTGGCTAAAAAAATGCCAGCCGGTGCCGTTTTTATGTGGATTTTGGTTTGAATTGCGCCATTTACGCTCGTTTGCCCAAGATTCTGGCGCAGAACCCCCTTTTTGTCTTCACATTTCCAACGAAACCGCTATGCAATGCGAGCCAGTGGCTCATGTGAAAGCATGAGCGATAAAACCAATAAGAGATGCAACTTAAATTTGGTTCGCATCCAGGGGAAATGACATATGGAGTATTTCGTCCAGCAGCTCTTCAACGGGCTGACTCTCGGATCCATCTATGGTCTTGTGGCTATTGGCTATACGATGGTTTACGGCATTATCGGCATGATCAACTTCGCCCATGGCGACATTTTCATGCTTGGTGGTTTCGCTGCTCTTATCGTCTTTCTCGTTCTCACATCGATCTTCGCAGGTCTTCCGGTAGCCGTGTTGCTGCTGGTAATGCTGGTGATCGCGATGCTGATGACGAGTTTGTGGAATTGGACGATCGAGCGCATTGCATACCGTCCGCTGCGCGGTTCCTTCCGCCTGGCGCCGCTGATCACCGCGATCGGCATGTCGATCGTGCTGTCCAACTTCATCCAGGTGACGCAGGGTCCGCGCAACAAGCCGATCCCGCAGCTGGTGAGCTCGGTCTATCAGTTCGGCAACATCTCCGTGTCGCTGAAGCAGATCGTCATCATCATCATCACGGCGGTGCTGCTCACGGTCTTCTGGTATATCGTTAATCATACAGCGCTCGGCCGCGCTCAGCGGGCCACGGAGCAGGATCGCAAGATGGCGGCTCTGCTCGGCGTCAATGTCGACCAGACGATTTCGATCACCTTCGTTATGGGCGCCGCACTCGCTGCCGTCGCCGGTACGATGTATCTGATGTATTATGGCGTTGCCTCGTTCGCCGACGGCTTCACACCGGGTGTGAAGGCATTTACCGCAGCCGTCCTCGGCGGCATCGGCTCGCTGCCGGGCGCCGTTCTCGGCGGGTTGATGATCGGCCTAATCGAATCGCTGTGGTCGGCCTATTTCACCATCGCGTACAAGGATGTCGCGACCTTCGCCATCCTCGCTTTCGTGCTGATCTTCAAGCCGACGGGCATTCTTGGGCGGCCGGAAGTCGAGAAGGTATAACGTCATGGCAAACATTGAGAATTCCACAGGCAAGCCCGATGCCGGACTTGTCCGCAAGGGTCTTATCCAAGCCCTTTTCGCAGCCTTGCTGGCGTTCGGCATGTTCGTTCTCTATGTCGGTCTCAAGACCGACCAGAATATCAGCAACGAGTTGGTCATCGTTCAGCGCTGGGGACTGCTTGCGATTTTCGTCATGATCGCTGCAGTTGGCCGCTTCGCCGTCGTCATTTTTGCAGCAACACCCGGCCTATTCGCCAAGACTATGCGAGTGGTGGTTCCTGTAGCGGTTCTGATGATCGTGGCCTACCTTGCTTCCGTGTTCATTCGTGAGCAGCTGTGGTTCGATCTGCTCACCCTGGGCTGCTTGGTTGTGCTGGCCGCATTGTTGTGTGTGCTGATCAAATACGTTCTTCTCCCGGCAGAGGAGAGGCGTCGGGAACGCAATGTCGAGTCCGAAAGACTCGGATTGCCGCTGGAAGCAAGCCCGTATGAGACGCATTTTCTGAAGCTCGTTCTGGCTGCGTTGCTGCTTTACCCCGTAGTGGCTGTGGCGTGGAAAGGCCCTCAAGGTTCGTTGACGTATGTCGACAATTTCGGCATTCAGATCCTGATTTACGTGATGCTCGCCTGGGGTCTTAACATCGTTGTCGGCCTTGCCGGTCTTCTCGACCTTGGTTACGTCGCCTTCTACGCCGTCGGCGCCTATTCCTATGCATTGCTGTCGAGCTATTTCGGCCTGTCTTTCTGGGTGCTGCTGCCGCTTTCCGGTATCTTCGCCGCACTCTGGGGTGTCATCCTCGGTTTCCCGGTATTGCGCTTACGCGGCGACTACCTTGCTATCGTGACGCTCGCCTTCGGCGAAATCATACGCCTCGTAATCATCAATTGGACTGATGTGACAAAGGGCACCTTCGGCATCTCAGGCATTGCCAAGGCTTCGGTCTTCGGTATCTGGACCTTCGATATCGGCAAGGTGAATAATTTCGCCAAGGCTTTCGGGCTGCCTTCGTCATCGGCCTATTACAAAATCTTCCTGTTCTACGTCATCTTGGCGCTCTGCATGCTGACCGCCTATGTGACCATCCGGCTACGCCGCATGCCGCTCGGCCGAGCTTGGGAAGCATTGCGTGAAGACGAGATCGCCTGCCGCTCACTTGGCATCAACACGGTGACGACTAAACTTACGGCGTTCGCTACCGGCGCGATGTTCGCGGGCTTCGCCGGCTCGTTCTTTGCAGCACGCCAGGGCTTCGTTTCGCCAGAATCCTTCGTCTTCTTGGAGTCGGCTGTCATCCTCGCCATCGTCGTGCTCGGCGGCATGGGCTCGCTGACCGGAATCGCGATTGCTGCGATCGTCATGGTCGGAGGTACCGAGGCGCTACGCAGTATGAACTTCTTGAAAGACATCTTCGGTCCGACCTTCACGCCGGAACTTTACCGCATGCTTATCTTCGGCCTCGCCATGGTTGTGGTGATGCTATTCAAGCCGCGTGGTTTCGTCGGCTCGCGATCGCCGACAGCCTTCCTCAAGGCGCGTAAGGCAATCTCCGGAAGCTTCATCAAGGAAGGACACGGTTGATGAGCCCGGTCACCAATACGATGTCGAGCGACATTCTTCTCAAGGTCGAGCACCTGTCGATGAAGTTCGGCGGCCTGATGGCCATCAACGACTTCTCTTTCGAAGCCAAGCGCGGCGACATCACCGCGCTAATCGGCCCGAACGGTGCCGGCAAGACCACCGTGTTCAACTGCATCACCGGCTTCTATAAGCCGACGATGGGCATGATCACGCTCAACCAGAAGAGCGGCAAGCAATATCTGCTGGAGCGTCTGCCGGACTTTCGCATCACCAAGGAAGCGAAGGTGGCGCGTACCTTCCAGAATATCCGGCTGTTCTCCGGTCTGACTGTTCTCGAAAACCTGCTCGTTGCCCAACATAACAAGCTGATGAAGGCATCGGGTTATACGATCCTCGGCCTTATCGGCGTCGGTCCCTATAAGCGGGAAGCGGCCGAAGCGATAGAGCTTGCCCGCTTCTGGCTTGAGAAGGCCGACCTGATCGACCGCGCCGACGATCCGGCAGGCGACCTGCCCTACGGCGCTCAGCGCCGTCTCGAGATTGCGCGCGCCATGTGCACCGGTCCGGAACTGCTCTGCCTGGACGAGCCGGCCGCAGGCCTTAACCCGCGCGAATCCGCGACGCTCAATGAGCTTCTCCAGAACATCCGTGCCGAAACCGGAACATCTATCCTGCTCATCGAGCATGACATGTCGGTGGTCATGGAAATTTCCGACCATGTGGTCGTTCTCGAATACGGCCAGAAGATTTCCGATGGCACGCCGGATCATGTGAAGAACGATCCGAAGGTCATCGCTGCCTATCTCGGTGTCGAGGATGAAGAAGTGGAAGAAGTGATCGCAACCGTCGAGCAGATCGAAGGAGGCGCAAACTGATGGGCGATGAAGTAATGACGGGTCAACCGCTCCTTCAGGTAAACAGCGTCGAAACCTATTATGGCAATATCCGTGCGCTGGCCGGCATCAATGTTCATGTCAACAAGGGCGAGATCGTCAGCCTGATCGGTGCAAACGGCGCCGGCAAGTCGACGCTGATGATGACGATCTGCGGCAGTCCGCAGGCTCGCGTCGGTTCGATCGTCTTCGAAGGCCGCGACATCACCAGGCTTCCGACCCATGAAATCGCCCGACTGCGCGTCGCGCAGTCGCCGGAAGGCCGCCGCATCTTTCCGCGCATGACGGTTCTGGAAAACCTCCAGATGGGCGCCGGCCTCGACAACCTCAAATACTTCGCCGAAGACGTCGAGAAGATCTTCACGCTCTTCCCTCGTCTCAAGGAACGCCACGCCCAGCGCGGCGGTACGCTTTCGGGCGGCGAGCAGCAGATGCTGTCGATCGGCCGCGCGCTGATGGCTCGTCCGAAGCTGCTGTTGCTCGACGAACCCTCGCTCGGCCTTGCGCCGCTGATCGTCAAGGGCATCTTCGAAGCGATCCGGAAGCTCAATGAACAGGAAGGGCTCACGGTTTTCCTCGTCGAGCAGAACGCATTCGCCGCCCTCAGGCTTTCGCACCGCGCTTACGTGATGGTGAACGGCAAGGTGACGATGAGCGGCACCGGCAAGGAACTGCTCGCCAACCCCGAAGTCCGCGCCGCCTATCTCGAAGGCGGAAGACACTAGTCGAAGGGAGAGTTTGACATGCAGGGACTTTTCTTCGAAAGCGATGACGGTGCCCGTCTGGTCATCCGCGCGATCGTCGCGCTCATCGGCTTCTGGACGGCCTGGCGAGCCGGCAAGGCGGTTGCGGACGGCTGGAGCAACTATCCGCGGGTCATCGTCTACACCTTCCTGCTTGCGTGGGCGATGCAGTTCCTCCACCACGCCCTGTTCAATGGGCCGATGCTCAGCACCCTCTATTACGGTATCGATTTCGTGACGCTGCTTGTCTTTTCGACGGCCGGCTTCCGCTTTCGCCGCACCAATCAGATGGTCAACAACTATTACTGGCTGTACGAAAAAACTTCCGCCTTCTCGTGGAAGGACAAACGTTGACAGTCCGTTGAAACTAGGCATGAATTGCCTTCAGAGTGGAACAGCTTTCCTGGCGCAGTCAATGGTGGGTAGTGCGCCGGGTCTTGGACCGGAACCCGCCCAAAAATTGGGAGTAACAATATGAAGAAGTCTCTTCTGTCGGCAGTGGCTCTGACGGCGATGGTCGCCTTCAGCGGCAACGCTTGGGCCGACGTTCTCATCGCTGTCGCTGGTCCGCTGACCGGCCCGAACGCCGCATTCGGCGCTCAGCTCCAGAAGGGTGCCGAGCAGGCTGCTGCCGACATCAATGCTGCTGGCGGCATCAACGGCGAGCAGATCAAGATCGAGCTCGGTGACGACGTCTCCGACCCGAAGCAGGGCATTTCGGTCGCCAACAAGTTCGTTGCCGACGGTGTCAAGTTCGTCATCGGCCACTTCAACTCCGGCGTTTCGATCCCGGCTTCTGAAGTCTATGCTGAAAACGGCATTCTCGAAATCACCCCGGCCGCTACGAACCCGAAGTTTACGGAGCGCGGCCTCTGGAACACGTTCCGCACCTGCGGCCGTGACGACCAGCAGGGCGCCATCGCCGGCAAGTATCTTGCCGATCACTTCAAGGACGCCAAGATCGCCGTCGTTCACGACAAGACCCCTTACGGTCAGGGCCTTGCCGATGAAACCAAGAAGGCCATGAATGCCGCTGGTCTCACCGAAGTCATGTACGAAGGCATCAACGTTGGCGACAAGGACTTCTCGGCCCTCATCGCCAAGATGAAGGAAGCCGGCGTCTCGATCATCTATTGGGGCGGTCTGCACACCGAAGCCGGTCTCATCATCCGCCAGGCGGCCGACCAGGGCCTGAAGGCAACGCTCGTTTCGGGTGACGGTATCGTTTCCAACGAACTGGCCTCCATCGCTGGTGACGCCGTCGCCGGTACGCTGAACACCTTCGGTCCGGATCCGACGCTGAACCCGGCCAACAAGGACCTCGTCGCGAAGTTCAAGGCCGCCGGTTTCAACCCGGAAGCCTACACGCTTTATTCCTACGCTGCGATGCAGGCGATCGCCGGTGCCGCCAAGGCTGCTGGATCGCTCGATGCTGAAGCTGTTGCTACGGCCATGAAGGAAAAGGGTCCGTTCCCGACCGTTCTCGGCGACATCTCCTTCGACGAAAAGGGCGACCCGAAGATTCCGGGCTACATCATGTACGAATGGAAGAAGGGTCCGGACGGCAAGTACAGCTACTTCCCGCAGGGCATGTAAGCTTAGCCGTCCTTTAGGGGACAGGACTATCGAAGCCCGGTTTCGACCGGGCTTCTTTCGTTTTGCTGCGTTTCAATTGCCGTTCGCCTAGGCTAACTCTTCGTCATCGTTTTTGAAGCATCGAGCGGAGCCGCCCATGTCCAAACCCCGCATTCTCGTCACCCGGCGCTGGCCGACTGCAGTGGAAGCCGTCCTTGCCGAACGTTTCGACGTCACGCTCAATCGCGACGATATTCCGCTTGGTGAAAACGAGCTGCGGCTGGCGCTTTCGACCTATGACGCCGTGCTGCCGACCGTCTCCGACAAGCTGCCGGCTGCGATCTTTGCTGGCGATATCCGCACGAAGATCCTCGGCAATTTCGGGGTCGGCTTCAATCATATCGATATCGCGACCGCCAAAGCGAAAGGCGTTACGGTGACGAATACGCCGGGCGTTCTCACCGATTGCACCGCCGATATCGCCATGCTGCTCCTGCTGTCCGTCGCGCGCCGCGGTGGGGAGGGCGAGCGGCAGCTGCGCGCCGGAGAATGGAAGGGCTGGTGCCCGACGCATATGATCGGCACGAAGGTGACCGGCAAGACTGTCGGCATTATCGGCTTCGGGCGGATCGGCAAGGCTTTTGCACAACGCTGCCATTTCGGCTTCGGCATGGATGTCGTGTTCTACAACCGCTCAGAGGTCGATCCGGCTGAAGCGGCGCGCTACGGCGCACGTCAGCTTGCTTCGGTGGAGGCGGTGCTCGCGGCTTCCGATTTCGTTTCCCTGCATTGCCCTGGAGGAGCGGAAAACCGGCATCTGATGAATCCGGCACGGTTCGCTGCAATGAGGCCGGGCGCTTTCCTCATCAACACTGCGCGCGGTGATGTGGTCGATGAGACGGCACTGATTGCCGCACTTGCCAAAGGCACGATCCGGGGCGCAGGGCTCGATGTCTACGAGGCGGAGCCGCATGTGCCGGAAGCGCTGCGGCGGATGGAAAATGTCGTCCTGCTGCCGCATCTCGGCAGCGCGACGGAGGAGACGCGCACGGCGATGGGGATGAAGGTCGTGGAGAATGTGACTGAATTCTTCGAGGGGAGGAGCGTGCCGGATCGGGTGGCCTGAGGCCTTCCGACACCCTCACATCTCATGCAACACATGCGCCGCCTTCACGGCGGCGGATGCCCTGTTTTCCACGCCAAGCTTCACATAGATCTGTTCGAGGTGCTTGTTCACCGTGCGCGCGGACAGGCCGAGAATTTCGCCGATATCGCGATTGGCCTTGCCCTTGGCGATCCACATCAGCACTTCAGACTCGCGCTGCGTCAGTGAAAAATGCCGGCGCAGGACTTCGTCGTCGCTGCGCTGGTTGGCAGCCGTCAGGCGGAAGAGATATTCGTCGGGGCCGATGGCGCCGAGGAAGGCGAGCTGAAGAGCGGCCTGACCGACATGAGCGATGGAGATGAGGGCGTCACGTGCGGCGACGGCACGCTCCTTCATCCAGGTGCCGATCGTGCGGGAGACGACCTCCATGCCATCGTCGCTTCCCATGGCGGCATTGACGAGGCGGGTGGCCTGCGGCGTGGACCAATGGATCGCGCCATTTCCCTTCACGGCCAGCAGATGACGGCCGGCGGCATCGAGTGCCACGCGCGCGCTTTGGGCCGAGCGGGCATTGCGCAAGTGAACGCGAATGCGGGCGCGCAGTTCATCGATGTTGATCGGTTTCGACAGGTAGTCGACCCCGCCCGATTCCAAGGCATGCACGACATGCTCGGTTTCGGTCAGCCCGGTCATGAAGATGACCGGCACTTGGGCGACGGCGGCATTGGCTTTCAGCCTGCGGCAGGTTTCGAAGCCGTCCATCGAGGGCATGACCGCATCGAGCAGGATGAGATCCGGCGTGATGCGCTCAACGATATTGAGCGCGGCCGAGCCTGATGTGGCGATCAGCACGGAAAAGCCTGATTGTTCCAACGCGTCGGTCAAAAAGCCGAGCGCTTCGGGCGAATCGTCAACCAAAAGAACGATGTCGCGAGGAAGCTCAGCCAACGGTTTCACCCTTTTCTTCGAATTTGTGCAGGAAATCCATGAAGCCGGCGAGGTCGAAAGCGGCGACATAGGAGCGGAGCTCCTCGGTGAATGGCTGATTTGCCTCCATTTTGGCAAGGTCGGCGAGCTTGGCTTCTATGCCCCTGATGTAGCCGATCTCGCCAAGCCGCAGCAGTTCCTGCACATGTGCAGCCCCCGGACCCTTCAGCGATATGGCTGCAGGTGCCGGAGCCGGCGCCTGATCGTCGGCATAGAGCCACTTCAGGCCGAGATGCAGGGCCAGCTTATCGCGCAGTTGTTTGATATCGACCGGCTTGCCGATCGCATCATTGTGGCTGTCGTCGCTGTCGCTGTGAGCGGCTGCGTCGCCGATATTGGCTGACAGCATCACGATCGGCGCGGCGCGTCCCGTCTCACGCAGCCGAGAAACGAGCTGCCAGCCGTTCATGCCGGGCATGGAGATATCGACGAGGAAGAGATCTGGCTCGATGCCTTCGACGAGCGTCAGGCAGTCCAGGCCGCTTGCTGCCGTCAGCACGATGAAATCGAGTGGGACCAGGATTTCGCGCATCATCTCACGATGATCCTCGTTGTCATCAACGACGACGATCGTGCGGCGCGGGCCGTCATAGCCGACGATCTTCTTTTCCTGCGGCGGAGCGGCAGGGCGCATCACGGCCGACAGCATGAGGCGGACACGGAAGGTCGAGCCTTTGTTCTTTTCGCTGTTGACCGCGATTTCGCCGCCGAGCGTGTTGGTTAGAAGACGGGTAATGGTCAGGCCAAGACCGAGGCCGGGCATGGGCCGCACGCTTTCTGCTTCACCGCGCTGGAAGGGTTCGTAAATGCGCGTCAGATCCTGTTCGGCGATTCCACGGCCGGTGTCGGAGACGGTGAAGGTCGCGACTTGGCTGCGATAGCCGACATCGAAGGTGACGCTGCCTTCGTCGGTGAATTTGATGGCGTTGGAGAGCAGGTTGACGAGGATCTGGCGCAATCGCTTCTCGTCGGTGCGTACGAATTGCGGCAGAGCCTGCGAGCGGTCGTGGATGAAGGTGAGGCCTTTCGCCTGCGCCTGCGGCCGGAACATGTCGACGATCTGGTCGAGGAAATCCTGGATGTTGATCTCGTTCGAATAGACCTGCAGGCGGCCGGCTTCGATCTTCGAAATATCCAGAAGGCCATCGATCAGGCCGGAAAGATGCTCGGCGCTGCGGCGGATGACCTTGATGGAGGATTGACGCGGGGCGGGGATGGTCTCGTCGCGTTCGAGGATCTGGGCGTAACCGAGGACGGCATTCAGCGGCGTGCGCAGTTCGTGGCTCAAGCCCACCACGTAGCGGCTCTTGGCGCGATTGGCGGCTTCGGCCGTTTCCTTTGCGGTCTGCAGCGCGGCGTCGGTCTTCTTGTGAGCGGCGATTTCCTTGAGCAGAAGCGTGTTCTGGCGGGAGGATTCCTCCTCGGCGACGACGCGGCTGTCATGGGCGAGCACATAGAACCAGCAGGCAATGCCGGCGATGACCGAGAAGACGAAGAAGACGATCAGGATGGTGCGGTTGACGACTTCGGCGGTCTCCGGCGAGGCCGAGGCCACCTGATGGGCGATCATCGCAAGGATCGCGCCGACGGCCGTCAGTGCCAGTGCCACGGCAATGCCATAGCGGCCAAGGCGGGTCGTCAGTTTCTCGACGATGGTTTCCGGCAGCAGGGTCTTTGCGACGGCACCGACCTGCGCATTGAGGCGGGCGTTCGGCTTGCACATGTCGTGGCAACGGCTGTCGAGCGAGCAGCAGAGCGAGCAGATCGGCGCGGCATAGGCTGGGCACCAGGCCATATCCTCCGGCTCGAAGGGATGTTCGCAGACGGAGCAGGTGATGCTGGTCAGGTTCTTCCAGGCATGGCGCGGCTTGCGGGCGAGGTAGAACTTGCCCCTGGTTGCCCAGGCGAGGGCAGGCGAGGCGATGAGCGCGATCACCAGTGTGATATAGGGGGCGAGCGAGGCGGCGACCGAACCGAAGACACCGAAATGGGCAATCAGCGCGACGCCGGCCGACAACGTCATTGCGCCGAGGCCAACCGGGTTGATGTCGTAGAGGTGGGCGCGCTTGAATTCGATGCCGGGAGGGGCAAGGCCGAGCGGCTTGTTGATGAAAAGATCGGCCGAGATGGTGCAGAGCCAGGCCATGGCGATGATCGAGAAGATGCCGAGCGTTTCCTCAAGCAGCCGGTAGATGCCGAGTTCCATCAGGAGCAGGGCGATCGCCACGTTGAAGACCAGCCAGATAACGCGGCCGGGATGGCTGTGCGTCAGACGCGAGAAGAAGTTCGACCAGGCGAGCGAGCCGGCATAGGCATTCATCACATTGATCTTCAGCTGCGAGACGACCACGAAGGCGGCCATCAGCAGCAGGGCGGCATTGTGCCAGGGGATCATGTAGCCGAAGGCAGTCAGGTACATCTGTGCCGGGTCGGCGGCACGGTCGACCGGCACGCCGGATGTGAAGGTCAGCACCACGAGGAAAGAGCCGGCGAGCAGTTTCGGTGCGCCGATGACGACCCAGCCGGGACCGGCGAGGAAAACGGCGAGGCGGTGGCGCCATTTGCGCTGCGGGTCCGGCGGCAGGAAGCGCAGGAAGTCCGCCTGTTCGCCGATCTGCGACATGAGCGCGAGGATGACGGCGGATGCTGCGCCGAATTCCACAAGGTTGAAATCTGCGACGGTGCCGGGAGGGCCGGAGGCATGGCGAATGCCGGCAAAGGCTCGCCAGACATCGAATTGGCCCCAGTCGAGGAAGGCGATGAAGATAAAGGGCAGGATGTTGAGGACGATCCAGAAGGGCTGGGTCATCAGCTGGAACTTGCTGATCAGCCGCACGCCGTGCGTGACGAGCGGGATCACCATGACGGCGCTGATGATGTAGCCGATCCATAGGGGTATGCCGAGCGTCAGTTCCAGTGCGCCGGACATGATCGAGGCCTCGATTGCAAACAGCATGAAGGTGAAGCTTGCATAGATCAGCGAGGTGATGGTCGAGCCGATATAGCCGAAGCTTGCGCCGCGCGTCAGCAAGTCGATATCGACGCCGTGGCGAATGGCGTATCGGCTGATCGGTAGGCCGATTGTGAGCATGGCGATCGAGGCGACGATTATGGCGAAGAAGGCGTTTGTCGTGCCGTAGGAGAGCGTGATGGCCCCGCCGATCGCTTCGAGAGCCAGGAAGGAGATGGCGCCGATCGCCGTCTGCGAGATGCGCTGGGAGGAGAAGCGGCGGGCGCTCTTGGCTGTAAAGCGCAGCGCGTAGTCTTCGAGCGTTTGGTTGGCGACCCAGCGATTATATTCGCGTCTCACCGGAATGATGCGTTGGCGCGCTGTCATGCCCTCTTTCCGGCGTTCCGGTCAGCTTATCGTCTCAGAGCCACTTTTGGCGGGATGGGCGGGAAAGGCAAGAGGCGGAACGCCGGCAGATTCACAGAACGGCAATATTTTTGAAACCGGTCTGTCACATAAGGGCTCTAACTCTCCCGCAGTCCGTTCAACCATTTCGGGTATCACCATGTCTGTTCCAAGCCTTTGCCGCCTGAGTACTGCGCTCGTCTGCCTTCTTTCGATCGTGCCATCGCTTGCCGCCGCCGAGCAGGCAACGGCTGCGAAAGCACCTTATGTGGAGGCCGGAAACACCAACAAACGCGGCGACGCCTGCTTCTCGACAGTGGACACCAATGCCGCCGTCCATCTTCTCTCCGGCTTCCTCGAAGTCTGGACGCCGCGCACGCCGTTCGTCGATGCCGGTGTAGAGGCCCCGGCCAAGGACAATTGCCCTGCGGTTGCCAAGACGGATTGGGACGGTGTTCCCTCCAGCAAGACCGACGGCCAGGTCGTCAACAAGCTCGTCCATGATGCGAACATCGCCTATGTCGTCAAGGCGACGCGCGCACGGACGGCCAATCAGGCGGTTGCTGCCTATCTCGACGATCGGCGGGGCAAGAATGCCAGCATTGTCGATGGCCTCGGGCCGCTGACGGATGCGTGGAAGGCGGGCTCGAAGCAGATCACCACGATCACCGAAGTCGCGGCCGATGCCACGACGATCAAATACGACGACAAGGGCAACAATCGCGGCGCCGGCAGCAAGCCGGACACGGAAAACAAGACCGACGCCAATCCGGACATGGGCCTTGCCATCGACTTCATCAATGCCGCAAGCGGTGACGGCTCGACGGAGCCCGCCAAGCGTTATTTCAAATATGGCCGTCCCTACCGCTGGAGCCAGGAGGTGTCGGTGGTCCCGACGCTTGAGCCCGCCAAGAGCGGCAAGCCGGTCGAGGACGGTGGCTTTCCGAGCGGGCATACGGCGGAAGCCTGGCGGGACGCGCTCGCCATGGCCTATCTCGTACCGCAGCGCTTTCAGGAGATGATCACGCGCGCCAGCGAAATGGGTGAGGACCGTATCCTTGCCGGCATGCATTCTCCGCTCGACGTGATGGGCGGTCGCATGCTCGGCACCGCCACGGTCGTCTATAATCTGAACAAGGCCGACAACTCCGCGCTGAAGAGCGATGCTTACGCCCAAGCGCAGTCATGGCTCATTGCCAAATCAGGCGTTGCGGATGCGGGCGCGCTTGAAGTCGTGGCTCATGCTGCGCCGCTCGCCGCAGACCGTTTCGCAGATCATGACGCCAACCGCGCTTACGTGCTGCAGCGCCTGAGCTATGGCCTGCCTAGCATTCATGGGACCGACCAGCTGGCCCGCGTGCCGCAGGGCGCCGAAGCGCTTCTCGAAACGCGTCTGCCCTATCTCGACGGCGAGCAGCGCCGCGACGTGCTGAAGACGACTGAGATCGCCTCGGGTTATCCGCTGCTCGATGATGCCGAAGGTTACGGCCGCCTCAACCTGTTTGCCGCCGCAGACGGCTATGGCGCCTTCGATCAGGACGTGACCGTGACGATGGATGCCGCAAAGGGCGGCTTCAATGCGATCGATACCTGGCGCAACGATATCGGCGGCAGGGGCAAACTGGCGAAGCGCGGCAGCGGCATTCTCGGCCTTTCCGGCGCCAACAGCTATGCCGGCGGCACGGTGCTGGAAGAAGGCGTGCTGGTGGCAGGCTCGCCCTCGGCCTTCGGCACCGGCGGACTGTCCGTGAACGGCGGTTCTCTCGTCCTGGCGGCCGATAAGCCCCTGACTGTAGGCGGTGATTACCAGCAGCTCGCCAATGCCGCGACGAAGCCGACAATCGGCGCTGACGGCGCGGGCACGCTGGTCATTGCGGGTAAGGCGGCGCTCTCCGGCGACCTCGACGTCACTCTTGCCTCGGGCTACGCCCCGGCGCCCGGAACGAAGATCGAGATCCTGAAGGCGGGAGCTATTACCGGCATCTTCGACAGGTTCACCATCTCTGGTCACAAGGCGACCCTTTCCTACGGCCCGACATCGGTCACCTTGACGATCGGCGGATAATATCGAACTGACAGGGCATCCTCTCCGTGGGATGCCCTGTCTTGTCTTTGCCTGCCCGTTTGCCCCCGCTGCCTACGTCATTTTGCGTATGTGTTTTTGCGTTGCAGCACCCGATAGTCCCCTCGGCAACAGTTAATTTCCGTTTCCGGCCTGTTGCGGAACAAGAAGAGGGGAGTTCAACCAGATGAATCTCAAATCCACACTTACGGGCGCAGCACTCGGCGCGGTCATGGCCGCATCGGCCGCCTTCCACGGTGCGGTTGCCGCCGACGACACGATCAAGGTCGGCGTTCTGCACTCGCTGTCCGGCACGATGGCGATTTCCGAAACGACGCTGAAAGACGCCATGCTGATGCTCATCGACGAGCAGAACAAGAAGGGCGGTCTCCTCGGCAAGAAGCTCGAAGCCGTCGTCGTCGACCCGGCTTCCGACTGGCCGCTCTTTGCCGAAAAGGCGCGCGAGCTGATCGAAAAGGACAAGGTTGCGGCCGTCTTCGGTTGCTGGACCTCCTCTTCGCGCAAGTCGGTCCTGCCGGTTTTCGAAGAGCTGAACTCGCTGCTTTTCTACCCGGTCCAGTACGAGGGTGAAGAATCCTCCCGCAACATCTTCTACACGGGTGCTGCTCCGAACCAGCAGGCGATCCCGGCCGTCGACTACCTGATGAACACCGAAGGCGTGAAGCGCTTCGTGCTCGAAGGCACCGACTATGTCTATCCGCGCACGACCAACAAGATCCTGGAAGCCTATCTCGAATCCAAGGGCATTCCGAAGGAAGACATCCTGATCAACTATACGCCGTTCGGTTTCTCCGACTGGCAGACCGAAGTCTCCAAGATCAAGGAATTCGGCGCGGCCGGCAAGAAGACGGCCGTCGTCTCCACCATCAACGGTGATGCCAACGTTCCCTTCTACAAGGAACTCGGCAACCAGGGCGTCAAGGCAACCGATATTCCGGTCGTCGCCTTCTCGGTCGGCGAAGAAGAGCTTGCCGGTCTCGACACCAAGCCGCTCGTCGGTCACCTGGCCGCCTGGAACTACTTCGAATCGGTCGATACGCCGATCAACAAGAAGTTCATCAAGGAATGGCACGCCTACACCAAGAACGACAAGCGCGTGACCAACGACCCGATGGAAGCTGCCTATATCGGCTTCAATGCCTGGGTTAAGGCCGTTCAGGCCGCCGGCACGACCGATACGGATGCGGTTCTCGACCACATCATCGGCGTCTCCGTTCCGAACCTCTCGGGTGGCACGGCGACCGTCATGCCGAACCACCACATTACCAAGCCGGTGCTGATCGGTGAAATCCAGGCGAACGGTCAGTTCGAAATCGTCCAGCAGACCCCCGCGGTCGTCGGCGACGAATGGTCCGATTTCCTGCCGGACTCCAAGGACCTGATCTCCGATTGGCGTAAGCCGATGAACTGCGGCAACTTCAACGTTGCCACCGGCAAGTGCGGCGGCAAGGGTTCCTGAGTTAGCCGATCCGACACGAGCCTCAAGACTTCCGTCCGGATCTCAGATCCGGGCGGAAGCTTCGTCCCCAGCGGTTGCTACGATAATTTAGGCGGGAAAGCCGATGTATCGCGCCATCAAGATCTTTCTTTTGACTGTTTGCCTCGCGTTTTCGGGCGTGACGGCAGGCCTCAAAGCCCAGGATGATATCCACGCTCTTGTCGATGCGCTCGGCATCGGCGGTTTTCCAGAGCGTGAAGCGGCCATCAAGGCGCTCGTCGCTTCCAAGGATGCGCATGTCAGCCAGATATTGCAGCAGCTGAGCGACGGCCTGCTTTATGTCAATTCCGATGAGGGTGGTCCTGTGCTCGTTCAGGGCGGCACGGATGACGAGCCGACCTATTCCGACCCGATCACCGGCGAGGTTGTCGCCGATATCGATCCCGACACGATGTCGAAGGTCAAGATCAACAATTCGGTGCGCACCACCATCGCTACCTTGATGAGCCAGTTGACGCTGCTGAGCCCGGATCGCGGCGCCCGCCTTACGGCTGCCCAGGGGCTTCTGAAGGATGCCGATCCTGCAAATCTCGATCTGCTGAATTCCGCACTGACAGATGAGAAGGACTCCGAGATCAAGAGCACCATGGAAGCGGCCCGCGCCGTGATGGTGCTGAAGAGCGATGTGAGTGCCGAGGAGAAGAGGCAAGCGATCGATACGGTCGCGGCCCGCGGCGGTCGCAACGCGCTGACGATCCTCACCACTGCGCTTGCGACGGCACCTGACGATCTGAAACCCGCCATCCAGGCACATATAAGCACCATCAATCGCAGCTTGGCCCTGTGGGATATTGTCCAGAACGTCTGGTACGGGCTGTCGCTCGGTTCGGTTCTGCTGCTTGCGGCTATCGGCCTTGCCATCACCTTCGGCGTCATGGGCGTCATCAACATGGCCCATGGCGAGATGGTGATGATCGGCGCCTACACGACCTATGTCGTGCAGGAATATATCACCGCGAATTTTCCCGGCATGGCCGACTATTCGCTGGCCTTTGCCGTACCTGCCGCCTTCGTCTTCACGGGTTTCGTCGGTCTGATCATCGAGCGCGTGGTCATTCGCTATCTATACGGCCGGCCGCTGGAAACGCTGCTTGCCACTTGGGGCGTGTCGTTGATCCTGCAGCAGGCCGTGCGCACGGTCTTCGGCCCGACTAACCGCGAGGTCCGCAATCCGAGCTGGATGTCGGGCGCCTTCGAATTTGGCGGCCTGGCGATCACCTGGAACCGCCTCTGGATCATCGTCTTCTCGATGGCGGTCTTCGTGGCGTTGCTGATGCTCCTGAAACGCTCCGCCTTTGGCCTGCAGATGCGCGCTGTCACCCAAAACCGGCGCATGGCCTCTTCGATGGGTATCCGCACAGGGTGGGTCGATGCCTTCACCTTCGCGCTCGGTTCCGGCATTGCCGGCATGGCGGGTGTGGCGCTCTCGCAGATCGACAACGTCTCGCCAAACCTCGGCCAGAGCTACATCATCGACAGTTTCATGGTCGTGGTCTTCGGTGGCGTCGGCAATCTCTGGGGCACGCTCGTCGGCGCTCTGTCGCTCGGAGTCGTCAACAAGTTCCTCGAACCCTTTGCCGGTGCCGTGCTCGGCAAGATCCTGGTGCTCGTCCTCATCATTCTTTTCATCCAGAAGCGTCCGCGCGGGCTCTTCGCACTCAAAGGAAGGGCGGTGGAAGCATGATTACGGCCTTCCTTCTCCGGTCTCTCGATCGCCGGATTTCCATTACCATCGCCATCCTGCTGGCTGTCGCAGTGCTGGTGCCGGTGCTGAACCTCGCGACCTCGGCGGATAATCCGCTGCATGTGCCGACCTATATCATGGCGCTGTTCGGCAAGTACCTGACCTATGCGCTCTTGGCGCTGGCGCTCGATCTCGTCTGGGGTTTCTGTGGCATTCTCTCGCTCGGGCATGGCGCGTTCTTTGCGCTCGGCGGTTATGCGATGGGCATGTACCTGATGCGGCAGATCGGCCCGCGCGGCGTCTATGGCGATCCTATCCTGCCTGACTTCATGGTCTTCCTGAACTGGAAGGAACTGCCCTGGTTCTGGTACGGCTTCGACCAGTTCTGGTTTGCGGCACTGATGGTGCTGCTCGTACCTGGTCTGCTCGCTTTCATCTTTGGTTGGTTCGCCTTCCGCTCGCGCGTCAACGGCGTGTATCTCTCTATCATCACGCAGGCCATGACCTATGCGCTGCTGCTTGCCTTCTTCCGCAACGATATGGGCTTCGGCGGCAATAATGGCATGACCGACTTCAAGGATATCCTTGGTTTCAACGTGCAGGCGGACGGCACACGTGCCACGCTCTTTGCGGCCACCGCAATCTTCCTGGCACTCTCGCTGATGATTGCCTCGGCTATCGTGCGCTCGAAATTCGGCAAGGTGCTGGTCGGCGTGCGTGATGCGGAAAGCCGCACGCGCTTCCTCGGCTATCGTGTCGAGCATTTCAAGCTCTTCACCTTTGTCGTCTCGGCGATGATGGCGGGCATTGCAGGGGCGCTCTACGTGCCGCAGGTCGGCATCATCAATCCCGGCGAATTCGCTCCGGCCAACTCCATCGAGGTCGTCATCTGGACGGCTGTCGGCGGGCGCGCGACGCTGATCGGGCCGATCATCGGCGCGATCCTCGTCAACGGCGGCAAGACGATCTTTACCGGCCTCTTCCCCGATTACTGGCTGTTTGCGCTTGGCGGTCTCTTCGTGCTTGTCACGCTGCTTCTGCCGAAGGGCATTGTCGGCACGATCGCCCAATATCTCAGCAAGCGGAAGCCTGTATCCAACGGCGTGCCGCCAGCGGCAGCCGAAGAAGGCGTCGACGCAAAAATCCAGGCTGCGGAGTAGACCCATGATCCCCGACGTCAAACCCAACAGCGTTCTCTATCTCAATGGTGTCTCGGTCTCCTTCGATGGTTTCAAGGCGCTGAACTCGCTCTCTATCGTCATTGAACCGGGTGAACTGAGAGCGATCATCGGCCCGAACGGCGCCGGCAAGACGACGATGATGGATATCATCACCGGCAAGACCCGGCCGGATGAAGGCGAGGTCTTTTTCAATGGCAATATCGACCTGACCAAGAGAGACGAGGCCGATATTGCCCAGCTCGGCATCGGCCGGAAATTCCAGAAGCCGACGGTCTTCGAAAGCCATACGGTCTGGGACAATCTCGAACTGGCGCTGAACCGCCGGCGTACGGTATTCTCGACTCTGTTCTATCGGTTGTCCGGCGAGGACAAGGACCGTATCGAGGAAATCCTGGAGACGGTGCGGCTGACGCATCGCCGCGATGAGTTCGCCGCCAACCTCTCGCATGGGCAGAAACAGTGGCTGGAGATCGGCATGCTGCTGGCGCAGGAGCCGAAGCTCCTGCTCGTCGACGAACCGGTGGCCGGCATGACCGATGCCGAGACGGCGGAGACGGCGATCCTGCTCAAGGATATCGCCAAGACGCGGTCTGTCGTCGTTGTGGAGCACGATATGGGCTTCATTCGCGATCTTGGCGTGAAGGTAACCTGCCTTGCGGAAGGCTCGGTACTGGCGGAAGGATCCATCGATTTCGTCAGCAATGATCCGAAAGTGATCGAGAATTATCTGGGGCGCTGAGATGCTGACAGTCGAAAACGCAAATCTCCACTATGGCGCAGCCCAGGCGCTGCGCGGCATTTCGATCAAGGCCGAGATGGGCAAGATCACCTGCGTGCTCGGCCGCAACGGTGTCGGCAAGAGCTCGCTGTTGCGCGCCGTCACCGGCCAGCATCCGCTGTCTGCGGGTACTATCATCTTCAACGATGCGAAGCTCAACGGCCTGCCGCCCTTTGCCCGCGCCAAGCAGGGCATTGGCTATGTGCCGCAGGGCCGCGAAATCTTCCCGCTGCTGACCGTCAAGGAAAACCTCGAAACCGGCTTTGCTCCGCTTGGCCGCCGCGACCGCAACATCCCGGATGATATCTTCAATCTCTTCCCGGTGCTGAAGTCGATGTTGTCGCGTCGCGGCGGCGATCTCTCGGGCGGGCAGCAGCAGCAGCTGGCGATCGGCCGGGCGATGGTCACGCGGCCGAAAATCCTTGTGCTCGACGAGCCGACCGAGGGTATCCAGCCGTCGATCATCAAGGATATCGGCCGGGCGATCCGTTACCTGCGCGATTCCACCGGCATGGCGATCCTGCTGGTCGAACAGTATCTCGATTTCTGCCGCGAGCTTGCCGACTATGTCTACATCATGGATCGCGGCGAGATCGTTCACGAAGGTCTTGCCGAGACGCTGGACACGCCGGAAGCGCGCCGCCATCTGACCGTATGATCTTTCTGGCCAACGCGCTGGCAGATGCCGCATTTTGCGGCAGATGCCTTTCGCGCCATCCCTATAGCCCGTGGGGGCATGGGGCTTTCGGAAAGCGGCACGGGACTTGCTTTGTTGCAGTCAACAGACACATTCAACGCAAGATGCCAGACAGGATGGCATCTGCACGGGGGTGGCATGACAGGCGCGGCGGCGGGCATCACCAGACCGCAGAGAGCGGAAGGACGCGGGCATCTTGCTGCCAAGGTGCAGGATGGGCGTACGCGAATCCGTGAGCTTTATCAGGAAGGTGCGGCAAAGATCCGTCTGCCGGATACATTCGATGCCTCGATGGAGGCTGTTATTATCAACACGGCCGGCGGGCTGACCGGCGGCGACCGGATGAACTGGAGCGTATCGGCGGGGGCGGGTACGCGCATCGATGTGACGACGCAGGCCTGCGAGAAGATCTACAAGGCATCGGCCGGCACGGCAGAGGTGACGACGCAGATCGAGGTCGGGCCGGGTGCCCGCGTCGACTGGCTGCCGCAGGAGACCATTCTTTTCGATCGCGCCTCGCTGTTTCGCCGTCTGGATGTCGATCTCGACGACAGCGCGGAGTTCCTTGCCGTCGAGGCCATCCTGCTCGGCCGCACGGCCATGGGTGAGACGATGGAGACGGGGCTGTTTCGCGATCGCTGGCGCATCCGCCGCTCGGGCCAACTTATTCATGCCGAGGAACTGCGCCTTTCCGATGCGGTGGCGCTGCTGGCGGCAGAGCAGGCTGTGCTTGGCGGGCAGGTGGCCTTTGCGACGGTGCTTTATGCCGGGCCGATGTCAGAAGCCTATCTTGCCAAGGTCCGGCCGCTGGTGGACGGGCATATGGGCGGGGCAAGCGCCTGGAGCGACAAGATCGTCGTGCGCCTTGCCGCAGCCGATGGCTTTGCGCTCAGAAAAATTCTCATCCCTGTCATTTCCGCCTTGCGCAATGGAGCGCCTGTGCCGAAAGTCTGGAATCTATGAGTTCAACAAGCGGATAGACGATGAACCTCACCCCGAGAGAAAAAGACAAGCTGTTGATTTCCATGGCCGCCGTGGTGGCGCGCCGACGGCTGGAGCGCGGCGTCAAGCTGAACTATCCGGAAGCCATTGCCCTTATCAGCGATTTCGTCGTTGAGGGCGCGCGTGATGGCCGCCCGGTCGCCGAGCTGATGGAGGCCGGCGCCCATGTGATCAGCCGTGACCAGGTGATGGAAGGCATTGCCGAGATGATCCATGACGTGCAGGTCGAGGCAACGTTCCCTGATGGAACGAAGCTTGTGACCGTGCACGAACCGATCCGCTGAGGAGTGCGCCATGCTGGAGCTTCGACCCAATTGCGAATGCTGCGATAAGGACCTGCCGCCGGACAGCGCGGAAGCGATGATCTGCACGTTCGAGTGCACCTTCTGTGCGGATTGTGTCGAGGTGCTGAAGGGCGAGTGCCCGAATTGCGGCGGCAATCTCGTTATCAGGCCGATCCGGCCTGCGTCGAAGCTCGAGAAATATCCGGCTTCCACCAAGCGTGTCTTGAAGGCCGAGGGCTGCGCGCCCAAGGCGGCTTAAGGAGAAACAGATGATCCCTGGCGAAATCATTGCTGCAGGCGGCGAGATCGAGCTCAATGCCGGCGCTCCGACCGTCACACTTGAGGTTTCCAATACCGGCGATCGTCCCGTACAGGTCGGCAGCCACTATCATTTTGCCGAGACCAATGCCGGCCTGTCCTTCGATCGCGACAAGGCGCGCGGCATGCGGCTCGATATTCCCTCGGGTACGGCAGTGCGCTTCGAGCCTGGCCAGACCCGCTCGGTGACGCTCATTCCGCTGTCCGGCAAACGTGAAGTCTATGGCTTCCGCCAGCTCGTCATGGGCCGACTCTAACACCAAGAAAATGACGGGAGGAAATTCATGCGCTTGAAGATGGGGCTCATCGGTGCAGCTATGATGCTGTTTGCCGCCGGCGCCGCCCATGCTGAAGACGTGGACTGCGAAAATGCGCAGACACAGGCTGATATGACCAGCTGCGCGCAGGCGCGTTATGAAGAGGCAGACAAGGGGCTCAATGCCCAATACAAGAAGACGCGCGCTGCCATGGTGGCGATCGACAAGGATCTCGATGCCGACACGAAGGGCGCCGAGCAGGCGCTGCTTAAGGCGCAGCGCGCCTGGATCACCTATCGCGACGCCCAGTGCGAAAACTACGGCTTCCAGGCCCGCGGCGGCACGATGGAGCCGATGCTGGTGGCAGGTTGCCTTGCCGATCTGACTGACCTCAGAACCAAAGAGCTCAAGGAGCTCTCCGAAGGAACGGGCCAATAAGGTGGGCAGGACAATCATGATCGTCGGCAACGGTGAAGTGGAAGAGGGAAGGGCAGAGATCATCGACGCTGCCGATTTCGTCATCCGCTTCAACGAATGCCGCTCCTATGGCGCCGGAGGCGCACGCACCGATGTGGTGGCCGTGTGCAATACCGGCCGCCCTGCCAAGGCCATGCTCGGATCCGAGAGCTGGCGTGTCCACCCGGGTATCGTCGAAGCATCCGAAATCTGGAGCGTGCGCGATCCGGAGAAGTTTGCGGCAATGCGCGGTCCGCTTGCCGTTTCGCATCCGGAACTCGATGATTTCTGCGACGATTACACTGACCAATTCAGCGACTTCTGTGCCGAAGCTCATAAGGTGCATCGGGTCGTTGACAAACGGATTCATGACGCCGTCGATCAGGCGCTGTCGGCTTTCTCGCCGGAGCCTTATGTCGTGCCAAGCAGCGGCATGATCGTGATCGGCGAAGTGCTTGACAGATTTCCCGATGACGAGGTGACGCTTACGGGCTTCGGCCATGTTGGCTGGGAGTGGCATCCCTTTGCCGCCGAGAAGCAGCTCGTCGACTCCCATATTGCAGCCGGCCGCCTCAGGCGGCTTGCCGGAAAACCGCTCGTCTCTTCCTCCCAAGGAGCCTGATAGATGCCCTACAAGATCTCCCGCGCGGCCTATGCCCGCATGTTTGGTCCGACCACCGGCGACAAGGTCCGCCTTGCCGATACGGAGCTTTTCATCGAGATCGAAAAGGATTTCACCACCTATGGCGAGGAGGTGAAGTTCGGCGGCGGGAAGGTCATCCGTGACGGTATGGGCCAGAGCCAGGTGACGCGGGCAGGTGGGGCGGTCGATACCGTTATCACCAATGCCGTCATCATCGACCACACCGGCATCTACAAGGCCGATATCGGCCTGAAGGACGGTCGTATCGCGGCGATCGGCAAGGCCGGCAATCCGGATATGCAGCCCGGCGTCAATATCATCGTCGGTCCCGGTACGGAAGCGATTGCCGGAGAAGGCAAGATCGTAACGGCCGGCGGCATGGACAGCCACATCCATTTCATCGCCCCGCAGCAGATCGAGGAAGCGCTGATGAGCGGCGTGACCTGCATGCTCGGCGGCGGCACAGGGCCGGCACATGGCACCTTGGCGACGACCTGCACGCCCGGCCCCTGGCACATCGCGCGCATGATCGAGGCTGCCGATGCCTTCCCGATGAACCTTGCCTTTGCCGGCAAAGGCAATGCGTCGCTGCCGGGCGCGCTGCAGGAAATGGTGCTTGCCGGTGCGACCTCGCTGAAGCTGCACGAGGACTGGGGCACGACACCAGGCGCCATCGACTGCTGCCTGTCGGTTGCCGACGACTATGACGTGCAGGTGATGATCCACACGGATACGCTGAACGAGAGCGGCTTCGTGGAAGATACGATCGGCGCCATCAAGGGCCGCACCATCCATGCCTTCCATACGGAAGGTGCAGGTGGTGGTCACGCACCCGACATCATCAAGATCTGCGGCCAGCCGAACGTCATTCCGTCATCTACCAATCCGACGCGGCCCTATACGGTCAACACCATCGCCGAGCATCTGGACATGTTGATGGTCTGCCATCACCTGTCGTCGTCGATCCCCGAAGATATCGCCTTTGCCGAAAGCCGTATCCGCAAGGAGACGATCGCGGCCGAAGACATCCTGCACGATATCGGCGCTTTCTCGATCATCTCGTCAGACAGCCAGGCCATGGGCCGTGTCGGCGAAGTACTGATCCGCACCTGGCAGACGGCCGACAAGATGAAGCGCCAACGCGGCAGCCTGAAGGAAGAAAAGGGCGACAACGACAATTTCCGCGTCCGCCGCTATGTTGCCAAATACACGATCAACCCGGCGATCGCGCATGGCCTGTCGCATGAGATCGGCTCCATCGAAGTCGGCAAGCGTGCCGACCTCGTCCTATGGAACCCGGCCTTCTTCGGCGTGAAGCCGGATATGGTGCTGCTCGGCGGCTCCATCGCGGCGGCTCCGATGGGCGATCCGAACGCTTCGATCCCGACGCCGCAGCCGGTGCATTACCGGCCGATGTTTGCCTCCTTCGGCAAGAGCCTGACGAATTCCTCGGTCACCTTCGTCTCGCAGGCCTCGCTCGATGCCGGCATCAAGGGTCGTCTCGGTGTCGCCAAGGATCTCATTGCCGTCAAGAACACCCGTGGCGGCATCTCCAAGGCGTCGATGGTCCATAACGACCTGACACCTCATATCGAGGTCGATCCGGAAACCTACGAGGTGCGGGCAAATGGCGAGTTGCTGACCTGCGAACCGGCAACGGTGCTGCCGATGGCGCAGCGTTACTTCCTGTTCTGAGGCTGTCTCATCTATGGGCGGTTTGAAGCTGGCAGCGCGATGGCTGATACGGGTAACCGCGCTGCTTCTGCTATTGGTGGCGGGTGGCACCTTCATTCCAAGGCCGCTGCTCGTCGCAGCCGAAGCCTCTGGCACGACACCCTCGCAACGCATTCTGCTGCTTTCCGGCCCGATCCATACGGACATTGCGATCCCGCTCGATGATCGGCTCCGGGCGTCATTTTCCTTTCTTGAAGATGCCGGCATTCCGGTGAGCGATCCTGCCGCCCAATGGCTGATTTTCGGATGGGGCGGCCGTTCCTTCTATCTGGAGACGCCGACCTGGGCTGACCTGAAGCCGATGCCGGTGTTTCGCGCGTTGACGATCGACAGATCGGTGATGCATGTCGATGTTGCCGGGGGCATCTCCGAAACCCATCCGGCCGTGACGGTTCTCAATGTCGATGGCGGGCGCTTCGAGCAATTGCTCGGATTTGTCAACGACAGCTTCATCCGGGAGAATGGAGTGGTGCTGCCGATTAGGGACCGGGGATATGGTTCCTACGACAGGTTCTTCGAGGCGAAGGGTTATTTCAACGCGCTGCTCGGCTGCAACACATGGACTGCGGCTGCACTGCGCAAAGGCGGCTTGCGAAGCGGTTTCTGGAACCCGCTGCCGCATACTTTGGCGCTTTCACTTCTCCTCTTTAATTGAAGTATAATCGGGGTTCCGCAACTTTGGCGCTGCTGATGACGCCGCGTTATTTTCCGTTTTGGCCCTTGTCTTTTTGAGGCGCCGCCCCGCGTTGCGGCCCTTAAAGTGAATTCTGAATATCACTCTCCATAGGGTTGTGAAAATCAGGAGATAGACTGTGGTTTTTTAGCAATAGACCATTCTGAAACAGGCCTCGATTATACTCTATAAAGTTGCTTTAGAATCAATGTCTTATGTTTGTTTCTCATAATGGTAATTCCTGTCCCGAAAAGTTGCACCTCCTGCTAGAAAAAACAGATTGGCCGAATCCCCTGAAATCACTCGAATTTTAGCGATTGGATTAAGACCCCCGCAGCAATTGCGACCCTATCAATGCCCAGGAAACGCTGAGCAGGAAGGTCGATTCTCATGGAAAATTGGATATCGCTTCAGGCTGAGCTAGGCAGTTTCGAGCATCGCAGAACCGTTTATACTTTTGCGCTGAAGATGAGTTTTCTGGCGGTTATCCTGTCCGGCTTCATCATCCTGATAACGCTGCCTCCGCTCGACTTAATGGGAATGCTGCCGATCACCCTCGGGCATGCCATGGTCTTCGCCATCCTCCTCTCCTGGCTGATCGGTGGAATGGTGTCGGGCGTGCTGTCGCTCGTTGCTGGCTTTGCCATTCATGACCTGACCGTTTCGCGTGCCAAGTTCGAAAAGCTCAGCCGCACCGATACGCTGTCCGGGCTGTTGAACCGACGCGCCTTCACCGACGCTCTGGAGAAGGTGGAAGGGGATGCCTGTCTCGCCATTTTCGACGTCGATCGTTTCAAGGCGATCAACGATCGTTTCGGCCATGGTTGCGGAGATGCTGTCATCACTGCCGTCTCAGCCATGCTTTCCGCGGCTTTTGATGGCGCGTCGGTCGTAGCGCGGCTCGGTGGTGAGGAGTTCGGTGTCGTCGTTCAGGGCGGGACGCCGGCGGAACGGGTGGCGCGCATCGAAGGGCTGAGGGCACAGGTTGCCGCGCGGCCGATTCCGGCGGACGGGCATGAGGTTACCATCACGATATCGGGCGGCATTGCCGATCTCCATGAGGGACGCGACAAGGAGGCGGTCTATGCCTCTGCCGACAAGGCGCTCTATCTCGCCAAGGCGCTCGGCCGCAATCGCGTCGTTCATGAGCGGGAGGGGCTGAATCATGCCTGGCATGGCCTCGTCGAAAACGGGCTTGGCGTGCAGGGTATCGGACCCAATGAGATGAGCCTGTTGCAGGCATCCGGAATTTAGGGCCTTTTCCGACGGGGCGTTTACGAAACGTGCATTGGTGCTTGCATCGCGAAGGTCTATTTTGCATGGTCTAGGTCCCAGTTTAACGGATATGTCATGCAGCGCGTCACCTCTTATCTTCCCGCCGGCACCCCTTCCTCTCACCCGACCGCACAGGTCAAGCTGCCGCATGATCTGCGGCACCTGCGCCGCAAGCTCCTGCATCTGGAGAACGGTGAGATGGTGATGCTCGATCTCAAGGAGCCGGTGCTTTTTGCCAATGGCGACATGCTGGTGCGCGAGGATGGCGAGCTGATCGAAATCCTTGCTGCCGATGAAAAGCTGTTCGAAGTGCGTGGCCGCGACCGCGCGCATCTGATCGAACTCGCCTGGCATCTCGGCAACCGCCATCTTTCTGCGCAGATCGAAGAGGATCGCATCCTGATCCTGCGCGACCACGTCATCCGCACCATGCTGCAGGGACTGGGTGCGATGGTGCTTGACATCAACGAGCCCTTCCAGCCGGCACGCGGCGCCTATCATTCCCATGGCGGGCATTCGCACGGGCATGACGATCATGACCACGAACGCCATGATCACGGGCACAGCCATGAGCATGCGCACGATCATCACGAGCATGGACACGACCACGACCATCATCACAAGCACGACTGAAACCTGATGGGTGAGGATCGCGAGCTGCAGGCTCTGCTGCGTCTGACGGCATGGCTTTCTCCGGCTTTTCCCGTTGGTTCATTCGCCTATTCGGGCGGTCTTGAGCGGGCCGTAGCCGACGGTCTCGTTAAAGATGCCGGCATGCTGCGGCGTTGGCTGGAGACGCTGACCGGCAATGGCTCCGTATGGAACGATGCGGTGCTCCTTGCCGAAAGCCATCGCAGCCATAATGACGCGGCCCACCTTGCTGAGCTTGCCGAACTTGCCGCCGCCCTTGCCGGCTCGCGCGAACGACATCAGGAAACGATCTTGCTCGGGGAGGCTTTCCTCGCGGCTGCGCAAGCCTGGCCGGACGATGTGTTCGGTCGGTTGCCGAAAAGGGCAGCCTATCCAGTCGCCGTCGGCGCGGTAACGGGCGCGCACGGCATTCAGCTGGACAAGGCACTTGCCGCCTTTCTGCATGCCTATCTCTCCCAGGCCGTTTCCGCCGGTATCCGGCTCGGTGTTGCGGGGCAGAAGGACGGCGTTGCCATCCTCGCCGGACTGGAGGAGCATGTAATGAACATTGCCGCGCGTGCAGCCCGCTCCAGCCTCGACGATTTGGGTTCGGCGACGGTTCAGGCCGATATTGCGGGGCTTCGTCACGAGACGCAGCAGACACGGCTGTTCCGCTCGTGAGGTGAAATTACCCGCGCAGCTGCGTCATTTGACGGTGGCGGGAAAGCAGCGCTTCGCTATCATCTGACTTCTATTGGAGTAAGGCACATGAAATCAAGAAACGGACCCCTGCGGGTTGGTATCGGCGGGCCGGTCGGCTCGGGCAAGACGGCGCTGACCGAAAAGCTCTGCAAGGCGATGCGCGACGACTATTCCGTCGCTGTCGTGACCAACGACATCTACACGACCGAGGATGCGGAGGCGCTGGTGCGCATGCAGGCGCTGCCGTCCGAACGCATTGTCGGCGTGGAGACCGGCGGCTGCCCGCATACTGCCATCCGCGAGGATGCGACGATCAACCTTCAGGCGATCGCCAATCTCAACGAGCGCATCCCGGATCTTGATGTCGTCTTCATCGAATCCGGCGGTGACAATCTGGCTGCGACCTTCTCGCCCGATCTCGCCGATATCACCATCTATGTGATTTCCGTCTGCCAGGGCGAGGAAATTCCGCGCAAGGGCGGGCCGGGCATCACCCGATCGGACCTTCTCGTCATCAACAAGAAGGATCT
>Ga0209025_1001246_pt1 | contig 35378 bp, 43 predicted proteins | sample AraplaMF_Col_mLB_FD_184256 | JGI IMG/M metagenome (GOLD analysis project Ga0209025, IMG submission 184256) | Arabidopsis root microbial communities from the University of North Carolina, USA - plate scrape MF_Col_mLB (SPAdes) (version 2) | ecosystem: Host-associated > Plants > Roots > Endosphere... | reverse complement strand
ACTGCCCATTTCACTTTACTTGAATATACGTTTTTGCCCACGCAAAAACACCTCCGATTAATGTACTTGTGTAAAGTATACCATTTCGAAGGTGTTTTATATTGTCTCACTAATTTAGGTTAGTACACAACGAAAATTCGGGAGGAATGCTTTTTTTATTCTTATTTTTCTTGGATCTATAAGAATGATCTTCAACTAACGCATGCGATTGTTGTACAACATGATCGACTTTTTAGTCGATTTTTTAATTTACAAAACTGTAATTTTAAATTATTTTCTTATGTATTTAAGTTATCAATAAAAAAAGCTAATATAGAATTAAATTCGCTATTAAAACATATACATGATGCTTGAGAAGTGATTTAATTTGAAAAACGCCTTAGAATGTTTTTACTAACATTCTAAGGCGTTTTTATTTTAATGAATGCGAAAATAGGCTAGTTCTTATACAACTAACGAGCGCATTAGTTGAACAAAGTCAAAAGTCGCAAATGCGATTTTTTTTATTGATCAAATGTTAACTATCGAATTTATTTATTAAGAAGAAGGATAATGTAGGTTAAAAAAATATTTTTTATTAGACTTTTATGTGACATAAATCACATAAAAGGAATTCATATTTACGTATGATTAAGATAGTAAAAAAGTTAGGGGGATATATGATGTATTGTAATCAATGTGAACAAACTCCAGAAGGTGGTTGTAAGATTGTAGGGGTATGTGGAAAAGATGAAACAATTGCAAGTTTACAAGATACTATGGTTTATGGGTTAAAAGGTATTGCAGCTTATCGTACTCATGCAGCTCAATTAGGGTATACGGATCCTTTTGTTGACCAGGTAACACATGAAGCTTTATATATGACTTTAACAAATTCTAATTTTAATGTACAAGAACACATTAATATGGCCATGAAAATAGGTCAATCAGCCATCAGAGTAATGGAGCTATTAGATGAAGCCCATACGAAACATTTTGGAATTCCCGAACCTGTACAGGTATCTTCTAATAAAATCGAAGGAAAATGCATTGTTGTTACTGGTCATAATTTGTTCGCATTAGAAGAACTGTTAAAGCAATCAGAGGGTACAGGAATAAATATTTACACACATTCTGAAATGCTACCAGCTCATGGATACCCGGAGTTAAAAAAATATACACATTTAAAAGGAAACATTGGGAAAGCTTGGTATGATCAACGTCGTTTATTTGAAAAGTTCCCTGGAGCTATTTTAGCGACTACGAATTGTGTAATGCCCATTAAAGGAAGTTATGCAGACCGATTTTATTCTTATGAGATAACAGGATTAGAAGGTGTAACAAAAATAAGCGGAGAAGATTTTTCTCCAATAATTGAACGTGCTTTAGAGCTACCAGAAGCAAATTTGCAATCAGAAGATGTAATGACAACTGGTTTCCATCACGAAACAGTTCTGTCCATTGCACCTGAAATCGTGCAAGCTGTTAAAAATGGGGAAATTCAACGTTTCTTTGTTGTAGCAGGTTGTGACGCCCCAGGAAAAGGTGGAGAATATTATCGTGAACTTGTGACTTCTTTACCAAATGATACAGTGGTTCTAACAACATCCTGTGGTAAATTCCGCTTTAATGATGTAGATTATGGTAATGTAAATGGGACTAACATTCCTAGATTTATTGACCTTGGCCAATGTAATAATTCTATTTCAACAATTAAAATTGCTGCGGCATTAGCAGATGCATTCGAGTGTAGTGTTAATGAATTGCCAGTAAGTATTGTACTTTCTTGGTTCGAACAAAAAGCTGTAGCTATTTTACTAGGCTTATTTAGTCTTGGTATCCAAGATATTCGTATCGGACCAAAAGCTCCTGACTTTATAAATGAAGGAGTGTTAAGTGTATTAGTTGATTTATTTGGCTTAAAACTAATCACGAATGCACAAGACGATATGAAAACAATGCTAGAATATAAAAACGTAAATGAACAAATTTCACTTTAATGTGAAGTAAATTTATTTTCAATATTTGATAGTTTGTTATTGTATGTCAGCCATAGAAAACTAAACCATCCTTTAGTTGAAAAACTTGATCGACAGTTTTGTCGGTCTTTTTTTATTTAGAGGCAGATATGCGAAAAGTTAATTTGAATTTGTCCGGTTAAAAATGAATTTTGTGGTTTCTGTAAAAATCGACATAAAAGTTTTTTAAATTATATAAATCTCCCAGTCAATTTTTCCATTTTAAGTTTCTCTACCATCAATTGATTTTTTATTTAATGATCAATCAGTTTTTAAAACCATACTGAGATAAAGAGACCTGGATATCCCTAACAATTCTCTAACTATCGTAAGTGTTAGGTAAATAATCTTTATTCTCGTTCTAAATCTCAGTTTGTCAAAAGAATACAGTTTTGTACGACAGAATTCATTACTCAAATAGAACACTCAAAAAAAAGGAACTACTTTATATTATGCAAACGCTTTATTGAATCAGTATATGTTATATTGACTACTGGCAAGTCCAACCTACCACATTAATTTTATCCATAATTTACTCCTTAGAATATTGTTCATGGACTAACAATATCATGTTATGATAACTAATATAGTGTATATATGTAAAATACACATTTTTTACAATTTATAGACATCGGTATTCAATTGTAACGGAGTGATCATGCTTTATGGAAAAAAATCAAAGTGATCTTTCAATCGTTTCTGAGGATTTAGCTTCCTTATTACGATCAATCGGATCAAAACGTATAGTAGAAAAAGACACCTTCTTATTTCAAGAAGGAGAAGATGCTAATGAGTTGTATTTAATAAAGTCTGGAATTATCCAAATAAGTAAACTCACTCTCGACGGTGATGAATTATATTTGCGACTATCTAAAAAAGATGACATAATTGGAGAGTTGACTATCTTTATTGAGAATGCAACTTATATGCTAAGCGCATTTGCTATAGAAACAGCTGAAGTACAAGTTATTCCAATAAAAATTTTAGAGGAAAAACTAATTAATGATGGAAAATTAACGTTCGAATTTATGAAGTGGGTATCTAATCATCTTAGAAAAAATCAGTCGAAAATTCGAGACTTAGTTTTAAAAGGCAAAAAAGGTGCCCTTTATTCAACTCTCATCCGTTTATCGAACTCTTATGGAGTAGTTCAAGAAAATGGAATCATTCTTAATATTCACCTAACTAATCAAGAATTAGCCAAATTTTGTGCTGCTACTAGAGAAAGTGTTAATCGTATGCTAAGTGATTTAAAGAAAAAAAATGTCATTAATTATACGCCTGATGGAAAAATTATTATCCAAGATATACAATTTCTAAAAAATGAAATCGGCTGTGAAAACTGCTCGGTTGATATTTGTAACATTTATTAGCACAAATTACGAAATGGTATAAAAGATTAATAAATTATATATTTTCCCTGTGTGCCATTTAATAAGTGCTTTACAGGGATTATTTTGAAGACTGATAAAAAGTAGTAAAAATTAGTATAATTGATCGGATTTATTTTATGAATAAAAGTACCCTATAGGGTAGACTTTTTTATGTCTACTCTATAGGGTACTTTTTACTAGAGACAAGGGAGCCTTTGAACAATTAAAATTGCAAAGTTACATATTTACAATCTTCTTTCGTTCGTGACGTCTTGATAAACATCTTGCATGCCTTGTGAAGTAGCAACCCACCAAAGAACCCCTTGGGTGAGAAAGAAAAGACCCCACATTAATACAAGACCAATCGAAGTTAAATCAGTACCACCATCACCGTATATACCTTTGACTGTTACACAAGTGATAAGTCCACTAACTATAAGACCTCCCAACTTAATAATTAATGGCGTTTTAGAAATAGATGTATCCATTTGTGGTGAATCATTTGTTTCTATTACGAATGTTTTTTTATAAGACCTAGCATAGTCATGAACACCTTGCTTAATCTCATCCTGTAATTTTTCTTCGTCACCTACTGCCATTTCTTTCGTAATGTAAATCAATGAAAATGCAAAAGGTACTACAATTACTAACCATCCTAAAGCAAATGCTATTCCACCGAAATCAAGATGTAAATCTCCAAAAGGTGTCATAATTCATCTCTCCTTTATAAGTAGACAATAAACACATACATTGTTCATCTAAATTCATAATACTGAATAACAATTTTTCTGTATGTGATTTAAATCACACACATGGTTAAATAAATACCAATTTTTATCTATTAAATAACCTTATAATTGTCAAATTATTAAAAACTGGAAAGCATTAAGCCTATTGAACTAACGCATGCGATAGTTGTACAAAGAGAGCGACAAATTAGTAATTATGAAAAATCACAAAGCTGTAATTGTTGATTACAAAACAATTGCGGCTTTTATTATTTAATTTTATTAACAAATAACAGAATTTAAAAAACTAAAAAAGTAGGATTGTATTATACTTAAATTAATAATTTGAGGGAGTATTTTACAAAAATGAAAGATAAAACTGCAAAGTTATACGAAGTTGATTTATATAAGCCTATTCAAAATTATTTTATTCAACGTGAATATGAGGTTTATGGGGAGGTCAACCATTGTGATTTGATTGCTGTGAAAGAGAACGAACTTATTATTGTTGAATTAAAACTTAATCTAAATGTGGAACTTCTAATACAAGCTACCAAAAGACAGCGTTTATCGGAAAATGTTTACATAGCTATTCCTAAGCCTAATTACAGTCTTTACTCTAAGAAATGGAAAAATATATGTTATTTAATAAGAAGGCTAGAGTTGGGACTGATAATCGTTTCATTCCAAAAAAGCAAAGGACAGGTGGAAATAAAAATTTCACCATCGCATTTCGATCGTAAAAAAAGTATGCAAATGAGTAGGAATGAAAGGAAAAGACTTCTAGATGAAATAAAGGGTAGAAATGGAGACCATAATATCGGTGGGAGTAACAAAACAAAAATTATGACTGCTTATAAAGAAAGTTGTATTCATATTGCTTGCTGCTTTGAACGCTTTGGCCCATTATCGCCTAAAGCACTTCGTAGTATTGGCACTGGAGAAAAGACATTATCAATCTTAAATAAAAACTATTATGGATGGTTTACTAGGATTAAAAGGGGAACTTATAGTATTAGCGAATTAGGTAAAAAAGAGGTAAAAGAGTACCCTCAACTTGTTCATTATTATACTGAATTAATAGAGAGCTCTTCTGAAATTAAATAATCAGTTTTTGGTTTAAATAAAAATATTCAATTATATGTAAAGAAAGAGATTGGTGAACAATTAAATTGACGAGATCTAAATTGAAAAAATTAAATACTAAAAAAGATTTCCACCTTTTTGTTAATGAGTTAATTCAAATATTAAAACCTAAATTGACTTTTCCAATTTGTACAACTCTTATTTGTTTAGGTCCACCACTTCATCTAATTTTTGATTTAAACATAAAGAAACTCAATTTAACCATTATACTGTCGGTCATTTCAATATTTTATATGATATACACATGGATAAGTTTTATAAAATCGAGACAAGAGTTTAGAAAGAAAAAAATAGCATTATTAAAGCTTCATAATATTATCGAAGAAGATGAAAATTTTAGAAAAGAAGACCTTGATCTAAAAATCAAGTCAGCATTAGAGAATATTTTCTAATTCAACTAACGCATGCGTTAGTTGAAAACACATGGGAGATCATAGTTTTCCTAATCAATCATTGTTTTTTCAAAAGGAGGCAAAGCAAAGTCTGAAACGTGCACCTCAATTGCCTCACCTTCTATCGTTAATGACAGATCATCAGAAATGTTGTTTGGATGTAAATGAAGCGATAATATCGATAAAATCATTCATGTAAAGCTCCACCTCCTGTATTTAGAGAACTAGTTAATGGTTGAAAGTAAAGGATCGATATTCACTTTCCATGGAGAAAGAGGTGACGTTCTCACCAAAGTAATAGTAAGTTTGGTTCTAATCAGACCTTTATTTTTTATGAAGAGATTAACCTTAACTGGAATTTCAGTTGCAATGGTGTATGGGTCTGTCTCCTTTGTTTGGAGCAAAGCCCACTGTATCGCTTCTATTTTTTCTATTTTCTTAAGCTCTTTTTTAATATTTTTTTTATTACTTATGGCAATATTTTCAGCCAAGCCTTTATCTCCGTTTTTAATGGTAACGAATAATACACTTAACAGTTGGGAAGGTGGAAGGTTATTCATATATTCATCAATCCTCCCAGCAGCTTTAAGGATCATCACATGATGATTTATATCTGATTTTCCTGTCCGATGTGTAGTGCTTCCTAAAAAATGAATGCAAAAGTGACCAGGAAAACCGTTTTGAAGAGAACCTGCACCATGTGGCATTCCGTGCATGGACGCAGGGATTAGCCTGTCATGAGCTAAAATTAATACAGCCCTTCTTCGCCAACTCCAGTTCCCATCGTATATTTCCTTCATTATCTTTGTATCTTCTCTTGTTAATGGCTGAACATCAGCATGCCTACTACCAGCTCTTCGTTGTACATCAAAGCTCTTGCCACTTTCCACATCGACTACAGTGAACTTCGAGTATTTTGGGAGTGATTTGTTGACAGCTTCCCAATTCTGAATTTCTATTTGAAAACTAATTGGTGAGGGAACTGGTTCAACAGGTGTAGCGTAAGTATTTTCTGTAACGCAAAATAATGAAAGGGATAAGGATATAATAAAAAAAGCTTTTTTCACAGATATATGTCAGCTCCGTTAGTTTAGTAATTGAATACAACTATTTTGTGTTATTTTTCTATTAAATAGCTATTAAAAAATTGGAAATATAAGGTATCTAATAGGCATAATAATTGTCCATAGTACTATATGAATGGCCATGATTAGGATATTTTTGGTGGCGAGATTTGGTTTATACATGAACTAAAAAAATTCTTATGTAACTAACGAGAACGTTAGTTCAACATCACGAGCTACTTTCAAGCATTTTTTTTTAATCGAGGCATTTGGCTGGTTTGTTGAATAGGCCAATAAAACAATTAATAGTAGTTTATAATAGGATTATTTTAGAGTTCGTTCAGCTGTAATTTAGAGGGGAGTATACTTATGTTTGAAAAATTTAATTTAGTTGACCTAATCTATAGTGAACGAGATAAGTTTAACCCTTTAGTAGTGATGATGTGTGGTGTAGCAGGTTCGGGAAAAACTACATTCGCACAACAATTAGAAAAGGAAGGCTTTGTACGTCTTTCAATTGATGAGGAAATTTGGGCTACTAATGGTCGTTTCGGTATTGATTTTCCAGTTGAAAAGTATGAGGAATACAAGGAAGTTGCAGAAAGGAAATTGCGGAATCAACTGGTAAAGTTAATTCAGAATAAACAACATGTGGTTGTTGACTTCAGTTTTTGGCAACGTTCAAGAAGGGAGAAATATAAACAGCTTATTGAAGAGGCTGGTGGTAAGTGGAAACTTATTTATTTGAAAGTTCATCCTAATGATTTACGTGAACGACTTAAGATACGAAGTCAACGATTTGATGCAAATGCTGCTTTCACTATAACAGAAGAAATTTTAACCTCCTACATTACTGGTTTTGAAGCACCAACAGGTGAAGGAGAAATTATTATTGTACATTAGAGAAAATCTATTTTTAATAAAGCTAACAGGAATTTGCTTCAATTGAGAAAAGCCTTGTTTCAAACTATCGCATGTGTTTGTTGAATTACTTGAGCAGGCATAGCATGCTTATTTATCTTAGTATTTGGAAGTATTGATATTAAAGTGTGAGGCCCTACAAATGATTCCTAATGGAAAAAAAAGGAAAAAGTAAATTATTAACGAATATCATTAATTAAATAATTTTTATGAGGTAAACAAGTATGTTTCTAATTTTATTAATGGTTTTATTTACAATCATTGGATATTTCCTTTTTTGGTTACCACCAGCTATTGGCGGAGCAATTGCTTTTGGAATATTTTTTGGCATCTTGAGTAGAGGCTTATATTTTTTATTCAATATTAACAAGCGAATTACTAAAGCACATCCGACCCAAAGAGAGTTAGATCTTGAAGATTTTAAGAAAGAAATGAAGGTATTAAAGAAAATTTAACTTCTATCTATTAAACTAACGTGATCGTTAATTGAACAACATCTGACTGCTATTGCAGTCTTTTTTGTTTTAGGAACAGGCAGAATAATTCAAGTAGGGTTATCTACTTTTATTATAGAATTAATAATATCGAGGCGGTGAATAGTATGAAATTTACTATTAAAGAAATGAATGAAAAAATTGCTAAAGACGTACTCAACTGGAAATATGATAAGCCATATGATTTTTATAATAATGAATTAACTGATGAAGCAATGGAGGAATTGCTTGATAGTTCATACTACGCACTTGTAGATGATAATAAAAAATTAGTTGGATTTTTTTGCATTGGAAAAACTGCTCAAGTTCCTATTGGAAACCAATATGGTGTTTATAAAGATAACTTAATTGATATGGGGTTGGGTATGAGCCCTACTCATGTAGGCAAAGGGAAAGGTTATGAATTTTGCTCATTTATTCTTAAATTTATTGAAGAAAATTATAAAAGTACTCCTATTCGATTAACTGTGGTAAAGTTCAATCAAAGAGCTATCCATCTTTATAAAAAGCTAGGTTTTGTTATGGAAAATGAATTCAACACCGATTTTGCAGAATTTATAACTATGGTTAAAAAGGTTAACGTAAAAGGGGTTTAAAGATTTTCTTATGTAACTAACGCATGCGTTAGTTTAATCTTTCAACATTTTACTTAAATAGAGCATATTTAAAAAACCACCTAATTTTATAATTAGGCGGTAATTAAATTCAAATTGTGTAATTTATTCAATTAGTTAATTCTCTTTTTGATGTCCTCTTTTTACTGCTTCTTCTGATAGTGCTGTGAAAATTTGAAAGGTAACCCCGAATTTGTCAGTTACAATGGCGTAGGCTGGACTAAAATGAACTTGTTGCAGTGGCATAACCACTTGACCTTCTTCCTGCAGCAATTTGTAAAAGATATGGGATTTCTCCATTTCATTTGTAGTAATACAGATATTAACATTGTTCCCGTTTCGATAAGTCATACTGGGAAACATGTCAGCAATCATGATATTTGTCTCACCGATTTTTATTATTGCATGGGATACTAAATCCTTTAAATTTTCTGGTAAGGGGGATTTAGGATCTTCTGGTGCATCCCCGAATGTTTGACTAAATAAAAGTTTTGCATCTAAAGCTTCCCTGTAAAAATCAATAGCTTCCTTTGCGTTTCCATTCATCATCAAAAATGAATTTAATTGTACTGTCATTGTAATACAACTCCTTTAGTTTTAAGTGTAGTAAGCTTGTTTTTTATCATTGGGATATTTATTATTGCAAGATATAAACGGAATCATATTGTTTGCTTCATCAATATTGATTACACTTACAAGTATAGTAACTAAAGGTGACATATCTAGGCACCATTAAGAGGTTTTATTATGAAAAAATCGGAACGAATAAATCAAATACTGCGCTTCATTAATCAAAAACAGCATTTTACACTTCAGGATCTAATACAGGAATTTCAAATTTCAAAAAGGACAGCACTAAGAGATATATCTTCGTTAGAAGAAATTGGTGCACCAATTTATGCAGAATATGGTCGTTATGGGGGATATCGTTTACTTAATCAAATGAAGCTTCCACCTATTTCTTTTAATACTCAAGAAATCCTTGCGCTTTACTTTGCTATGCAGGCACTTCGAAGCTTTTCAAATTTACCATTTAAAGTATCCTATCGTACCATACATGAAAAATTCATAAATGAACTGTCTGAAAATCAAAAGCAAGATATTGAGAGAATGCAAAATCGCGTATCTTTTCAACATACTGTACAAATCAAAGAAAGCATACATTTAGAAATATTATTAATGGCAGCTGTTCAAAATATTGTACTTGAAATAGAATATCAATATAAATTTCGTACTATTCACCCAATAGCTATATATGTAATGAAGGGATATTGGTATTGTCAAGCTTATGATATAGATAAAATGTCTTACCGTGTTTTTCGCTGTGATCGTATCACATCAGTTGAAATAACAACCATTCAACCTTTGGAGGAGTTAAAGGAAATTACTAAACAAAATTCGCATTCACTTTGGAAGGCGTCAGAAAAAGCCGTTCAATTTAAATGGTTGATAAATCAAGCAGGAATAGAATTATTTAAAAATGAACATTATCCATCTATGGATTTAATCTCCGAGCTGGAAAAAACATATATTATAGGTACCTATGAGCCAAACGAACTTGACTTTATCATTAAATATCTTGTTAGATTAGGAAAAACAGTAAAAATCATAGAGCCTATTATATTAAAAGAAACCTTACGACAATATTATAGGGACTTAATTGAAAATATTTAAAGAGCAGGACTATCAAATATTTGATAGTCTTAAGGCATACAAATTTAAAAAAGACCAAGATCTAAGTGGAATTTTTTGATAATGCTTAGAAACTAACACATGCGTTAGTCAAAGTCGCTCAAGCAGATTTTTCATTTTGATGATGGAAGTTGGTGCGAATATGAGACGATTAAAAGCTGTAGGCGTTGTGATTTGTGCAAGTTTTTTCCTTATAACAGGTTGTGAAAAAGAAGAAAAATTATTTGAACGAAAGCATTATACACCGGTTCATTACACAGAGAAAGAAAAAGAAACCTACAAAGTAGTTGCTCTTCAATTAGCAAAAGAATATGTTGAGAAAACACGTGGACCAATCACTGCAGATCAACATTTTGAAGCAAAGGTTGAAAAAGATGGTACCTTCACTGTTCACGTGACCAAAGATTTAGGCGAAACAAAAGAAGGAATCGCTTGGTTAAGCGTGAATCCAAAAACGAAAAAAATTATCGACGGCGTGCATTAATCAAATGAAAACAAACACTCTAAGCTCAGCTTGGGGTGTTTTCTCCAAATACTAAAATAAAAAACAGCCATTGGATGCTCTTGCGTTTCAACTAACACATGCATTAGTTGAAGATTGAGGGCAGCCTTTGGCTATTCTTTTTTATTGATGTAAAAGGAAGTTTAGTTCAATGAAGAAATACTTTTTTTTATAACTTTTTTTTTATTTTTTAACCACAGGTACCCAAAATTCGCCGTAGAAAGTGCCGTCACCGTTATCTTTGCGATAAGTCGCATTTGGACCGCCTACGTAAGCATAGTCAGAAATTTGGGACAAGACTTCGCCAAAAGCACGATAAGTTAACTGATCAAACAATGTTTCCTTATCACCATTACCTGCGACCACGATGTACTCGCTCTCTGGAAACTCGATGATACGAGTTGCGTCAGTCACTGATTTGCCAGCTTCTACTGCAAAGTAATTCCAGGGTTTGCCTTGATAAACCTCATTAACTGACCATTCCAGATCGTTTTTTGCTGCGTCTTTGAGTTTATCAAAACGCCCGTCAGCCTTTAGTCCACCCCAAAACTCAGTTTTTTCTTTTTGCATAGCTTTCATGTCTTGGAAATTCGACTGGATTGAAAAACCATAAGCGGTCAATGTGAATGATTTTTTATGTTCAAGTGTGTAATTTTCCATGTGAGTACTCCTTTTTCCAGGTTAATTTTCTAAAGAGGTTGAGCTCCGCTACAAGATACCAATGAATCCCAAATTGGTCAAGTAACCAGACCTCTTTACTACGAAAAGCTTAAAGTGAATTCTGCCAAAAAATTCTCAGAATCAGAGACTTTTGCCCAAAGGGTGTCCAGTTCTGATGAATTTAGTGAGTTTTTCAAGTGTTTTGCCTCTTAAATTAGGTCAGTCAAATTTGACAGACCTTGTTTATTTAATCTTGACAAATTAAACAGAGTTTAGCTTTCAACTTTTTTTACACGAAGCCACATTTCGCCGTAGAATTCACCGTTTTCATCTGCTTTGACGAATGTTGAGTTACCAGGACCAACGTATTTGTAGTCGGAGATTTCTTGCAACATGCCGCTGAAAACCTTGCCTGTGATTTCATCAGCAAGGCGTTCTTTGTTAGTTCCTGTGCCAGGCACGACCAGGTAGTCGCCAGCGAGGAAATCGAGGACAACCGCGCCTTCCACGTCGAACTCACCCATCACGCCAAAGCCGCGCCAAGCCTTTTGGTCGATGACGTAGTTGATTTGATATTCTTGCCCGTCAGCTATCGCGAGAAGTTCAGCTAGCTTGCCATTCTCAGTGATTTCAGCTTTTTTCGCTTCAGTTTTTGCTGCATTACCTGCCCAGTCGTTGTAGTCTTCAAGTGAAACACCGAAAGCAGTCATTTTGTAGTTTTCTGAGATAGTTTTAATTGAGTAATTAGACATTTTGTTCTCTCCTTTATGGATTTATTTATTACAAGATTGATTCTATTAGCCAAATGTATCAAAAAATGATACTTTTTCCGAAGATCAAATAAATAAAGTTTTATTAGGTTTTCTCCTGAAAATCTAAAATTTAAATAATTATAAGCTTAATGTAAATTTAGTTTTACTGTCATTACTGATATTTATTTTGCTACATTTTTGATACAATAAAAATATGAAGAAAATAGAACGAGTGAACCTGATCATGCGCTACATAAATAATCGCGCACATTTTACGATTGCCGAGATTCAGCGAGAGTTCAAGATATCCCGCGCGACGGCGATCCGCGACATTAACGAGATTCAGGCGATGGGATTTCCTCTGACGTCCGAGCTTGGTCGAGGGGGAGGCTACTTTGTCCTGCAAAATCAGTATCTGCCCGCCACCCGGTTCACGCCAGAAGAGCTGAAGGCGATGTTTATCAGCTTTATCGCCTCGAAAAATTCGCAGCTGCCTTATCTGCAAAATAGACGCTCAATCACTGAAAAACTAATCGGCATCGCGTCGCAAACCCAACAAGACGAGCTGATCGAGCTAAATAATATCTTGCTTTTTGAAAATACAAATCCTGCCAATCCGAATCTTTTGGAGCTCGATGATGCTGCGCCTCCTGAGTTAAACAAACTGATTTCTCTTGCTGTACGGGAAAAGCATTTACGAGTGACTTATGAGCTGACTCCTGGCTGGCCGCAGTTGATGGACGTTTTTTTGCTCCATATTTTTAACTCGAACGCTCAGTGGCTGGTCGAGGTTTATGATTTTGATTCAGAGGAGTTTCGTTATTTGCCTGTTGAGATGCTACGGGATTCGGCAATTTCTGAGCGGGAGATGAAATTGTCTGAGCAAGATATTTTAAACAAAAAACTGCTTTATGCACGTCAGTCCAATCTTGTTGTGAAGCTTGATACGACAGGGATTCAGCGCTTTAAGCGTATGCACCCGCCTGGGATTATTTTGTCACTTACTGGGATGTTTCAGTCGAGTGGGATTTTCAATGTTCAGCTGGATATAACCGATGTAGAGGAGCTGGATTATTATGCGGATTGGCTTTTGTTTTTGGGAAAAGGGGTCGAGTTTGAGAGGATTCCTGATGAGCTGCGCGTGATTTTGGAAATGCGCTTAGCCAATTTAAGTTTTCCTTGAGTTTTATCTGAGATTTTTAAAGATTTTCTGGCTATACTTTCAAAAAGAAAGGTTTTAAAATAATACATTTTAATAATTATTTTTGTTCAACTAACACCTGTGTTAGTTGAGCAACATGATCGACAATTTTGTCGGTCTTTTTTAATTTATTAACTTGCAGTTTAATCTAATAAGGATTTAAATAGTTTATTTTCTTTATGTAGTGAAAATGTAAAAAGAAAATGAAAGAAAACTTAGTTCAGAAATTAGAAGAAGTGAATCTCAAAGACATAGAACTAAAGCTTGAGTTAGTTCAACAAAAATGAGCTGCTTCCGTAGTCCATTTTTTTGTGCTAACTGGTTGTAAAGTTGAAAAAGGACTTTAACAATTAATACATAATATATTATTAAATGAATGTCTAATATGGAGGTATTACATTGGGAAATGGAACAGGGATCGCATGGTCAGGTGTGCTCTTTGAAGTCGCGGGTTTTTGGCTAATGATATTATTAGTAATCTATTTTCTACTTAAAGGGCTTCTAAAAGGTACTGAACAAAAGCGAAATGAGAAAATTATAGAACTTGAAAAGAGAATAGAACGATTTGAAAAGCAGTTAGATAAAGAATAAACATAGGATATTAATTAATATTGCTTTTGCAACTAACCCATGCGTTAGTTCAACAACAACCAAATAGAAAACTATAATTGATTGGGGAGAAAAGAACTGAATATTGAACATGTAGCCATTTGGGTAAATGATTTGGAACGAATGAAGTCGTTTTATGAAACCTATTTTAACTGTAGGTCAAACAGTAAATATCAGAATACTGAAAAGAAGTTTGAATCTTATTTTCTAACTTTTAAGACAGGTACAAGATTAGAAATTATGAGTAAAGAAGGTATTGATCAACAAACTACCAATGATCAATTAGGGTGGGCTCATATAGCCATCTCTATGGGAAGTAGGGAATCTGTTAGTCAAATGACAGCGAGATTAAAACATGATGGTTACAAAATTGTTAACGGCCCACGTGTCACCGGTGATGGGTACTATGAGAGTGTAGTAGAGGATCCAGAAGGGAATTTGATAGAGTTGACTATATAATGCTGGCAGGATAATTGAACAAGGAATCTTATTAATAGAATGAATGAGATATTTATTGTAGAAATTTCTATTTAATGGAGGTGTAGTTGTGAAAAAGTTATTTCTAATAGTTATTTTCTCTATACCTTTGCTTTTAGTAGTAAATGGTTGTCAAAAAGATACATTTAGCAATACGAAGAATCATCAGGTAGCGGAAATGAAAAATACGAGGAAACATTCAGACGTAAGGGAAAGTGTTTGGTATCAGCTTACAACGGAGAATAAAAAACATATCCAAGGTGACTGGAAAGATGCAAGTGTACAGAAAATAATACTTCGAGATTCAATGGGAATGATAAATAACAAAAATTTTATTGGAAAAGAAGTTTTCATTGTAGACTACCCATCAAATGATAATCCTACTATTGGTGGTTTTGTAGTTTATGCAGATATAAAATCACATAAATTAATTGGTTACGGATACAGAGATTAATATTAAACATAACTCTTTATCACTTTTGAGTTTGGAAACCTTATTCAACTATCGCATGCGTTAGTATAATAGTTTGAGTTACTAGACTCTTTTTTTTGTTTCACTAATGGTAGTTTGTCCAATCGCTCCTTCATTTCTAGCATATTTTTGATATAAAGGGGTGATAGTGAATGAATAAGAGAAAATGTAAATGCTCTTGTGTAAATGAGTTGACAAAAGAAGAATTAAAACGAATACAAAGTATTCAAAGAATACTTAAAAAACTTAGTAAGCTAGATGAAGACGATATTGAAGAATTATTGCCCAATGATTGTTTTATGTTTGGAGATGTATTTTGTTGTCGTGTGGATGGTCGAATAATTTGTATTGAATAATCAGTATTATATTGCATAAACAAATATGATAGAACGAATGGCAGTAAAGATACAAATCTTTAAATAATCCAAGGTACGAACATTATTTGCAATAGAAATAAAGTCGCTTCTTCAACTAACGCATACGTTAGTTGTACAAAGATGGACTACTTAGGTAGTCTATTTTTTTATTGTACTAACGGGCTATTAAAATAATAAGTTAAAGGGTTTAATAGCTTTTAATGGAATATAGTTATTAACATATTATGGAAATTAGACACTGTTTAAAAGGGATTTTAACAATTAAGAGTACGAGAGTTTATGAATTGGAGTTGATTATATGAAAAAACTCGGAATTTTATTAATACTAATTTTATTGACTAGCGCTTCAACTTTATTCTTAAAACCACGCGCAACTTTTGCTTGTTCATGCGTAAAAGAGCAAACCGTACAAAAGGAATTTTCTCAATCGAAGGCTGTATTTAGTGGTAAAGTAATTGATATTAAAACGACTAAATTTTCAAATCCTAACTACAAAAAAGTTCTATTTGAAGTGTCTAATACGTGGAAAGGCATTAGTAGTTCTCAAGTAATTATTAAAACCGGGCAAGGTGACGGAGACTGTGGAATTAAATTCATTAAAGGACAAAATTATCTTGTTTACGCCAGTGCTTCTACAATGTATGGTGAAAACTCACAAACGCTAACATCTACCATGTGCGATTCTACAAAAGAGTTTAGTCTAGCACAAAAAGACTTAACAATTCTAGGTGAAGGGAAAAAGCCGACCAATAATGTAAATTATGAAAAAAATTTTCAAAGAAATAATTTAAAAACCCTATTTACTATTATTTTAATAGGATGTCTGTGCACGATTATATTAGTTTCCATTTTTAGAATTCGTAGGAAAAAGAGGACATAGTTTACCGTAAACAGTTATATTCTAATGATTAATTTAATAATGACAACTACTTAGTAAACTAACATTTTGATACAAGTTAACGTTACAGGAGGCAACAACAATGTTAAAACTATACGAATATAACTCGAAAATTGAAAAGGATTTTTTTTCCAAGTGAAGAAAGTAAGAAAAGGGAGACATTAAAAAGTAGAATGTCTTCTAAATAATATAATCTGTTAGTAATTTATTGTTTAATTAAATATAAGAAAACAACCATAACTTAGTAAATAGGAGGATTTTATGAGGAAAATTATTTTATTTTTACATTCTTCTTTAGATGGCTTTGTAGAAGGGCCGAATGGAGAAATGGATATTGGATGGGTAACTTACAATGAAGAATTAGAAAAGCATGCAAAAAACATTTTAAGTACTGTAGACACTGTTTTATGGGGAAGAGGGACATATCAAATGATGAAAAATTATTGGACTTCAGTACCTTCTAACCCTGCATCAACAAAAAATGAAATAGAACATGCTAAATGGATAGAAGAGACATCAAAGGTTGTTTTTTCTACGACACTTGAAGAAGCTGAATGGAATAATTCTAGATTAGTAAAAGAAAATATCGAAGAAGAAATTAAAAACATAAAAAAACAGCCAGGTAAAGATATTATAATTCTAGGTAGCCCAAGGTTTGCACATCGTCTTATGGAACTTGATTTAATTGATGTAATTAAAATTACTATTTCACCAGTTATTATAGGAAGTGGTTTACCTTTATTTAAGGGGCCGGAATATAAACGAAACCTCTCACTTGTCGAAAATAAGACATTTAATTCTGGTGTAATTGGACTTACTTATAATATTGTAAAATCGTAACCAAAAAAATTAACCCTCTTCAACTAACGCATTCGATAAAACAATAAGAAAACGACTCTTTTAACAAAATAATAACCACTAATACCTAAGAATATTAGTATTAGTGGTTAAAAATGCATTTAGAAAATATATTAAATTTATTCTACTACTTGAAAAGGTTTTATTTGTGATACTTTCATCATTTTTATACGAGCAAATCGCTCATCTAAAATATTTTCAAGTACCCATTCATGATGTATTTCCGCCACCATCTGCTTATTATCAACAGAAATACCTTCCCATTCAAAATCTACGTCAACATTAATAGTGTTATCCGCAGAATATTAATAGTTAAAAATGATTATAGAGTATTCAGTTTGAAAGTGATAGGTGGTGATTTTAAATGTATTGGAAACTTAGGATTCCTCTGTTTTTATTTGTTTTAGGCATAATTTCTGGTCTTATTCAGAAGTATCCAGAAATCTTTTTTGTAAATACATCATACTTCATAAGAAGTGCAGTATTTATTGGTCTTATTGGAATAATCTTCTCTATATTTGAAAAGACAAAAATTAATGAAAAAAAGGTTCATTTTGCAATTGGAATTGTTTTTATCTTATTAGGTATTCAGATTGATTTTTTAATGAGTTAAGGGGTAGAATCGAGTAACACCTTATGTAACTAACGCTAGGCGTTAGCTGAACATCAGAAGCTGCTTATTTGCAGCTTTTTTAATTGAAGTAAATGAGATGATAGTTGAACTAGATCCTGAGCATTTTCTATGAATATCGTATTTAAATCTAAATAACATTAATATGCTTCTCGGAGATAAAAAAACGTTGGTGAATATCAACATTCTAATAGGGAAATATAACTGTATTAATTATCTTCGCAACTTCTATTCCTCTTAATTAGTTCTGCCTAGCAATTTAATTGTTATTGCTGGTAAAAATAACACTAATCGGGCCTTTTTCTAATCCTCCCATTGATATGTATCCATATAGGTGGGGAAGTTATAGCATCATGAAAGGATCTTATTGAATGAATATCAATAGTTCAACTGATCGGATTTCCAATTTTCAAGCAATTATGTTTATTACAAACTTTATTTTAGGAGCTGGAATCTTAATCTTACCTAAAGTTGTAACAGAAAAAGTAAAAACTCCAGATTCGTGGATATCAGTCATTTTAGGTGGCGTATTATGTATTCTTATCGCACTCTTACATGTTAAACTATGTCAAAGATATCCAAATGAAACGTTTTTTCAATTTAATCAAAAAATTGTTGGAAAATGGATAGGCTTATTTCTAAGTTTAATTGTAATTGTCTATTACATAGTACTCTCTGCATTTGAAGTTCGAACCATGGTTGAAACGATAGGAGTATATTTGCTTCAAGGCACTCCAATGTGGGCTATTATGATACCATTTATTTGGATCGGTCTATACTTAATACTTGGTGGAATCAATTCGTTGGCTCGAATGTTAGAGATTATATTTCCTATTACGGCTATCTGCTTACTATTAGTTTTATTTTTAGGTATTGGTATTTTTGAAATTGATAATATACGTCCTGTATTAGGGAGTGGAGTAAAGCCAATCCTTAAAGGAATAATGACTGCTTCTTCCGGATTCTCTGGGTTTGAAATTATTCTCTTCATATTTGTTTATATGAAAGAAAAAAAGCAAGCATCAAAAGTCGTCCTTATTGGACTGGGAATTCCTATATTTTTCTCTTTAATGACTATAATTATAGTAGTTGGAGCTTTTTCAGTAGATGGAGTTTTGTTACAAACATGGCCAGTACTCACATATATACGAAGTTATGATATTCCAGGTCTTATTTTTGAAAGGTTCGACTCTTTATTCATTGTTATTTGGATTATGCAAATATTTACTACGTATACAATTGCTCTTTTTCTATCCGCTCTAGGAATGGCACAAATTTTTAAAAAAAGAAGTATTCGACCTTTTCTTTTTGGTATCATTCCTATCATTTACATCATTGCAAGTGTTCCAAGGAATATAAATGAGATGATTAAAATGGGAGGCATGGTTGGAAATATTGCTTTTTATATATTTAGCATAATTCCAATCTTACTATTATTCATCTCCATTGTGAGGAGAAATATAGCTGAGGAAATTTAACGAAATTCGTCAGATAACATGTTTTGATACAATACTTTTACTTTTCTTACATAGGTAATATTAATGTATAATTTGAAAAGATATCTAATTTTAAAGGTTTAATTCTTGCAATTTGGTTTAAAATATACAATCTTATGAAACTAACCTATGAGTTAGTTACATAACGTAAAAAGGCAAGGAGTCGACATCGACTCCTATTTTTAATTCAATAGTTTAAAGGTGTAATAAATTAACTGTTGAATTAATTAAGAAGAGCTTAGTGATTTATGGAGGATTATATGATTTCTAAAAAGAGCATTTATGTATATTTGATATACGCAATTTCATTTGCAGTATCGTATTTTTTAGTTAGAGTTTATTTATTTCATGGCGAGATTAACTCAGCATTGGCCGGTTCTATTGGCGGAGGATTTGTAGGGTTTTTATCATCTATTATTTTTGCTAAACCTACTAAAAAAAGATAAATTTTAAAAGGGTTTATGTCACTAACGAATTCTTTAATTGAAGATCATGAGTTGCTTAACTGCAGCTTTTTTTATTTAAGTAAATGGCAGGATAGTCAAATGTAGGATGTTAGAACCCACAGTACATTAATCATGACACAAACCTGCCGAAATGATAGAGTAATATGAAAAATAGACAATTGGGTGGTGGAATCATCATGAAGCATCTTCTTCCTAGCATAGAAGACCTGTTGCAAACTAATTTTTCTTTGCTTTCCGATATGGAAGTTAATAATGAAGCAGCATATATATTTAAACAGCATCAAGGTGAAGTCTGGATGTTAACGATATATGAGTATCATCATAATAAAAGCGAGAATACCAAAGAACTTTATTGGAAAAAAGCGGGCGTCTCCAATGAAAAAGCTGCTATTCAAGACGTGATTCAAGAAGTGCAATCATCAGATGTAGTGGTTTTCATGGATGCAGAAGGAAAGATCAAGGGCTATATCACTTACGCTACTTTACTTACTAAAGTGTTTGAAGCTTATCAATATTTAGAGGCCTATTTTCAAACGATGATTGATACAATGGATGGTTCGGTCTCGATTGTGGATGAAGGAGGAAAAACGGTTGTTTGGACTCCTGGTGCTGAGAGGATTTTTTCAATTCCTAAAGAAGAAATTATCGGAAATGAAATGGAGCAGTTTTTTCCAAAAGATATGTTATTAAATAAAGTTACAATGGAAACAGGTCAATCATTTCGCCATAAGCAGCATAAACCTCGTGAGGATCTTTTTGTCATGATTAATAGTAGTCCTATCGTCATCAATGATCGGATCGTAGGTGCGGTTGCTGCAGAAACAGACATTACGAGTCAAGTTTTAATGAATCAAGAACTTATGAATGCTTCCTCCAAAATTCTTCAACTGCAGAAGGAGGTTTCAAGGCTGCAATTGTCACATGATTCCTTTCAACTAATTAAAAGTTCCAATCAATTGATGAAAGAAACAGTTTCATTATCAAGGAAAATGTCTGAAACGAATGCGAACATTTTATTACTTGGTGAAACTGGGGTTGGAAAAGAAGTCTTCGCAAAAGCTATTCATTATTATCGTGGATCAGACTCCCCATTTATTGCTGTAAACTGTGGTGCGATTACTGCATCATTGTTTGAAAGTGAAATTTTCGGCTATGAAAAAGGAGCATTTTCTGGTGCAGATGCAAAAGGTAAAATAGGAAAACTAGAGTTGGCGCATGGAGGAACACTTTTTCTTGATGAAATTGGTGACTTACCGTTGGATATGCAAGTGAAGTTACTCCGAGTATTGCAAGATAAAACGTATTATCGTGTTGGTGGTACAAAGCAGCTTAAAGCACAATGCCGAATTATTGCTGCTACTAATAAGGATTTAGAGGCAATGGTTGAAGCTAATACCTTTAGAGAAGACCTTTATTATCGACTTAACATTTTATCTATTACTATTCCCCCTTTGAGAGAACGAAAAGAAGATGTTATGGAGCTCCTTCATCTGTTTATATATGAGTTTTCATTGTTATATCATCGAACGATTCAAATCGTAGATCCTCAGGTTACTTCCGCTCTTTTACAATACGATTGGCCTGGAAATGTAAGGGAGCTGCGAAATGTAATTGAACGATTAGTGTTATTGTCAGGAGAAGGAACCATCTCTGTCGGTGACTTACCACCAAAGCTGATACAATCTACATTGTCATCGACTGAATACCTTGATGATTCTTTGCAAGATGGCCTAAATGATTTTGAAAAAAATAAAATCATGGATGCAATTCAAACGGAGAATGGAAACAAGCAAGCAGCTGCAAAAAAACTAGGAATATCTCGAGCTACTTTATACAATAAAATCAAAAAATTAAAGATTGAGCTTTAAAAACGAAAAGCATATGCACCTAAATTAGTCCAGACGAGCGTAAGAAGCTCCTGGGCTGATTTAGAAGCTGGAAATCAAAGATAGAAGTGAGTAATGCTCAGCTAGACATAAGTTATCTTACATTACCGATAGTATTGCTCTTTTACCCATAAGTAAGCTCCCTACATTTAAATAAACTCCATTTATAGGATGTTCCACTTTTCTGTAAAAACCCTAACTGTCTAAATCCTTTGACACTAAGCGTTATACAGTGTCTAAAAACATCTACACTATTACCTAAACTAACCCCTAAATAAAAGATTGTAGAAATGGCACAGAACTTGCATCTTTACTTCATGTCTATTTTAATCCATACATTAAAGGGGAATTAATCATGAATAATCGATTGCAAGAATTGAAAAGATTTTTACAAAAACAAAGTATTCCTGGTGGCTTAGTCACATCGCGCCATAATATTTTTTATTTATCGAATTTTGATTACAATCCACACGAACGGTTTGTAGGTATTTTTGTCTTTCCGAATGATGAACCCATTTTTATTACACCGGCAATGGAAGTTCAAATGATAAAGGAAGCAGGTTGGAACCATCCAATTCTAAGTTACACAGATTCCGATCACCCGTGGGAACTTGTTCGTGAAGTGATCGAAAGCAGAAACAAAATGGAACAATTTGCTGTTGAGAAACATGAAATCTCCTTTTTTTACATTGAAAGACTACAACAGATTCTTGGTGGAGTAGAGTTTACATCACTAGATCCAATACTAACTGATATGCGACTAGTAAAAGATGCTGATGAAATTGAAATGTTACGTGAAGCCGCCGCTTTTGCAGATTACGGCGTACAAGTAGGTATTGAAGCATTAAAAGAAGGAATCTCTGAGCTTGAAGTATTAGGTAAAATTGAATTTGAATTAAAGAAAAAAGGGATTAAAGATATGTCATTTCCTCCTATTGTATTGTTTGGCAAAAATGCAAGTAACCCACATGGCGCATCTGGAGAAAATAAGTTAAAAAAAGGGGATACTGCCCTATTTGATTTAGGTGTGAAATATAAGGGATATTGCTCCGATATCACAAGAACTGTCATTTTTGGTAATACCAATAGCGAACTCGATAAAATCTACAATACTGTTTTACAAGCCAATCTTGCTGGGGTAGATGCTTCTCAACCTGGAACAAGAATTGGTGATGTTGATATCGCTGGAAGAAACGTCATTCACGCGGCTGGCTACGGTGATTTTTTTCCACATCGAATCGGTCATGGACTTGGGATTGATATTCATGAGGCACCTTCAATGAATGATGCTAATGAGGGGTTACTGAAATCAGGAATGGTCATCACTATTGAACCTGGCATTTATCTAAATGGCATTGGTGGTGTACGAATTGAAGACGATGTTGTCATTACGGATAACGGGTGTGAAGTATTAACGAAGTTTCCAAAAGAATTAATGGTTGTAGGAGTTGAATGATAATGAACCGAATCGAAAAAATACAGAAGCATCTATTAGAGCACAATGTCGATGCAATATTAATTACAAAGAGTGAAAATCGTAGATATACAACAGATTTTACAGGATCAGCAGGTATGGTGCTAATTTCCAAAAATGCTGCTATCTTTATCACTGACTTCCGTTATGCTGAACAAGCTCAAAATGAAGTGAAAAACGCTAAGATTATCGTCCATGACGGTAATCTTGAAAAAGAAGTTGCCATTGAAATCGAACGTTTAGGTCTTAAAAAGGTCGCTGTTGAAGCAAATGCCATGACATTAAAAACGTTCTCAACTCTACAAGAGTATGGAAATGTACAATGGATCCAATTGGAAAATATCGTTGAAAAGGTTAGAGAGATCAAAGAGCCGTTAGAATTAGAATTAATGAGAACGGCAGCTAGAATCGCAGATAAGGCATTTGATTATATTTTGAATGTCGTTAAACCAGGTGTTACGGAATTAGCAATACGTGATGAGCTTGAATTCTATATGCGTAAGCAAGGTGCAACCTCATCATCCTTTAACACCATTATTGCTTCAGGAAAGAGGGCAGCCCTACCGCATGGAGTGGCTTCAGAAAAAGTGATCGAGCATGGTGACATGGTAACCCTTGATTTTGGTGCATTGTACAATGGTTATTGCTCTGATATTACGCGAACAATCGCCGTCGGGAGCTGCTCAGATGAGTTCCACAACATTTATCACATTGTATTAGAAGCTCTAAAACGTGGAACAGAAGGAATTCGATCTGGTGAAAAAGCGAAAACGATTGACGATTTAACGAGAGGCTATATTACAGAAAAAGGCTTCGGATATCGTTTCGGACATTCAACAGGTCATGGGTTAGGGATGGAAGTTCACGAACCAATCCGACTTTCTGATAAAAGTGTAGAAATTCTTCAAACTGGAATGGTTGTTACCGTCGAGCCAGGAATTTATATCCCGGGATGGGGTGGCTGCAGGATTGAAGATGATATTGTAGTAACAGAGAATGGTTATGAAATCATTACTCATTCTCCTAAGGACTTAATTATCTTATAAAAAATATTGAAAAGGTCATCCAAGGAATTTTAATAAAGATGACCTTTCTTTTGAATGAGGTCGTATTCGATATGAATGAAATCATCATATATATCATGACAGGATTTATGGTTTTAGGAGCAATAGATTATCTTTTGGGTAATCGGTATGGAGTCGGACAAAAATTTAAAGAAGCATTCCATTCCATTGGAGCACTAGCCCTTTCGATGGTTGGAATGATCTCACTATCGCCTGTATTAGCAAAATGGTTAACACCGATTGTATCCCCTGTCTACCAATTTCTTGGAGCAGATCCATCAATGTTTTCATCCACGTTTTTGGCACTTGATATGGGTGGATACTCTTTAGCAAATGAAATGGCTCAATCAAGTGATGCTGCTTTATTTTCTTGGGTGTTTTTAGGAACGATGATGGGTCCGACTATTGTTTTTACAATTCCGGTTGCTTTAAGTATTGTTCATAAAAATGATCAACCCTTTTTTGCTAAAGGAATTTTAATTGGGCTAATGACTATTCCATTTGGATGTTTAGTGGGAGGATTCGTAGCAGGATTTCACTTGATATGGATGTTGAAAAATCTGCTTCCTTCTATCCTCATTTCTGTCTTGATCGGCATTGGGATGTTATCAGCTCAATCCGTGATGATCCGTGGTTTTAAATGGTTTGGTAAAGGGATCGAAATAGTTATTATCATTGGTCTTGTCTCGATTATCATTGAAACTTTAACAGGTATAGTTCTTATTCCTGGTATGATGCCGATTTCAGAAGGCTTTGTAACAGTTGGAAAAATAACCATCATGCTTGCCGGCGCGTTTCCGTTTGTATTTGTGTTAGTAAAAGTATTAAAGAAACCTTTTGTACTACTTGGAAATAAGCTGGGTATGAATCAACAAGCATTGGGGGGATTCATTGCGTCCTTCGCCCATCATATTCCTATGTTTGCGACAATGCACGAAATGGACGATCGTGGGAAAGTAATAAATACAGCATTTGCCGTAAGCGGCGCATTTGTATTTGGCAGTCACTTAGGGTTTGTGGCGGGTCTGGAGAAAAATTTTGTCATTCCGCTGATTGTCGGCAAACTGACCGCTGGGTTATTAGCTGCAGCATTGGCTTTATTAGTAACAAAACGTCGTTAATGAAGGAAAGGTGGAGCCTATGGCCAATCGACTTTTCAATGTCACTTTACAGATGTTTGTTTTTCATAGTTTCGTAAGATATTCGTAAAGAGTTGCGTAGGCAACTCTTTTTTATCGGAGAAAATTTATAAAATCCTAAATGTGATATGTATTATTTAATAAACAAGAGTATGAAAACAGAATCGGAGAAGAGTTGAAATGAATTTACATATTACTAAAGTTTTTAATGAAATTGATAAAAATTATATTATTAGAAGCCTTTATGCTTATTGAACTAAGGCATGCGTTAGTTCCCCAACAAATAGAGGATGATCCTTCTGTGATCATCCTCTATTTCACTACTTCTATTGAAAACCACTTTCTATAAAACGAATCTTTCCAAGTTGGTATAAATCATCTTTATAAGTGTATGTGATAAAAAAATCTCCTATATACCCTCTCGCAGGTGCTATTCTAGCGCCACCAATTTATTATTAATATCATTAAATGTCATAAATATATAAAAAGAATAGAACTGTAAAAAGAACATCCTTATCAATCGAGCTCCGATTTAGTGACAAAAATCCTGTTAATGGGAGAATTTTTAATTTTTTGATAAAACTATAAAAAAAGTCTTATAAAAATTTATAGATTATCGAAAACTTTTTTGATAAGTTTTACGTTTAATATATAGGACCCAAAAATTAAATCTATTGAGAGGATTAAAATAAGGTGAAAATAACTAACGTAGATCAACTGATCGCAGATTTTGTGATACTAAATAAAGAACAATATTATAGACTTGCCTTTCACTATGTAAAGAATGCAGAGGATGCACTGGATATTGTACATGAATCAATTTTAAAAGCAATTTCTAATAAAGATTCATTAGAAAAACCTGAGTATTTAAAAACTTGGTTTTATCGAATTGTCATTAATACATCAATTGACTTTCTTCGAAAACAGAAAAAGTTAATTATTGTGGAAGATGAGATTTTATTAACTATTGATTCTGGAAAAATAGATCATTATGAGGATATCGATTTAAAGAATACTCTAGATGCACTTCCAATTCAATATCGAAGTGTAATCATGTTGCGTTACTTTGAAGACTTTAAAATTGAAGAGATTGCAGAAATCCTAAGTGAAAATATTAACACAGTTAAAACAAGATTATATAAAGCATTGTCCATAATGCGAATAACGATGAATGAAATTTAGAAATGGAGAGATTCCTATGACAGATCAAAATTTTAAAGCAATGAAACAAGAGCATAAAAACATTTCTATTCCAGAAGAGTTAGACTTTGTGGTTAGAAATGCATTAAAACAAGCAAATGTACAACTAACAGTTAAGAAAAAAAATTATAAAGGTTTGTATGCAGCAGTTTCGGTAGCAGCAGTTGCAACAATTTTTGTTACTGGTGTAAATACGAACAAAACGTTTGCTACCACTGTATCGAAAGTACCTGTTTTAGGTAGTTTAGCAAAAGTTGTTACGTTCCATGAGTTTTCGATAAACGAAGAGCAATCAAAAGCAAACATTAAAGTACCAAAAATAACTGGATTAGAAAATAAAAAATTAGAAGAAGGCTTAAATAAAAAATACCTTACTGAGGGAAAAGAACTCTTTGAAAGTTTTAAAGAAGAAGTGCAATATGCAAAGGGAATTGGTGGGGCTCACTTAGGGATCAAGAGTGGATATGAAGTGAAAACAGAAAACAATCAAATATTGTCTATTAAACGCTATGAAGTAAGTACATCAAACGGTTACTCGGCAACTCAATTTGACACAATTGATAAACAAAAAGAAATATTAATTACACTACCAAGTCTATTTAAAAATAATGATTATATTGATCTTATAAGTGAAAATATTAAAAAACAAATGATTGAACGTTATGAAGCAGACAAAGAAAATAATTATTATTGGGTAGAAGGTATTCCAAATGACATCAGATCAGAAGGGTTATTCCAAAAAATAAATAAAAATCAAAATTTCTATATTAACAAAGATGGAAAATTGGTTATCTGTTTTGAAAAATACGAAGTAGCACCAGGGGCATTTGGTGAATCAGAATTTATCATTCCATCGACTATTCTAAAAGATAGCTTGGTGAGTAATACGTATATTAAATAAGAACCAAATCGCAAAATAGTATACAAAAATCATAGAAAAAATGTGCGGATCATTTATATAGATGGTTCACACATTGAACATAAAAGAGGAGAGAGTTTTATGAATTACTCAGTGAAAAAATTATTAATCGGAGCGGCATTATCAACAGTCATCTTTACAGGAACAACAGGAATAACGTTTGCAGCTATGAAAACTACACCTTTATCAACAATGATTGAGCAAACTACTCTAGAAAAACAACAAATGAAATTAAAGCAAGTCTTAAAATTTGCGAAGCAAGGAAAAGTAATTAATAGTGCCTATGGTTTAGGCACAAAACCGCAAACCATTTTGAATACTTGGGGTCAACCTGAAGATAAAGCTATAAATTATTTAGATTATCAAAAGAGACAAGTTCTCTATTTCTCAAAAAATTCCATAAAACAGCCAGTAAGCTTTATACAGTCAACTGATAAATCAGTAACAACAATTCGATACAATACAATAAAAGAAACATTAGGAAAAGCCTTGAATGATCGAGAGTATAAAGGTACACATGAATTAACATATAAAGTAGGAGAATATCATGTATCGTTTGTATTCCCTAGTTTATATAGTGATTTAACCAATGAACCATCTAATCCTAAAGTTTTTAGTTACTCTATTGATAAAACACCAATCACTACAGCTGAAAAGCAAGCAGCTAAGTTAATTTTGATTATGAAATATGCAAAACAAGGAAACTATTTAATCAATGATTCTTCAATTGAAGCAATTCGATTAAAGACAGTTAAAACTACTTTAGGAAAACCATTAAAAGAAATAGAATATAAAGGAGCACATCTTGTAACATATAAATCAGGAAAATATAATGTGACATTTGAATTCCCTAGTATTTATAATGACTCGAGCGACCAATCATCAAATCCAAAAATTATTAGTTATTCTGTTTACAAATAATGACAATAAAGTGAATTAGGGCTATAAATGATTCTTAAAATCTTATTGAGCTAACGCATGAATTAGTTGAAAAACAAGAGTTGCAAAGGTGACTCTTTTTTCAATTAAAACGATTTACTAAATCAATAAAAAACAAGATAAATTATAACTAAAGAAGATGCTATATGGGATGGAATGAAATAAAAATAAATGAGGATATAGAAAACTTTCTAAAATTATTTGGGGGTTCCATGATAGTAGTGTTTTTTTTTAACCTTTTATGTTAGGTCGTATCGTTAAAAATGTATTAATAATATCGGTCTTAAATAATTCATAATTGAACTGAAATGCCACACTATGCATTTTGAAATTTGGATCTGGCTTTGCGCGTAAGTCAACAATACTTTGACCAAACCCATCCCCCTGATCAGGTATCACTTTAATAGGTACCTTCGAAAGCTGAACAGCATTAGGGTGTAATAAATACCACACTGTTAAAAAATCATGAATCGGACTTCCTGCAATTCCTGGGTTCGAATGAGAATAGAAGTTATAATAATAGTCTAACATTGGCTTTATAATCAGTCCTGCTGGATCACGAGTAATTTGATGAAATTCATCAATTTGATTAACCATTTCAGGTGTAACAATTGCATTTTGAGTAACATTCAAAGGAATAATCGTTAAATTTTTTGCATATTGCACAACTAAGTTTGCTGCATACGGATCTGAATGGAAATTCGCTTCTGTAACGGAAGTCACATTTCCTGGATAAAAAAATGATCCTCCCATGCAAATATATTCTTTTGCATTTTCCATCTCCTCTATTTTTAAAATAAATGCTATTGCCAACGAAGATAGCCTACCTAGATTAATTATAGTCACATTATTAAAATCTATATTCTTCATATATTGGATATGGCTTAATGGGTAAACAGGATAATTAATTTTAGGAGGGATAATTGGACCTAACCCCGCCTCACCATGCACCTCTGGAAAAGTCTCAATACCTATTCCAGTTAGTGGAATCGATGCTCCTAGAAATACAGGAATCTCATGTCTTCCAGTTATGTATTTTAAATAATTTATGTTCCACATAGCCTTATCTCTAGTTACATTTCCATAATCGGCGACAATTCCTACCAATTGAATATCATTACGAAATAATATATATAAAATCGTAAAAGCGTCATCAATACCTAAATCTGTAAAAAGGAGAACTTGCTTCATTATATACTTCCTCCCTACATAAAGTTGACAAATTCATGTAATTCACTCATTTCGCTCTTTTATTTTATGAGAAATATAAAATCATCATTACAAAATAAATATACATCTGTGGAAAGAAAGCTTGATCAAAATATAAGTTATGTTATTGGTGAAAATGGCTGACTCGATATAGTATATATAATTTAAGGTCTAGCATTCTTAATTTTTTTGAGTAGGCTTGTTCAAAGAGGTAATACAATCTATTCATACTTATTGAACTATCGCATGCTCACGAGTCGCTAATGTGGCTAATTGGCAGGATAGTTCTTTAAGAATATAGAAATATATCTAAATGAAAATGGAGGTAAATAAATTGTATAAAGTAATGAATTTTACGTCATTTATACTTTCTTTGGTTTGTGTAGGACTATTATTTATTTATAATATTTCGCTAATTCTTGTTTTTTCATTGAGTTTTATAACAATTATTACTGGATTAATAGGTTTTGTAGGAGCTGCTACCTTGGGAGGAAAAATAAGAAGCGTATTTACTTTAATAATATCAGTAGGTTTATCGTTTTTTATTGGAATAGTTCTTACTTTTGGTAATTTATTTCAGTTCACTTAAACAATTCATGATATTCTTATACCACTAACGCATGCTTTAGTTATTTATCATGTGTTGCGTTAGAAGTTCGGTTTAAATTGCGTTAACGTGAAGTTAGGATAATCTATTAATGAAAGAGATTTTGTATCACAAGTAGAACTTATTTTTTCAAGTTCGTATTTGGAGGAGAAGTATGAAAAAAGGTACTATTTTGTTTTTAATCGGATTAATAATGTTTATGTTTGGTATATACTTATCCACCCATTGGACTGTAATTGGTATGTTAATAGGCATCGCAGGGGGCATTGTAATGGGGAGTAGCACATATTTCTTGACTATAAAAAAAACTAATCCCTAATTCAACTAACGCATGTGTAAGTTGAATTAGGGATTAGTTACCTATGGTGCTCTTTTTTATTGAGCTAGTGAAGGTTTTATACTTGTGAAGTAACTTACATTCCTTAATTAAACCTCTTGATCCGTAATATGCATACTTATATTATATAAAATATTTAATTTTTAATTTTTCGTTCTTAAATTATCTGATAAGCCATTGTCATTAATGAGTTTAATTACCGAGATTTTTCCTTTATCTTTTGAATAGAAGTAGACTTTGCCTTCAACATTTGCAGATTTTTCTTCATCTTCATTTTTCTGATAGCCGACCTCTGCTATGAAGGTATAACGAGTTGAATCATTAGCGCTTTGCTTAATAAAAATATTCTTAAGACCTAATTTATATCCATTAACGTTAGTAAAATTCGAATATTGGCTAGCAATTGTTGAAACGAAGGGATCGAGAAATGAATCTGTAATGTATGGTCCGTATACCTCTACTACATATTTATCGAACTCTGGATTCTCTTCTTTATTATTTACAACTTTCTTATATTTAGGATTCCACATTAGATCAATAAACTTCTTATCTGGACCAGTAAAAAGGTGCTCAAAGACTTTTTTTATTGCTATCTTTGAGGTTACAGAAGATGACACTTCAGTTGATTGTTCATTTTGTTGTTTTGTTGTTTTGGTAGAATCGGAACAGGCAGTAAGCATTATTGCAGCCATAAGTATAATAGTTAATTTCTTAATCATAATTTATTCTCCTTTTAAGTAAAACTTAACTCAATTTAACTTAGCATTATGATTAAAATAAATTTGTCGAAAGAAAGAGGGGGAGATTAAAGAATAATTAAGGATAAGAGTAAAAAGCTCTTTCAACATAATACTATTTTAGTTGAAAGAGTTATTAATAAATTAAAAAGTACGCTAATATATTTGTGATATATAACTAACGCATGCTTTAGTTGAACAACATGATCGACTCTTTAGTCGATTTTTTTTGTTACAGTAAATGGTAGATTAATGGAATAAAGTATATTTTGGCTTAAAGAGCATAACTCATAGTAAATGGCTGTTTTTGGAAAGGTTGCTACTATTTAGAAAGCTATCATAATTAATGTTTCATCAGTTAAGGAGGACATCGTATGGATTGGTATATATGGTTCGCCATAATTGTTGCTGTCATTGTTATTATTGGGTATAAATCTTCTAAAAAGAAATAATACTTGTTTAGCTAACGCATGCGTTAGTTAAACAAAAAAAGGTGCTGAGCGATCAGCACTTTTTTAATATCTCGGAGGATCATTCAATAAGATTTTCACAAATTTACCAATATTTGGATTATAATAATTACAAATAATATTAGGAGGCGGAATTATTGAAAAAACCTATAGGTATTTCAGTGATTAGCTATTTTTATATTTTTGGTGCCATAGTTTTACTTATTAGTTTCGTTTTTTATAATGCATCTACTAACTCGATTGGCATAGCAGAAAGATTTGGAGTTTCAAACGTATCTGAACCATTATTTAGAGTGATAGTAGCTATTATAACTTTGATGTTGATTTTTGGTTATATTAGACTAAAGAAATGGGGATTTTGGTTTATGATTTTGTATTCTGTACTTTTCGGAAGTATAAGTTTGTACTTAACTATACAACATAGCCAACAACCTTACATTGGAAATATGATTTTTTCCTTTTTCATTTTGTTCTACACAATCTCTGTGAGAAAATCATTTTTTTCAAACAAAACAACATTAATATGAATAATGGTTACGAACTTAGCAAGATGTAATCTTTTTCAACTAATGAGAGCGTAAGTGAAACAACATTAACAGCCGTCATTCCTTTTGCCTCACATCTTGTACACATTGACCAACCAGTACTATACAGTAAAATATTGGAAGAGTTTTTATCAAAAAATTTGATGTACAACTAACGCTTGCATTTGTTCAATAACATGATCGACAGTCTCGTCGGTCTTTTTTTTGTTTAAATTGTCTTTATAGTTAAACAAGGATTATTTTGGAAGTTGGAGAATAGAATACAATAGGTAAAATATGGAAAAAAGACACTGAGGATGACTTCAGTTAGTTAAAATCTATATTAAATAAATAGGAGGAAGGAAATTGAAAATAAGTATAAAGGAGGGATAAAATGATGGGAATTAAAAAAATACTTCGAAATGGATTACATTTATTGGTATAGGAATCCTACTTTTAGTGGTTGGAGGAATAACCAGGTGGCAGTTAATTGACAGAAATAAGGAAATTCATCAAATAGAGTCAAAATTGGGTTTTGATATTAAGGTAGTAAATAGACAATCACACAATCCTTGGTGGGAAGCACCGAGAACGTATCTAGTGAGACCAGTTAAAGAAGATAAGGAACATAATATAGAATACCTACTTTACTTGAACAAAGAAAACAAGATTGAACAATGGGCGAAAGTCAAAAATGGAAAGGTTATCAAAAAAACCATAAAATACGAAGATTAGTAACTATCGCATGCGTTAGTTGCATAAAGTGCAGAAAGTCTGTCAAATTAGAAAGTCTTTTTTTATTCTGAATATCACAAATTTACTTTAACAGAGCCTAAATTTATAAACGAAGGAGTATTAGCATCGAAATAGAATAGTGCATTAAGAGGAAACACTGATGAGGTTGATTGAAATGAGAATTACTAAAGTGAAACAATTATATTTAACTAGTTTATTATTAACATTTTCATTGATTGGGTGTAGTGATAATCAGGTTACACAAGCAAAATGCGGAGAGAAGAAGGGTGTTAAAGCGAAATGTGTAGAAAACTTCTTATTTGAAGGGAAATCTGTTGAAAGTGTTACGATTTCAAGAGTTGGAGAAAATATGTTAGCCATAAAAGAACCACATGTTTCATATCATCAAGATGCATCATTTAAACTTCAGATTTTTATTGATGCAATCAAAACAGCAAATAAAATTGATGGGATAGTAGATGTTGCAAAAGCTGACTACTATTTAACAATATCGTTTGAAAACGAAACAAGTTCACATTATTTTTTATGGTTGGGTGATGATGGAGGTTCAATTATGAATGAAAACGATTCAAATACAATGTACACGTTACGTTCAGATTTAATAAATGATTTAAATAAATATATTAATGGTTATAAGGAATAATTAAATTAGCATAATAGATTCCTAGTTTCAAAATCATTAAGTAATAATTTGAAATACTTATTGAACTAACACATGCGTGAGTTCAATAACATGTTCGACAATTAAGTAGGTATTTTTATTAAAGTGCTGATAATGTGAATTTTAATAAATAGTATAGGAGAACAAACCAATGAATCCATTATTATTAGATATCCCAACTAAAATCGATACTAAGAGATTGTACTTAAGAATTCCGATGTTTGGGGATGGTGAAACAGTTCATGCTGCAATAAAAGCTTCAATTAATGAATTTAAACTTTGGTTACCATTATTTCAAAGTATACCTGATATTACTGAAACAGAAATCCTTGTGCGACGTGCACATAATCAGTTTTTAAATCGTGAAAGTTTTCGTTTTTTTATATTCAGTAAAGAAACAGATGAGTTAATAGGTACGTGCAGTTTACACAATATTAATTGGGATATTCCTAAATTTGAAATAGGATACTGGATTGATACTCGTTTTAGTGGTAAGGGTTTTATGACTGAAGCAATACAAAGATTAACTCATTTTGCTATTCAGGAATTGAATGCTAGACGAATTGAAATACGATGTGAATCTAGTAATACGAAAAGTCGTACGATCCCTGAAAAATTAGGATTTGAGCTTGAGGGGATTTTACGTAATGAAGATTTCTCAGCAGACGGTAAAAAACTAACTGACACTTGTATTTATGCAAAGATAAATTAGCCTATAATTTAATATTCGTTGTTGAACTAACGCATGCAATAGTTGAAAATCAAAAGCTGCTTAATTGCAGCTTTTTTTATTGCAGTATTTGATAGGGTAGTTGAACAAGGAATATTAACAATTAAGTAGAATTTATTTAATCGTGTATTTAAGTGAATATAAAGCATTAAACAGATAGGAGTCTTTTTATGAAAAATATGAAAATAATTTTTTCTATTTGCACATTATTGGTTTTTGTATTTTCAATTTACTTATATAAGCATCTAACAGATCCTGTTCAGGTAAGAATTGAAAAATCAAATAAGTTTACTGAAGGTGAAATAAAATCAGCAATAATTAATTTGAAAAGAAAGTTCAATTTTAAGGGATGCGAGCTTACAGATATATGGTATACTGAAAAACAATCTAAGATTTTAACCGAAGCATATTTGAAAAACGGTGGGGGTTCAGAAAATGGTATAAAGGAAGAGAACGTAATTGTTTTGCTATCCAATTTTAATGTGAATTCTTCTGGTGGTGATGGAAGTTTTGAACCAAATTCAACTCAGTCAAATTGGAGTTGGACAATGAACAGAGATAGTAAAAAGGAGAAATGGAGAATTGTTTCTTCGGGTTATTAAGATTCTCCTAATGATTTAAAAATTTAATTTTAAGTAACTAACGTATGCGTTAGTTGCATTAGGAAAAGAAAGGTTCTTCAGTAATGTTAATATCCCCTCATAGTAGACAGTAAAAAGAAAGGGTTGTACTGTCTACTTTGGAGGGGATTTTTTTATGGGAAATATTAGAAAAACTTATTCAAAAGAGTTCAAGCTTAAAGCGATAGATTTGTATGCGAATAATCATATGGGTTCTACTTCAATTGCCAAAGAATTAGGAATCTCAAAGTCAATTGTACAACGTTGGATATCTCACTATAATCG
>Ga0209025_1001245_pt1 | contig 35389 bp, 37 predicted proteins | sample AraplaMF_Col_mLB_FD_184256 | JGI IMG/M metagenome (GOLD analysis project Ga0209025, IMG submission 184256) | Arabidopsis root microbial communities from the University of North Carolina, USA - plate scrape MF_Col_mLB (SPAdes) (version 2) | ecosystem: Host-associated > Plants > Roots > Endosphere... | reverse complement strand
TGCGCCTCAATTCCGCCGAAATCGGCAGCGCCGCCGCGACCTTCGCGCCCAGCGCCTTTACCCAGATGCTGATGGGCTGCGGCTACATCAGCTACTACCCGCGCGAGGGCTTTCGCGGCAACCTGTATGCCGTCATCGCGGGCAAGGGGGCGCCCACGGTGGCCGAGCTGGCGGTGCTGGAGCGCTACCTGGCCGGCACGGCCGGTATGACGCTCCCGTGAGCGCCGGGGGTTTTACCAGGCCGCGATGGCGCCGTCCGCTCGCGGTTCAGTGCCGCCGCACAGCACGCCGTCGGCATTGCGCCAGATGATCTGCCCGCGGCCGAAGCCCATGCGGTTGCCGGACCACACCACCTGATGGCCCAGGCCCGCGAGGCCGTGGAAAAGGTGCTCGGGCGTCGATCGTTCAATGCTCACGCGCTTGCCGCTTTCCCACTCCCAGCGCGGCGCGTCCAGCGAGGCTTGCGGGTTCAGGCCAAAGTCCACGGTGTTCATCACCATCTGCACATGGCCTTGCGGCTGCATGAAGCCGCCCATCACGCCGAAGGGGCCGACTGCTTTGCCGTCCTTGGTCAAAAAGCCGGGGATGATGGTGTGGTAGGGCCGCTTGCCCGGCGCCAGGCAGTTGGGGTGTTCGGCGTCCAGCGAAAATTGTTGCCGCGGTTGTGCAGTGCGATGCCGGTGCCCGGCACCACCATGCCCGAGCCGAAACCCATGTAGTTGCTCTGGATCAGCGAGACCATATTGCCTTCGCCGTCGGCCGTGCTCAGATAGACCGTGCCGCCGCGTGAGGGTTCGCCCGGCATGGGCTGCAGGGCGCGCTCGCCTATCAGCGCGCGGCGTTCGGCCGCATAGGCGTCCGACAGCAGGTCGGCCACCGAGACACGCATGTGCGTCGGGTCGGCGATGTGCGCGAGGCCGTCGGCAAAAGCCAGCTTCATGGCCTCGATCTGCAGGTGGTGGGTGCGCAGGCTGTCGCGCTCGCTGAAGTCAAAACCCTTGAGGATGTTGAGCGCGATCAAGGCCACCAGGCCGTGGCCGTTGGGCGGGATTTCCCAGACCTCGTAGCCGCGGTAGTTGGCGCTGACCGGGTCGCACCAGTCGACCTGGAAGGCAGCGAGGTCTTCCTGGCTCAGGTAGCCGCCGGCCGACTGCACAAAAGCCGCGATGCGTTCGGCCAGCGGGCCGCGGTAAAAACTTTCGGCGGCCGTGTCGGCAATCGACTGCAGGGTGTCGGCATGCGCGGCGGAGCGCCAGAACTCGCCCGGTTGCGGCGCGCGTTCGGGCGCGAAGGTGTCGAACCAGGATTTGAAGTACGGCTCCTTGAATTTTTCACGGAACAGGGCCGTGGCCTGCCGCCAGGCGGACGCTACTGTCGGCGAAACCGGAAAGCCTTCGCGCGCCAGCTCCACGGCACGCGCCATCGAGGTCTTGAGCGGCAATTTGCCGAAGCGCTGCGCCAATGCCGCCCAGGCGGCGGGTGTGCCCGGCACGGTCACCGGCAGCGGGCCGTACTTTGGCACGTGGGTCAGGCCCTGGCTGGTCAGCTTGTCGAGGGTCATGCCGCGCGGCGCCGGGCCGCTGGCGTTGAGGCCGTGCAGCTTGCCGCCGTGCCAGACCAGCGCGAAGGTATCGCCGCCTATGCCGTTGGCGTTGGGCTCAACCACAGTGAGCGCGGCGGCCGTGGCGATCGCCGCGTCGATGGCGTTGCCGCCGGCCTGCAGCACCTGCAGGCCCGCCTGCGCGGCCAGCGGCTGCGAGGTGGCGACCATGCCCTTGTTGGCATAGACCACGTTGCGGCGGGAGGCGTAAGGGTAGTGGAGGGCGTCGAAAGTCGGCATGGTTAATCAGGAAGCGGGCGCCTTGCGGCGTGAATTATTTGTGCTTGGGATCCAGCGCGTCACGCAGTCCGTCGCCCAGCAAGTTAAAGGACAACACCAGCAAAAAGATGGAAAGGCCGGGCCAAATCGCCATCCATGGTGCATTGTCCACGTAATTCTTGGCGGTGTTAAGCATGCTGCCCCAGCTGGGCGCCGGCGGCTGCTGGCCCAGGCCCAGGAAGGACAGGCTGGCCTCGGCGATGATGGCCGCGGCAATTGCGAGCGAGGCCTGCACGATCAGCGGCGGCAGCACATTGGGCAGGATGTGGCGCAGCGCGATGCGCCAGTGCGGGTTGCCCACGGCGCGCGCCGCTTCGACAAAGTCTTCCACCTTCATGGCCAGCACCTGGGCGCGCGTCAGGCGTATGAAGATGGGGGTGGCCGACACGCCGATGGCAATCATCGCGTTGCTCAGGCTGGGGCCCAGGAAGGCGGCCAGCGCGATGGCCAGGATCAGGAATGGCACGGCCAGCATGGCGTCGGTAAAGCGCGAGATCAGGCTGTCCGTCCAGCCGCCGACGTAGGCTGCCAGCAGGCCTATGGGCACGCCCAATGCCATCGAAATGCAGACCGATACCAGGCCTGCCAGCAGCGAGGCGCGCGCGCCCCACACCACGCGCGAGAGCACGTCGCGGCCGATTTCGTCGGTGCCGAACAGGTATTGCAGGCTGGGCGGCTTGCGCACCGCGCTCCAGCTGGTGGCGACGGGGTCGTAGGGCGCGATCCACGGGGCGAACAGCGCCAGCAGCACAAACATCACCACGATGGCCAGGCCCAGCATGGCGCCGCGGCGGCGCACCAGGCGGCGCAGCGCGCGGCGTGCCGGCGTGGCCTCGCGCGGAAGGACGGCGGGAAGGACTGCGCTCATGCTTCAGCCCCTTAGCCGCGGGTTGACCACGAAGTAGGCCAGGTCGGCCAGCAGGTTGAGCAGGATGTAGACGCTGGAGGTGAACAGCGCCACGCCTTGCACGACTGCGTAGTCGCGGTTGAACACCGCGTCCACGATCAGCTTGCCGAAACCGGGAATCGAAAACACCTGCTCGGTCAGCACCGCACCCGACAGCAGCGTGCCGAACTCGAGCGCGCCCAGCGTGATGATGGGCGTGAGCGCATTGCGCAGCGCGTGCTTGAGCACCACGCGGCGCTCGTTCAGGCCCTTGGCGCGCGCGGTGCGCACATAGTCGGCATTGAGCACCTGCAGCATGGCGCTGCGCGTGTGGCGCATCAGCACGGCGGCAATCGCATTGCCCAGCACAAAGGCCGGCATGATCATGGCCGCCAGGTTGGCGCCGAGGTCCTCAAAAGGGCTGACGTAGCCCGAGGCCGGCAGCCAGCCCAGCTGCACCGAAAACACCAGGATCATCAAAATGCCCAGCCAGAAGTTGGGCGTGGACAGGCCCCACAGCGCGATGACATTGGCCAGGTAGTCCCAGGCCGAGTCCTTGCCCACGGCCGAGACGATGCCGGCCGGGATGCCAATGAGGAGCGCGATGACCATGGCCATGGCCGCCAGCTGCAGCGTGACCGGCAGCTTTTCCTTGATCAGGTCCAGCACCGGCTGCTGGATGCGCATGGACTCGCCCAGGTCGCCATGGAACACGCCGGAAATCCAGTAGGCGTAGCGCACCGGCAGCGGCTCGTCGAGGTGCATCTTTTTTTGCAGGTAAGCGATCACCTCGGGGTCCTGGTTTTCGCCGGCCAGGACCGACGCGGCGTCACCGGGCAGCAGTTGCTGCAGCCCGAAGATGATGACGGTGACAAAGAACACCGTCGGGATGATTGCGGCAAGCCGCTTGAGCAGGTACTGGAGCATGAAAGGTGACGATCGCTGGCTGGTCGCCTTACATCTTCAGGCCCTGGGGCCGCACCAGGCCGTCAGGCACGGTGCGCATGCCGGTGATCTTCTTGTTGTAGGCCCACAGCCAGTTGCGGTGGAACAGGTAAATCACGGGCTTGACCTTCTCGGCTTCGGCCGCCAGTGTGGCGAAAACCTTGATGCGGCCGGCGGTGTCCAGCGTGTTGCGCGAGCGGTTTAGCAACTCGTCCCATTGCGGCCGGCATTCGCCGCTGTAGTTCAGCGGCTGCTTGCAGCCGTAGAAGCTGAACAGGTTGCCATCCGGGTCGGCGCGGCCGCTCCAGGCCAGCACGTAAGCGTCGTACTGGCCCTTGTCGGCCAGGTTCAGCGAGGTGGCGAATTCGGTGGACTGTATCTTCACGTCAAAGCCCGCCTCCTTGGCCATGGCTTGCACCACCTGGGCCACGCGCTGGGCATCGGAAGTGGTGGGCGTCATCAGCGTGAAGCTGGGGTTGGGCACACCCGCTTCTTTCAGCAGCTGTTTGGCGCGCGCGATGTCGCGCTTGGGAATGGGCACGTTCCTGGCGTAGAAGCTGTTGGCGGGCGGCACCCACTGGTTGCCCGGCGTGGCTTCGCCGTCCATCGCGACCTGCACGATGCCTGCGCGGTCCAGCGACAGCTCAAAAGCCTCGCGCACGCGCGGGTCGCGGCCCAGCGGGTTCTTCTGGGCCTGGTCGCTCTTGCCGGTGTTGATGGTGATGCCCTGGTAGCCCAGCTCGGTGATGCGCGAGAAGGCCAGCTTTTTGTCGGCCTTGATGGAGGCGATGTCGGACGGTGCCACGCGCTCGATGAAGTCGAGCTGGCCGGAGCGCAGGTTGGCCAGGCGCACGGTGGCGTCCACGATGGGCTGGAACACGACCTTGTCGAAGTGGATATTGGCCTTGTCCCAGTAACCGGCATAGCGTTCCAGCACGATGCGGTCCTGCGCCACGCGTTCGGTGAATTTGAAGGGGCCCGAGCACACCGGCTTGGTGCCGAAGTTGGTGGGCGCGGCCTGCGCCGCCTTGGGCGAGACCATCATGCCGGCGCGGTCGGCCAGCACCGTCAGCAGTGGCGAGAAAGGCGCGCTGAGGTTGATCTTCACGGTGAGTTCGTCGATGACGTCCACCGTGGTGACGGGCGCCAGTTCGCCACGGCGATTCGAGCCCGCGAGGTTTTTGTGGCGGTCTATGTTGAACTTCACCGCGGCCGCGTCGAACTTCTCGCCGTCATGGAAAGTCACGCCGCTGCGCAGTTTCATGGTCAAGGCCTTGTTGTCGGCCGACCACTGGTAGGAGGTGGCCAGTTGCGGCACGATGTTGAGTTTTTCATCGATGTCGACCAGCTTGTCGCACAGCGAGGAAAACACAATGCGGCTCACGAAGCTGCGCGCCAGCGTCGGGTCCAGCACGTCCGGGTCTTCGGCCAGGCCTATGCGCAGGGTTTGGGCTTGCGCCACGCAGGCGGTGGCGGCCAGCGCCAGGCTCAGCAGGATTTTCTTGCTCATGGTTTTTCCTTCACGGTTGTCGATTGCGGTTGTCGGTGGTGTGGGTGGCTGCCTTGCGCCGGGGATTGATGAGCCAGGGGTGAGCATCATGGTCTCCATCAGGCCGCTTGCGCATGAAAGGCCGCCTGGAGCCGGAGCAGCCTCTCGTTCACTGCGGTGCCACCCGTGATGCCGGCTGGCGCCTTGATCTCTTCCCAGAAATGGCAGGCCACGGCGTGGCCGCCTTGCGAACGCAGCGCGGGCACTTCCTCGGCGCAGCGTTCGCGCGCATGCGGGCAGCGCGTCCTGAAGCGGCAGCCCGAGGGCGGCGTGATGGGGTTGGGCACGTCGCCCTGCAGCAGCGTGCGCTCACGCTTGAAGCCGGGCTCGGGCACCGGGATCGCCGACAGCAGGGCTTGTGTGTATGGGTGGCGGGGCTGCGCGAACAGGCTTTGCTTGTCGGCGTATTCGACGATCTGCCCGAGGTACATCACTGCCACGTGCGAGGCGATGTGCTTGACCACCGCGAGATCGTGCGCGATGAACACATAGGCCAGGCCCAGGCGCCGCTGCAGATCCTGCAGCAGGTTGACGACCTGTGCCTGGATGGACACGTCCAGCGCCGACACCGCCTCGTCGCAGACGATGAGCCGCGGCTCCACCGCCAGTGCGCGGGCAATGCCTATGCGCTGGCGCTGCCCGCCGGAAAACTCATGCGGGTAGCGCTGCAGGTATTGCGGCGCCAGGCCCACCAGGTCCAGCAGCTCGGCGGCGCGCTCGCGGTGCCGGCCGCGCGCCAGGCCGTGCAGGGCCAGCGGTTCGGCCAGGGCCTGCTCCACCGTCATGCGCGGGTTCAGCGAGGAATACGGGTCCTGGAAAATCATCTGCAGCTCGCGGCGTTTGGCGCGCAGGCGGCCGGCCGGTAGCGCCATCAGGTCCTCGCCGTCAAACCAGACCTGGCCCGAAGTCGCGTCCAGCAGCCGCAGCACCAGCCGGCCCACGGTGGATTTGCCGCAGCCCGACTCGCCCACCAGCGCCATGGTCTCGCCGGCGTTCAGCTCGAAGTTCAGCCCGTCGACCGCATGCACAAGCGCTTTGGAGCGGCTGAACAGGTGCGTGCGCACCGGGAAATGCTTGACCAGGTTTTCGACTTTCAGCAGCGCGCTCATGGCGTCACCTCGCCGGGCATGGCATGCGTGCCGCGCCGGGTTGACGCGTCCGCTTCCAGCGGCGCGCGCCAGCAGGCGGCCTGGTGGCCCTCTCCCATGTCCATCAAAGGCGGCACCTCCTGCAAACATTTGTCGACGGCGAAGGGGCAGCGCGGCGCGAAGCGGCAACCGTCCATGCGTGTCATGGGCGTGGGCACCTGGCCTTCGATGGCATTGAGCCGCTCCTGCGCCAGGTGCAGCTTGGGGATGGAGCCGAGCAGACCTATGGTGTAGGGGTGTTGCGGCTCGGCGAACAGCCGGGCCACGGGCGCGCGCTCCACAATCCTGCCGGAATACATCACGGCAACGTCGTCGGCCAGTTCGGCGATCACACCCAGGTCGTGGGTGATCAGGATGATGGCGGTGCCGGTTTCCTCGCGCAGCGTGCGCATCAGGTCCAGCACCTGCGCCTGGATGGTGACGTCCAGCGCGGTGGTCGGCTCGTCGGCGATCAGCAGCTGCGGCTCGCAGGCCAGGGCCATGGCGATCATCACGCGCTGGCGCATGCCGCCCGAGAGCTTGTGCGGGTATTCGTCGATGCGCTGCTCGGGTGAGGGGATGCGCACGCGGCGCAGCATGGCTATGGCGTGGGTCCTGGCCTCGGCCGCGCTGATGTCCCGGTGGCAGCGTATGCCCTCGATGAGCTGGTCGCCAATCGTGAAGGCGGGGTTCAGCGAGGTCATGGGCTCCTGGAAGATCATGGCCATGCGGTTGCCGCGCAGCGCGCGCATGGCGTCCGGCCCCAGCGTCGCCAGGTCGGTGCCTTCAAAGCGGATGGAGCCTGCCGAGACGCGGCCCTGGCCCTTGGGCAGCAGGCCCATGATGGACAGCGAGGTCACGCTCTTGCCGCAGCCCGATTCACCGACGATGCCCAGCGTGCGGCCCGAATCCACCGAAAAACTGATGCCGTCCACGGCGGCGAATTCACCACCGCCTTCGAGCTTGAAACTGGTGCGCAGGCCGCTCACTTCCAACAGAGCCGTCATTCGGCGGCTCCGCTGCGCCGGGCGTGAAAGCGCGTGATCTCGGCCTCGATCACCGCGCGGTCGGTGACGCCGGCCGGGCTGCGCCGCGAGGGCAGGCAGGTGCTGAAGGGCTGGTAGCGCTCCAGGCTTTTTTCGTAGAGACGGCGCAACTCCTGCAGGGGTTCAGCGTGGTCATCCACGCGTATGTCGAGCGCGCAGTAGTCCTCGGTGGTGAAGACCAGCAGGGCGGCGGCCTGCTTGCCGCGCTTGTCGCCGCCCGCGGCTTCACCGGCGGCGAGCGCGGTGATCAGGCGTTCAGCAAACGGCAGTTCGGCATGGGCCTCATAGGCGAGAGCCGTGGCTTCAATCACCTGCGGGCCGGCCAGCATGTTGCCGGCGACCGAATAGCCAAGGCCCGCCCTGTGGCCGCACCAGTCTACGCAGGCGCTGCCGGTGTAGCCGGCGGCCTGGCCGTTTGCGCCTATCAGGTGCAGCTGGCGGTGGTCACGGCCTTCGTCGGCCGAGGTCAGGCGCTTGATGATGTAGTCGGGAGACTGGCCGAAGGCCAGGCCGTCCAGCGCCGGCACGGCATACAGGGGGTTGACCAGCGCCTGCGTGGCCAATGCGCCCACGCCGCTGCGGGCGTGCGGGCAGAGCGCGCCCACGGCAAAAAATTTGCTGGCAACCGCCACGCCAAACGCGCCCGATGAATCGCGCGCGATGAGGGACCAGGTCATGAATCAGAACTTTCAGCAGCTGCGCCCTTGATGAGGCGTCTGGCGTGCTCCCCGAAACAAAAACCGCGCTGGCGCGACTTTCGTCATGCGACAGACAACGCATGAATCGTGCCACTCGCCGGCGAGCTCGTGTCTCTGCGAGACCTGCTGGCCCACCGGAGTCTATTCCACTTGGGCCGGCCTGTTGTGCCACCGTGGCCGCTTGTTCATGCGGGTTAACCCGTGACGGTTTTCCCGGCCGGGTGGTGGCCGGGTTTACTCGATTTTGGCGCCCGAAGCTTTCACGACTTCGGCCATGCGTTTGTAGTCGTTCGCCAGCAGCTTCGCGAAGTCGGCATTGCTCATGGCCAGGGGTTCAATGCCCTGTTTGTCCAGGCGCTCCAGCACCACTGGGTCCTTGAGCACCTTGGCCATGGCCGCGTTGACGCGGTTGATCTCGGCCGCCGGCGTGGCCGCCGGGCCGAGCAGGCCGAACCAGGAATCGAACTGGTAGCCGGGCAGGCCGCTTTCGGCGATGGTGGGCACCTCGGGCAGGTATTTGGAACGCTTGGGTGAGGTCACGCCGATCAGGCGTATGCGGCTGTCCTTGGCAAAGGCCAGCGCGCCTATGCTGGCGGCGATCACGGCCTGGGCGCGGCCCGAGATCACTTCATTGATCGCCTCGCCCGTGGCCTTGAGCGGCACATGTACCACGTCGATACCGGCCAGACCGTTGAAGTAGGCCATGGAAAGGTGCGTGGCGCTGCCCACGCCGGCGGTGGCGTAGTTGAGCTTGCCGGGATTGGCTTTGGCGTAGCGGATGTATTCGGCGGCGGTCTTGGCCGGCACCTCGGGATGGATCATCAGCACGTAATCGGCCGTGCCGATGTGCGCCATCGGTGCGAAGTCTTTTTGCGGGTCGTAGCTGAGCTTGGTGTACAGCGAGCCGGCGATGTTGTGGCTGGCCGCACCCAGCACCATGGTGGAGCCGTCGGGTGCCGACTTGGCGACATAAGCCGTGCCCACGGTGCCGCCCGCGCCGGGCCGGTTCTCGATGATGACGCTCTGGCCCAGCGCGGCGCCGAGCTCGTTGGACATGGCGCGCCCCAGCAGGTCTTGCACGCCGCCTGCGGCGAAGGGCACGACGATGCGTGCGATCTTGTTGTTGGGCTGCGCCAGGGCGTTGCCCGCGGCCAGGGCCAGGCCGGTGCCCAGGAAATCTCGGCGTTGCATCATGAAGTGTTTCCCTCGGTTGGTGATGTTTGTTTTACGTTACGGGCGGGTTTTTAGTTCACGCAGATCTCGTCGGCCAGGCGACGCATAAAGCGTTCGCACCAGGCGAGCTGGTCCAGCGTCACCCATTCGTTGGGCTGGTGTGCCTGCGCGATGTGGCCGGGGCCGCATACGATGGTCGGCACACCGGCCTGGTGGAACAATGCAGCTTCCGTGCCAAACGATACCTTGCCGGCGCCCGAAGCCGCGTCCACGTCCGCGCATTTGAAGCACAGCTGGGCGATCTCGCTGCCGGCGTCCGTCGCGAAACCGGGCAGCACCGAATTGAGCTTGTGGCTGATGCCGGTGCCGGCCGCCACGGCCTGCATGGCCGGCACCAGGCTGTCGGCAAAGGCCTTGGCTTCGTTGAACAACTCGACGGGCGAATTCATGTGGTGGTGGCGTATCTCCCAGGTCACGTCACAGTCGCGCGGGATGATGTTGAGCGCGGTGCCGCCGGCGATCACGCCGGTGTGGATGGTGGTGTGCGGCACGTCGTAGATCGGATCGAACGGGCCCTGGTCCACCAGGCGGCGGTGCATGGTCTTGAGGTGGGCGACGAACTCGCAGGCGATCTCCACCGCGTTGACGCCCAGCGGCGTGAGCGAGGAGTGCGCCTCGAAGCCGCGCACCGAAGTTTTGTAGGCATGCTTGCCCTTGTGGGCGATCACGACCTGCATGCCGGTGGGCTCGCCCACGATGCAGCCGGCGGGTTTGTAGCCCTGCTCCACCATGTCGGCGATCAGGCGGCGCACGCCTATGCAGCCGACCTCCTCGTCATAGCTGAAGGCCAGGTGCACCGGACGCTTGAGTTTGCGCTTGAGCAGCTCGGGCACCATCATGAGGGCGGTCGCGCCGTAGCTTTTCATGTCGGTCACGCCGCGGCCGTAGAGCTTGTCGCCTATGACCTGCGCGGCAAAGGGGTCGGTGTCCCAGGGCTGGCCGTCCACCGGCACCACGTCGGTATGGCCCGACAGCACCAGGCCGCCCAATTTGGTTTCGCCGTTTTCCGCAGGCAGGGTAGCCCAGAGGTTGGCCTTTTTGCCGCTGTCGTCATAGGTGCGCCGGCATTCGACACCCAAGGCTTCGAGCCGTGCCTGGGTCCAGTCGAGGAGAGGCAGGTTGCTGTCGCGCGAGACAGAGGCAAAAGACACCCATTTTTCAATCAGGGGCAAGGCGGCGAGATCGGCGGCCAGCACGGATTGGCGGGCGGAGCTGGGGAGAGGGGCGTTCATGGCTGGACCTTTTAAGGGTGCTGGCGACTAAGGCGCGAAAATTTGTATGACAGCATACTATTTTGCAGCCGGCCGCGTGCATTCGCCTTACCTTCCCGCCGCAGCCTCGCCGGCCGGAATGAAAAAAAGCCGCCGGATGTACTCCGGCGGCGCTGGGTGCCGCGTGTGAATGCGAGGTGGGTTTAGCGGATTACAGCGGCCTTATTTCTTCCCGCCACCACCACCTCCGCTGCCACCGCCGTTACCGCCTCCGTTGCCACCACCGGTTCCGCCGCCATTGCCGCCTGCATTACCACCTGCATTGCCGCCACCATGACCCTCGCCATGGCCCGAGCCTTTGCCTGCGCCTGATCCCTTGCCCGCGATGTCGGCCTTGGCGACGTCTGTTTTGGCGTGGTTGGTTTTCTTGCCGCTCTTGTCGGTGTGCGAAGCGCTGACAACCGAGCCCAGCGTTACGCCCATGCCTTTGGCGATCTGCCCCCAGCCCAGGCCCTTGCTTCTCTGCCCCAGAACGCCGCCCAGTGCGGTGGAGAGCTGCGACGGTGTCGGGTTGGTGATGCCTTGCTGGGCCAGCGAAGTCTTGGCAAGCGAGATGGCGATGTTGACATTGCCGTAGCCCATCTTGCCGGTTGATGGAGAAAGGCTGGCGGACGGCGCGGTCGCGTTCGGGCCGGTCAGGCTGGGGCCTAGCGTGATGCTGGTGCCGGTGCGAAGTCCTTCGACCATGGAACGGGCATTTTGCGGAGAGCCGGCAAAGCTGCTGTAGCTGGCCGCCAGCCTGGCGCCTTCGGCGTTGCTGCTGGTCTGCTGCGCCTGAGCGAGGCCGCCGCACAGCAGCACGGCGCTGCCGGCCGCCAGCGAGGCCAGGGTTTTGTGAAAGGCTTTAGGAATGGTGAACATGATGGGTACCTCACGCTTGAAAAGTCATGGAGCCGGCTGCGACTTGCAGCCATGGCTTCTTTGATATTAGGAGTTCCGATGTAGGCGCCATGCGTGTTGCGGTGGCGTCCTACATCGCTTTCAGTATCAAAGAGAAGGGGTGTGCCGGAATGTAAAAGCGCGCCCAAAACGTTCTGCCGGCTTGCAATGCTCAGGGCATGGCACGTATGAAAAGCGGCCGCGGCCGAACCCGGCGAGAATGCGTCTCGCAGCACAGCTGCTGCCCGCCATTCAATAAGCCAATATTTACTGACTCAAGAAAGCATTCCCATGACCAGCAGCATCTACACCACCTCCATTCCCGTTTTCAAGCAGATGCTGGGCGGGCTCAAAGGCGTCCTGGCCAAGGCCGAAGCCCACGCAGCCGCCAAAAACATAGACCCCAATGCGCTGCTGCAGGCGCGCCTTTTCCCGGACATGTTTCCCCTTCTGCGCCAGGTGCAGGTGGCCAGCGATTTCGCCAAAAGCGTGTCGGCACGGCTGGCCGGCGTTGAAGTGCCAAAGATCGAAGACAAGGAAACCACCTTTGCCGAGCTGCAGGCGCGCATAGACACCATACTGGCTTTCATCGAAGGGCTGGACAAGGCGAAGTTTGATGACGCCGCCGTGCGCGAGATCGTTACGCAGGCCGGCACGCCCAAGGAAAAGCGCTTTACGGGCCAGTCCTATTTGCTCAACTACGGCCTGCCGCACTTTTTCTTCCACACCACCACGGCGTATGCCATCCTGCGCCACAACGGCGTGGAAGTGGGCAAGAAGGATTACATCGGCAGCTATTGAGATTGGAGATCGAGCGGGCGGCACGGCCCGCCCCGAGACCTGCCCGTTGAGGCCCTGAGCAGGTGCTCAGTGTTTGCGCAGGTTTTGCGGCTGTGTCTTGTCGTAAGTTCCGACGGGGTAGGCGGCGTCCGCGCCGCGCACCAGCATGTCGGCATCGCGGATCGCGAAGATATGCGCGACGTCTTGCCTGACATCTCCGCCAGCGGCCATCGCGTGGGCCTTGGGGCTTTCCCACACATGGCGCTCCGGCAGCGAGGTGTAGGGGCAGGTGTCGCCGCAGTCCATCTGCCACGAAATGCCGTAGAGCCATTGGTCGGCATGCGGCTCGAAGCGCATGATGTCCACCATCAATGATTTCTGGAAGGCCAACGCGTAGGTCAGCAGGCGAATGTCCCAGTGCTTGATGATGATGCGCAAATACATGCCTTCGCCGCGGCTGCGGCTGGAGACCAGCAGCATCTGGCAGTCCAGCCATCCGGCCGGAATGCCGTGCCGGCGCATGGAGTCATGCAGCAGAACCTGGATCAACTGGCGCCGCAGCGCATTGGCGGAGCCGTCCTCAATCGTGGCAGGGCCTTCATGCGCGGGCCGGGTGCTGGCGGGGGCGGATTGGGCGTGGCCGTTCAGGCCGAATAGGCGCTTCAGATTCATGTTGTTCCCCTCATCCCGCTCTGGGGCCGAAATTGTTGTGTTGCTCCATTTGTCCGCGGGATTGGCAAATGTTACAAAGTGTTTTATATGCTCCTCTTATGGTGAAGACAAGTCAAGCAGGCTCTTCTCAGAAAGCGGTACTTTTTCATGAAATTTCTCAGAAAGGAGAGATGGAAGTATGAAATTAAGAATAAAAAAGCACGCAAATCCCCCGTGCGCAGAGCCGCGCAAAGGTGGTTGGCGTGCCAGGAGGCGTTAAGGCCTTTGGAGAGTCAATTGTGAATATATGTAACTAAATCGGATCTTGGTTGATTGGCAACTGGAAGCCGGTCTTCGGTGCCGACTTTCCCTCAGTCCAGCGCCGCAGCCGGCCCAAAAAACTCGTAGCGTGTTTGTGCGGCGGGTACACCCAAGTCCGCCAGTTGCTTGCGGATTTGCCGCATAAAGGGCTTGGGGCCCAGGAAGTAGGCATCGACATCGCGCGAAGCCGGCAGGTATTGTGCAAGCTGTTCGCTGCTCAGGCGGCCCGTGGCGTGGGGTGCGTCGGCTTCTTCCGCATGCTCGTCGTAGACGTAAAAGCGCTTGAGCTGCGCATGCGTTGCCTGGCGCGCATCGACCGCTTCGCGGAAGGCGTGGACCTTGCGGTTGCGCGCGAAGTGGATGAAGTGCACGGGCCGCGCGCTTTGCAAGGCGGCGTCGAGCATGGCCAGGGTGGGCGTGATGCCGACGCCGCCGCTGATCAGCACTACCGGCTTGTCGCCCTCGGCCAGTACAAACTCACCCGCCGGCGGAAACACGTCGATTACATCGCCTTCGCGCAGCCTGTCATGCAAGTGCGTGGATGCGCGCCCGCCTTCTTCGCGCTTGACGCTGATGCGGTAGTCGCGGCCGTTGGGTGCGGCCGAGAGCGAGTAGTTGCGCCTGATTTCTTCACCGTCCACGACCAGGCGCAGGCCCAGGTACTGGCCGGGCTGAAAGTCCGCCAATGCGCCGCCGTCTTCCGGCTCCAGGTAGAAGGAGGTGATTTCGGCACTTTCGGGCACCTTGCGCGCCACGCGAAAACGGCGCGCGCCGCGCCAGCCGCCGGGCGTGGCGGCATTGGCTGCGTAGATTTTTTCTTCGGCGCCAATCAGGATGTCGGCCAGCTGGCCGTAAGCAGCGCCCCAGGCCGCGAGCACCTCGTCGGTGGCGATGTCCGAGCCCAGCACTTCACGGATCGCGCGCAGCAGGCAGCCGCCCACGATGGGGTAGTGCTCCGGCTGGATCTGTAGCGACACATGCTTGTTGATGATTTGCGCGACCAGCCCGCCCAACGCCTCTAGCTTGTCGATATGGCGCGCGTACATCAGCACGCCGTTGGCCAGTGCGCGCGGCTGGTCGCCGCTGGCCTGGTTGGCCTGGTTGAAGAAGGGACGCACCTCGGGGTGCTCGGACAGCAGGATTTTGTAGAAGTGGGTGGTCAGCGCTTCGCCGCCGCTTTCGAGCAGCGGGACGGTGGACTTGACGATGGCGCGTTGCGAGGCGGTGAGCATGGGTCGGTTCTCTTTCATGGAGGCGCGAGGGCCGGTTGGATGCCCCAATGGGCGAAGCTGTTACCCAAGATGTGTGCCAGCAAAATTCTCCATAACAATCAATGGCTTATGCTTAAATAGAGTCAAAATGATCAATTCATGAATGAATCAATATGATCCAGATAGAGTCAAAATGATTGCAAAAACCATGATGCAGGCCCTGGTCTCGTTGATCGACGACCTCTCACGGGAGTTGCCCGACGGCGAGCGCTACCGCCGCCTGCTGGACACCATGCGTTCCCTGCTGCCCTGTGATGCGGCTGCACTGCTGCGGCTGGAAGGCGAGTGGCTGGTGCCGCTGGCCGTCAACGGCCTGAGCAGCGATGCGCTGGGGCGGCGCTTCAAGGTGGCAGAGCATCCTCGTTTTCGCCTGTTGCTGGCGGCGCAAGGCCCCATGCGTTTTCCCATCGACAGCGATCTGCCCGATCCCTACGACGGCCTCGTCGAAGGCATGCAGGGGCACCTGGAAGTGCACGACTGCATGGGTTGCCCCGTGCAATTGGGCGAGAAGGGTGATACCGGCAAGGATGGCGAACACCATGGCAGGCCCTGGGGCGTACTTACCATAGACGCGCTCGACAGAGAGCGCTTCTCCGCAGTGGACCTCGGCGACCTGCAGGCGTTTGCCAGCCTGGCGGCGGCCACCGTCAGCGTGACGGAGCGCATTGACCGCCTGGCCTCACGCGTGGAGGACGAGCGCCAGCGTGCCGACACCTACCGTGCGCTGGTCCGCGAGAGCGGGCCCGCTTCGCTCATGGGCCAAAGCGTTGCCCACCAGCGGCTGCTTGAAGAGATCGCCACCGTCGGCAACAGCGAACTCACGGTGCTCGTCACCGGCGAGACCGGCGTGGGCAAGGAGCTGGTGGCGCAGGCCCTTCATGCCGCGTCGCCGCGCGCATCGCGCCCGCTCATCAGCCTCAATTGCGCGGCACTGCCCGAGACCCTGGTGGAGAGCGAGCTCTTCGGCCACGTGCGCGGCGCGTTTTCGGGCGCGGTGGCTGACCGGCGCGGCAAGTTCGAGCTGGCCGGCGGTGGCACGCTGTTCCTCGATGAAGTCGGCGAGCTGTCGCTGGCTGTGCAGGCCAAGCTCCTGCGTGTGCTGCAAAACGGCCAGCTGCAGCGGCTGGGCTCAGACCGCGAACACAAGGTCGACGTGCGCGTGATTGCCGCCACTAATCGCGACCTTGCCGCCGAGGTGCGCGCCGGCCGTTACCGCGCTGATTTTTACCATCGCCTCAGTGTCTATCCGCTGGTGGTGCCGCCGCTGCGTGAGCGTGGGCACGACGTGCTGTTGCTGGCCGGCTATTTCCTCGAGCAGAACCGCTCACGCCTTGGGCTGGGCAGCTTGCGGCTGGATGCCGGCGCGCAGGCCGCGCTGCTGGCGCACGACTGGCCCGGCAATGTGCGCGAGCTGGAGCACCTGGTAGGCCGCAGCGCGCTTAAAGCGCTCACCGGCCTGGCCAAGCGCCCGCGCATTGTGAGCCTGACTGCCTCGCACCTGGACCTTCCGGGCAAGATCGCACCCGTGCCGGCGGCGGAACCCGTGGCGGCGGATGCCGTTGCGAAAACTGCGGTTACCCCTGTGATTGACCTGCGTGCCTCCACCGAAGCGCACCAGCGCCAGCGCATTGAAGCCAGCCTGGCGCGGCACCGCAACAACTGGGCTTCGGCCGCGCGTGAACTCGGCCTGCACCGCGCCAACCTCGTGCGCCTGGCCAAACGCCTGGGCCTGCAGGGGACGGGGAAAGCGCGACCCTAAGCCCGCACAAAATACACAAAGGTACTGCGCGGAAAAATATGCCGGTACACGGGCCGCGCAACAGCGCGCGCCAGGTTCCTGGGCTGAAGCAGGCCCGAGGCGCTGTTGTACAGCCGGTAGAGGCTGGGCCGCAGGGGCTTGAGGCCCAGCTCTTTACCGAAGGCGACCAGCGACTCGTGGCTGAATGCGTTGATGTGCTCCAGCGGCGCAATCGGCATCTGGTCGCCGGGGGACAGCGCGCCGAAATCCTTACTCTGGCTTATTTTTTTCAGCGCGGCCGCCGCATCGGGCACGCTGATCTTGATGACCCCGTCGCCTGACAGCGCGTCGCGCAGTTTTTCCAGCACCTGCCGAGGCTCTGTCAGGTGCTCAAAGACCTGCTCGGTATTGATGAAGCGAAAGCGCCTTGGCGGCAGGTCGGCCAGGCCGACCACGCGCAGGCCCACCGAGCGGCCGTGGCGGGCGCGTTCTTCGGAAAGCTCCACCCCCCACACATTGCAGCCAAAGCCCATGGCCATCCTGGACCAGTGCGCCCAGCCGAAACCAAAGTCCAGTGCATCGATTTCGCCCGGCGGCAGGCCGAAGTACTGGATGATGAACTGCACCTGTTCGGCGAGGTAGCGGTATTCGTCCAGGCTGTAGTTGCGGTGCTCGCGCTCCAGCTCCGTGCCCGGAACCCAGTCGTTGTAGATCTCGCCCAGCAAGGCATCGTCGGGTACCTGTTGCTGGAAGACCAGTCCACAGTGCTCACAGCGGGCGAGGGTGTAGGCACCTGCCTCCGCCGTCCTGGACGCGTGGCCCTCGTACTGCCTTGCCAGGTAGGCCTGCATGCCCGGGCCGGTATAGGGCTCCTGGTAGACGACAGCCAGCGAGCTTGAACGGCAGGCGGGGCAGTGTGTTCTGGTTTTCAGTGACGATTCGCGCGGCAGCGTGCTGCCCCGAAATGCTCGTGCCTGGCATGGCGTTGGCAGGCTTTCCTTGCGGGACGGCGATGCCGGTTCGACCGGCAGGTGCGGAAATTCAAGTGAGCTGGCAGGCATGTTCATGGGTGGGTTTTGAGGCGCCGCAACGCAGCATTACCGGTCACCTTAGCGCTGGCGACAGACACGCGGGTAACCCGCTGTAAGCCGTGTATCGGCTTACCGGCATGCTTTTTACCCGTGGCAGCTGGTGTTGGTGTGTCCAGCGGCGCTGTCTCTGCGCGCTTGGTCGCCGCCTACGTCGGGGCAGGGGGAGTGACGCCCAGGCCGCGCTAATCCCTCAGGCCATGCGGCCCCGGTTTTCCACTACCACACAGCCTGTGATGCGCCACGCTTTGTTGCTTTGCTTTTCCAGGCTGTAGACCGCAAGCCACGAAACGCCGCTGCTGTCGGCCATCTGCACACGCTGGACCGCCTGGTCGTCTTTGCCGTCGGGTTTCAGGAACGCCACCGAGGCCGGGCGGTATACCACCGGGTAGTCGCGGCGCACCATGGCCATGAAGGCCTGGGGCGTTCCCAGCGTTTTGCGGACATTGGGCGCCGCAAATGAAAACGCCTTGGCCGCGTCGTCCCTGGCGAAGGCCGCGAGCTGCCCTTCGACCGCGGCGCGCACGCCTTTCTCGTCGGCGGGTGCCAGCGGATCCGCATGCACCGCGCCGCACAGCAGCAGGGCTGCCGCGAATGCAGCCAGCAGGCGGCGCAGGTGGCAGAGATGGCGTAGTGGCGCAAGGACTGGGTGTGAATGAATCTTCATCGTTTGCCTTCTTTGCTCGGGTGCATGCCTGGTGCCATGATCGGTTTCATGACCAATGCCAATAGGCGGTGTGGCGCCATGCAAAGCCAATGCCTTGCCTGAATCATGCCGCAATTGTTCTGCAAATACGCGGCCCGAGCTAGGGCGGATTCGCTGCCGCTGCCGCTAAAGCAGCTGGCCGCGTGCCAGCACCACAACGCCGCCGCTGACCGTGATCTCGCCGGCCGCATTGGTCTGCACCGTGATCTTGCTGGGGCGACCGACAAAACGGCCTTGCTTCAGGGTGATGAGTTCCCCGGACGCCGCCGCACCATGCTGCACCAGGTAGGCGCCCACCGGGCCGGCCGCGCTGCCGGTGGCGATGTCTTCCACCAGCCCGGCGTTATCCCAGGTGCGGCCCTCGCGTGCCGCCACGTCCAGCACATAGGCGAATTTGGCGCCCACGGTGGCCAGCAGCGCCTCGAAATCCGGGTGCACGGTGCGCGCGCGGTCCAGGCCGCCGGCAGCGGGCACCAGCAGGTAGGGCAGGCCGGTTGATACCACTTGCAGCGGAAAACGGATGTCCAGCTGTGAGGCGTCAAGGTTGAGCGCGGCCAGAAAGGGCTCGCTTTCGGCGCGGCCCAGCGGCGGCTGCAGCGTGGCCTTGCCCTGGTTCATGCGCGTGTCGTAGGTGGCCGCCGCGCCTTCCAGCCGCGTGGTGTTCAGCGCGACCGCGCGCGAGCCCAGCATCACCGTCCATTCGGCCGACGGCTGCCCGGCGGCATGCAGGTGGTGCAGCAAGCCAGCGGCGCCCAGCATGGGATGGCCCGCGAAGTCGAGCTCTTCCTCCATCGTGAAGATGCGCGCTTCAAAGCGATGGCCGGGGCCGGCGGGCGTGAGGAAAATACTTTCGAACTGCCGCATCTCCACCGCCAGGCGCTGCATCGTGCGCGCCGGCAAGGGACTCTCGGGCAGGAAGACCGACAGGCCGTTGCCCGCCAGCGCTTCGTGGGTAAACACATCGACCTGGTAGTAGCCCAGGCCCGTGAGGGACGTCATGGTGATTTCTCCTGAGGCCGCCTAAGCGAATAGCGGCCGGCAGGGGATTATCGCGGTGCGCCCGTCGGGTGTCGCCATGCGCACCCGCGTGGTGGAATCTGCCCCCAGGCTCAGATGCCCAGGATCTTCTTGGCGCTGCCCAGCGCTTTCATCGAATCGTCGTGCTTGCCTTCCTTGTGGAACTTTTCGCCATCGGCGCGCAGCTCCTTGACCTTGCTCATGTCGGCAGGCGACAGCTTGGGGTTGGTCGACAGTTTGGCGTCTATGGCCTTCATCTCGTTGGGGCAGTTGTGGGCCAAAGCCAGTGAGGATGTGGCAAGCGCCACGGCGGCAATGATGAGCTTCATGTGAGTCTCCAGCGCGCGTCAGAAAATGCTGACGGGGAAATACTAGCAAGCCGGGCGGCGGCTCACAAGGGCGGTTGCCCGCGGTGTCGGCAGGGCCTGTTAACCCTATTTGCATTTGCATAAATAGCGTTAACAGGCGCTAGCCAATCTGCAGCTGGGAGTCGCCAAGGAAGTGGTAGGGCGGAATCTCCAGGTTAGTGGGCGCCGGCACGTTTTTCACCACGCGCCCGGCAAGGTCGAAGCGGGACCCATGGCAGGGACAGAAGAACCCGCCGGGCGCATGCAGCTCGGCATTGAGCGCACTGTCGTCCAGGCGCAGGCTCGGGGAGCAGCCCAGGTGGGTGCAGACGCCCACCGCCACCAGGATCTCCGGGCGCTCGGAGCGGGTTGCGTTGGCGCAGGACTTGGGTTGCTCGGAGCGCTTGGACTGCGGGTCCGCCAACGCCGGGTTGGGTTGCTGCAGCGCACGCACCATCTCATCGCTGCGGCGCATCAGCCAGACGGGTTTCCCGCGCCAGGCCACCGTGCGCAACTCGCCCACCGCCAGCGTGGAGATATCCGCGAGCACGGGCCCGCCCTCGGCGCGCGCCGCTTCTGAGGGCTGCAGGCTGGCGGCAAAGGGGTAGGCCACCGCCAGCAGGCCGGCGCCTGCGGCAATGCCGGTTGCGGCCACCAGCAGGTTTCGCCGCTCGGCGTGCGGCAGGTTTCCATCGGCGACCGCATGGATCAGTTCGGTGACGGTGTGCATGGCTTGCTCCAGGGCTCTGGCGCTTCAGGGCTTGCTCTTGTCCGTGTCCTCCCAGAGGAACATCTGCCTGGAGGACTGGCCCGCCTTTACGTTCACCTGTCTGTGCTGCGCCTGGCCGGCCAGGGTGGCCTCTACGGCATAGCTGCCCGGTGCCAGCCTGGCCAGCAGGAAGGGGCCTTCCGACGTCGCCTGAAGCACTTCGTTACCGCGCGCATCGCGAATGCGCACCTTCACGTCGGCGGCGAAGTCGGCGCGCTGCCGGTCCTTGATGGCAAATTCGAGTGTCAGCGGCCACTGCTTGCTGGCGGTCTGGATAGCGGCCGATTCGTCGGCGCCTATGCCGCCGCTGAGGTATTCAACGGGGCCGCTGTGGCGCACCGGCGGCAAGAGCGCGCCTGCCTGGGCGAGTGCGCCGCCCGCCATCAGCGCGGCGAGGATGACTGCTGAGGCGGCCTTGCGGGTCAAGGGTTTCATTTCACATGCTCCTTCTGCAAAGGTGGCAGCAAGTCGGCGCGGTGTGCTGCCTGGGCACTGTCTTCATGCGGCTGCGCCTTGCACCGTAGCGCCCTTGCGGCACCGGGTATTCCGTGCCGCTGAAAACCATTGTTCGCGGGACAGCTTAGGCTGGCCTTAAGCGCAAGGCGCAAGCTGGTGTAAGGTGAAAGCGCTGCGTGGGAAGACGCGCCTAAAATTCCCGCAAGAATCCCGGCCCGTTTACGCCGCGAGCGCAAGCCGGTATCGACTCAACACCTCACCTCAAGCACTGGATCCGCACTCATGTCCCTGGAAGTCATCGAAGCCCAAACGGGCGACAAGCCCACCGCCACCATTCTGATCATGCACGGCCTGGGAGCGGACGGGCGCGACTTTCTCCCGATCGCCGAGCAGCTCAATCTCTCCAGCGTGGGCCATGTGCGCTTCCTGTTCCCGAGTGCGCCGTCGATTCCCGTCACCATCAACGGCGGTTATGTCATGCCCGCCTGGTATGACCTGCTGGGCGCCGACCTGGTGAGCCGGCAAGACGAAGCCGGGCTGCGCAAATCGCAGGCCGACATCGAGGCGCTGATCGCCCATGAAACATCGCGCGGCATTCCCGCCAGCCGCATCGTGGTTGCGGGCTTCTCGCAGGGCTGCGCCATGGCGCTGATGACGGGCCTGCGCCATGGCGAGCGCCTGGCCGGCATCGCGGGGCTGTCGGGTTACCTGCCGCTGGCCGACAAGACCGCTGGTGAGCGCAGCGCCGCCAACCAGGATGTGCCCATCTTCCTGGCCCATGGCAGCTATGACGGCGTAGTCGTACTGCCGCGCGCCAGCGCCACGCGCGATGCGCTCACGGCGATGGGCTACCCGGTCGAGTGGCATGAGTACCCGATGGAGCACTCGGTGTGCCCCCAGGAAATCGTTGACCTCGAGAAGTGGCTGCTGAAGGTGCTGGCGTAAGCCGCTCAAAAACCCCTCCTGGCGTTGTTGCGCCGCCTTGCCAGGACCGCTTCGCTGGGTTTTTTGAACGGCTTGGGTTAGGCTCAGGCCGGCTGGGCCGTGCGTGCATCGCGCGCCATGCGCCGCACGCGCCACAGCAGGAAAAACACGATGCTGAAGTTCAGCAGGTTCCACGCGACGCCGTTGATGAAGGCCGCGTGGTAGGAACCGGTCAGGTCGAATACCTTGCCCGATATCCAGCCGCCCAGCGCCATGCCCAGCAGGGATGCCATGATCACCGTACCCACGCGCGCACCGGCCTCGGCAGGCTCGAAGTATTCGCGCACGATGATGGCGTATGCCGGCACCAGGCCGCCCTGGAACAGGCCAAACAGCGCGGCAATGACGTAGAGCGACACCAGCCCGTCGAAAGGCAGGAAGAGCAGTAGCGCGATGCCCTGCAGCACTGAGCCCAGTATCAGCGTGCGCAGCCCGCCTATGCGGTCGCAGATCGCCCCCGACACCAGGCGGCTCACCACGCCGCAGGCCAGCATCAGCGACAGCATTTCGGCGCCACGCGCTGCGCCGTAGCCCAGGTCGGTGCAATAAGACACGATGTGCACCTGCGGCATGGCCATGGCCACGCAGCAGGCTACGCTGGCCACGCACAGCAGCATCTGTGCCGCTCCCGGGCTCAAGCCGAAGGGCATGCTGCTGGCGGTGGCCGCCAGTCCACTGTTGCCCACGGCGGAAGCCACGGCCAAGGGCGGTCGCTTGCGCATCAGAAGGGCCAGCCCGGCCATGGCCACAAAGCTGAAAATGCCCAGGCCCAGGTAGGTCTGCCGCCAGCCCACGGTTTCCACAAAGTGTTGCACGATGGGCGGCCAGATCGCGCCGCCCACATAGTTGCCGCTGGCGCATACCGCCACGGCAAAGCCGCGCCGGCGCACAAACCACAAGGAGGTGTCTGCCAGCAGTGGTGCGAAGGTGGCGGCCGAACCGAGAAAGCCGATCAGCAGGCCATGCGCCAGCGAGAACACCCAGATATTGCCGGCCGTGGCTGCCAGCGCAAAACCCAGGCCCAGGCCCACCGCGCCCACCAGCAGCGGCACCATCACGCCAAAGCGGTCGGCCAGCCGGCCCATCATCACGCCGCCCACGCCGAAACCTATCATCAGCAAGGTATAGGGAATGGACGCATCGGCGCGCGAAACGCCGAACTCGGCCTGCACCGCCGGCAGCACCACGGCCACCACATACATGCCCGCGGCGCCCACCGTCATCAGGGCCAGCGTAACCATCAGCCGCATCACGGCATAGCGTGAATCGACGAGTGCAGAAGAGTCCTGCAAGTCCTGGGGGCGGGGCTGCGTGGGGGCGGTGAGCGGCTTCATCGGCACCAAGGGTACACCAGCCGCCTCCATGCTGCAGCGAAGTGCGGTTTCCAGGCTTCAGGCGTGGGTCAAGGCGCTCAAGCGCACGGGACTTCCCCTGCCAGTATTCGTATCCGGCCTACCATGTTCATGCACAGGGTGCGGGTGTAGCTGCGGTCGTTCCCAAGGGCACCCGCCGCCTGCACAAGCCATCGGCCTTGAAGGCCCACGGCACGCCCGTAGGCGTCGTAACTGATGTAGTTGCGGTTGTTCACCGCGCCCCCAGCGGTGTTGACTGCCAGAAAACTCCCGGTGTCCGCGAACGCTTGCTGGACGCGGACCACGGTATCGGTCCCGCTGTCGAAGGTGCCGTCGCCATCTGCATCGGTAAAAACAAACCAGCCTTCTTTCCAGCCTCCGACGGCCACACCGGTTCCGCTGGAGCATTTGGGCGGGTCTGCCGCCGGATCGGCGCTTCTGCAGATGGTGACGGTTTTGCCACGGTTGATGGCTTCGACGCGCGCATAGTGGGTGTCAATCAGAAAGGCGTTGACGGCGTTGGAGACGCAGGTACTGGCGACCAGCCCCCGGAAGGAGGGAATCGCGAAGCCCGCGACGATCGCGATGATGGCAAGCACCACCAGCAATTCGATCAAGGTGAGCCCGAGGGGCTGTGAACTGGCTGCAAGGCGACATGTTCCGAGGCGCCGCGAGGTGTTTTGGCTGGTTGTGTTGTGAGAGCTTGTTGGCCTGGTTGCGCCAGGGGCGACCGCGGCGCTGTGCTGCAGATTCATGACGGCTGGTCCGGATGTTTTGAGAGAACATCTGGACCGTACTGGAGGCCGCCGCGCCGAAGCGGGTCAATTGTCCGCTGCCGGACTTTGATTGCTGGAAATCACGCGCGATGCATGGCAACGCACACAAAAAAGACTGCGTCACGCCGGCGCCGCATGCGCAGCGCGCGTGTCAGTTTTTTGCGTTGGATGAAGGAAAGAAGGAAAAGAAAAAATACCGCTTACAGCGGCGAAGGCCGGGTGGCTTCATAGCCGACCGGGGCCATGGCGCCGTCGCCCTTGATGCCCAGTTCCTGGTCGCGAATGCGGAACAGGCGTTCCAGGTCTTTCATGGCGTCGTGGTCGTGGTCGGGGGCGGTGGACGCGGCCGCGACGGCTTGTTCCACGGGAGTCGGTGGCACCTGGGCCTGGGCCAACGATGCCAGCAGGGGCGCTGCTGCGGCTGCCGCGGCGGCCGCGCCCATAGGCAGGCCGCTCGTGGCGACGGGCTGCACAAGGGGCTGGCTGACGCGCGCCGGCACCACGCGGGGAACCGGCTTGACAACAGGGTCGGCCCAGTAAGACTTGTCGGGCATGGTTCGGTAGGGGCAGGTGTCCGCGATGTCCAGCTGCCATGAAATGCCGTGCAGCCACTGGGCGGCCATGGGTTCAAACCGGGTGATCTCGACCATCAATGCGTTCTGGAAGGCGTAGGCGTAGTCCATCAGGCGCTCGTCCCATTCGCGCACGACCAGGCGCACATACATGCCCGGCCCCCGGCTGCGGCTGTTGACCAGCAGCATCTGGCAGTCAATCCAGCGCGGCGGTATGCCGTATTTGCGCAGCGCGTCGCGCAAGAGCACCTGCACCAGTTGGCGGCGCGTGGCGTTGTCCGAGCCGTCCTCTATGGTGAGCGGGTTGTCGCGGCTGGATGTGCTCATGTGTTTGGCCGGCATCGCACGGGATGGCTTGCCAAACAATGTTGTTATCAATTTTTTCATTTTGCTGCGAGTTCTCGCAATTTCACATCAATTTTCCCTCAGAAATCAAAGGATTTTTGAGTGAGGGAGGGGGTGAAACTGAGGTGTTACTGAATGTTTTTCATCGTCGTTCAGCTTGGCTCGCAAGTCAAGGAAGTTTCAGCAAGCCGGCATGGCGGCGTCGCTCGCTTTCCACATCGAAATCGCTAAAGTGTGCATTTGTGCCGCAATAAACCTGCCTGGCCGAAATCCGGCCGGCTTGCATCCTGGGCCGCCAGACCCCACCCGGCCTGTGCTGGCAAGCCCTGCCGCGCCAGCGTGAAGCGGCGGGCTGTGATACCTTCCACGCCAGTTCAAGAACCTGGGGGAATGACGATATGACCAAGTTGCAGGCGCCTGCGGGCGCGCTACAGGACCGCCTGAAAGCGCTTACCCCGGCCCGGCTCAAGGGCATGCGCCGCGGCGTCGAGAAAGAAAGCCTGCGCGCCCAGCCCGGCGGCGGCCTGGCGCTCACGCCGCATCCCGCCGCCCTGGGCTCAGCCCTTACGCACCCCACCATCACCACCGACTTCAGCGAGTCGCAGGTGGAACTCGTCACGGGGGCGCACAAAAGCCCCGAAAGCACGCTGCGCGAACTCACCCAGCTGCATCAGTTCACCTACAGCACCATGAAGGCGCTGGGCGACGAAATGCTGTGGGTTTCCAGCATGCCCTGCGGCCTGCCCACCGACGAAACCATTCCCATCGCGCGTTTCGGCTCGTCCAATGTCGGGCGCGCCAAAAGTGTTTACCGCATGGGCCTGTCGCACCGCTATGGGCGGCGCATGCAGACGATCTCGGGCATCCACTACAACTGGTCCTTGCCCGACGTGACGAGCGAGCAATACTTCGCGCTCATCCGCAACTTCCGCCGCCAGGCGTTTTTGCTGCTCTACCTGTTCGGCGCTTCGCCCGCCGTATGTTCGACTTTTGTGGAAGGGCGCCAGCACGAGTTGCAGACGCTGAGCGACAGCACCATGTACATGCCCCACGGCACCTCGCTGCGCATGGGGCGCCTGGGCTACCAGAGCGACGCGCAGGCCTCGCTGGCCGTGAGTTACAACAGCCTTGAGGGCTACGGCGCTTCGCTGCAGGATGCGCTGACCCGGCCTTACCCGGCCTACGAAAAGGTCGGCATCCGCAACCCCGGCGGCGACTACAACCAGCTGGCCACCACGCTGCTGCAGATTGAAAACGAGTTCTACGGCACCATCCGCCCCAAGCGCGTCATCCGCTCCGGCGAGCGCCCGCTGCATGCACTGCGCGATCGCGGCGTCGAGTACATCGAGGTGCGCCTGATGGATCTCGATCCTTTCGAGCCGGTCGGCATCAATGCGCAGACCATGCGTTTTCTGGATGTGTTTTTGCTGCACTGCCTGCTCAGCGACAGCCCGAACGACACGCCGCAGGAAATCGCCGAGCTCAAGCACAACCAGCACCAGACAGCGGCGCGCGGCCGCGAGCCGGGCCTCAAGCTCAAGCGCGGCGGACATGAAGTCACGCTGACGGCCTGGGGCGCCGAGGTGCTGGCGCAGTGCGCGCCCATCGCCGCAGCCCTGGATGCCGCGCATGGCGGCACGCAATACAGCGACACCCTCACGGCCGCCAGCGCCGCCTTGCTCGATCCGTCCACCTTGCCCTCGGCCCGCGTGCTGGCGGCCATGGCCGGCGAGCATGGCAACTCTTTCATCAGGTTCGCGCGCGCGCAATCCCAGAAGACCCAGGCGCTTTTGCAGGCCCTGCCCCTGAGCGCGGACGAACTCGCGCAGTTCGCCGCATTGACGCAGGCCTCCATCCAGGAGCAAAAGAAGATCGAAGCCTCGGACACCATGCCCTTCGAGGAGTACAGGCAGCAGTATGTGTCGGCCGAGCGCCTGCACGTGCCGGGCGGCGAAGCCGTCGCGATCTGAGCGGGCTGATTCCGCTTTCCCCCATTTCAAAAGCGGAAAAGCGCAAAAGCGGCCCAGCCGGATGGCGTCCACGATGATTCCGGGAAACCGCCCTTGTCCTTGCGAGAGGCCTTGCGATGTTCCAGCTTAGACAGCTGAGGACATTCGTCGCTGCCGCCGAAACGCTGAGTTTTACGCGCGCGGCGCAGCGAGTTCACCTCACGCAGCCCAGCGTCACTGAGCAGATCCGCGCGCTTGAAGATGCCGTCGGCCGCCCTTTGTTCATCAGGCAACACAACACGCTTGCGCTGACCGATGCCGGCGTGAAACTCCTGGGCCGGGCGCGTGAGCTGCTGGCGATGGCGGATGACACGCTTCACGCGGTCAAGGGCGATGCGGCGGGCGCCGCGATGATCCTCACGCTGGTCGCGCCGGAAACGCTCGCCCTCACGGTCTTTACGCCGCTCGTGGCCGATTACGCGGAACGCTACCCCAATGCCAAGGTGACGCTGCTGACCCGGAACTCGGCGGACACGCTGGCCATGGCCAGGGACGGCTCAGCCGATATCGGCCTGGTGCATGGATTGCCTTTGCACGAGCCCTCATTGGCCGGCGAGGTTCTCGGCACCGACGAGCCCGTGCTGGTTGTGCCATCCGGGCATCCCCTGGCCGAGCGCCAAAGCGTCTGCATTCAGGATATCGCTGAACAGCGGCTGGGTGCGACCGCACCGGGTTGCAGCTACCGGGCTTACCTCGAGACGCTTTTGCAAGCAGGCCCGGGCCTGCCTGCCATCCGCTTTGAAGCGGAAAGCGTTCGCGGCCTCGTCACCATGGTGGCCACGGGGCTTGGGGTTTGCGTGTTGCCCCGGCTGGCCTTCAGAAGCGCCTTGCCTGGCCCCGAGGTGAAGGCCGTGCGGCTGGACGGCGCCTTGCGTGCCCTGCCGGTAAGCCTGCTCACGCCCGCCGCGGCGCGTCGGCGCCAGCCCCCGCACGTTTCGGCCTTTGTCGAAATGCTGCGGGCGCGGACGCAAGCCCTACACCAGGCGATGCCCGCCGTCGACATGCAGCACGCTGCCCGTGGTGTAGCCGTTGCCGAGCAGGAAGACCATCGCGTGGGCGATGTCCTCGGGGGTGCCGATACGTCCCACGGGTAAGCGCTGGGCCATTGCGGCCAGCATCTGTTCGGTGTCCGCGCCGGCAACGTCTTCCCAAATGGGGGTTCGAACCCATCCCGGTGACACCGCATTCACCCGGATGGGCGCGAGTTCCACCGCCATCGCGCGCACCACGCCCTCGAGCGCCGCGTTGATGGCGGCAACCGCGACGCCTTTGGCCCGGGGGCGATAGGCCGCAATGCCGGATACGAAGGTGATGGATCCCTGTGCCGGCAGGCGCGGCGAGGCGTATTTGGCCAGCAGTACAGGCGCGACGATTTTTGAATTCATGGCGCGTTCCAGCGCGCTTCGCTCCAGCGCCTGCAGCACGACGTAGGCGCCGCCGATATCAGCGGCGGTGCAGACCAGGTGATCGAGCTGCCCGATCCGCTCGAACAGGTCTTGCACCTCGCGCTCCGCACTCACGTCGGCCTGCTCAAGCTGCGGTGTTCCGCAAGCTTGCAGGTGCTCGCGCGCTGCTTGCAGCTTCGCCAGCGATCTTCCGACGATCGTCACTGCCGCGCCCTGGGTGAGGAGATCCCGCGCCAGCGCCAGGCCCATCCCCGAATTGCCCCCGGCGACCACGACATGCTTGCCCTTCAATGATGTACCCACTTTGATCCTGTAAAGAGTGATTGAACAGGATGCCGATGTTGCGCAAGACGCGCTTTGGGCTCAAGAAGGAAGTTTCGATGGGGGTATCGGGATCATCTATGGCGCTGCGGCCCGCCTAGCCTGCCAGCTTCAACAGCGCCTCGTCACGCCAGTAGTCCACCGCGGCATACCAGCCTTCCCACACGCAGCCGTTGCAGCCGCGGCCGCAGCAGCTGTCGGGCTCGGAAGGTGGTTGCCGCAGCGTGACGCCGGCGGCCGCCGCCTGCCGCTGCAAGTCGGCAAACATCGCCAGCGCGGCGTTGCGGTCCGTGTCCGGCATGAGCCCAGGTAAACGTCAGGCTTTGGCGTTTGCCGCCATGCGTCTGCGCGCATAGAGGCCCATAAATGCACAGCCCAGCACCAGTGCGAACCAGCCCACGAGAGAAGACTTGGCGACGATGCCCTGCATGCCCGGCGAGGTGATGAAGTAGGGCGAGACCAGCACGCCCAAACCTATCAGCGTGCAGAGAATGCCTTTGATCAACACCTCGTTGTTGGCCTTGAGGTCGGCGGCGGCCTGGCGGCGGGCGGGAACCACGGGTTTCTGTTCAGGGGCGGCGGGTAAGGGCATAGGGGGCTCGGTAGGTGGGGTTGCGGGGCGGCTTGCTTGCGGCCCTGGTGTGCGTTGCTGCGTTCCGGTGGGCCCGCAGCTGCGATGCCCCGATTGTCCTCCATTGCCCGGGGCGGCGCCTGGGGAGGGCCGGCCGCCCTTAATGATTTCTTAATACCGCTAAGAAGTCCTTAAATTCGCCTCGGCATCATCCGCTCCAGCTTGACCACCCGACCACTTGGAGAACCTGAAAATGACATCCCGCCCATCGCGTCCCGCAGCCAAATCCCCGACGGCGCGCAGCAAAGCCGCCGCAAAACAGGCCGCAGGCCGCCGAGCTGGAACAGCGGCCAAAACCTCGCTGCCGCTGTTTTCGCTGTTCCTGTTCGCAGCCCTGGCGCAGCAGCCGGTCGCCGCCCAGCAGCAACAGCCCGCACAGGCCGAAGGCGAATCCTCCTGGGGCCTGGGCCTGGGTGTCGGCATGGAGCGCAAGCCCTACCGCGACTTTGACAACAAAACCCGGCTGCTGCCGCTGCTCAGCTATGAGAACAAATGGATCAGCGTCGCCGGCCTGGGCCTTGACGTGAAGCTGACCTCGGCCGGCCCGGTGTCCTTGCGTTTGCGCGCGCGCTACTCGATGGACGGCTACGAAGCCTCCGACTCGCCTTTCCTGGCCGGCATGGACGAGCGCAAGGACGGCATCTGGCTGGGCGGCGCCGCCGTCTGGCGCAACGATATCGCCAACCTCTCGGCCGAGCTGCTGGGCGACGCTTCGGGCAACAGCAAGGGAATGAAGTTGAGGCTGATGGTGGACCGCCGCTTCCAGGCGGGCAGTTTCGACATCACGCCGCGCCTGGCCGCGACCCGGCTCGACGACAAATACGTCTCTTATTACTACGGCGTGAATGCCGCCGAAGTGCGCGCGGGCCGGCCTTTTTACCAGGGCGGCTCGGCCGTCAACCTGGAGGCCGGATTGCGTGTGGGTTATGCCATCGCGCCGCGCCAGACGATCTTCCTGGACCTGAGCACCACCAAACTGGGCTCCAGCATCAAGGACAGCCCGCTGGTCGACCGCTCCAGCCAGAGCGGTGTGCGTGTTGGGTATCTGTATCGCTTCTAAGGGGGCCTACCGGGCCGCGGCCCCTCGCTTCAAGTACCCGCAGTTCTTACATGAAGGAGTTCGCAAATATGCAAGCCGACACCCTCTATCTCATGAAGATCATGAAGAAAGCCGCCTGGCGCGGCTGGATACATTGCTTAAGCTGGCTGCGCAGGCACCGCGCCTACCCCGGCTGAGCCAGCTGCGCCGGCCCCACCGGCCGGCAGCGGAAACAGCACGCGCACGCTAAAGCCTCTGCCGTCTAATCCGATCCCGGTTTCAATGGTTGCCTCGTGCAGCTGCGCGATGCCCGCCACCAGCGACAAGCCTATGCCGCTGCCGCGCCCGCCGTTGCCCGCAACGCGATGAAAGCGGCGAAAGATCGCTTCGTGCTCCGCCTCGGGAACGCCGGGGCCGTCGTCGGCCACCTCCAGGCAAACCCGTTCAAGCCCGGCGTCGTGACGGTAGCCGCAGCTGAGCTTCACGCGCCCGCCTTCGGTGGTGTAGCGCAGCGCGTTGTCCAGCAGGTTGCGCAGCAGGATGCCGATTTCGTCGACGTCGCATTCGATAGGGCAGGGCGTGAGCGCCAGGATGATGGCGCGGCGCTGCTGCTGCGCCTGCATGTCGAACTCCTGGCTCACGTGCAGGATCAGCTCGCTGAGGTCGGCCAGGCTTTTTTGCGGCCCGTGCACGCCCGCGTCCATGCGCGCCAAGTCCAGCAACTGGTCCGACAGCCGCGTGCTGCGTTCGGCCACGGCCAGAAGCTTGATCAGGGCGGCGTCTTTTTCGGCCGCCGTGACGGCGCCCAGGGCGACCTGGGCCTGCGCCTGCAGGGCCGCCAAGGGCGTGCGCATCTCATGGGCCGCGTCGCCGATAAAGCGGCGCTCGCCCTGCATGGCCTGGTCCAACTGGTCCAGCAGGTGGTTGAAGGACTCGACCAGCGGGCGGATTTCGGTGGACAACTGCGCTACCGGCAGCGGCGTCAAGTCAAACTTGCGGCGGCTGCGCACCGTGGCCTCCAGCGCCGTGAGCGGGCGCAAGGACTTGCTCACCGCGAACCACATCAGCAGCCCCGCCAAGGTTAGCAGCGTGGTGATCAGGCCCAAGGCCCCGAAGATCTTGTTGCGTATTTCCCGGTCGATATCGCTGTGCCGCATGGCCACCTGTACATTGACCTGGCCAGTGCTGTCGGTCAGGGAGAACACCCGCCAGCGGACGCCGCCGATGGTGACGTTTGAAAGCCCGTCGGCAAAGCTCGGCAGCAACGCGGTCGATGGTGAATCGGGGGAGCCCACGATCAGCTTCGTGCGCTCCTCCCAGACCTGGAAGGTCAGGTTCATATTGCTCGGCACGGCGTCCTTGCTGCTCGGCACGGCGTCCTTGCGCAGCTGCAGCCGCTGCCCGAAGGGTTGCATGGTCTTGCCGCTGGGGATGGACATCAGGATCTTCGTTCCTATGTTTTGCAACTTGCTGTCCCAGAGGCTGCCCTGGCCGCGCAAGGTATATACCGTCAGCACGGCGAGCGCGCCAACCCAGCACAGTGCAATGGTCACGCCCATCACACACAGCATGCGTCCTTTGAGCGACAGGAAGGGAAAGGGCTTCACGGCCTGGCCCCGCCGATCATGTAACCCTGGCCGTGCACCGTGGTGATCAGGTGCTCGCCCAGCTTGCGCCGCAGCTGGTGCACGAACACCGCGATGGTGTTGCTCTCGATCGCCGTGGTGTTGCCGTAGACCACGTCTTCCAGATGGTCGCGGGTGACCACGTGGCCGGGCCGCTCCAGCAGGGCCAGCAGCGTGCGGTATTCATGCGCGCTCAGGGCCACGCGCACGCCGGCGCGCGTCACCGCGCGTTTGCTGCGGTCCAGGCTGATGTCGCCGTAGGTGTGCACCGGCACCACCTTGCCCTGGCTGCGGCGCATCACCGCGCGCACCCGCGCCCAGAGTTCATCGACCTGGAAGGGCTTGACCAGGTAGTCGTCGGCGCCTGCGTCCAGCCCCTGGATGCGCTCGCTGAGCTGGCCGCGCGCCGTCAGGATCAGCACCGGCGTCACGTCGTAGCGCCCGCGCAGGGCCCGCAGCACCGTCAGCCCCGATTCGCCCGGCAGGCCCAGGTCCAGCAGCACGGCTTCGTACACATGGTCGACCAGCGCCAGCCGGGCCGCGTGGGCGTCACCGACGTGGTCCACCGTCCACGCGATCTGGCGAGCAGCGTCGCACACCGCCTCGGCCAGCATCGTGTCGTCTTCTACAAGCAGCAGGTGCACGAAAAAATCCTCTATCGGGTCTTTTGGGAGTCAGTGGGGGGGGCGTGGGGCCGGGGTCGTGGGCGGCCGTGCACTGATCGTGCCGGGGGCTCATTAATCACTTATTAAGGGCACAAAATGGCACGAATTGCCCCGTATTTTGCGGCACGGCGGCCCCTGGGGCCGCAGCGGCGACAATTGGGGAATCGCAGGGGCCTGGAGGCCCCTGGCCCTGAACCCGCAAGCAAGAAAGAAAAATCCCGATGGCCATCCAGTGGTTTCCCGGTCACATGCACCTGACCAAAAAAGCCATTCAAGAGCGCATCAAGGAAATTGATGTGGTCATTGAGCTGCTGGACGCGCGCCTGCCCGGCTCCAGCGCCAACCCCATGCTGGCCGAACTCACCAGCGGCAAGCCCGCGCTCAAGGTGCTCAACAAGCGCGACCTGGCCGACCCGACGCGCACGCCGCTGTGGCTGGAGCACTACAACAGCCTGCCCAACACCCGTGCCATCGAGCTGGACGCCAGCGAAACCACGCCCGCGCGCCGCCTCATCGACGCCTGCCATGCGCTCGCGCCCACGCGCGGCAGCATGGTCAAGCCCATGCGCGTGCTCATCTGCGGAATCCCCAACGTTGGCAAGTCCACTCTCATCAACACCCTGACCGGCAAGCGCGCCACCAAGACCGGCGACGAGGCCGGCATCACCAAGGTCGAGCAGCGACTTGTGCTGGCCGATGGTTTTTATTTGTGGGACACGCCAGGCATGCTGTGGCCGCGCATCATCGTCGCCAAAAGCGGCTACAACCTGGCCGCCAGCGGCGCCATAGGCCGCAATGCCTTCGACGAGGAAGAAGTCGGGCTCGAGCTGCTCGACTACCTGATCAAGCACTACCCCGGCCTGTTGGAGGCCCGCTACAAAGTCGAGGTGGCGCCCGGCATCACCGATGAACAATTGCTCGAAGCCATAGGCCGCAAGCGCGGCGCGGTGCTGGCCAAGGGCCGCGTCAACCTGCAAAAAGCCGCCGAAATCGTGATCCACGAATTCCGCGCCGCCACCCTGGGCCGCATCACGCTGGAGACACCCGCAGAATTCGCCGAATGGCTGGCCGCCGGCCGGCTGCTGGATGCTGAGCGGCAGGTGAAGAAGGACAAGATAGAGACCAACCGGCTTATCAAGTTCAAGAAAATCCCGCGGCCCGAAAAAAACCGCGAGCCCGGCGAATCCTGAGATTCACCGGCGGCTTGCGCTGGGTTTGATCTTCGTCAAGGCCGGCGGCGGCGCCGAATGGCATGCTTGGCGGCACTATCCCTCACCCACCGGAGGCCGCCATTCACAAACATGCCTGCGTGCAGATCATCCTCGATGAGCACGCCTCCCTTTCCGCCATGCTGCGCTCCATGCCCATGATGGTGGCGCGCGGCCCGGGCGACCATGCGCAGAAGTTTTTTGACGTGCTGCGGGCCATGCTGTTCTACATCGACGAGTTCCCCGAGCGCCTGCATCACCCCAAAGAATCAAACCTGCTGTTTCCGCGCGTGGTGCGCCTGGCGCCTGGAGTCATGCCCGTCGTGGAGCGGCTCGAGCGCGACCACATGAGCGGCGAGAAGGCCGTGCGTGAACTGCAACACCTGCTGTTGGCCTGGGAACTGCTGGGCGAGTCGCGCAAATCTGCCTTTGAGCTGCAGTGCAAACGTTATGTGGACTTCTACCTGGAGCACATGCGTCTGGAAGAATCGGTCATCCTGCCGGAAGCGGAAAAGGTGCTGGGTGAGGCCGACTGGAAGGAACTGGACGCGGCTTTTCTGCAAAACCGCGACCCGCTCGCCGGACGGCATGGGATTGACCCGGTGTATGACCGGCTCTTCTCGCGCATCGTCATGGCGGCGCCGGCGCCCATAGGGCTGGGTGACGCCTGAGGCCGCCCGGCGCTTGACTGCGCTCGCGGACGCGACATCCGTACCGGCTAAATGTTCGATTGCCTTACACGGCGCGCCCCTGCCCGGGTGAACACTTTGTGCACTGGATCGCACAACAGCCCTTGAAAGGCAGCGCTTCAGCAGAGCAGCTCCGGGAGCCGCTTGCCCGACCCTGGGATGGCACTTCGGCCACCGCAAGCAGCCCTCAGGGTTGCTGGCCATTCCACCAGAAAGCAGGAGAACCCCATGACATCGAAACTGTTGACCGCCTCTTTATTGGCGAGCGCCTTGCTGGCCGGCCTGGGCATGGCCCCGACCGTGGCCTTGGCGCAAAGCACCAACACCCCGGGCATTGACAACACCCAGCAGGCCATCAGCGCGCGCATCCAGCAAGGCATGCAGGCCGGCCGCATCACGCCGTCCGAGGCGCAGGAGCTGTACGCGCGTGATCGCGACATTTCCATGCGCGAGAGCCGCTACAAGTCCGACGGCAATGCCACACCCCAGGAGCGCCAGCAGCTGCGGGCCGACCTGGAAGGCCTGAGCGCTGAAGTCGAGCGCAAGATCGCCAACAACGTGGTCGTCGGCCAGCCGGGCTACAACACAGGCACCCCCGGCGTGGACAACAGCCAGTTCAACATCAGTCAGCGCATCGACGAAGGCGTGCGCACCGGACGGATCAGCGAGCGCGAGGCGCGCAGGCTGCACGGCCGTGAACGCATGATCGAGCGCCACGAAGCCAATTTCAAGTCCGACGGCGTGGTGACCAAACAGGAGCGCCGCCAACTGCGGAATGAAGTGGCCGCTTTGCGCGACCAGGTGGAGCGGATGATGCGGGGTGATCGCCGAGGGCGCGGCTAGGCGCCTGTAGAAGAGGCCGGGTCTTGCGCCGGCCTTGCGCGCTCCTTCTCTCTTGCCCTCTTCTTAGTTTTGCTGGCCGGGAGTGGCCCGGCGGCCAGTAACTTTCTTTTGCTTCGCCAAAAGAAAGTCACCAAAGAAAAGGCGACCCGCAGTCTGGGTCCCTTCGCTTCGCTACGGGCAACCTGCGGTGCTCGAGCCAAGCGGGGTCTGGCTAAACTCGCTGCGTTTCACTCCGCTCAAACAACGCCAGCCCTTATCCGCTTGTCT
>Ga0209025_1001244_pt1 | contig 35424 bp, 40 predicted proteins | sample AraplaMF_Col_mLB_FD_184256 | JGI IMG/M metagenome (GOLD analysis project Ga0209025, IMG submission 184256) | Arabidopsis root microbial communities from the University of North Carolina, USA - plate scrape MF_Col_mLB (SPAdes) (version 2) | ecosystem: Host-associated > Plants > Roots > Endosphere... | reverse complement strand
CTTTTTACATATCCACATGTCAAATTAGTTTAAGTTTTCATCTTATATACTATAGTAACAAAAAATGAGCATTTAATGGAGTTTAAAGATTACTTATTAACGATATTGTCATTATTTTGTAGTATTTAAACAGAGAAACTTGTAACATATACAAGTTTACACTACGATAATACTCGTTCCTTCTTCGTTTTACAGAAATAAATGGTTTATTTTTAAGAAAATTGCTGTCATGCTAATGGATTCGATGAGCTTTCAAAAAAATACTCAATAGCCGGGTATACATAATATATAGGAAAATACAGAGGTGAAGGTATGAAAATTTTAATTGTAGAAGACGATGGCAAAATATATGAATTAGTGAAAGAGAAATTTGAACAGTGGTCATTTGAAGTGGCTGGAGTAGAAGACTTTCAAAAGGTAATGGAAGTATTTATTGCAGAAAGCCCAGAATTGGTCATTTTAGACGTGAATTTGCCTGTATATGACGGGTTTTACTGGTGTCAGCAAATACGTACGGTTTCAAAAACTCCTATCGTCTTTCTTTCCTCTCGTGAACACCCAATGGATATTGTTATGGCAATGAATGTTGGGGCAGATGACTATATTCAAAAGCCGTTTAACTTGGATGTTCTTGTTGCTAAAGTACAGGCGCTTCTGCGCAGAACGTATTCATATGGAGATACGATTTCAGACGTTATCGAGTGGAACGGCGCGGTGCTAGACTTAAAAAAAGGAAGTTTGCATTATAACGATCGAGAAATTCATTTAACGAAAAATGAATTTTTTATTTTACGGCTTCTTTTGGAAGAGCGAGGCAAGATTGTATCGCGAGAAGAGCTTATGCGAAGGTTATGGGAAGATGAGAAATTTGTAAGTGACAATACGCTTTCTGTCAACATCACACGTATTCGCACCAAGCTGGAAGAAATCGGGCTGAATGATAAAATTGTGACCAAAAAAGGCCAAGGATATTTGGTGAATTAAAATGTGGAAAAGTTTTTTAAGAGAAAGACTAAGCTGGATTTTATTTGTTCTTCTATGGCTGAGTATAATCGACGCTCTGCTGCTGCTGGAGTATGAGATTAAGGTATCGTCCACTTCATTTTGGTATTTGAATCTTTTAACGCTGTGTCTGCTGATTTTGTTCCTTTTATGGAGAGGAGTAAAAGAAAGAAGATTCCTAAAAAAACTAAGCTTAATGCTGAAGAATGATGCGTATGATTTGCAAGAAATGCATTCCTACGTTCGAACGAAAGCAGATGAAGACATGCTGAGTCTGCTCCAGCATATAGATCGTGTGTATCGCAGACAAACTCATGCTCTTCACGTACAGCAGCGAGAGCAGCAGGAATATGTAACGACTTGGGTTCATGAGATTAAGACGCCGCTTACTGCGATGAAGCTGCTTATTAATGCTCATCGTACAGAGCTTTATAAATGGCCTTGGCTAAAGGATATTGAAGATGAGTGGATGAAAATTGACGGATTAGTAGATCAGAATTTATATTCTGCACGCCTGCAGTACTTAGAAAAAGATTATCAGGTGCAGCCAGTGTCGCTAAGCGAACTTGTTTTTCCAAACGTTGCGTACTTCTCAAAATGGTGTATTGAAAAGAAACTGCATATTGATGAAAAAAATCTAGACATACTGGTGCACACTGACCCAAAGTGGATGCAGTTTGTTGTGAGGCAAGTACTGTCTAACGCCATTAAATATAGTCCTCTAGAAGGAAAGCTTTCTTTTTTTAGTGAAGAAACGCCGAAGTATGTGAAGTTATTTATCGCTGACCAAGGGAAAGGGATTCCAACTCAAGATCTTCCCCGAGTGTTTGAAAAAGGATTCACAGGAAATGCAGGAAGAAAAACGAAAGGAGCTACGGGACTAGGGCTGTATTTTTCAAAAAAAATTACAGATGCTCTTGGCCATCGAATAGAGGTGAATTCACTTTTACACGAAGGAACCACGGTGATTCTGACCTTCTACAAACCGAATTCTTTTGATAACCTTTCAAAAATGTAAGATTGCACGCTGAGATTGTCATCTGCTTCAAACGAATCTTTCCTTGTTTCAAAGTAAGATAGAGCTATACACAAGGAGGGAACGTACATGAAGCGAAAATGGATTATTCTCTTAGCTCTGCTTTTTGTCGTGGGAGCAGGTATAGGAGGATTAAAGATTTATCAAAACGCCGCAACGGAGCATCAATACGGGATTATCCCAAAAGAAGCAAAAAAAGTGGAAGACTATGGACGAGTTCAATATACACTTTCAGTAATAAACGAAAAAGGACAAACAACGTTTCAAACGTTTACAACGATTAAACAGTTAAAAGAAGGAACGGTTATTGACCTTTTCGTTCGAGGTAACGAAGTTCGGAAATATGACATTATAACAAAAAATGAGCTGCCGCAGCGGGTGAAAAGCGTGTGGCCTACAAAAGAACGAAAGGGGGAAGGAAAATGAGTATTGTCCTTGAAGGGAAAAATGTAACCAAAACGTTTGGATCGAGAGGGAACGTATACGAAGCGCTAAAAGGAATTGATTTTACAATTGAAGAAGGAGAGTTTGTCGGTATTATGGGACCATCCGGAGCGGGAAAAACGACGCTGATGAACATTCTTTCAACGATTGACCGACCCACCGATGGCGAGGTATGGATTCAAGGAGAAAACGTAGCGCTCATGAAAGATAAGAAGCTGTCTGCTTTCAGACGCAATCATCTAGGATTTATTTTTCAAGATTATAACTTATTGGATACGTTAACGGTAAAAGAAAATATTCTTCTGCCGCTTACGGTTACAAAAATGTCTAAGAAAGAAATGGAAGCGAAGCTTAAAGACACCGCAACGCGACTAGGCATCAATGAGCTGGCGGATAAGTATCCGTATGAGATTTCTGGCGGACAAAAACAGCGCGTTGCAGCAGCGAGAGCGATGATTACGAATCCAGCCGTTATTTTCGCCGATGAGCCTACCGGAGCTCTTGATTCGAAAGCCGCTTCAAGCCTGCTTGAAAAGCTGTCGCAATTAAACCAAGAAGACCGTGCCACCATTATTATGGTGACGCATGATCCGCTGGCTTCAAGCTACTGCAGCCGCGTGCTGTTTATTAAAGACGGACAAATTTACACGGAGCTGTTTAAAGGCGAACAAACGAGACAAGCATTTTTTAAACGCATTATGAACATTCAAGGCGCATTAGGCGGTGAAGGCTATGACCGTATTTGATCTTGTTAAAAAGAATATGCGCAAAAATATTAGCCGGTACAGCCTTTATTTCTTTTCAATGATTTTTAGTATTATTGTGTACTATGTGTTTGCTACGCTTCAGTACGACCAATCGATTTCAAAGGTTATTGGAGAAGAGATGAGGCTGCAGGGCATTTTTAATGCTTCAAATTACGTTCTGCTTACCTTTATTGTTGTCTTTATTTGGTACACAAACTCATTTTTTATCAGACAGCGTAAGAGAGAGCTCGGGCTGTATCACTTAGTCGGCATTGAAAAACGTACGATTGGGAAAATGATTTTTTACGAGAATATGCTGCTGGGGATTTTTTCTTTGGTGGTCGGTATTTTACTAGGTACCGTGTTTTCAAGGCTGTTTGTGCTGTTTTTACTAAAGCTTATGGGACTGTCGCTTTCTATTACGCTCACATTTTCTCTTCAAGCGGTTTTAAAAACAGCCGTAGTGTTTTTGATTGTTACCGTTTTTATATCGTTTCAAGGCTATTTTATTATGTACCGCTATACGCTATTAGATCTGTTTCAAGCAGAAAGCAAAAGTGAACGCGTAAATAAAATGAATTCGAAACGCTCAATTGTAGTGGGAGGACTGGGTATTTTACTCGTTGGCTGCGGGTACTACCTTTCATCAGGAAACATTGTGACGCCTAGGTTTTTTCTAATTGTAGCAGTTGTACTGTTCTCGGTCATTTTCGGTACATTTTTACTTTTTAAAGCCACAATTGAGTGGTTGATGGGACTTTACCGAGAGCATGCAAGCGGCTATTATTCGTTTGCAAATATACTAAGCGTTTCTACCATGATGTATCGAATTAAAGCAAATGCAAGAGTGTTAACATTAATTACGATCTTGTCGGCTACTACACTTGTAGCAGTTGGTGTGACGTATTCCTCGTACTATAACACAAAAGCCGACGCCAGAAGTATGCAGCCTTATGACTATACGCTGCACAGCAAAAACGCAGCGCAAGACTTTAGGGATGTACTGCGTGAGTTAGATATCCAATCAAATCAGTATGTTTATCATATCGTGAAGCATTCTGCTGATTTATCGGACTTTCGATTTATTACATCCAGTTACTATGGAGATGGTGAGCGAATCAGCTTTTTAGATGAAGAGGAAGTGCGGAAAAATGGCGTTTCGCTTCCTGCGTTAAACGCAAACGAAACCGTTGTGTTTGATTCGATGGCAAAAGGAAAAGTGTTTAAACCTAGTACAGGTAAAACGGCAGCTGTGCAGCTGAACAAATCAGAACAGCTTGCTTTAAAAGTCATTAAATCAGAACCTTCGCTTATTCTTGATTCTGAGAGTGCCGGCTATCAGTTTGTAGTCAATCACGACACGTTTATCAACCTTTCAAAGGGTGGAAAAAAGCAAGCGGTGTACGTATTTAATACGGATGATGGAAACAAACAAAATGAACTTACTAAGAACTATCATCAGATCGCAAAAGAAGCTGGAGAAAGCCATACTTCATACTATGATGTGTTTCAGGCAGGCTTAATGAGTAAAGGATTGTTTATTTTTATTGGAGGATTTTTGGGGCTCGTCTTTTTGATGGCAACGGGCAGTATTATTTATTTTAAGCAAATCTCCGAAGCCGAACAAGAGCGCAAAAGATTTGAAGTTCTGCGTAAGCTTGGGTTTTCAGTGTCTCAAATGATGAGCGCCGTTCGAAAGCAGCAGCTGTTTACGTTTGGTTTGCCTTTAGTAATTGGCATCTTGCACAGTCTATTTGCGCTGAAGGTCATTACGAATCTAACCGGCGAAAGTCTGATCGTTCCTGTTTTAATAGCGGATGCAGTATACGGGGTTATTTATTTCATTTTCTACTGGCTGACAATGAATTACTATCGAATGGTAATAAAGCGACTGTAAAGAAAAGACTGTTTCGATCAAAGAAACAGTCTTTTTATGTTGGAAAAATAAAAGGTATGGAGTAGCGAAAACCTGAATATAAAAAAGGGTATATAAAAACTAGAGAGTTGTATAGGAGGGGAAAGATGTGAAAGCAGATGCTGTGTTTGAAGGGGGAGGCGTTCGAGGAATTGCATTTACGGGTGCGATTGAAGCGATGGAAGAAAGCAATGTAGAATGGCAGCGTCTAGCAGGTACGTCAGCCGGAGCGTTGATTGCGGCACTTTTGGCGAGCGGCTATAAAAGCGGGGAAATTCGCAGAGAGCTTCAAAACATGGACTATGCCAAGTTTCGCGGAAAAACGATCATTAACCGAATTCCTCTCATTGGCAACTTGATTGAACTGATGGTTCATTTAGGTTTTTATAAAAATGATTATTTGGAAAAATGGGTGTACGGTCTGCTGCGTGAAAAAGGAATCGAAACGTTTGCGGATTTGCCGGCAGATAAGCTAAAAATTATTGCCTCAGATATTTCGAACGGACAGATGCTTGTGCTGCCTGACGATTTGCCCCGATACGGAATGCAGCCAAGCGATATGAAAATTTCACAAGCTGTGATGATGAGTGCGTCCATTCCTTTTTTCTTTCGTCCCGTCATTTGGAAATCCAACGGGTTCAAGAGGTCATATATTGTCGATGGAGCGCTTTTAAGCAATTTTCCCATTTGGCTGTTTGATACGGAGCATCCGCGTTTCCCGACGTTTGGCTTTCGATTTGTAAAAGAAGAAATTGATACAGCCGCTATTATTCCGACCCCGGTCCATTTATTTAAAAGTATGTTTACGACGATGTTGCAAGCTCACGATTTGCGGTATTTGAACGCGGAGACAAAAGAACGAACGGTGCAAATTCCAACGGGGGTGATTACGGCAACGGATTTTGCATTAAAAAAAGAAGAAATTGAGTTTTTATATGAATCTGGTTATACATCCGCCAAGCGCTTTTTAGAAAAATGGGATTTTGAACAGCATAAAATGAATCGGACCGGACGGCAGCTGACAAGAAGAAAGCTCCCGTAACAGGAGCTTTTCTACGGCTGTTTCAAAATGCTGACTTCAACAGCTTCGCCTTTTGCCGGAACGGAATACTGAACGCTTTTGTCTTTTTTGAGCCATGCTTTAACGAGCTGTCCTTTTTTGTATGTTTGATCATCCGAAACTTTTACATAAATAGGCTGTACATCGCTAGAGCCAAGTATTTCTTTGGTTGTATAGTCAAGCGCAGTATCTCGAGGAATGACGTTTGCAATGAGAATTTCATTCTGTTTCACTTCTAAAATTCGCCCTTGAACTAAATAGCCGGCTGGTTTTTTTGACTGCTCGGTGTTTTCAGAACAACCGCTTAAACAAATAAAAAAGAGAAGAAAAAGTGCAGCTGATTGAACGGTAAACTTCATAAAATCTCCTTTCCGTTTCAACATGACTACCATTATAGCGCGTTTGCCCATTTCTTTTCCAGTTTTCAGAGAAAGCAAGAGGTAATCGTTGACGTTATTTCAGCGCTCGTGATATGTTTTAACTCATAAACGCTATTTTTACTAGCAGCCATGCATAGTACGGGAGGTCCTTATATGGATGTTACCTTTTTAACCAATGTTATTCGACATATATTAGAACGAGATAACTTTGTCATTGACTTTGAAGAATCAGACGAACAAAATATTCATTTTTGGCATCGAGACGAGCCGTTTCGCCTTTTTATTTCAGAACAAACGGAGAATTATTTAGTATGGACCGTGTTTGAAAATGAAAAAGAGCAGTGGAGCGGCAAAACATTCCTTCAAGAAGTGACGAATACGTGTAAAGACTGCAGTGATCCAATTGCGCACTGGATTTATAAAGACGGAGGCAAAGCAGGGTATTGCGATCGTTGTCTTCAAACCTTTGGAAATGCGTATTTTACCAATGCTAATGATATCAAGCAAAACCTTCATTTAATTGACAGTTCCATTTGTTTTATTACTGATGAAACAGGGAGCGACTGGTGGATTGCATATGAAGGATTCAAACGAGTAATTGCAAGATTAGAAGAAAATCCCGATCAGAAAGTCAAAATGTACAAGCCTGAATATCCCGTCTTTAAATGGGAAATACATTTTCTAGAGGAAAACAATTCTGCTAGCTTTAAGTTCAAAGATGACTTTGCATCTGGAATTGTACCGAAGGGAAGAATACTCTAACATCCTTGTTATAAGGGTGTTTTTTCTTATAATGGGAAGTTTTTTTAAAAAAATTAATTAATTTAGGTTAAAAAGAAGGAATTAAAGGGTAAAGAGTAGAAGATATATCACTATAGGAAGAATGGGGGAAATAATGATGACAACTACAACAAATTTAACACTGGGGTACAAAATGTACACGATTGATTTTAGCCGTCCAACGCAGTCTAACGAGGCACTGCTTGATTTCTTTAAAGATGTGCAGCACAGACAGGGAAATAACGCAGAAAGTTTTTCTAAAACATTAATGGAAATTGAAGAAATCAAAACAAAATATGTAGATCATGAAATTGTACTGCTGGCTAAATCGCTTGAACAGCAAATAAGCCGCTCAAATGCAGAAAAACTTGAGGTCTGATAATCACCAGAAATGGTCGATTTATCAGACCTTTTTTATTTTTTATTTTTATCGATGTAGCTCTGTCTCCTTGGCTAAAGAGCAGCCAAGGAGACAGAGCTAGGCCTAAGCGTAAGTTGCCCTCCCTTGCGGGCTGTCAACTTACGCTTAGGTGAACCTTTTGGGGTGAAGTCAAGGGGACTGGAATCTGGGAGTGTGGCTTTTAGACTGAAGACAGAATAGGGAGTTTGTTTGGGGCGAAATTAAGAGGATGGGGTATCTGGCAGTATAGTTTTTTAGGCGGAAAAGAGAATTCTGTACATTTTAAAGAATGTTTGATTTTATCAAAAGTTGTAGATGAATAGACTATCAAGTCGTTGGAGGCGTTGTATGGTTGGAATTTGCAGCTGGAAGTGTTCAGTGAGCGGAATAAGTATTGCGAGTGTTTACAGTAAGCAGCCGTCGTGGCAGCGGGAGTGTTATTTGGTGACACCTGGTAAAGTTTATTATGAGTCGTGCTATCAAGGGTACGGAGAGTTTGCGGGAATAGATATTTTTTGTTTGATGAGAGAAAGGGGAGCGGAAAAAGAAGACAGTGAAGGGGGAGCGGCTTTTAAGCCTAAGATTGTGCTGGCGAAGTATTACAGCGGACAGCGTTATGAAGAACTGCCGGAATCAGAGCCGTGTCCGTACGGAGGCTATTTTTTTGAAGGGTGGAAGGAGAAGGGTAGCGAATATACATAAAAGCTGTAGAGATATCTCTACAGCTTGTTATTAACGTCTTGTTTCATCGACAGATTGTTCTAAGTCACTTACTTCTTGCGTAATTGTATTTAATTCTTCTTGCACCGCTTCAGCTTCAAGAACAGGATCTTGAACGATTTCTGTCGTTTCAAGCTCTTCTGCTGCAGCCGTTTCTGCAAGCGGCTGTTCTTTAGCAGTGCGCAGAGATTTCACTTTGTTGACAACTTGCGAAGATTGTTCGGAGACTTTTTGTGAAAGACGAGCCGTGCGCTGTTTGAGGTCTTGGCCTTTTGCATATACCGTTTCTTTCACTTGACCTGTTTTAGCAAGTGCTTGATTCGCTCCGTCTTGAATAGAAGCACGCAGCTCTTTTCCTGACTTTGGCGCTACTAGTAAAGCTGTTGTTACACCCACTACGCTACCTACTAGCGTGCCGACTAATAATTCTTTGCTTCCACCTTTTGTTTCTTTACCTACTGTTTCTTTTACGTTTTCTTTTGTCATGACATTTCCTCCTTTTATAATATGTAATATGAAGGGTTTACCATTTTGTTGAATACTTCCTGTAAAACGCAAATGATTCGCTAAAAAAATCTGCAAGTGCCGTCGGACGCTCGTACAGGCTGGTGAAATTTGATTGTATATAGTATTCAACCACCTGACAGAAAAACCTTCTTTTCTGCTATAAAAACAGAAAAAAACTTATCAATAAAATCCGACACAAGAAAACGACAACATTCGTTCTTTGGTAGCATTTTCACTTGAAATTTTATATCATAGAGTGCAAGGAGAATACGTTCTCTTTTTTTAGATGCTGGAGGGATTGAAGAAATGGCTGAATCAAAGTACAGAACGATTTTAGAAGCAAAATCTGGAGAGTTAGAAGCATTAAAAGACAAAGCAATCAAAGACAGCTGGCAGCCGATTTATCATATTCATCCACAGTACGGGCTGATGAATGATCCAAACGGATTGATTCAATTAAACGGTGAATATCACGTGTTTTATCAGTGGTATCCGTACGGTGCGATGCATGGAATGAAGCACTGGGCTCATGTGAAATCTACGGATTTAGTAACGTGGGAACGCCTTCCGGTTGCGTTAACGCCAACGGAAGAATATGAATCGCACGGCGCATACTCAGGCGGCGCAATTGAAAAAGATGGTCAAGGGCTGCTGTTTTATACGGGGAATGTAAAATACGAAGACGGCTCACGTTCAGCTAATCAATGTATCGCGATGCTAAACAGGGATGGAAGTGTAGAGAAATACACGAATAATCCAGCGGTACGAGGTGTTCCTGATGGCTATACAGGACATGTGCGCGATCCGAAAGTATGGAAAAAAAATGATACATATTATATGCTGCTAGGCGCTCAGCGTGAAAACGAGACGGGCGCATTAATTGTATATGAATCAAGCGATGCGCTTCAGTGGTCATTTAAAGGCGAAGTTAAAACATCGCTTCCTGACTTTGGCTATATGTGGGAGTGCCCGGATTACTTTAAACTGGACGGAAAAGATGTGTTTGTCTTTTCACCGCAAGGAATCAAAGCGGATGGCCACGATTTTCATAATATTTATAATGTGATTTACGCGGTGGGAACATTCGATGTGGAAAGTTTAACGTTTGAAATGGAGTATTACCGTGAAATTGATAAAGGGTTTGACTTTTATGCACCGCAAACGTTCCAAGATGAAAGCGGACGTCGCTTGCTATTTGCATGGATTGGAAACCCGGACGTTGACTATCCGTCAGACGAATACGGATGGGCCCATGCATTAACTCTTCCTCGTGAGCTTTCGCTTGAAGGAAATGAACTCGTTCAAAAGCCTGTAGAAGAGTTAAATAAGCTTCGAGATCAAGCGGTTCATTTTAGAGGAACGCTAAAAAATGAAGAAGTGATCATTGATGAAGCAACAAACAATGCCTATGAAATCAATATGACGTTCCGCGAGATAGGGGCCAAACAGTTTGGTTTAGAGCTGTTTAATAGTAAAGAAGAAGAGCTTCGCCTCGTGTTTGATACAGAAAAGCAAGAAGTGCGACTCGACCGCTCTTCATTCCACCATCAATATGCAACGGAATACGGTGTGGTTCGCTCTGAAAAATGGACAGCGTCAAACGAAGTCGATGTTCGCGTATTTGTCGACAAAAGCATCGTCGAAATTTATATAAACGGCGGCAAAATTGTCTTCACTTCCCGGGTATTCCCGAAAAAAGATTCCAAATCAGCTGTAAATGTATTTGCAGAAGGATCTGTGGACTATCGCATTGATTATTACGGCATGTCCCGCGGCATTTCGTAAATGAGAAAAGCCAATGAATATCATTCATTGGCTTTTTGGTTTCTATAAAAATAAAATACAAATACATGAAGCAACTAAATGAGGAACAGCTGCAATAATAAAACGTTTCATCCACTCTGTATCCTCTCGCTGCCGGACGGGTGTAAAGTAAGGACCTCTCGTTTCAAATCGAAATGCGTCGAGAAGCGTAACGAGTGCAATCGCTGTAAGTAATATGCCAAGAGGACCTGAAATATAGTAAATATACTGCCAGTTGCCTGCTGTAATAGAAATGATAATCACAATAATTAAAGATATAATGCCAGATATTAATCCTGTTTTCAAACTCAAAATCTCCTTACATCCAGTTTTTGCTTATCTATTTTACCATAACCGAATGAAGGTTTGTATATACGGCTCGGGGCGGATATTTACTTCTTAATTGACCTTCTATGTAAGTATCTTCTCGTATAAAATGAGTTTCCTAGCAAAAGCAGTGTCCCTAGAATCCAGCCAGCTGCAGGGGAATAAGGAAAGATATTTTTTAAAGCCATCCCAAAAGAAATAGAGGCTGCTCCGAGTATAAATAAAAGCAGCGTGATTCCTTGACGTTTTTTCATATGTACCACCTCTCTTACTAATTTTACCATAAAATGTGAGTGTAGTAGAATGAAATGTAAGGTGTCATACAAAAAAAGAAGTATATGGTAAAATTTAAGGAGTAGGAAGGGAAGAGGGATGCAATGATTAAAAAAGGATTTATAGCAGGAATCGTGATGGTCGGGATTGTTCTTGCTCTTGCTGCTTTTATAAGGAAGTGGAGCTATCTCTATTTTGTGTCAGGCACAATGGGGGCAGTATCGCTCGTTTTAGCTTTGGCATACCTTGTTGACAGTATCGTGCTAGGAAGTACAGGCACATTCTTTTCAGCCAAAAAGACGCGCAAGGTGAGCCGAGTTGAAGATGCAAAACGCTTTGGAGCTATTGCAGTACCGAACGTATTAGCTGCTTTGATTTATGTAGCCGCTGGTTGATGAACAGAAGTCTAAAAAACAGCTTGAGGTACAACCTCAAGCTGTTTTTTATGCGTCAATCTGAACGTTTCCTTCCCGTTTATCACGCAGAGGCATCAGTATACTCACAAATCCAACGACTACTACGATGATTGCCGCCGTTAAAAAAGTCGTCTGAGCACCTGCAAGCTTTACGACCATGCCTCCAAGAAGAGGAGCAGTAAGTAAAACGGCACTCGTTAAGGTGTTAATGAATCCGTACACTTTTCCGAGGTGTTCCTTGTCGCTGTATGTTTGAACGATATAGTTAAACAGCAGTAAATTAAGCCCAACTCCGGCCCCTCCAATAGGTGCAGCAATCAAAATGAAATAGCGTGACATAACGGCTGGATTAAAGCAGCTAATAAAAAATAAAGACCCTCCAAATAGAAGCAGGCCGAGTGATAAAAGTCTAAATGGATGGTGAACCTGTTTTTTTCTATTAAGATATACTCCTGTTGCTAGCGCTCCCAGTCCAATTCCAGAAAGCAGCCAGCCGAGCATTTCCGGATGGTGAGGCAGTACATCTCGAAGGAAGATGCTAATTTGAGCGTCAACAAGCATGACTACAAAATACGAAAGGTGAAACAACATAACGACGCGTAAAAGGATTGAGTGCTGAAAGACGATTTTCCAGCCGTTTGAGTACGTTTCTTTCGGTTGATGGGAAGAACGAGCAGCTTGCCCTTGAATGTTTTTACCTGCTTTTTTAAGTGAAAACAACACGCCGATAGAAATTATACAAGCTGCGGCGTTAACTAAAATGCATGCTTTTGGCGTTGTAAACGTCAGCGCGGCGGCTCCGAGAAACGGCCCCACAACTTTGGCAATTTGAAACATAATGTTTTGTAAAGTAGAGGCCTGAAGCAGCTGTTCTTCTTTGACCACTTCTCGAACGTAAGCGAGCTGTGCGGGCACTTTCATAACAGAACTCATCGAGCGCAGCGTCAGCACTCCTAGTGCCAAAAGCGGTTCATTTGTGAAAAATAATAGACATGTGAACAGAAGACGGACTAGTTCAGACAGAAACATCAGCTGTACTTTATCGCAGCGGTCCGCTAAATTTCCTGCTGCTTGACTTAGCAGGATGCTAGGCAAAGCGTACGCGACTGGAATAAGCGTAATCCAGAGGGAATTTGCGTGCCACACGTATGTAAAAAGCGTTATCACCGCAAACATATCGAACAAATCTCCGAAGCTTGCTGCAGTGCTTGAAATAAATAATCTTTTATAAGAAGAATTAGCAAACAGCTTTTCTTTTTTCAATACCTTCATTCCTTTACGTGTTGTTCGTAAAAAATAATCGCATCTTCAATAAATTGAAGGACTTCGCTGTCAATAGGGTAGAGATTAAGTGAACTTGATGCCTCAGGAGATTTGCGAATATCCCAAAAAGTTTCTTCTAAAGCGGTATGCTGCCCAAATAGTTCAGCTGATAAAAGCAGAATATCTGCTGCAATCAGCTGCCCATCTTCAGATTGAGGTGCACGCTGATGCTTTAAGCAAAGCTGAATTCGCTTTATCATGCTAATCCATTTATCGGCACTCGCATTCTCCATTTTCGGCAAATCATGCTGCAGAATCTCGCTTTCTTCTAATGAAAGCGAAAGCAGATCCATCCAGCTGCTCTTGACATTAGTTTCATTGTCAACTAAAGGAAGGAGCTGCTTCCAATTCAATTCACCTTCTATTTTTATACTGTTGCGAAGCGTGTGGGTGTGTTCTAAAGCTCGCTGAATTTCTGAAGCTTTTTGCTGAAGTTTTTGCTGATGAATCCCTAGAAGTTCATCAATACTTACTTGATGAAGAATAAGTTCAATATCTCGCAAAGGAACGGCTAAGTTTTTTAAAAGGGTAATTTTCTCTAATGTGACTAAGTCCGTTTCCGAGTAAGAGCGCTTTCCATTTTCGGCTTTTGACGACGGATGAAGCAAGCCAATTTGATCGTAGTAACGAAGCGTACGCACCGTGAGGCCTAATTTTTTAGCGGCTTGCCCCGTAGAAAAATAAATCATGTTTAATCCCTCCAAAAAAATGCTTGCAGGTAACGTTACGTCACCTTTTACAGTGAATATATGTAAAAGGGAGGCGAAGTAAATTGAAACAAAAAAATCAAGGATTATGGACGATAAAATCATTCGTAATTATGCTGGTCGTCACGTTTGTGGGTGTGCCTATCTTAATTGAAGGCATATTGCAGGATGCTTTACATTCCCTGTTTAAAAATGATCTTTATGCTGGAACAGCTACTGGGTTTGTTATGGCAGCTGTGTTTTTATCAGCTCTGTATGGGCTGATGGTTCAGACTGGTGATAGAAAAATTGGTTTTCAATCGTTTTCAAAACGGCACTGGCCGCGCATTCTTTTTTGGCTTTTTGTGCTGATCTTAGGAAGTGTGGCAATTGTTGTGCTAATGGAATGGTTTGGTATGACGTATGAAAATAAAAAAACAGCCAGTTTACAGCAGGACCTGTCGCTGTTTTCATTTATACTTGCTTTTGTTTCAGCCGCTGTAATCTCACCTTTTTATGAAGAGATTATCTACCGAGGATTTTTTTATACGTGGCTGAAACGTAAAGGAGGAATTGTGTTTGGATTGGCGGGAAGTTCGTTTATCTTTATGCTAGTGCATATTCCAACGTACAATACCTTGCCCGTTAACTTTTTATCAGGTCTCGTGTTTGCATGGGTGTACGAAAAAACAAAGTCGCTGCTTCCAAGTATGATCATTCACGCTTGTTTTAATGGAATTGCCGTTATTTTAACAGCGGCAGCTTAATGGAATTTCGATAACGAGTAAGCTATGATTTATCTTACCATATTATGTATAATAAAGAAGCTAATTACAAAAAAATAAGCGGAAAATGAACCCGGAAATTGCTAGAAGCACTGCCTGTTCCTAGCCGTTTTTTGTATATGCACGCACGCTTAAGGCTTGTCTTAAAGTGGACGTTAAGGTGTATGATAAGAGAGAGTAAAGACAGCCATAAAAAGGAGAGGGTATCGATGCAATATCGAAAGCTTGGAACAACAGGTCTGGAAGTATCAAATTTATGTCTAGGTACTATGGCGTTTGGGCGATGGATTGACGAAAAAGCGTCGGCAGCTATTTTACATAGCGCCATTGACAATGGAATTAACTTCATTGACACAGCCAACTATTATGGAAAAGGGCAGGATGAAGAGTTTAGATATGGCACAGGAGAATCTGAAGAAATTATTGGACGCGCGTTAAAAGGAAAACGAGATGATGTTGTGCTTGCAACAAAAGTCGGCATTGCCGTAGGGAAAGGCAAAAATGATAAAGGCCTTTCACGCACACATATTATGAGAGAAGTGGATAATCAGCTGCGACGACTGCAGACAGACTACATTGATCTTTATCAAGTCCATCTTTTTGATCACCATACACCTATGGAAGAAACGCTTCGCACGCTAGATGATTTAGTTCGCCAAGGCGAAGTTCGTTATATTGGCTGCTCCAATTATGCCGCGTGGCAAATCGCAAAGTCTCATCATATTAGTGACAAAATGAATCTTGAAAAATTCATTTCCGTTCAGCCTCAGTATAATCTTCTCTCTCGTGAAATTGAACAAGAGCTGCTGCCGTTTAGTCAATCTGAAGGTGTAGGCGTTATGGTATACAGTCCGTTAGCGCGCGGCATGCTTTCAGGAAAATATAAAACATCAAATGACGTGCCGCCAGAAAGCCGCGCTGCGCATGGTGAAAAGCTGCTGCGAAACTACTTTACAGATCGAAACTTTCAGCTGGTGGAGCAGTATCGCAAGTTAGCAGAAAAAAATGAAGTAAGCTTGTCTCAGTTTGCTCTTTCATGGGTATTGAATCAACCCGCTGTAACATCAAGCATTATCGGAGCTAGTAAATTGCACCACGTAACAGATGCCGTTGAAATTAGCGATTGGACATGGTCAGAAGAGCTGTTGAATACCTTAAATTCACTGTATTGATAAAAAGTCCGCAGGTGCACCTGCGGACTTTTGTGTTTAAATTTTAATTTCTTTTTGCGTTAATTTTGCTTCTAGTGAGTTGTACAAAGTGAGCTTATAGTTAATTTGTTCAAGGTATTTAAAGGTTTTGGCCATTTCTTCTTCCACCGCTTCTTTGTGCTGAAGCATCATGTTTTTTCGTTCTTTAATCGTGCTTTCGCTTTGTTTATAGAGCTCTACATAGCGCTTGATTTCTGCAAGCGGCATGCCCGTTGAACGCAGAGCTAAGATAAAACGGATCCATTCAATATTCGTATCATTATAGAGACGTTTTCCATTTTCATCACGCTCTACAAAAGGAAGAATTCCTTCTTTTTCATAGTAGCGTAAAGTCGGTGCGGAAAGCCCGGTTTTTTCATTCATTTCCTTCATGCTATAAGACAAGATAGTTCACTCCCACTCATGAATCGTAAAGCTTACTTTAAGGTATATGATAATCGATAGCTTAACGTTTTATCAAATTACTTTTCGTTTATTTGAAAAATATGGAACTTTTATACAGTTTGTCCGTAATAACAAGTAAACAATAAGAAACTTACTGGAAAAGGTTAAGTAAAGGGGACAGGGTCATTTAAAAACCGTCTTAAAATGGCTTTAACAGGAAGCAGCTTTTATTTAATAATGGCATTAATTATGGTAACAGTGGCTAAGCGTTAAGCCTCTGTATCCCAATGAAGATACGTTTATGCGAGCTTTAGGGTGGATGCTTGGCTTTTTTGTTTCCGCCGTCGCTTTTAGTATATGTTTTATCTTCACTGCGTTTCTTGGAAAACGTTCAGCGCGTGTGTAAGGATATCATTCTTTTATTAACGTTCTTTTCTAGTTAACTACTATTGACGAAAGTAGGGGGAAATGTGATTCGAGAAATTTTAGCTTCCGATGCAGCTGCTTTTTTAGCGTTAAATAAAGAGCTTGATAAAGAAACAGCATATATGCTGTACGAAGAAAATGAGCGTGCAACTACACTTGAGCAGCAGAAAAAAATGATTACCACTTTTTTAAAGATGCCGAACTCGACCATTTTAGTGGCGGAACAAGACGGACGGCTTGTTGGTCACTTATCTGTGATTGGCGGAAGCGTTAACCGAAAAAAACACAGCGCATACTTAGCTGTTGGCGTGCTTCAATCTTACGGAAACCGAGGAATAGGGACTTCGTTGTTTAAAGAAATGGAGAGATGGGCAGCGCAGAGCGGCATTAAACGAGTGGAGCTAACGGTGATGACACACAATGAACCGGCCATTTCGCTGTATAAAAAGATGGGTTTTGAAATAGAAGGGAAAAAAGTATGTTCACTCGTTGTAGACGGAGATTTAGCCGATGAATACTATATGGGGAAGGTTTTTGATAAAAACGTGCTTAAAGGAGAAATGAACATGGAAATGACGATTGTTCAGTTAAATGAATGGGTGATAAAGCTTCCTAAAAAGCTTGAAGTATTCTCTGAAGCATCGGCGTCAAACCGTCCTGCTCCTAAGAAGTGGTCACCAAAAGAAATTGTGGGGCACTTATGTGACTCAGCCATTCACAATTTGCAGCGGTTTATCAATGTGCAGCATGAAAAAACACCTTTGGCCCTGACGTCTTATAAACAAAATGAATGGGTAGAACTGCAGCACTATCAAGATATATCCATGGAAGAAATAGTTGCCCTATGGCGCAGTTTAAATAAGCAAATTGCTTCCGTTCTTTCTCATATACCAACAGAAAAGCATATGTATCAATTTGAATTAGAAGATGGAAAGTTCGTTTCGCTCCAGTGGTTGGCTAAAGATTATATCGCTCATTTAGAGCATCATATTAAGCAAATTGACGCTCAACTGCCGCTAGGAGGCGAAGTGAATGAAAAAAGAACGTAAAAAAGAAGAATCACAGGTGAAAGTCGATTTCAGAACAGGCCGCGCCTATGGTGATCATGAATACATAGGAAGTTCAAAAAAAGGCGTGCTTCTTGCTTTGTTACCAATTCTGATCATTGCCGGAGGTATACTTTTTTTGATGGTAAAATGACAAAAGCCGCATTATAGCGGCTTTTGTCATAGAGGTGCTGAGTTTTGCTTTCTTCGGGATTGGTACGGCTTTCTAGGTTGGAAAAGCCTGCGTGTTCCGCGACTATTTTAGCTGCGGAAGGAAGCGTTTCGACTCTTTCCCAAGATTCTGGATTCCACAGTTTTGATCGCTTGAACGCTTTGCTGCAATGGAGAAAGCATTCTTGTACTTCGACGCTGATAGCAAGCAGCGGAGTTTTATTGTGAACCGTCATTGTTTCAAGCATCGTTTTGTCTTTGACAATACAAGCTTTGCCGTTCACCCTCAGCGTTTCTTCTATGCCTGGAATCAAAAAAAGCAGCCCTATTTGAGGATTAGATAAAATATTTTCCAATGAATCTACTTTTTGATTGCCACTCCTCTCTGGAATCAATAGCCTTTTCTCATCAACTACTTGTACAAAACCAGCATGATCACCCCGCGGAGAACTGTCGCAAATTCCTTTATGATCAGCTGTAGCAATGATGACAAAAGGGGAATGTTTAATAAATTCCCGGCAGTGTCGATCTAGATAAGAAATTATTTTTTGATATGCCAATTTGTTAGGCGCGCCGATTATACCGCGAAGTTCTTCCTTCGTTTTTACTTGTTCTTTAAAGTGACTGTTTTCCATTCCTTTTTTCACTCTTACTTTTTGCGTATACTGAAAATACCATTTTCACATATGAAATACTATATTTTTATGCTCAAAAAAACAGAAAAGTCAGTATATTCAAATGAAGTAGAAGTGTTACACGCTAGCTTCGGTCTTTTTTTAAATTTTTGATTGCATTATCAAAAATGTCATTAACCGTCTTCATATGTTCACTGACAAGATGATTCGAGTCTTTTTCTCGCTGGCGCATGTCTTTTAACAAATCATCCATATCATCTAGCAAACTTTGAAAATACTCATCTTTTTGTTCTTCTTTCATTGTGGAATCGTCCATTTCATCAAGCTTATCGAGCTTATCTTCAATTTTTTTGAAGTATTCATCTCTCAAGAATCTCACCTCATTTATAAAGTAGCTTTCTGCTTATTGTATGCACAATGTTTGTTTGCATGAGTAAGAAGTAGAAAGTACATAAATAAAAGAAGAGTCTGAAAAACTCATTTGCTCCTTAGTAGGTTACTTTTTAGTTCCCATATTACTTTAAAGTGCGTACTTTTTTTTCTTGTTTCCATGCTTCATAATGAATTTTGTCAGGGAATAACAAGACATTTAATGAATCGATTGGTCGTTGGATTCGCCTTCATACTAATTAATTTCTAAAATAGAGGTATAAAAATTTCAGGAGGTTTTATGAATATGAGAGAAATACTGCAGGGGAAACTAGGATTTGGAACAGCACCACTGGGCAATATGTATCGTAATATTCCAGAAGAAGAGGCCATAGCAACGGTTGATGCTGCTTGGGAAAGCGGCATCCGTTACTTTGACGCAGCCCCTCTTTACGGAGCTGGCTTAGCAGAAATGCGCCTTGGTGAAGCACTATCAAAAAGAAACCGCGATGAGTATGTGCTAAGTACAAAAGTAGGTCGCGTCATTTCAGATGAACTAGAAGACACATCTTCACGTGACATGGGAGAAAAAGGCGGGCTTTTTGAATTCGGCCGTAAAAATAAAATTATCAATGACTACAGCGCGGATGCAACTCTTCGTTCAATAGAGCAAAGTTTAAACCGTTTGAAAACAGATCGCTTGGACTTTGTGTATATTCATGATGTTGCGCAAGATTTTTATGGAGATGAGTGGGTAGGACAATTTGAGTCTGCTCGAACGGGCGCATTTCGTGTGCTTACGCGCTTGCGTGAAGAAGGAGTTATTAAAGGATGGGGACTTGGAGTAAACCGAGTAGAGCCAATTGAAATCATGCTGGAGTTAGAAGAAGCAAAGCCGGATGTATCATTGCTAGCGGGCCGATACACGCTGTTAGATCATGAACGTGCGCTGCAGCGAGTGATGCCCGAAGCCGTAAAGCATAATATGGACATTGTTGTCGGCGGACCGTACAGCTCAGGCGTTCTTGCTGGAGGTACGCACTTTGAATATCAAAAAGCATCTTCAGACATTATGGCAAAAGTAGAAAAAATCAAAGCGATTGCAGATCGTCATCAGATCAGCATTAAAGCCGCTGCTGTCCAATTTTCACTGGCTAATCCAGCGGTTGCTGCTGTTATTCCTGGCGCCAGTCGTCCAGAGCGTATTGCTGAAGACAAAGCGGCATTAAATACAGTAATTCCGGCAGCCTTCTGGGAAGAAATGCGTGAACAGCAGCTTGTAGCTTCTTATGCTCCGCTGCCAATCAATGTTAAATGAAGAAGTAATTAAAAACTATATCAGTGTAAACGCTAAGTAAATCTTTATTTGAAGTTTTGACGTATTGCGCTATAATTAATTGTAAAGAAGCTTATTGATAGAAATTCATCATATATGTTTTTTTATCTTTGGTGACTTGACTATATGTAGATATATGAAGGGCTGGATAACAAGTATTGAAAAATGCTGAGTCGTTAACCCATCATAAAGAAATTTGTACAGCTATGCACAAATCTCTTTATGATGGGTTTTTTTGTGGAGGAGTGGATATGTTGGAGACAACTAATAAAGCAGCAAGCTCTAAAACAGGCTAATAGTTTTTGAGCGTTTTGCTAACATGAATAGAATCAATGTAAGGAAGTTAGATAAAAGGAAGGGATACAAAGGTGTTGGAACTATTTTTACGTAAAAAAAGGCAGTATCTAATTACGACATATCAATTTATTTTAAATGTCTCGCTGATTATCCTTGGATTTATACTCGTTTATTTTTTATTGAGAGAGCTTTTTTATATTATGAATGATGCCTTAACAGGAAATAATAACGTTCATAAAATCCTTGGAAAAGTACTTGTTTTCTTTTTATATTTTGCTTTTGTTTCGATGATTATGACTTACTTTAAGGAAAGCTATCATTTCCCATTAAGTTATCTCTTATATATTGGAATTACTGCCACAATACGATTTATTATTGTGAATAACAATTATCAAATCGGAAGTTTATTTTTATCTTTAGGAATTATCGCTTTAACGATTAGTTACTTAATGTTAACGAAAAAAAGATTAGAAGATAATGAAAGGAGAATTTGAACATGAGTAGAAATAGAGAGCATGAATTTAGTAACTTGGTGCGCGAAATCCGTAAAGAGCAGGTTGGAAACGGACCGAGGGAAATCACTACTCGTTTTATAGATACGTGGGCTGTTAGCGAAATGAAAGGCAATCTTACGAATGTAGAAAAGTTTATGATAACTTCTTCTGAAGGCAAAAGGATGGTTCATGAGGCACGCACGGAACTAGTGAAAAAAATTTATGATTGTTCAGAGATAAGAGATAAGTTTGAAAAACTTGTCCATGCAAAAATTATAAGAGTTTTTTCAGACATTAACATTGAAGAAGATGTAGCGATGACTACTTTTGTTTTTGATAAAAAGTTAGACGATTAACTAAAATAGTTTTTTGAAAGAAAGAGGGATTTAGTGACGCCAAACAACAGAGACATAGCGGATGTTGCTGTTGTGAAGAGTAAGTGTAAAAGAGCATCAAAGGCTTTGATGCTCTTTTCATCTAGGCGCTTATCTGTTCTTGACGCCGCTCATCAGCAAAAACAAAGGAATGCGCATTCGACGTTCGTAGGTTTCAGCGCTGTCGAAGTGTTCTTTTTGAGGGCATGCTTCCTTTAAATGTGTGACGGTAAATCCACTTTTCTGCATTAAAGAAAAGTACTCTTCAAGCGTGCGATGATACTTTTGAACGTATCCGCCCATCCAGTGCTGCTGACGGAATCCCATTGAGAAATAGTTATCCACCGTCCAGTTTGTGCGCAAAGAAGAGGGCTGCAAAGTGGAAGTAATGACTGGATGTTCCACAGAAAAAATAAATCTTCCTTCAGGTTTGAGCGCTTGATTCACTTTAGTGAAAATGGAGGCTAAGTCTTCCATGTAGTGGAGAGACAGTCTTGCAGTAACCAAATCATATTCGGTGCGTGGTGGAGTATAATGCTCCATCGATTTATGGAGCGCTCTTGCATTTGGATAGTTTGAAAGCTGTTGCTGAGCTGCGTTTATCATATTGATCGAGCCGTCTACTCCGGTATAAGAGAAACATCCCTGTTCAAGAAGCTCCACGCCAAATCCAGCATTTCCGCACCCTAAGTCTAAAACGTCTGCATCTGTAACGTCACCTAGAAGCTGTAAAATGACCGGTTTTTCAATCGTATCGTTGACATTTTCTTTTTGCTGCCGGCGTTTTGTATAGGCTAGAAACGTCTCGTCATTATCGTAAAATTCAGCTCCTGTTGAGATCTTCAACTAAATCAGCCTCCTTTGTGCAAGGTACCTTATTATACGTATAATTTGAAATTATTCACAAGGGTTTTGATGAATATAGAAATTATGTTTTATTTTGGAGATGGCGTTATCATGGGGAGTAACGGGTTTATGCACGTTTATGGAAGATAAGTCTAAAAGCTAAGAGTTGAGTATAGAAAGGATCAGTCTATGCGTAACTCTTAGCTTTTGCTTTGAAGTCGTAGGAAACCATTTGTTTTTGGCGTCGTTCTTATTTCCGTAATTTTTCAACAATTGCTGCGTCAATTTGCTGAGATAATACGCTGCTAATCTCTTTTTCATTCTCCACTTTTTCTAAAATGAGCTGCTTATTACCTGTTTTGATTTTTAACATCGTACCTGAGTGGATGGAGAAACCATCTCGCAGCTTTTTAGGAATAGTAAGTCGAAAACGGTCATCAATTTTTCGAGATTGAGCTGTAAATGTTAAAGTCGTTTTCTTACCAAAATTCATTTCATATTTCTGAATCACAATGTTATTTTCTTTGTTAATAAAAAATTGAACCTCCATGTTTGCATCCAGTTCGACGGACGTTAAAAGTTCAGAAGTGAGCTGAATCTGCCGGCTGGCTAATGTTACATAATAAGGAGGAGACGCCGCAGGTTTTTGTGAAAGCGCTATCGATTTTTCGTCTCTTTTTTTCATAACAATTTGCTGTTCTACCACGTATAGTTCTACATAATCAAAGGGCTTAAGTTCATAGTCATTTCGCAGGGATCTCGGAATGACTATTCTACCCATGTGGTCAATTGTTCGAATGAAGATATGAGAAGGAACCGGGACATTTTCATCATGATGATCGATAATAATCCAATCATCACAGCTCCGTAAAAAAACTTTGTCGTTCGTCTTGAGTTTCGTTAGTTGCATAAACAAAGAAGGAAGGGATACTCTTCCCATTTCGTCAATTATACACTCTTCTTTTTTTGTACGCATCTTGCTATTTAATCCTTTCTAAAAACATTTTAGATGGGGTATGTTACTTAAATTACACAGCATTTATTTCTTTGTCAAATGAAGCAAATGAGTATTTATTCATTCTACAGATTGAGAAATACAGGAAGTTTGAACTCGTTCAGTAGATGCACAGCTGTCCCATGTAAAAGGTAATTATCTGAAGAAAACAGTTAATCTGTTAATTAGAAAAGCATAGAATAAAAGCGTTTTTCTTTCTTTTGATTTTATTGTCAGAAACAAAGGTTTAAAAAGGAGCTTCCTTCCTTTTCTAAAGAGTGGGTTTTTTATTGAAAAAATGCAGTCAGATTTACGCTGAATGATGAATAGATTTATGCATATTAAGTAGAGAAAAAAATTTCAAGCGGAGCTTTTTTACTTGTTTTGAAGAGCAGTTATAGTTAGAAAATAAAGAAAAAAGCTCAAAGCAATGAGCTTTGAACCAATTTTTTATCGTTTTTCTACCAGCAGTAAGCTGAAGGTAGCAAGCGGTCCTAAAGCAAGAGATAATAAGAACCAGTTCAGACCCGTTCGATTTTTACCTTGCGCTAATCCGGCATTAATTAAAGCCAGCGTTCCCCATCCTACAACGTATTGATTATCCATATGACACCCCGCTAATAATTGTTTCTTTATTTGATTAACAAAATCTATATTAGCATAAATATCCATATTTTTGATTGGAATTCCTGAATTAGGGTGGAGAAACGGTGAATTTCTTCAAGAAGCAAAGTTCTTATTCTCCTTAACTTAGTGAAGGTAGTAGTGAATAAGAGAAGGGTGCACGTAGTAGATGTGAACATATTGAGGTCGATGATAGTGAAGCTGATGCATATATTGATTCATAAGCCTTTGAATGGCGTTATACACATTAGGCGGATAGCCATAATAGCCGTGGTGAATACCAACTCGAAACAAGGAAACGGGCGTCGTGTTATTGGTTCTGCACATTGTTCTACACTCTTCTGTGCTTTTAACCTTGCGCAGCTGCTTCACCCGCTGGTGCAGCTTTTCGCTGTCCTAGTTCTTGATCGAGTATAAAAATAGCTGCAGGGTTATTTTGGGAGATTTTTAGACGGTCTACAATCGTTTGAGCTTGGGCCTCTTCGTCGACTTGCTCTCGTAAAAAGTCCTGCACGATGACTAACGTTTGAGGGTCATTCGCTTGGCTGATAAATTGAAGTGCTTGACGATAAGAATTCGTGACGAACTTCTCATGCTCCAATACTTTTTGAAACGTTTCTAACGGTGTCCCAAACTCACTTGGCTGAGCAGGCAAAGAGCTTAATTCTACCGTTCCGCCGCGGTCAACTAAGCAGTCAATGAGTTTTAGCATATGAGTGCGTTCTTCTTCAGACTGCAGACGCAGCCAGCTGCCCATTCCTTTATAGTTTAATCGATTCATATAGTTAGACATAGCTAGGTATAAAGTCGAAGAGACGTGTTCAAGTTGAATTAAGTTATTGAGCAGCTTTTGAATTTGTTCGTTCATACTCGTTATTCCTCCTTAGGGAAAGGGTTTCTTTCATATATTACCTGCAACCATCACGCTTATAATCTGCAAAGATACTATATGTCACTTCTTTAAGTAGGTAACTTGCCCATCCTTTATTGCTGCCTTTTACTTACATATAAGGGTTGTATAATATAGGAATAAGAGTAGTTTAAAAGTATCTTTTTTTAGATGGTTAAAATTACTATGTTCTATTTAACCAATTTAGTGATAAAATTGTCACTCTGTGCAATTTTAATTGGAGTGAAGGAGTCAGAAAAATGAATATGCAACACGTATTAATACCTGGATTTGAAAAGCTTGCGAGCTTTGTTTTCTGGTATCCATTTATCATGTCTTTATTTTGGATTGCAGGCACGCTTATTTACATACGCTATCGCGACCGAGATCCTAAAGTTGATTTTTCAACAATTGATTGGCCGTTAGTGAGCTTTTTAGTGCCTTGTTATAATGAAGAAGAAACGATTGAAGAAACGCTTAAGCACCTTTTGGCGTTAGATTATCCGTCTAAAGAAATCATCCTTATTAACGATGGAAGCACGGATGGAACAGCTGATATATTAAAGGACATCAGCAGAAATCACCCTGAAGTTCGTGTGATTCAGCTTTATGAAAATAAAGGAAAAGCCAATGCGTTACATTTAGGTGCGCACGCATCTAAAGCAGAGTTTTTAATCTGCTTAGATTCCGACGCTATTTTAGATCAAAACGCTCCGTATTATCTAATCCATCATTTTCTTCATAAAGGGGAACGGCTGGGAGCCGTTACCGGAAATCCGCGCATTCGAAACCGTAACACACTGCTGAGTCGCATTCAGCTAGTGGAGTATTCTTCTATTATCGGTTCTATTAAACGAACACAGCGAATTTTAGGAAAAGTAATGACGGTCTCAGGCGTAGTGGTGGCTTTTCGAAAGAAAGCACTTGTGGACGTCGGGCTGTGGGATCGTGACATGATTACGGAAGATATCGCTGTGAGCTGGAAGCTGCAGCAGCGCTTTTGGGATATCCGCTATGAACCGCGGGCATTGTGCTGGATGCTTGTGCCTGAAACCTTAAAAGGAATTTGGAAGCAGAGAGTACGCTGGGCTCAAGGCGGACAAGAGGTAATGCTTCGCCACTGGAAAGTGTTATTAAAATGGAAGCAGCGCAGAATTTGGATTGTATACCTAGAGCAGTGGATCAGTACTCTTTGGTCATTCGCATGGCTGTTTGTGACTATCATGCTGCTTGTTACGGCGAGCAGCCCTCAAGACATGCTGTTTTGGTTTACGTTTACGTCATTTTCCCTTGTGTTTATGAGCTTAATTCAGCTGTTTATTGCGCTGAAAATTGATTCAAAATACGACAACGTGAAGCGGTATTACGTATGGGCTGCATGGTACCCAGCGCTTTACTGGATTGTGAATACGATTGTGGTAGTGGGTGCATTTCCTCGTGCTATCAGATCGAGAGTGAAAGGAGGCTATGCTACATGGAGCAGTCCAGACCGCGGCTTAACGAAGAGCAAATCATGATTCAAGCCAAACAGCCTCTTGCTCGATTCGTGATAAGCATCATTGTTTCATCTGTTTTTTGGCTCTATTGTGCTATTGTTCTTTGGTTTTTCCTTTCAGCTGTTATCGGCGTAAATGACCGTTACAGCGGGGTATTAAAAATTGCGTTCAAAACGACGAACGGCGAAATTCGAACGTTTTTAGTAATTGGACTCGCTATTTTTTGCTTCTTTTTCCTGGCTCTGTTTTTATGGAGATCCTACAATAAAAAGAGATTTGGAAGCTTAAACCGACGAAAAGAGCCGGCGTATACGAGTGTTAAAGATTTAGAGCGTCTTGAGCTTTTATCGAAGGATCAAATTCAAGAGCTTCAGCGTGCACAGTACATCGAATTTGATGTTAATCCGTTAAAACATACTGAAGAGAGGAAGCACGCATGAAGAAATATGTATTCTTTCTTTTGATTGCGGTAGCGGTAGTCGGCTTTATTTTCTTTAAAGTAGTGAACTGGGAAGACAAGGCGAAAGCAACAACGACCGTGGAGCCAGCGCTTGAGACGAACGGATGCTTAGGTTTAAATTATCATCGCGTGCGCAAGCATAATTGGTTTAATCGAGTTGTCAGCTCAGTTACAAAGTCTGACGAACTGACAGAGTACAGCGTCTACAGCAATGATTTTGAACATCAGTTGAAAAAGCTGAAGGAACTTGACGCTACGTTCGTTACGCCAAAAGATATTGAAACGTATCAGCAAAAAGGCACGTTTCCAAAACGCTGCGTATGGATTTCATTTGATGATATTGACCGTACCGTTTATCAAAACGCGTTTCCAATTTTAAAAAAGGAAAACATTCCGTTTACGCTATATGTAATCGCAGGACAAGTGGGGGCAGAGGACTTTCAAAATTTAAACATGGCTTCGTGGAGTCAGCTAAAAGAAATGAAAGACAGCGGCCTTGCGACAATCGGTTCGCATACATATGATATGCACCGTTTAGAAGAAGGCAAGCCTTTATTTCTGACGCCTGCTAAATACAGCGCGTTTGATGAAGATTTACGAAAAAGCAAAGAAACGATTAAGCGACATTTAGGAGTAGACCCTGTTTACTTTGCGTATCCATATGGCAATACAAATGATGACGTAGCTAAAATTGTGAAAAATGCCGGTTTTCACCAAGCAGCTATCCTAGCTCCCCACCTTATTACAAAAGATAACGATCCGTATTATCTTAATCGAATTGTTGTGTATAATAAAACCTTTCAAGACCTTGTTCTTCCGTGGCTGGCGCGTACAAGCTCGTAAGAAGAAAGTGAAAAAAGCCTCTGTCTAAAGCAGAGGCTTTTTTTCTTTTTACCATCAAAAGGTATGTCAATTACGTGAAGAAAGTACACTTTCATTTCTATAAAAATCATTTTAATGGTACCATAGAAAAGTTGTGATAAAAGATATGGATAAACGAAACTATCTATCAATCCTTTTACAAACCGCGTGTAAGAAGTTTTTAAAGGTGTAAAGAGGAAAAGCAGCAATTGTACGCTTACTATTTTACGAATGTAAGGCAATCGGACAAACTAATTCGCTGTCCATTGCTGATTAAATTGTATTCATTATTCACGATTCCTCTCTATCATTTCGTCATGGGTTTTGTTTTATCGTTAAAATTTTGATAAAGGTGTATAGGATATGGAAAACAGGCATTTTGAATATAAATTTAAAGAAGCGCTGAAAAAACTAAATGATATAGAACTTGCGTTAAACGAATCATCGATTGTAGCGATTACGGATAGCTGCGGATTCATCAATCACGTGAACGATAAATTCTGCGAAATTTCTAAGTATGAAAGACATGAGCTCCTCGGTCAAGATCATCGCATTATTAATTCGAAACATCATTCAAGCTTGTTTTTTAAAGAGTTGTGGAGCACGATCAGCTCTGGTAAGGTATGGCACGGAGAAATAAAAAACAAGGCAAAAGACGGTTCATATTACTGGGTGGATACAACCATTGTTCCTTTTTTAGATGAACGGGGCAAGCCGTATCAGTACGTATCGATTCGTAATGATATTACAAAACGAAAAGCATATGAAGAAAAAATTAAGCAAATGGCTTATTATGATCCTTTAACCAATTTGCCTAACCGCTACTGGTTAAACAGGCAGCTGAAAAAACTGCTTTTAGATGGAGAATCTCCTGAACAGCTGGCCATTTTATTTTTAGACTTAGACCGCTTTAAATCAATAAATGATACGCTTGGCCATCATCACGGAGATGTGCTGCTTAGGCGCGTAGCAGAAAGATTAAAAAAATGTATTCCGTCCTCTGATTTTATCTCGCGGCACGGGGGCGATGAGTTTATTTTAGTGCTGCATACACTAAAAACTGTTGAGGAAATTGAAGAAATGACCGAGCAGATTGTAAAAGAAATGTCGCTTCCTTTTTATATAGACGGAGATAAAGTGCTAACCTCTACAAGCGTTGGCATCAGCCTATTTTCAAAGAAATATCAGCAGAAAATTGTCCCAAAAGACGCAGATGAACTAATTGACCGGCTGATCAAGCAAGCAGATATTGCGATGTATGTAGCAAAACGAAATGGACGAAACACATATGAAATGAGTTCATCTTCATCAAATGAACGAATCATTAAAACAATCAGCATGGAGAATGAGTTAAAGTATGCGTTAGAAAGAAATGAGTTTCAGCTGGTTTATCAGCCGTTAATCGATTTGAAAACGTCTGGTGTGATAGGGGCAGAAGCGCTTATCCGCTGGAATAGTGCAAAATTTGGTACCGTCTATCCAAATGAATTTTTGCCTATTTTAGAAGAAGTAGGTCTAATTGTGCCCGTTGGCAAGTGGGTGTTAGAAGAAGCGTGCAAGCAAATGAAAGCATGGACGGAGCTGAATTCAAAAACGAGCAAAATAGGAGTAAACGTATCACCTATTCAGCTGAAGTCCTCACGATTCGTAGCGGAGATTGAGCAAATCTTGCAAAAAACAGGCCTTGAGCCGCACTTTCTGGAACTTGAAATCACCGAAAGCATCATTCAAAACAGTCAAGAATCGAAAAAAGTGCTAAACCGCCTGCGGAGTCTAGGGGTAAAAGTGGCGATGGATGATTTCGGAACGTGCTATTCATCCCTTAGCTATTTGAAACACTTGCCGATTAATACGTTAAAAATTGATAAATCATTTATTGACGACTTAGACGAAGTTGGAAAAGTGCTAGTGGAAACGATTATTCAAATGGGAAAAAAACTTAATTTTGATCTCACCGCAGAAGGAATAGAAAACGAAGAACAGCTGCAGTTTGTGACGGAACAAGGCTGTCATATCGGTCAAGGCTATATATTTGATAAGCCGCTTTCTCCTGAGGAAATGAGCCGTTTGTTGAATTGAAGGAGAATGATGTATACGGAAAGAAGCTCTTTAATAGAGCTTCTTTTTTGATTTTTAATATGATATAAGGAGTGATAAAGTCGTGAAAGAATACGTTGGAATTTGCACGGTATGTCAAAAGGAAGTGTACTGCTTAGAAGGATTTTTGAACGGTGTGGTTGTTGAAGGGAAGCTTGTATGCTTTGCGTGTGAAGAAGAGGAGAAGCGTGACTCTTATAGAAACAAAAACTAGCTACTTGGGGTAGCTAGTTTTTGTTTACTGCGCATTTACTTTTTCAGCTTGCCAATAATACTCGCTGAACACATCAGAAAAAGCTTTGACGGTATTTGTGAGTTCTTCCATATTGTTATCGACGCCGCCTACTTCAATCAAAATGGAGCGGTCGGATAAGTCTTGATTATATAGTCCATTATTGCCGCCTGTTTTCTTTTTGCTTAACACTCCGCGGCTAAGGCCTGGATATTTTTCCTCTAGCTTTTCATGAATCGCTTTGGCCATTTTAACATTTTCATCAAATTTCGGGTTTGCTTCACCTAATACAATCATCATTTTAGCGTACGATTTTCCGTTGATAGCAGCCGTTGTTTTTTCTTGACGCAGTGAATCACGATGAATATCAATTAAATAATCGACGTCTTTGTTTTGCTGAAGAGCTGTTTCCACTACGCTTCGAGACATCGCATAGGCTCGTCCTGTACTCCAGCCTTTTTCATTCAGCTTTTGCGTCATATTGGTTGTATCTACTTCCGAGCCGATTCCGTCTGCTTTTAATTCCATTCCTAGCATTTGACCAACGAGCGTGATGTTGGTTTTGTTATCAACTGCTTTATTTTCGTTCGCTTCACCTTGCATACCAAGTAAAGGAAAATAAGATTCCCAGCTGTGCGTGTGGTAGATATACACAACTTTTTTGTCCCCCGTACTTTGCTTGGCCTGTGTTTGAGACTGTTTTTTACTTTCTTCGTACGTTTTGCTTTCAGCAGGATCCAAATCACGCTCCCCAGAAATGCTTTCGAGCGGAGGAGCTGACTCATGAGGAATCGTCGTATAATCCGTTCCTTCACCGGCTAGTAGAATATGAGAATCAAAAATAGAAAAGCCGGGCAGTTCTGATCCAAAGAGACTTCTTGTATCCGCCACGCGAATATTCGTCGCCAGCTGCAGAGCGACAGAAGAAAGAGGAGGCGGAGAGAAATCTTCTTCAAAGGCATGAGAGAAATGATGGTTTTCCGTATGCATGAAGTAGAACAAACTTTGAGCTTTATAATTTGATAGTGCTTGATAGACAACGTTTGAGCGGAGCGTATGCTGAAGAGTTGAATACGTGACGGTAAAAATAGCGGCAGATGTTAACAGAACAAATAGTATAGCGATAATTAATGATTTATAAGAAAGGATCCAAAAAAGCTTTTTAGGCTTTTCAGTGAACTTATTTTTCATAGAATAAACCTCCTCTAATGAAATTTTGAAATCAGCGGATGAGAGCTCTAAGAGGAGAATGTTATGTATCTACTATTTACTCTATTAAAAAGAAAAAGAAATATGATAGAAACCAGCATATTTAACACAACATAAAAAAGTTTATAGTAGGGCATACTGTAAAAAAACGGTGCGTATTGGAACTAGTTAGATGAACGACTCATGGATTTATCATCATTTTATTAATACAGTATTATTTCCTTTAACAATGTTTGGCGTAGCATTTTGTGTACTGGGGCTGTTGCTGTACATGCTGTGGAAAGAAAAGCAAAAAGGAGGACCAAAAGAAAACAAGAGCTCTTAAATAAGAGCTCTTGTTTTGTCGAATACTCAGTTAGAAAAAGGGAGATTCACTTTCTCTAAGAACTCTATTCGGTTGTCAAAAGGATCCGCCACGTAAATTCTTTCGACGCCGGGAATGTTTTGGTCTTCTATAAAAGAAATACCGAAGCTAGTCAGATGATCTTTGAGCGCAGGTAGATTTTTAACGTGAAAGCCTGGATGCGCTTTTTTTGCAGGTGAAAAGGCAGGTTCAACACCAATATGCAGCTGATAAGAACCAAATTCAAACCACACGCCGCCGCGCTTTTTTAGACTTTCCGGCTTTTCGACTTCTGTTAAGCCAAGAACGGTTCCGAAAAAGTGTCGAGCTTCGCTTTCTGAATTCGGGGGTGCAGCTAGCTGAATATGATCAATATGCGTCAGTGTAAAAGTCATGAACATTCCTCCTTAAATAGTAGAGTACTAGTTAAGTTTACGTGATGTATACGTGTAAATAAATGACAAAAAGGTGATGCTTTTCATAAGAAAAACTTATTATTTTATATACATATAACACCAAATGAGGTATATTTTATTTTGTTGTTATTTAGGAGAAGTGGAGATTAATATGGAATATCACTATACGTTAACCAAAGATGATTACGTAGCTTTTAACATGCATCACGCTCAACATTCGGAAAGAGTCCAAAAAGTGCTGAGAGTTCAGCGATGGATGTCGCTTATTTTTCTTCTTATTCCTTTGGTTGTTTCGTGGGTTGAAGGAGAATTTTTACTTGGCATGTTCGTAGCGTTTGTGTTGCTTGCGGTGCTGTGGTTTTTATTTTATCCGAAGTATTTTTACAGAAGTATTAAAAAGAACATCGGAAAGGTAATAAATGAAGGAGATAACAGCAGTCTGACGGGTGAGCATACGATGATGGTTACGGAAGAGGCCTTGGTAGAGAAAAGCTCAAAAGGAGAAGTGAAGACTCCTTGGTCAAGCATCACTCAAATTAGAGAAACCGATGAACATATCTTTATCCTTGTTAGCGCAATGAGCGGATATGTTATTCCTACAAGCGCATTTGCAGATGTAAAAGCGTTACAGCAGTTTAAAGAAATGCTGAATGCTGCAAGGAAAACAGGCTGAGTAGTAAAAGCCATATAAAAAACGCCCTCTTAGATACTTTTCTAAGAGGGTGTTTTTTAACAGCAGTCCCAGTTGTACAAAACATCTTTAAAGTTACGGTTGCGAAGGTCTTGTTCTTTAATAAAGAAATTGGCCACTCCTGCATCACCAAACATAATATCAGCGTCGTCGTCCATGGCAAATTGAAGAAGCAGAATGTTGTATGCTCGCAGCGCTTCATCGTAGTCCCGAGGATCGCTTTGAGTGAAAAAAGCGTATCCGCCCATTTTGTGATACTCGCCCGTAAGCTCATCCCAGTAGATTTCTTCCATTTCTTCATCGTCAAAAAAACCTGGTTCTACAGCGTTATAGCGATAGTCAGTAGGGGAAACAGGTTCGATTCTTATTTCAAACTGTAAACCTACTTCTTGAGGAATAGGGAACATATCTCGGTCAATGTCTTCAAGATACGTAAAATCCGTTGTTAATTTGTTTTCGTCGGTTGTTACATCTTCATAAAAAACGACGCGAAAGTCTTTTTGAGTCGCAGGGTGGTCAAAATCCAGGCCATACACATCACCAGTGTTTTTGTTATCAGCTCCGCAAATAAAAAATTGAAGCATGCCTTGAGAGGGCATGTTTTCATAGGAAGGAACTTCAGAAAAATTGATTTGTGCCATCAGCAGCATCGGCTTGCCCTCGGAGTCTAGAGGATGATTTGCTTCTAGAGGAAGGTAAGGGTTGCCGCCAAACTTGCTTTCATATAATTTTGGACTATTCATAACCGTATGGAGATGGATATAAGGTTTACATGTTTGCTCAATTTCTTTTCGATAAGGTTCTAGCTTAGGAGGCAGTTCTAATTTTGATAGAGGATTCATATGTACTCTCCTTTTTGTTTGAAATAAAAAGAACATTTGTTCGTATTTATATTTTATCGTAATACACACGAAAAGGGAAGAGAAATCGTATAAAAAAAGCCCTTTGCAGAAGCATCCGCAAAGGGCACAAAATAATGATAGCGTTTTCATTATGAGACTTGCTAAATTAATGCTTATTTAGAAAAGAAACCTTTTAAAGCAAATGCGACGTTTTGCGGTCTTTCCGCTAAGCGGCGCATAAAGTAGCCAAACCAGTCGTTGCCAAAGGGAACGTATACGCGCATTGTATAGCCTTCTTTTGCGAGGCTAAGCTGCATATCTGTTCGGAATCCGTACAGCATTTGAAATTCAAACTGGGTGCGCGGGATGCTGTTTTTGTGAGCGAACTCTTTTACTTTTGCAATAATATTGTGGTCGTGAGATGCAATCGCCGTGTATGTTCCGCTGAGCAAATGTTCTTCGATAATCCGCATATAGTTCTCGTCAATTTGGGCTTTATCTTGAAACGCCACAGTTGGTGATTCTTGATACGCGCCTTTTACCAATCGAAGAGGAATGGCTCTTAGCTCTTTTACATCTTGTTCAGCGCGGAACAGGTAAGCTTGAATAACCGTTCCAACATTATCAAACGTCTCTCGAAGCTCTCGTAAAATATCTAGCGTCATTTGACAGTGCGCATAGTCTTCCATGTCGATTCGAACAAAGTTATCGTATTTTTTCGCCGTTTCAAGAATGCGGCGCATGTTCTCAACGCAAAAACTGCGGTCAATATCCAAACCAAGCTGCGTCATTTTGACAGATAAGTTGCACGTTACACCGGCTTGCCCCATAGCTTCCAGCGTTCTGACGTTATATTGTGTTGCTTCGATGGCTTCTTCTCTGCTTGAAACAAATTCCCCTAAATGATCAAGCGTACAAACAAGTCCTTTTTCATTCAGTTCCCGTACTTTTTTGATCGCATGTTCAATCGTGTCGCCAGCTACCACTTGAGCTGCACCAAAGCGAAGACCCCATTTTTTCGCCGCTTTGTTTAGCGCTTTATTTTGGGAAGCGTGAAGAAACACATTTTTAGATACCTCTGCTAACATAAATATCTCCCCCTATAGAAAAAATCCCTTGTTGTTTTAAGATAGAGCAGCCTAAGGCTGCTCTACTGAGTATTAAAGCGTTGTGCTTGTTGTTTTTGCTTGCAGGTGCAGAATCAAGTAATCAGGGCCGCCAGCTTTTGAATCTGTTCCTGACATGTTGAACCCGCCAAACGGCTGGTACCCAACGATGGCACCTGTACAACCGCGGTTGAAGTAAAGGTTTCCGACGTGGAACTCTTCTTTTGCACGCTCGATGTGTTCAGGCGTATTTGAAAGAAGGGCACCTGTTAAGCCGTAGTCTGTATTATTAGCAATTTCCATCATATGATCGAAGTCGCGCGCTTTGCAGAATGCTACGACTGGGCCGAAGATTTCTTCTTGCATTAAACGTGCTTTTTCATCTACATCTGCAATGATCGTAGGCTGAATGAAGTAGCCTTTTGAATCATCTGCTTCTCCGCCCGTCATTAAACGGCCTTCTTCTTTACCGATTTCAATGTACTTTGTAATTTTGTTGAAAGAAGCCTGGTCAATAACAGGTCCCATATACGTATTTACATCTTCAGGACTGCCCATTGTTAATGTTTTTGTCAGCGCAACTGCTTTTTCAAGAACGATATCGTATACGTCTTGGTGAACAACTGCACGAGAGCCTGCTGAACACTTTTGTCCAGAGAAGCCAAATGCTGAATACACAATAGAAGAAGCAGCTAAATCTAAATCAGCATCTTTATCTACAACGACCGTATCTTTACCGCCCATTTCAGCAATAACGCGTTTTAGCCAGATTTGACCAGGCTGTACTTTTGCCGCGCGTTCATAGATGCGGCAGCCTACTTCACGAGAACCTGTAAATGAAACGAAGCGTGTTTTTGGATGATCTACTAAATAGTCGCCAATTTCGCTTCCGCTTCCCGGCACGTAGTTCAGTACGCCGTCTGGAAGGCCAGCTTCTTTCATTACTTCTACAAATTTTGCTGCGATAACCGG